>OODF01000003.1_pt1 | contig 368632 bp, 264 predicted proteins | sample 1671431 | NCBI WGS metagenome assembly OODF01 (sample SAMN06348156, study PRJEB24527) | human gut metagenome | biome: human gut; feature: ankylosing spondylitis patient; material: feces | host: Homo sapiens | place: China | collected 2015-10 | reverse complement strand
AGAATCAAATCCCGCTTAAAAGGAAAGAGTCCGGTACAATACCGAACCCTTTCTCGATACGGATAATATTTAACCCGTCCAACTTTTTGGGGGCACTTCATTTCTCGTAAGTGCTTGATTTTGAAAGTGGACCAGCCTGGGCTTGAACCAGGGACCTCCAGATTATGAGTCTGTTGCTCTAACCAACTGAGCTACAAGTCCGAAACAACTTCTTTCTGAAATTGCATTGCAAAAGTAATATGATTTATTGAGATATGCAAACAATAAAGGTAAAAAATGGGGGGAAAGCTTTCAATATTGCCGGAACTATTGTATTTTCGCGTCGTGGAATGATGTATGAAACAGAAATCGTATATAATTAAAGGTAAAGATGAGTACAAAAGAGACAGATTGGTTGAGTGTCGGTTTGAATGACCGACAAGTGGAAGAGAGCCGTGCCCGTCATGGGAGCAATGAACTGACCCCACCGAAACGCCCTTCAATGTGGAGGCTTTATCTGGAGAAATTCCAGGATCCCGTAATACAGATATTGTTGGTAGCTGCCTTGCTGTCTTTTGTAGTCGCTTTTGTGGAAAATGAATTTGCAGAGACCATAGGAATCGTGTGTGCCATATTGTTGGCCACGGGCATCGGTTTTTATTTTGAGTACGATGCCGCCCGTAAATTTGACGTGTTGAATGCTTTGGGGAGCGAGGCCCTTGTGCGGGTTGTACGGAACGGACAGGTGTGTGAAGTTACACGCAAGGAGCTTGTGGTGGGAGACATCATCATGTTGGACACCGGAGACGAGATACCTGCCGATGCCGAGTTGTTGAAGGCTGAAAGTTTGCAGGTGAATGAATCGAATCTGACGGGAGAACCGGTTACGCGGAAAAGTACGGACCATTCGGATTTTGATAAAAATGCCCCGTATGCCACGAATCGATTGATGCGTGGCACGACCATTGTAGAGGGAAGTGCTGCGGCCCGTGTGATCGCTGTGGGCGACCATACGGAGATTGGCCAGGTAGCTCGCGAAGCGACCGTGCTGACCGGTGAAAAGACACCATTGAACAAGCAGTTGGACCGTTTGGCCGGTTTCATTAGTAAGATAGGGTATACTGTGGCATTCCTTACGTTTACGATATTTACGGTACATGGTTTGATGGAATATATTCCCAAGGTAGGTGTGTGGGGGAGTGAAAACTATTGGCATGTGTTTGGGATGGTGCTGAATAATTTCATGATGGCTGTGACGCTGATTGTCATGGCTGTTCCCGAGGGATTGCCGATGGCTGTGACGTTAAGTCTGGCATTGAATATGCGTCGTATGCTGAAAACCAATAATTTGGTACGTAAGATGCATGCTTGCGAGACGATGGGGGCCATTACGGTAATTTGTACGGACAAGACTGGCACATTGACACAAAATCGCATGACCGTGTCGCAAATGCTGATGCAAGATGAGAATTCGGCACTCTTGGATGAAGCTATCGCATGCAATACGACAGCCTTTTTAAATGAATCCCGTACGGAAGGGTTAGGAAATCCCACGGAGGTGGCTTTGTTGCTTTGGATGCAAGGACGTGGTTCGGATTATATGAAGGTGCGCCAAGAGGTGGAAGAGGTGGCTCGTCTGCCTTTCTCTTCAGAGCGGAAATATATGGCTACGGTAGTGAATTCCTCCGTGTTGGGCCGAAAGGTTGTATATGTGAAAGGGGCACCCGAAATTGTTTTGGGACTTTGCCGGGGTTTATCGGAAGAGCAAATTGCCGGATATCACGTCCAACTGAAAGACTGGCAGATGCATGCGCAGCGTACTTTGTTGTTGGCTTATAAGGAAGTGACGGATACGGAAGATGATTGCGCGGCTTTGGTACAATCCGGCGGGTTGACCTTGTTGGGCTTGGCGGCTATTAGTGACCCTGTGCGCCCGGAAGTGCCCCAAGCCGTGGAGAACTGCTTGAAGGCCGGAGTGCAAATCAAGGTCGTGACGGGCGACAGCACGGGTACCGCTGTGGAAATAGCCCGTCAAATCGGTTTGTGGAAAGAAGGGGATGACGAAAAGAAGAATTGCATGCGGGGCGTTGACTTTGCTGCGTTGAGCGATGAAGAAGCCCTGCAACGTATCAAGGATTTGAAGGTGATGAGCCGTGCCCGTCCGTTGGACAAGCAACGGCTAGTGAAGTTGTTGCAGACGGAGGGAGAAGTCGTGGCTGTGACCGGCGATGGGACGAACGATGCTCCGGCGTTGAACTTTGCCCAAGTCGGCTTGTCGATGGGGTCGGGGACTTCGGTGGCCAAGGAAGCCAGTGACATTACATTGCTTGATGATTCGTTCCGTAGTATTGTCACGGCTGTCATGTGGGGGCGTTCGTTGTATAAGAATATCCAACGTTTTGTCATGTTCCAGTTGACTATTAATTTCACCGCTTTGTTGGTCGTGCTTATCGGTGCGTTCATGGGAACGACTCTTCCGTTGACCGTTACCCAAATGTTGTGGGTGAATATCATCATGGACACTTTTGCGGCTTTGGCTTTGGCATCGTTGCCGGCTGACCCGAACGTGATGAATGAGAGGCCTCGTCCTGTAGGGCAATTCATTATCACCCGTCCGATATGGACGTCGATATTGGGTTATGGGATGGCTTTTGTCGGGTTCTTGTTGGCCATGCTTCTCCGTATAGAAACCACGGGAGGAATGGATGTGTATGAACTGACCGTGTTTTTCACATTCTTTGTCTTGTTGCAGTTCTGGAATTTGTTGAATGCAAAGACCTATTCTACGACAGATTCGGCTTTCAAGCATCTTTCCCGGTGCGTCGGCGTGTTGACCGTATTATGCCTTATCCTGTGTGGCCAGTGGTTGATTGTACAGTTCGGCGGACCGGTATTCCGCACTGTACCTTTGGCGGCCGGGGACTGGGGAATATTGCTTGCTGTAAGCTCTCTTGTATTATGGGTCGGAGAGGCAGGCCGTTTCTTCAAACGGCTTTGCCGGAAAAAAGCAGAATGAAATGGATAAACGGATAAAAAATATTATTTTCGATTTCGGCGGTATTATCGTGGATTTGGACAAGCAGGCAGCGGTTCATGCTTTTGAGGCGTTGGGTTTTGAAGCCCGTGCTTATATCAATGATTATGTGCAGGACGGAGTGTTTGCCTTGATGGAAACCGGAGATATGTCACCGGATGAGTTTTGCACTTATGTGCGGAAGAAAGTCGGGGCAGATGTGAAAGATGAAGAAATCTTTCGGGCTTGGAATAAGATGTTGGTCGGGATTCCGGCTCGTCGCATGCAAACCATCCGTAATCTGCGGACGGATTACCGCACTTATATGCTCAGCAATACGAATGCTATGCACTGGGCATATTCATGCCGTGAATTGATGGCTTCTACGGGGCTGGAGATGGAAGATTGTTTCGACCGCATATTCCTATCCTTCCAGATGCATCTGGCCAAACCGGACGAACGGATATTCCGTAAGGTGTTGTCGGAAGCCGGGTTGAAGCCGGAAGAGACATTGTTTGTCGATGACTCTTCCGAAAATTGCAGGACGGCAGAGAGTTTGGGTATACAGGTGTTCCATTCCCGGCAGCCGGAAGATTGGTTCGGTTTGTTGGAGTAATGACGAAGGAGAATGAAGTTTATCACGCTTACTGACCCCTTGCCTTATCAGGCTTGTGTCGCCACGATTGGTTTTTTCGATGGCGTGCACCGGGGGCATCGCTTTTTGATACGGCAGTTGACCCGTTATGCCGTCGGGCACGATTTGGCTTCTTTGCTGGTCACTTTCCGTACGCATCCGCGTCAAGTCATGCAAGCCGCTTATCAGCCTCAGTTGCTGACCACGTATGACGAGAAATGCGGGCAGTTGGCTACGACGGGAGCGGATTATTGCCTGACGTTGGATTTCACCACGGCATTGGCAGCTTTGTCGGCCCGTCGCTTTATGGCTGAAATACTGAAAGAGAAGTTATCTGTGAAGGTTCTGGTTATCGGATACGACCATCGTTTCGGACATGACCGTTCGGAGGGATTTGCGGAATATGTGGAATATGGACGGGAATTGGGGATGGAAGTCGTTCGTGCGGACGCCTTTGCCATGAGCGAGGTGAACGTAAGTTCGTCTATGGTCAGGGCTTGTTTGGCCGAAGGCGAGGTTGGAATGGCGGCACGTTGCCTGACCCGTCCGTACGAAATTACGGGGCGTGTGGTTCATGGTTTCCACGTAGGGCATGAACTGGGCTTTCCTACGGCGAATATACAGGTAGAGGATGCGCAGAAGCTGATTCCGAAAAACGGTGTATATGCCGTTTGGGTCAAAGGAAAGACAGGAGGAGAGGAACACGTTTGGGGCGGAATGTTGAATATCGGTCTTCGGCCGACGATGGAAAACGGTGAGAATCGTACCATAGAAGTACATTTGTTGGATTTTGCCGGGGATTTGTACGGTTGTCGCTTGACGTTGAGTTTCGTCAGGCGTTTGAGAGACGAAAGGAAGTTCAGGAATAAAGGGGAATTGGTTCATCAGCTTCGCGAGGATGAGGCTATGGTGAGAATGATTTTAAACAAGGAGCAATAGCTTGGAAAGGAGATGGGTATGAAACGTACGATTTGTCTGGTGATTATTTTTTTGTTGGCCCAAGTTTTGTCTTCCTTGGTAGTCTTGTTCTTTTTCAATCTTTCGGATTTGCTTCACGAAGGGCGTTTGGATGTGAACGCATTGGCAGCTTCTCCATCGGCCTTGGGGATTTCTCTGTTATTAAACGGGGTTGTGGTATGGGCGGTGATGACTTTGTTGAGATGGACAGACCGTAAAAGTTTCCGTTTCGGGCAAATAAAATGGCCGGTATACGCCGGTGTGGTCTTATGGATGTTGCCCGTCATTTTTATTGTGAACCTGTTATTGGAGACTTTGACATTAGAGGACTTGAATAAGGATGTATTTGCCACGCTTGTGTATAACCCTTGGGGAGTTTTGGCCATTGTTTTAGTCGGGCCTGTTACCGAGGAACTGGTGTTCCGGATGGGAATCCAGCGGCATCTTATCCGGCACAGGATGCGTCCGTGGATGGCCATTTTGCTTTCAGCCTTGATATTCGGAGTCATACATGGCAATCCTGCACAAATACCGGGAGCTGTAGTTTTTGGTTGGGTTTTGGGTTGGTTGTATTGGCGGTCGGGAACGATCTGGATTCCGGTGGCGGCACATGTCTTCAATAATTTTGTGGGTGTTGCCATGATTTGGTGTACAGGAGATTCGGATACGACTTTGGTGGAGTTGTGCGGCGGGGTCGTCGCAGCTTCCGTTTGGGCTTTGGCGGCTGCGGTTTGCGGATATGTGGGTTACCGTTATTTGGACAAAGTGTTCAGTTAGGAAAGGGGTAAATATTAATCCTGTTTATACTAAAAGAAATCAGGATGCACAGCTAAGGAAAAGGCAGTGCGTCCTGATTTCTTTTGGTATAAACCTGTTGGTTACTGGTTCTTTTTCTTCATCACGATGGCATCAATGACCGCAACGGCCGTGATGTTCACGATGTCGCGTACGGAACTTTCGAAGTCGGTGAAATGAATCGGTTTGTTCAATCCCATCTGAATAGGGCCTATCATTTCAATTTCGTCTCCATTCAGGGCCTGGAGTAACTGGTAACCGGCATTGGCCGAACTCAGGTTCGGGAATACCAAGGTGTTGACCTCCTTGCCCTGTAGGCGAGTGAACGGGTACTTACGGTCGCGAAGTTCATTGTTCATGGCGAAGTTCACCTGCATCTCCCCGTCGATGGGTAGGTTCGGGTAGTTCTCCTGCATATACTCTACGGCTTTATGGATGCTAGCCGGGCTTCCGCATGTGTCCGTCCCGAAATTGGAATAGGACAACATGGCGATGACCGGTTCGTGATTGAAGAAACGCACGGTCTTTTCGGATAGCCGTGCAATGTCTATCATCGTTTCCGTGTCGGGATGGCGGTTGATAAGCGTGTCTGCCAGGAAGTACGTACCTTTCTTACTGTTCATGATGTGCATGGTACCGAAATGGTTGTATTCCGGTTGTATGCCGATGACTTCTTTGGCAACCTTGATGGTGTTGGAGTATTTGGTATACACACCCGTGATGAATGCGTCCGCTTCGCCAGTCTCTACCATCATCATGCCGAAATAGTTACGCTCGAACATCTTGTCGTTGGCTTCCTCGAATGTATAACCTTCGCGGGCTTTCTTCTCGGCCAATATCTTGGCATAACGTTCGCGGCGTTCAGCTTCGCGGTCGTGGCGCAGGTTAACGATTTCGATGCCTTCCAGGCTGAGGTCGAGTTCTTTCGCCAATTTCTCGATACGCTCGTCGTTACCCAACAGGATAGGATGGCAGATGCCTTCAGCCTTGGCCTCTACGGCGGCTTTCAGCATGTTGGGATGGATACCCTCGGCAAACACTACGCGTTGGGGATTGCGGCGGGCCGTATCTCTCAACTGGCGGGTCAGTTTCGACTCATATCCCATCAGTTCCTTCAAGTGGAGGGTGTAAGCGTCCCAGTTTTCGATGGGCTTGCGGGCCACTCCGCTTTCCATGGCGGCTTTGGCCACAGCCATGGACACCTCGGTGATGAGGCGCGGGTCTACCGGTTTCGGAATGAAATATGAAGGGCCGAAGGTGAGGTTGTTCACGTGGTAAGCCTCGTTCACTACGTCCGGCACGGGTTGTTTGGCAATGCCTGCGATAGCCCGTACGGCGGCCAGTTTCATTTCTTCGTTGATGGCCGTGGCGCCGGTATCCAACGCGCCACGGAAGATATAAGGGAATCCGATGACGTTGTTAATCTGGTTCGGGTAGTCGGAACGTCCAGTAGCCATCAACACGTCGGGACGCGAATCCATGGCATCCTCATACGAGATTTCGGGTACCGGGTTAGCCAATGCAAACACGATGGGTGACGGAGCCATGCTGCGTACCATGTCCTTGCTCAACACATTGCCGCGTGACAAACCAAGGAATACGTCGGCACCCTTGATGGCTTCTTCCAACGTATGGATGTCCGTACGACTGGTGGCGAAGTAACGCTTCTGCTCGTTCAGGTCGGTACGGTCTTTTGAAATCACACCCTTGCTGTCCAACATGACGATGTTTTCCAACCGTGCGCCGAGCGACACATACAGTTTGGTGCATGATACGGCCGAAGCCCCGGCTCCGTTCACAACGATTCTCACGTCTTCGATTTTCTTTCCTGCCACTTCCAACGCATTCAACAGTCCGGCACTGGAGATGATGGCCGTACCGTGTTGGTCGTCGTGCATGACGGGGATGTCGAGTTCTTCTTTCAAGCGACGTTCGATTTCAAAGCATTCGGGTGCCTTGATGTCTTCCAGATTGATGCCGCCGAAAGTCGGAGCGATGGCTTTTACGGCCTGAATGAACTTTTCGGGGTCTTTTTCGTTTACCTCGATGTCAAACACATCAATGCCTGAGTATATCTTGAAAAGTAGTCCTTTTCCTTCCATTACCGGTTTGCCGGCCAATGCACCGATGTCGCCCAATCCGAGGACAGCAGTACCATTGGAAATTACGGCTACAAGATTTCCTTTGGCTGTATAGCGGTAGGCATCCTGCGGGTTCTTTTCTATTTCGAGACAGGGTTCTGCCACGCCGGGCGAATAAGCCAGTGAAAGGTCCGTTTGTGTACTGTGGGGCTTGGTAGGCACCACTTCGATTTTTCCAGGCTTGCCTTGTTCATGATAGCGCAAAGCCATTTCTTTGGTTATTTTTGCCATTTTGTTATGATTTGGAATATATTCTTTCGCTAATACCGGACAAAGATACTAATAAAATTATATTTTGACGTGTTACAATCGCGTTTTTCATTATATTGTAAGCTCTTTGCTGCAAAACCAAAAGAAAATGATACCTTTGTAAACTATAAAAAGGAAAGAAAGCATGCTAATTAGAATTTATCCGGAAAATCCGAACCCCCGTGAGATGGTCAAGGCCCTCAAAATGCTGAGAGACGGTGAGTTGATTATTTATCCTACCGACACGGTATATGCCATAGGATGCGATGCTCTGAACGTACGGGCGGTGGAGAGGATTTGTGCACTGAAGGGAGTGAATCCACAGAAGAGCAACTTGTCGATTATTTGCTATGACTTGTCCAACATCAGCGAATATGCGCAAGTCAGCAATGCTGCTTTCAAACTTTTGAAGAAAAACTTGCCGGGGCCGTTCACGTTCATTCTGCCCACGAGCAGCCGGCTTCCTAAAATATATAAGAATAAGAAAGAGGTGGGTATCCGTGTGCCGGACAATAGTATTGCGCGTGGATTGGTGGAGGGATTGGGGAATCCACTCCTCACGATGTCGGTGCATGATGAGGACGAGATTATCGAATACTCTACCGATCCAGAGTTGATTCATGAGAAATACGAAGGCCGTGTGGCTTTGGTCATTGACGGGGGATATGGAGGTAGCGAGGCTTCAACGGTGGTGGACTGTGTGGACGATGCTTTCGAAATTGTCCGGCAAGGCAAAGGAGAACTTTTGTTTTAGAAAGTCATACTTTTACGGAATTGTTGGGGGGATAGTCCGGTTTGTTTTCGGAAAAAGGTACCGAAGTAAGATGCGTTGGGGAAGTGTAGGTCATTGGAGATTTCCTGGATGTTCTTTTGGGTATTTTTGAGCAGTGAAATGCTTTTGCAGATAATGGACTTGAATACGAGTTCTTGTACGGTGTATCCACAAATAGATTTAGATAATGCGGAAAGGTATTTGGGGGACAAGCATAATTTGTCAGCGTAAAAATCCACGCTTCTTTTTTGGGTGTAATGTTGTTCTATGAGTTGGATGAGGCGCATGAATATTTCGTTTTTGTGACCGATAGAATCTAATTTGGCGACAAGTTTACGATTGTAGATGGAACAGAGGCGATGGGTCAGGGCTAATAAAAGCAGTTTTTGTTCATAAAGGTTGAATGAATCGTTTTCAGTGTGCAGGGTACTATTGAGCAGGTGCATATAGCGGATAACTTCAGCTTCTTCTCCAGTATTCCAGACATAGCAGGGTTCCGGCACGAATTTCATGTAGAGGTACATGGATACGACTAAGTTTCCCATGATGTTACGAAGTGTATCTGTTTTGTAGATGAGGATGAAAATCTTCAAGTCATTGGTGGACTGTAATGCGCGGAAAGTTGAATTCTCCGGGATGAAGAGCGTCTCGCCTGCTTGTGCTTGAAAGTCTTTTTGGTTCAGTGAAAATGAAAAATGTCCTTGCAGGCATACAATTAACCCGACTCCGTTTGTTTCAAACGAGGTCTTTAAAATCGGGGGGAAATCAGTGAGAAATCCTTCCGAACTGCAAATGTTATGTCCTGCAGTTAAGCTGCGGTTTAGTTGGACTAAACGTTCTTTATGGTTTTCCATACATGGCTTGCTAAACTTTTCGCTAAGTTAGCAATTTTCGTTTGGGATACGGTATGATTAAGGTGAAAATTGTGCAGAAAAGGCAAGCATAGAGTGTCCACCCCGCCATTTCTTTGACGGCCGAAAGTGTGGCTTGTACCTGAATGCGGCCTTTGGTGGAAGTTGCCGCCATATTGATAGCTTCCGCTTTGCTTTTCCCTTGGTAGTACATTCCCTGAAGTGTGCCGTTGAACGAGGTAGAGGCATCTGGATTTAGCATGTCTACGTTTTGAGCGTAACGTGTAATGTAATGTTGTTGCCGTTCTTGTAGCAAATTGCTGTAGACAGCTCCCCCTATGCTAGGTGCTAACACCATCCGTACGGTGAGCATTGTGCAAATCCACGTGGACAAGTATTTGTAGGGCATACGTTGGGTGGCATACGTTGGAATGAGGGAGTATAGCATCATCATTCCAGTGGAGCGTATGATGACGGGGTATTTCATCCGTTCGTATAGTCCGGCGCTTTGAACCTCGAAATACATGAACATGGCTGAAAGTCCGAGTAAGAGGAAACCTCCGGCAAACAGGTATTTGAAGTGCACGCCTTTTACGCTCAGCCCGATGGTGAGCAGGCCGCCGATGGCGTAACCCGCCATGCACCAGTTGCCTAACGTGGCGTTTTGCCAATTGTCCAATTTCATGCCGATGCCGGTGAATACGTTGACAAACATGGCACTGGAGTTAAGGAACATGAGCAGAAAATAGAAAAGGATGCCCATACGGATGGTGCGCAGGCGCAATACTCCCAAGATATAATAGGGATTGCGGTGCATGCTTTCCAAATATATGAATAGCCCGGCTGATATTACTCCCCCCACTGTGGCCCAACGGATGGTCGGGGCGTCATACCAATCCAAGACTTTCCCGTAGGTCATGATGTAGGTGAAGCACAGCAGCATGGTGCAGAATACAGTTGCATTGCCGAACTGTCTCATGTTGATGGGGAAGCGGTGGCTTTGGAACTTGTGATAGGGCATGGTGATGAAAATCACCAAGATGCTGAGCAACAGCATACCCATCATGAAGTAGTAGACATATTGCCATTCGTATTCAAAGGCCATCCAAGCAGTGATAGAGGTGCCAATCTGTCCCAAAATCATGAAGAACAAATAGATTGCAGGTTGGGCGGCACTACGTTCAATGTCAAGTTTGTCCCAACCGTTTGCTGTTTCGGGTTCCATTCCCGGGGTGATTTTGAGATAAGCTTCAATGCCTCCTGCATAAAGAATCAGCGTGAATAGGTTAACCATCATAAGTACCATGCGTAGGAATCCCATGAGCAGGCTGCACAAGGCTAATAAAAATACACTGTCGGTCTTGGCGCAGATGAAACTGAAGATATACATGAGCGAGAAGCCGGCGAGGCACATCATTTTCTCACGTCGGATGAGGACCAGGCGGTAAAGGAAAGGTGCAAAGGCAGCCATGCCGATAGAGGTGGCAAAGTTGGTGAATTGGATGTGTTCGGAGATAATGCCTAATCCGCTCATCATTTCGGTACTGTTGACAGAGTATACTCCTCCTGCCGTGAGAATGGGTAGGAACAATAATACCAAAATGAGGATACCGAGAGGTTTGGGTACCCAATTATAGAACGGATAATTTTTCGGATAAGAAGGCATAGGCTCAGAATTTAGCTTTTACGATGACCATCATGCCGGCCGCCAGTTTTTCGTTGTCTTCTTTCGATAAGTTGGTGAAGTCTATCCGGACCGGAATCCTTTGTTGTATTTTCACGAAGTTGCCGGCTGAGTTGTCCGTCGGAACCAAAGAATACTTGGAGCCGGTGGCACCGGATATGGCGGTGATTTTACCGCTGAAAGTCTTTTGGCTCACTGCATCTACCGTGATGGAAACTTCTTGTCCGACCGAGAGGTTTTCTATTTGCGTTTCTTTGTAGTTGGCGACGACCCATTTTTGCGTATCAGGCAAGATATAGGTAATTGTCTGTCCGGCACTGATATATTGCCCTTCTTCCAAGGCCCTACGTCCCAATTTCCCGTCACACGGGGCTACGACTACGGTATAGGAAAGGTTCAATTTGGCCATTTCTAATGCGGCTGTGGCTCGTTGTATCGCCGCTTCTGCGCTTTGGCGGCGGTGCGATACTTCGTTCACGCCGGAGAGGGCGGCCATGCGTTGGCGTTTGGTAGCTTCCAATTTTTTGCGGGTAGCCTCATATTCGGTCTCAATCTGTTCCAATTGGATGGGGGTGGCGGCATTACGTTTTACCAAATTTTCATAGCGTTGGCGGTCTTTTTCCAATTTGGCCAGACGGATTTCTATTTCCGAAATGGATGCGTCATATACGGAAGCGGTGTTTTGGGTGGTCTGTAAGCTTGCTCCGATGATGGTTTGTCCGGCTAAGGCGTCTTTTAGTGCGGCTTCGGCTTCCATTACTCTGATTTTATATTCACGGTCGTCCAAAACCAATAGCGTATCGCCTTTGTGTACGTCTTGGTGTTCGGTGAAATAGATTCTTTTGATATATCCCGATGCGCGTAGGTTTACGGGGGATATATATTGTTCGATTTGTGCGTCGTTGCTGGTTTCCGTGTGTTTGTATCCGATGAAGAGGAAAATGACTTCGATGACCCCCCAAACCATGACGGCAATACCCAACAGGCTGACGGCAATTTGCCAACGTCTCACTTTTCTTAGTTTTTGGGCTTTTTCCTGATGAGTCCCAGTTGTCTTGTTCGTATCTGTTGCTTCCATTTTTACAATAGGGTTTATGTTTTTTATTTAACTAAGGAGTCCAATTGTCCGCTCAGTTTCATGAGCGTGAGCCGGGTAATCCGGTAGTTGTAATGCGCGCTGATATAGTTGTTTTGTGCTTCGCTCATCCGCATCTCGTCTTGTAGGACTTCTGTCATGGAAGCGATGCCTTCCCGATAGCGGTCGGAGGTGACTTCGTAAACATCTTCGGCCAACAAGTAGTTGTCTCTTTGTTTTTTGAAATTACGTTGATTGTTCAGCAGGTCACTGGTGGCGTTCAGGTACTGGGTTTGCAAGTTTTTCCGTGTGTCTTCTTGGGTAAGTTTGATGTTTTCAATATCCAAGAGGGCTTTACGTTTCTTGTAACGTTTGTCCAAACCGTCAAAAATGGGCACACGTAATGAGAGCCCCAGGCTCAGGGCATCGTACCAGTGGTTGGACGGGCCAGAGTGAAGCCAATGGTAGCCTTTGTCTGTATATGCTGAATACATCCAGCTTCCGCTCAGGCTAAGTGAAGGTATATAGCCGTGGTTGATTATTTTTTTCTGTTGCTCTGCCAGGCGTTCTTGGGATTGTAGCATTCGGAGTTCGTATAAGTCTTCAGACAGGCCGTTGAACGAGTCTTGTGAAATCGTTTCGGTGTTGGTCGGGACTAATGCAATTTCTTTTTCTTCCGGATAGTCGAGAATGTATTTCAGCATGTTGAGCTGTTGGATTAACATGGCTTGTGCGTTGTCATATTGCACTTGAAGGTTCTCTAAGTTGATATTGACGCGTTTGACATCTACGTCCAATGCCATGTCATTGTCGTAAAAGGCTTGTGTGATGTCTCTCAGTTCTTCCAATCGTGCGATATTGGCCTTGATGAGTGAAATCTGTTCCGTTGTGGTTTGTCCCAGATAATATATTTTGCAGATTTGCATGATGAGGTCTTCGCGTGCTTTTCCGTATGATAAGCGGCTGATCTCATCCATGGTTTTAGCGATGGATACGGCTGTATAGACCGTTTGGTTGTAGAGGGGCATTTGTAATTGTACGCCCGCATTGGCACTGTATTGCAGGGTGTGGGTCACGTTATAGGGTACACCGTACGATGAGCCGTCCGTTACGGAAATCGGAGGTCGCGGGTTGTCGTTGAAATTTGCGAATCCGTTGATTTGCGGCAAGAGTTTAGCCCGGTTTTCAGAGATGCCGTACTGGCTTTTCCGGATTTCGTTCCGTCTGTTTTGTAAGGACAAGTTGTTTTCGATGCCCCATTGCAGGCAACGTTCTAATGTCAGGGTCTCTTGTGAGTTCCCTTTGGCAATAGGCAGGCAAAATATAGATAATATGAACAATAGCCTTTTCATGATGTTTCCCCTATGTTTGTCGCAAAGTTAGCGGCTTATGGATAAACAGGGGTATTCATAAATAGGTCTTTTATGTTCATATTTACCTTTTCTTGTTCAGCCTTATACCTATTATATAATAGTGTGGGATATGGCGAAGTATTTCGGCTTTCATTTCCGGGTCTATTTCGTTTTCACCGCAGAAACGGAAGAAGGTCGTGCCCGGTTCAGCCCATGCCGAGCCATATAGCAAGAGGGGTATTTTCATTTCATCGGCTGTTTGTATGGCATGGAAGGCAAATGGTCGTGTATGGTAGCTGTAGAAATCCCGTCCGTCGGCAGGATGTAAGGTGAATCTGAAACCTTGCGTGCCGACGTTGGGGCAAGATATGCGGATTTCTGCAGTGGAATCGTTCTTTTCATCTTGTCGTATATAAATGGAAATCTCCTTGATGTTGTCCCACTCTTTTTCCCCGTTAGGGATTTTGTAGGCCTTCCGGAAACCTTCCTTGTGTTCTTCCGGTATTTCGTCTAAAGAGCAGATATTCTTTCCCAAATCAAAGTGGTGTGTTCTGCCTGTTTTTTGGTGGTTTTTATATTCATCCACGTAGATTTCCATTTGATATGTGGCATCGAGGAACTGGCTCACATCGAAACGGTGTATGTGGATGTCCATATCTTCGAGCACATTGAGTACATCCTGCAATTGAGTTTCCATGTGCTTTACTGTATGTGTGGTTTGAGCTTGTATGGTGGTAAATAAAGACATACATAGCAATCCAACAGATAAAAATCTTTTCATATTTTAAATTTTATGTGATATCCTTTATTTTTCTAATTCTTCTATTAGCGTCTTTATCATCAAACTGTGGTCGCGGAAGTCGTTACGCAGCTTGTATGCCCCCGACTTGTCCACCAACACGTAGGAGGGGATGCCGTCTATCTTGAATTTGTCACACAGATAGTTCCATTGTTCCTGGTTCAGGCGGTAGTGCAAGCCTTGGATGTCCGGAATCATGGTCTTGTATTTCACGATGGGAGAGGTCTCGTTGGCAATGTAAACCCATACGAGGTTGTCACTTTTCAGGTTGGAGGACTTGAGCGGTTCGTTGGCTTGGATGGCCGCACGGCACGGGCCGCACCATGTATTCCAGAAGTCTACAATCACAACTTTGCCTTTGTAGGGCGCGATGAGGGCATCGAAAAGCCGCTCTTTGGGTACGTCGGGCGTGGTTTCCACCCTCGACTTGGCTTCCACGGCGGCCAGTTCTTCTTTGGCCTTCTTTTGCATGAGGGTGAACGCTTCTATATAGAAATGGTTGTCCATGGCCTGCAAGCGGACAAAATCGGAATCGGTGAGTGCGATATTCTCCGCCTTGGCCGGGTAACCGGCGATTTGTCGCAAGTCCTTTACCAAGCCTTTTTGGATATCGGCCAGTTGTGGCCAGTCGAAAGAAGATGAGCAGGCGGCACGCACATAGTCTGACACATTTTCGCCCATTAGCAGTTTGGTGTCGTTGATGTCGAACAGTTGGCAGATGGCCTTGGCATCTGCCGGTTTAAGCGGGGCGATACCTTCCACCTTGAAGTTATAATCCCATTGACGGTTTATGTGCCGGTAATTATGTTCGCGCAGGTAATCGCCTTGCGCCATGGCCGAGAAGGCATCCTGTCGAAGAGCGAGCAGTTTCATTTCCTTTTTGAGCAGTGAAAAGTTGCTCCGGGCGATGCTGTCTGCAAGTGCCTTATAGGTGTCTACGACATGGGCGGCATATTCGGCCGAGGTCATGTGGTAGTCTGCAAATTCGCCCGTAAGCGAGTTCATGCTATAATAAGGACTGTTGTCTAATTGGTTGTCGACGTTATTCAGGTTGGCATACGTGCCCGAAGAATAGAGCCGTTGGAAAGGTGCCGGGTATGTTATTTTTTTCTTTTCCTCGCGGCGGAGCGAAAGGTAATACCCAATGGAGTGCATGTCCACATATAGTTCGGTCGTTTCGCCTGGAGCTAACCATGCGCTTCCTGCCATACTGTTGTTGAGGACTACGGCTGCTTGCACCGTTCCGCATTGCAGGAAGCTGAACGAAGCCTTGCCCGTTTCGGGGTCGACGGTTGCCGTATAAGGCTGTTGCGTCCCGAAGAGGGTGTTGACATAGAGGTTGGCCTCTTTGCCTAATTCCGGACGATAATGCAGGAAATGGACGTTGACGGTCGTGGTGCCCGTTTTGAAAATCGGTTCGGGCACTTCCGCATCCCAGTCGACCAACCGCAAGCTTTCGGGTACGTCGTCCGGTATGTCGAATGTTTTTTTCCCCGTCAGGTCTATCCCGAAGAGCTTGAAACAGTCCTCGCAGTCGGATTCGATAAAGTCGAATGATGTCGTGCCGGAAGGGAGCGGCTCGAAGCAGAGGGTAAATGAAGCTTCGCCCGATTCGGGCATCCAGAAAAGTGAGTCCGGAGTGATTCCCTCGGCACCGGTCAGCATATACCGTTTTCCTCCGGCTTGCAGGTACGACTCCGAAGAAATGCGAATCCAGTTGTGGGGACGGTAATACGCGTCGGTGTGCAGGATGGTAGCCGAGTCCGTCAGTTCTACCTTTGCAATGTCAAGTGCGTTGGTATTGGCCGTTTCAATCAAAGGGTATTTCACTGCTTTGTTGTTCGGGCCACAGGACGTGAGCCATGCCAAGAGGGTCAGTACGCCCGCTCCGGTTCTCCACTTGGGAGCATGCATAAAGAAATGATTCATGATATTGATGTTTAAAAAGGGGATGCCCTTTTGGATAATCAGGCATCCCCCGGTTAATATTTTCAGGTATAGGCGCCTTTATTGTTTCACCAACGTCAACGCTTCCGCGCCGTTTTCATCCAACAGGGCAGCCGTATGCTCGTCTTTGACGATAAAGCTTCTCACTTTGTTCATGGCTTCCAGCACTTTGCCTTCTACCGTCATGCCCGGGCCGGCCATCATCGTGGAAAGCAACTTGTCGAACTTCAGTGAAGCGGGTTTTTCCTTTTCCTGTTCGATGCCCCCGTTTACGATGTTGCATCCGGCATTGCCGTGCAATGTCTTTTTGTCGGCATTGAATTCAAGGAACGGTGTTTTCTCCGTTTTTTCGATATCTTCTACCGCTTCGTCGTAGACCTTCGTGATATTCCATTTGCCGTTCAAGGAAGCCAAAGTGGCGGCGGGACGTTTGCTCAGTGTGAACAGGGCGTTGCCGTTGCCGTCTGTCAGGGTCAGTTCTTTTTCCGTACCTTTATAACCGGTCACATTGCCCAAAGCTTCCAATACGGCACGTTCGGTTGCCATGTCGCTGCAAAGCATCCGTGTGGAAGCCACTTGCCCGAAAGACAAGCGTCCGGCTTTGTTTTTATCCACTTGGATGGACCCCATGATGCGGTTGCACCCGGCACAGCCGTATATCCGGTTCTCTTTCATGTCCATTCCTATATATGGTTCTTTGTCGGCTATAGCCTCTTTGCCATTTACGGTAATGATATTCCATTCGCCCTCCAAGGCACTGGTTTGTAGGGTGTTCTTGCTGCTTCCGCAACCACTTGCTAAAACAATGGTAAGAATGGCTATTCCCATTGCGCTTGATTTTTTCATTTTCATTTTTGAGTTGATTTAGTATTGTAAATTGCAAATATACCTCTTTTTCCTTGTATCCTCATCTTTTTAAGTTGTTTTAATTTACAGGAACGATTGTTTTCTATTGTGAGGGGCCGGAGAAATTTTCTGTGTAAAAGCGTTGTGCTGATTGGCCCGTTTCAATCTCCTTTGATTGAAAAATCGTTTGGCTTAGAATGAAAAATTGTTTGGCTTAGATTGATTTTCCGTTCTGCTGAGTTTGAAATTAAGGTCTTTGGATGTCGTATAATTTATTTATAATGAGTGATTTAAAATAACTTTGCGTTGGAATGCCGATTTGCATCGGAAAAATGTTATCTTTGCAGAGGCGTTTGTGAAAACAAGGTGTGAAAAATACTGATAAATAAAGATGGGAAAAACAAGATATATGCAGGCTGACGAAGCCTTCTTCAAGCTTCTGCGTTTAGGAATCGGGACGTGCCACGACCGTGACGTGGCTTTAGACAAGGACGGATGGGCGGCAGTGTATGACATGGCTTGCAAACAAGCCGTGGCTGCCATCGTGTTGGATGGCGTGGAGCGTTTATCCGTCATCCAGAAGCCTCCGGTGGATGTCGTGATGCCTTGGATCGGACTGGTGCAGCAAATAGAAACACGCAACCGCAGGCTCAACCGGACGCTCGTGATGGTGTATGACAAGTTTTTGAAAGAAGGAATGGGCACCGTCCTGCTGAAAGGACAGGGTAATTCCTTGTTTTATCCCCGCCCGCTGCATCGCACGCCCGGCGACATCGACCTGTGGATGAACGACGGACGCAAGATGGTGGTGGATTATGCCCGGAAGTATTGCCCCGGCGTGGAGGTGGTTTATCATCATGTGGACTTTCCCGTATTGAAAGAGGCTGAGATTGAATTGCATTTTACGCCTTCATGGATGAACAGTTGGGGGATGAACCTCAGGCTACAACGTTATTTTAAGGAATGGAAAACGTTGTCATTGCTCCATAAGGTGCAGTTACCCGAACGGGTGGGCGAGGTGGCCGTGCCCACTTTGGCGATGAACCGTGTGTACCTGTTGGTGCATGTTTACCGTCATTTGTTCGATGAAGGCATCGGTTTGCGCCAATTATTGGACTACCACTTTGTGCTGAGGCAACCCTGTTCCGAAGCGGAGCGGGAGGAAGCCGTGCGGTGCTTGGAGCGTTTGCATCTCAAACGTTTTGCCGGCGCGGTGATGTATGTATTGCAAACGGTTTTCGGGCTAGAGGAAGAACATCTGTTGGTGCCGTCATCGCCCGGACGGGGGCAGCGCCTGTTGGCCGAAATCATGAAGGCCGGAAATTTCGGGCAACATGATGAACGCATCCGGCATGATGCAAATGAGACACCTTTCGGCCGTTTCCGTCGCAAGGTGTCGCGCAACATGGGATTCCTGACGGATTATCCCGGTGAAGTCCTTTGGAGTCCTTTGTTTAAAATATGGCATTACGTGTGGCGGTCGCGTCACGGTTATTTTCCGGCAAAGAAATAATCGGGCAACGGCTTGCGGTTTACTTTTGTTTCCGATAAGTCAGAAGAGCCTTCAAGGTTTCGATGTCTTCGGGCAACGTAAGCTTGAAGTTGAGTTCGGAGCCGGATGAGATGTAGAGTTTTTTTAGAGGGAAAACTTCCGTAATCAGGGTATACAGGGATTGGCTGCGGCTGATTCGGATTTGGCTTGCCCTGCGGAAGGCTTCTGTCAGGTCGTTCAGGCTGAAGGTTATCGGGGTCTGTGCGCGGTGCAGAAGCTCACGTGGAATGCACCTTTCCGAAGAAATACCGTCGGGGCTTACCATGTAAGCCTCTTGGCTACGGACGGCAGTGACGGCATTTCCATGCGTGCGGAAAGTGTCCAGGTTGAGGCTGATGATTTCGTCAGATACCAAAGGGCGTACGGCTTCGTGGGTCAGGACGGTAGGGTTCTGTTCCCCCAGTTCTGCATATAGGCCTGCGATACCGTTTCTCAGGGAGTCGATGCTAGTGTCTCCGGCCGGGAACAGCGTATGCAGCTTGCTTATTCTGCCGTTTCGAGCCGTCGTTTTTACAAAATCGTTCCATTCCGGATTGCAGACCACATAAATACGGTCGATTTCGTGATGGCGTTGGAACGCTTGCAGGGTGTAGGAGATGACCGGCTCACCTGCAATCTCTATGAATTGTTTGGGGCGGTCGGTGTGCATGCGGAAGCCATGTCCTCCGGCTAACAGTAATACGACGTTGAGTGGCTTATCCATTTTCTATCTCCTTTGTGAACCGGTCACAAAAAGTTTCATGTACATGGCGGGTGTAGTAACGCAAGGCTTCGAGTACGATAATCTCGAAAACGAAGAAGAGCCAGGGCATGTCGATAAACAGCGATACGAACAGTACGATAACCCGTGTATCGAAAGTCAGGATGTTCGTGTATTTCATCAAAGGAAGGCTCGCTGTACGGAATCGTTCTTTCAACGTTTGCGGTACCTCGTCCGGATAACGTTGCTGGACGAGGGCATAGAACTTTTGGAATTTGGGCGTTTGCCGCTCCTGTCCCCGCGTGTAGTTTCCATAAAAATAGAGGTATATCTTGTGAAACCATTCCTTGCGGTTCCAGGGTAACGATCGCATCAGGGCGCGTTGTTGGGCATAGTTGTCCAATTCGCTTCCCGATGCCCCTTTGAGGAAATAAAGGTGGATGTTGCGGTAATAGTCGGCCACGGCACATTGTTTGGCATGGCAGTGGAAACCGGAGAAAGCGGCCATCAGCCAAATCCATATCCCCCATGGTTGCCCCCACGGAGCCGGTTCGCCAGTGAGGCGCAGGCACAGGAAAAAATAAATGGAGAAGAACCATACGTCGCCGGCAAAGCCGTCCAAGATACGTCCGATTAGCGTTTTCTGCCCCGTCATGCGAGCCAGTTGCCCGTCGGCGCAGTCGTACCAGTTGGCCCATATCAGAAGAAACATACCGATGAGGTTCATGTACAGGTCGTCCCACCAGAAGAAGTAACCGGCCAATGCTCCGATGACGATGGAGAGCAGCGTGACGGCGATGGGATGGATATGTAGTTTCTTGAACAGCAAAGCCCAAAGATAACCCGGAGTGCGCGTGACGTAAAGTTCGAACGTCCCTTCCGTGTCTTCTGATTTCAGCGTGTCTTGTACACGTTCTTTCAGTGTGGATGATGTCATATTTTGTGAGCCTCCTAAAGTTCTGGTTTTCCCTTTCTTTCTAAAAGTGTTGCAATATTCGTAAAAAAAAGCGGAATCTGCAAGCTGTCAGGGGAAAAAGGCCGGAATAAAAGAACGAAACCTTTGTTTTTGTGGGTATTTTACGTAAAAGGCGAGAGGAAAACGCAAAATGAGGCAAGGGGATAGAGAAGAGGCATTTGGGGAGGTTTGTCGGTTTTCTTGAAACGCCATGGTCTTTTATGGCTCCGTATCTGAAGTGGGGGCTGCACTGTCCCGATTGGGGTTTTGTCTTTCCCGTTTCAGGTAAATCATGTCCTTCAGCAGTATGCCTCCTTCTATGATGGGATGGTCATAGTGCCGGGTGAAGAAATCGGGCAGGGTGTGTGAATGGGTAAATCCGCAACTACGGTAAAATGGTAGAGTTAACGGGCTGTTGCCCGTGCCGACCAACAGGGTGTGGCAGTCTGCATAGTAATGCCATACGTGCTCCACCATCATCCGTCCGTTACCTTTGCGTTGGCAGGCGGGAGCTACGGCAAGGTTTTTAAGTTCATAAACTCCTTGCCCCTCTCGGGTGACTACGGCTACGGCTTTTGCTTCGCCTTTTTCTTCCATGACGAACAAGTCGCCTCGTTCTATATAGCGGTCTATCATCGATTCTTGTTCATCGGCCAGAAGCAATAGGTCGAGGAAACGTTTCTTGTCAGATTTTACAAGTCGGATATGCATGGTTTTTTTTTCGTTAGTCGGGTGGTAAGGATTGGTTTCCATTGATTGGTCAAATGAAGGCGGTTTTTATAAAGACTTTGGGAGGGTGGATGGCGTGTTGGAGGACGTTAAGGAGAGGCAGAGGCTTTCTTCCGTCTCGATGTTATCCTATCGGAAAGGAGACGGGTAGTGGCGCAACTCGTTTCTGAGCGTGCCGGATTGCCGTTGGGTCACTTTGTCCATTAAGGTCCAAAAGCGAGGGCCGTGGTTCATCTCTTGGGTGTGGCAAAGCTCGTGGAGCAGTACGTAATCGGATAACCGAAGAGGGAGAATCATCAGATATAGCGACAGGTTGATATGTCCTTTGTTGGAGCAGCTTCCCCAACGTGTACGGGCCGAATTGATGCTGAGCCGGGTGTAATGGAATCCGTGACTGGAAGCCAATTCCTCAATCCGTGGCAGTAGTATGGCCTTGGCTTGCTTGCGCAATGCCTCCGTGACGACCTTGAAAAGCCAAGGTTGCAAGTGTTCGAAATCCGTTTGCGGAGGATAGATGATTTCCACGCGGTGGGGAGTATGCCGGATGAAAAAGTCCTGCCGCTGTCCCTCTGTAAATGTGAGGGTCAGTTGGTCGGTAGTTATCTTAAAATTACCGTCTATCATCATTTTGTTGGGTTTGTCATGAAGGCATATCACGGTTCCAAAATCCCCGCCAAACGTTTCTTGCGGTGAGAATCGTGGCGGGGAAGTCAGGCATTTAATATGTGTAACTTTGCCTATTTCTTTTTGAAGACATCCAGATTCCATTCAGCATGCCATGGAATCGTAATTTTGTTGGTCTGCTTGTCAATCATCATAGGCAACCAAATGTAACGGCTGTCTTGCAGATCTTTCTTTTTCCACATGTCGAAGCACGCGATATAGGCATTTTTCTTGCCCTGCACGGGGATGACGAAAGTACTTTGTCCGTAGAATGTCTTTTCGGCATCCGGTCCCGTACAAGGGTCTCCCAAAACTGTCCACTCTCCCATGATGGAATCGGCTACAGCTAATTCAGCACTGTTGGGATCCCAACCGGTGCAACCGCTAGAAAGCATATAATACTTATTTCCGTGCTTGAAGACGGCAGGTGCTTCTCTTGCCATGCCGACAAAGCGGCGTACGTATTTTCCGTCCGGTTTGGTGTAATCGTCGGTCAACCGGTTGATGTGCATGGTTTGGTTTTCTTCCGATGAAGAGAACTGGTAAGCAGTTCCGTCATCGTCTACGAATACGGTTTGGTCACGGCTCATCGTACCGTTCGGACGGAATCCGTCCAGATATTTAAACGGACCTGTCGGTGAATCAGCGATGGCCACACCAGCTTCAGCCTTGCTGTAATTCGGGCTGTCTATGTGCATCCACATGACAAACTTTTTGGTCTTTTTGTTGTAAACTACCTTGGGACGTTCGAGTACTTGCGTCGGGTGGATGTCGCTGTTAGGGTCGTCGGTAATGGCTTTCAAGGCCACTCCTTCGAATTTCCAATTCAGTAAGTCCTTACTGGAGTAGCAGCTTACTCCGGTTACGTCCGTACGATAGCGTTCCCAAGTCGCGTCGGCGGGCAGGACAGTCTTGCCGACCTTGTATTCACCGTACCAATAGTATGTACCTCTATGGTATAAGATACCGCCTCCGTGAGCGTTGATGGGGTTGCCTTCCGTGTCGTTCCAAACTTCTTTGGGACGGAAGAACTCGTTTTTTTGTGCCTGAATGTGTACTGTTCCCAATGCACATACGGCCACTGCAGCAATTACAAATCTTCTCAACATAATATAATGGCCAGGTTTATAAAATTAGAATTCGCTTCAAAGATAGTATAATCTTGAGTAAAAATCAAGGTTTGGGCATGCAAAATCCGTAAAAATGAAAAAGGGCCACCTCCACAGGCAGCCCTTTTCGTCGTTAGTATGTTATGAAAAAATTTGAGAGAATTGAAACTTCACAGTTTCATTGCGTTTTATTAAGCACTAACTTGTTTATATAGAAAAAGCATAAAATGTTCCATTAATCTTGTTTGAGTGTCCCCGATGAAAGCATTTTCATGAACCGATCGTCCATATCTCCTGTAAGATTGACGATGGTCAGTGTTTTCTCATCCGGATTCAGGTTCAGCACTACCAGTTCCCGTATCACTTCATCGTGTTTACGGACAAAGATTTTATTGTTTTGTCCGGGTTGGTTCTCTACCCACGGGGTAAATCTGTTTTTGTTCTTTTCTATGAGATGTTCGGCTTTTCGGAAAAACTTCTCACTTTGTTTTGTTGCCGTGATGATTCGGGCACTTTTCAGTTTGGAAAGGAGATATCCCGGAACCTCTTCATCTCTGTCTCCATTCGGGGCCGTCATGGTGTCCACGAGTTTCTCCATCATTTTCGGACTGACAGTCTGGCATTGTATTTCACCGTTTTCCTTGGAACATTGTTCCATGAACTTAGACGCAAAATCCTGCCCCCACGTGTGGATTGAACATGCTATTAACAATAAGCAAAGAACGCGTTTCATTTTATTGTTCTTTTTGTGCCTCTTTAGGCTGCATTTGCAGGAGAGAATCCTGTTTGGATGCTTCGCTCAGGCTTTGCGACACCATTTGTAAGGCATCGGATATCTGATTGTAAGCCATTTCCGGATCATTGTATGAATCCTGATAATTCTCATAGTTATAGTCATTCTCCACGGCGGCTTCACGGTGGAAAGAACTTTGTGCAGCATTGCCTAACGTGAGGATGATGGCTACGGATGCAGCAGCCTTGTAGAGGGGCATCATCCGGCGTACCCACGTGATTCTACGTGCTTTCACCGGTTCGTCCTTCTCTATGTGCGCCATGATTCTTGCGTCAAAATTCTCACCCAATTTTATTTCCTGCCACATCTTTTCGCTTACAAAGAGTGGCTTGTAAGGCATGAGGTGGCTTGGTATATGGGTTTGGTTGAAGAAGGTTTTCAGTATGGCTTCTTCTTCCAATGAGGTTTCGCATCGCCAATAGCGTTCCAGAAGTTGTTCTATGTACTTATAGTCCATATCCTTGTATTTCTGTGTACTTTTGCTTGATTCGTTGTCTGGCACGGAACAGATAGACTTTCACCTGTTCTTCGCTCAGATTCAGAATCGCTGCAATCTCTTTATAGCTTTTGCCTTCTATTTCTCTCAGTTGGACGATGTCCTGTTGGGCTTGCGGCAATTCCTTCAACAGTTTTTGGAGAAGTCCGATCCCTTCACGAGCCGTCAGGCTGTCGTATGGAGTGGAAGTATCGGGGCGGCTATGCAGGCTTTCGTCCAAGACGATATGCTGCGCTTCTTTTTTTTCGCTTCTGTCCAAGGAAAGGTGCCTGCAAATGGTCAGGCAATAAGCTTCGATAGAGTTCAGTTGCGACCATTCGTTGCGTTTGTCCCACACCCTTATCAGTGTTTCTTGAACGATGTCTTCCGCTTCTGCCGTGTCGAATGTGATACGAAGAGCCAACCGATAGAGTTTGTCTTTCAGGGGCAATATATCGTTCCGAAAACTGATTTCTTTCATCTCTCTGTAATAATGACGGGCGAGTGCCTGAAAAGTTACACTCACCCGCCATTTTTTTTGAAATATTTTTTTCGTCTTGTCCTATCTCTCTATAACTGTGCCGGATACGCCGTCGATAGCTGTGGCTAAAGTGATAATGACTTTGCTTACTCCGGCATGGATGGCTTCAAATGAGTTTTCCAATTTCGGAATCATTCCGCCTTGTATGATGCCTTCCTCCACATAACGTTTAAATTCGCTTTCGTTGATATGAGGGATGAGGCTGTCATCGTCTTCTGCGTCTCTCAATACGCCTTTCTTTTCAAAACAGTACATCAGGGTGACATCGAACGCATCGGCCATGGCTTTGGCGGTTTCCCCGGCAATGGTGTCGGCATTGGTATTCAGGATATGTCCCTGCCCGTCGTGCGTCAAGGGAGCCATGACGGGCACGATGCCTTTACGGACCAGGTCGGCCAGAAGCGTACCGTTAACTGCGTCTACGTCTCCTACGAAACCGTAGTCCACATCCTTCACCGGACGTTTGTGGGAACGTATCACATCCATGTCGGCACCGGTCAAGCCTAAGGCGTTGACACCTTGCGCCTGAAGGCGTACCACGATGTTTTTGTTGACCAGTCCGCCATACACCATGGTGACTACGTTCAGCATGTCTGCGTCCGTGACGCGGCGACCGTTGATCATTTGGCTTTCTATTCCTAATTGGGCTGCGACTTTGGTGGCAGAACGTCCTCCGCCATGTACTAAAATCTTATTGCCTTCAACGGCCGTGAAAGCTGCCAACAGTTGGCGGAGCGAGTCTTCTTCCTCTACGATTTTGCCGCCCACTTTGATGATGGTGAGTTTCTCTTTCATGTTCATTCCAAATAAGTATAACCATAAAGTCCCGAGCGGTAGTTGTTCAGGAACTCTTTACCCTCTTCGAGCGAAATCTTTCCGCTTTGGATGGATTTGGATACCCATATTTCGAGACGGCGAACTAGTTTCTTCGGTTCATACTGGACATATTCCAACACCTCGGCTACGGTTTCCCCGTCGATGATTTGGTCGATAGTATATCCCTTGTCCGTCACGGAAACGTGTACGGCATTGGTGTCGCCGAACAGGTTGTGCATGTCGCCTAATATTTCTTGGTAAGCGCCGACCAGGAACACAGCGAGGTAATAGTTTTCGCCTTTCTTCAACGTATGCACCGGCAGGCTGTGGGAAATATGGCTGTTGGTTACGAAGTTTGCGATTTTCCCGTCCGAATCGCAGGTGATGTCCTGTATCGTGGCATGCGTGTTCGGACGTTCGTCCAACCGTTGTATCGGCATGATGGGGAAGAGTTGGTCTATGGCCCATGTGTCCGGCAGGCTTTGGAACAGCGAAAAGTTACAGAAATACTTGTCTGCCAACAGTTTGTCGAGCGACATTAGTTCTTCTGGTATATGCTTTTGTGTCTGTGCCAACAGGTTGACTTCACGTGTGACGCTCCAATACATGCTTTCGATGTCGGCACGTGTCCGTAAATCTACGATGCCGTGGCTGAACAGGTCCAGTGATTCTTCTCTGATTTGTTGGGCATCGTGCCAGTCTTCCAGAAGGGTACGCGGGTTCAGGTTGTCCCAAATCTCATACATGTCCTTTACCAGTTGGTGAGCTTCCGGCGAAGGCTCGAAATTCTCGTCCATACGGGGAAGGGAGGCGGTTTCCAGTACTTGCATGATGAGCACCGAATGGTGGGCGGACAGCGACCGTCCGCTTTCCGTAATCAGGTTCGGATGCGGAAGGTTGTTTTTATTGGCCGCATCGACGAAAGTATAGATACAGTCGTTCACATATTCCTGGATGGAGTAGTTCACAGAACTTTCGCTATTGCTGGAGCGTGTACCGTCGTAGTCTACTCCCAGGCCGCCGCCGCAATCCACGAACTCTACATCATAACCCAAATGATGGAGTTGGATGTAAAATTGCGAAGCTTCGCGCAGGGCGGTCTGTATGCGGCGTATCTTGGTAATCTGGCTACCGATGTGGAAATGGATAAGCTTCAGGCAGTCTTTCATGCCTTTGGCTTCCAACATGTCGAGCGCTTCCAACAGTTCACTGGATGTCAGGCCGAACTTGCTGGCGTCGCCGCCACTTTCTTCCCATTTCCCGCTGCCAGACGAAGCCAATTTGATACGGATACCGATATTGGGCCTTACGTTGAGTTTCTGGGCAACCTCGTAGATTGTGTTCAGCTCGTTGAGTTTCTCTACCACCAGGAAGATGCGTTTGCCCATCTTTTGGGCCAATAGAGCCAGTTCTATGTAATTATGGTCCTTGTAACCGTTGCAGATGATGGGAGAGGCTGAGTCGGTATTGACGGCAATGACCGCATGCAGTTCCGGTTTGGAGCCGGCTTCCAGACCTAAGTTGAATTTCTTGCCATGGCTGATGACCTCTTCTACTACGGGACGTATTTGGTTGACCTTAATGGGATAAATGATAAAATTCTCTCCTTTGTAGTCATATTCCTTGGCTGCCTTCTCGAAGCAGTTGCTAGTTTTCTCGATACGGTTGTCCAGGATGTCGGGGAAACGAACCAATACAGGGGCCGACATGTCCCGGATGGCCAATTCGTCCATCAGTTCCCTCAAATCGACTTTCACGCTATCCTTTCTCGGGGTTACGTAAACGTGTCCTTTTTCGTTGATTCCAAAATAGTTGACTCCCCATCCGTTGATGTTGTACAATTCTTCGGAGTCTTCAATACGCCATTTTCTCATTACGTTCTTTATAGGTTTAATAGTTCACGAAGCAAACGGACGGAGTCCTTTATTTTATCGTAGTTCTCTAATAAATTGACATCTAATGTATATTGTGCCCGGCTATAAAAGGGTTCGCGTACCGCGAGGGAATCCCGGATATATTGTTTCATTTCATCCTCCGTTTTGTCTTTCAGCAGGGGGCGTTCCACTTTTCCCATTTTCAGATGTTGGAACAGCACGTCGGGAGAGGCTTTCAAGTATACCGTCTGAGCTTGCCGGTTCATGTATTCCATATTGTCGAAAAAGCATGGCGTTCCTCCACCGCAGGAGATGATGACATTCTCGAACTCAGCTACCTCGTGCAGGACTTTCTGTTCAATCTCGCGGAATCCGTTTTCTCCGTTTTCCGCGAATATTTGGGGGATGGTCCGGCGGTAGCGTTCTTCGATATACCAGTCTAAATCATAAAACGGGAGAGCCAGGCTTTGTGACAATGCCTTTCCTACGGTCGTCTTTCCGGCTCCCATGTAACCGATTAAGATGATACGTGTCATTTTTTCTTGCTATAAGTTCTTTTACGTGCCGTTGTTTTAGGTTTCTCGTCTTGTTCCTTGACCACGGCCATGCACTCCTCAAGAGTCAGCTCTTTGGCCCGTTCTGCCAAGGTCTTCGGCAAGCGGTAATTATTGCCTTTATAGGCGATATAAGGGCCGTAGCGCCCGTTGAGAACTTCCAATTCCGGTTCTTCTTCGAATTTTCTCAAATGCCGTTCCACTTCGGCCTTCCGTTTTTCAAGGATGAGTTTGATGGCCTCTTGGAGGGTGACACTCATCGGGTCGTTGCCTTTGGGAAGCGATACATATTTCTTGTTATGCAAGACGTAAGGTCCGAAACGTCCTGTACCGATGGATACGGTCGTGCCTTCGAAAGTGCCGAGGTCGCGAGGAAGTTTGAACAGTTCGAGGGCTTCTTCCAAGGTAATGGTTTCCAAGCTTTGCTCATTCTTCATCTGGGCGAACCTCGGTTTCTCCTCGTCCTCTGCCGTTCCGATTTGCACCACCGGGCCGAAACGTCCGATTTTGACAAACACAGGCTTTCCGCTTTGCGGGTCTGTGCCCAACAAACGTTCGCCCACTTTATGCTCGGATTTGGCATTGAGGGTTTTTTCCACCTCCGGTTCGAAGTCGCCGTAGAAGTCTTTCATCATTTGCGTCCATTCCGTTTTTCCTTCTGCGATGTCATCAAACTTCTTTTCCACCTCGGCCGTGAAGTTGTAATCCATGATTTCGGGGAAATATTGCAAAAGGAAGTCGTTGACCACCGTCCCCACGTCTGTTGGGACCAGTTTGCCCCTTTCTGCTCCGATGACGGTTTGTTTGGCTTGTTGGCTGATGCAGTTTCCTTTCAACGTAAGAATGACCAGTTCCTTTTCTTCTCCTTCCTTGTCCCCTTTGGCCACGTATTCGCGTTGCTGTATGGTGCTGATGGTCGGCGCGTAAGTGGAAGGACGTCCGATGCCCAATTCTTCCAATTTTTTAACCAAGCTTGCTTCGTTGTAGCGTGGAGGGTGTTGGGTGAACCGTTGCAGGGCTTGTATCTCTTTCCGTTCCAGTTGCTGCCCGGTCTCCATCGGGGGCAGCAGGTTGCTTTCTGCCGTTTCATTTTCGGGGTCTTCGTCGAAACTTTCCCGGTATACCTTCAGGAATCCGTCGAATTTGATGACTTCTCCTGTGGCAACGAAAGCAGCGTCTTGCCCGCTTATCTGAATGGTAGCGGTGGTCTTTTCTATTTCTGCATCGGCCATTTGGGAAGCGACCGTACGTTTCCATATCAAATCGTACAAACGGCGTTCCTGTGGCGTGCCCTCTATTTCCGTCTGGTCCATATAGGTGGGGCGGATGGCTTCATGGGCTTCCTGCGCCCCCTTCGTTTTGGTATGGAATTGGCGGCTCTTGACGTAACGTTCGCCCATCAAATCCTTGATGACGGCCGTGCTGGCATTGATGCACAGCGAAGACAAATTGACAGAGTCCGTACGCATGTAGGTGATGCGCCCAGATTCATACAAGCGTTGGGCTATCATCATGGTTTGTGCCACGGTAAAACCGAGCTTGTGAGCCGCTTCCTGTTGTAGCGTGGAAGTGGTGAACGGAGCCGCCGGTGTACGCTTTTGCGGCCGGGTAGCGATGTCGCGGATGGTAAAGGCCGCGTCTTTGCAGTTTTCCAGGAAACGGGTGGCTTCCTCCTTGTTTTTGAAGCGTTGGTTCAGTTCGGCCTTGATTTCCGTGCCTTCCTTGCTATTGGCAAGCGTGAAAAGGGCTACTACGCGATAACTTTCTTCGCTTCTGAACTGTTGGATTTCCCGTTCGCGTTCCACAATCAGGCGTACGGCCACGCTTTGCACGCGTCCGGCAGAAAGCGCGGGCTTTACTTTCTTCCAAAGTACCGGAGAGAGTTTGAAGCCCACGATACGGTCGAGTACCCGCCGCGCCTGTTGGGCGTTTACCAGATTGAGGTCGATGTCCCTCGGGTGTTCGATGGCTTGCAGGATGGCAGGTTTGGTGATTTCGTGGAACACGATACGTTTGGTTTGTTCCGGTTTCAGGCCGAGCACTTCATACAAATGCCATGAGATAGCCTCTCCTTCACGGTCCTCATCGGAAGCCAACCAGACGGTTCCGGCATTTTTGGCTTCCGCTTTCAGTTCGTTCACCAGTTTGGTCTTTTCGGAAGGTATCTCATATTGCGGTGCGAAGTTCGTCGTGTCGATGCTGAACTCTTTTTTCTTTAAGTCACGGATGTGCCCGTAACTGGATAATACTTTGTAGTCTGCTCCCAAAAACTTTTCGATGGTTTTGGCTTTGGCAGGAGACTCCACGATCACCAAATTTTTCTGCATGGTCTGTACCTTTATAAAATTTCGGCAGCAAAAGTAGAAAAAAAAGATAGATTACACCTTATATATAACAATTTTTTTGAATAAATGGAATAGCATGCGCCAAGTCTCCCTTTGGGAGAGGGGATTAAGGGCATTGTGCCAACAGCTTTTCGATGCCTTTTCTCACGGATGCCAGACCGAAGTCTTCCGGGCGCAATTCTTTCATGGGAATCCACAACAGTTCGGCTGCATCGTCCATGGCATGGGCCAGGCTGCTGTCTGCCACCGTACAGTGGAAGAAACAATCTACGGTGTGTACCAGAAATCCGGAATACAGGTAAGTGTTGGGCAGGGAAAACAGAAATTCCGTGTGGGTTACTTCCAGTCCGGTTTCTTCTTTGACTTCCCGTGCTACTCCCTCCTCGCTGCTCTCGAAACAGTCTGAGAATCCGCCGGGCAGGTCGAGCGTGCCTTTGGCCGGTTCCTTTCCTCTTCGGCATGTCAGCAGTTCCTGCCGTTCGTTCAGGATGACCGCTACTGTGGCTGCACTTGGGTTGAAATAGTAAACGAAGCCGCAGTCTTCGCATTGTTTCGATTTTTCGTTATGCTCCACGAAGCGCGGTGAGCCGCACTTCGGGCAGAAGTGGAATTGTGCGAAAGGATGTTCGTGCATCATGATGACAGTCTGTTTTTTTAAGTTTATTTTCTCTTGGATTGCAAAGCTACGGAATAAATCCGGTTTGTCAAAACGTCAATTCCGGTTTTGAGTGGTTCGTTTATTCGCATTCCAACCGGAATTTCGTTGCAAATACGCGATTCTCGCACCATTGTGAGAAACCGAAGTGTCATTTCCAAAGGATTTTTTGCTTCCAAAAAGTCAGCCGGACCATGGTGTCCTACGCTCTTGGATGAGGGGTGTGTAAGCCCGCAGGGTGCTCCGCCTTGCAAAAGGACATTGCATTTTTGTGCTTCTTTTCTCTCCAAATAGCGGAAAAAGAGGTATTTTCTGCAGTTCGTTTTTCCGTTTTCAGGCGCGTTTTCCGCCGACATGTGGATAACGGTATCCCGTCTTGCTGAGAAAAAAAACGTTTTCTCAGCCGAACGAAAAATTTCTCTCAGCCAAACAAAATGCCTTTTTGCTTAATGAATGCAAAAATATAGCCCCAATCCTAAAAATATGTATCTGGAAATCTCTTCATTTGCTCCTGTTTTGAATGCTTAACGGCTACTCGACCGTTCATGAAACAGTATCTTTTCTTTCATATTGTCCATGAGGTAGTGAAAATGTTGTCATATTGTCAAATAGAAAGTGCGCCGGTCTACTCCGGCTCGTGCGGTTGCCTGTCCGTCAAAGGTCGTGTGGGGCGGGACGGTGCTGGCAGCCCTATTTCCATTCATAATATGTGGTGTCTTCTTCAACGAAATGTCCATGGTTGGAATGTGTACATGTACTGAATGAGATGAGTCCGTTTTCCATTCGGTAATTATAGACGAATTTTGTATCAGGGTTGCCTTCCGATTCCATTTTATAAGGCAAATTCTGCGGATGTTTGCCGAACCATCCGTATTGTGATAGGGGTGACCAATCCGAATTGACTCCGGGAAGGATGGAACTTGGCAGGTTGTTTGTCAAATGTGTATATGTGTAGATTGTACCATCCATACGCGTTATATTCCCGTTTTCCCATTGGCAGGTGGTTTCTGGACTAAACCGTCCTAAAACAGAAGTAATGAGTTGCCCGTTGTCGTTGTATTCAAAGTAATAAGTCCATCTTCGCTTTCTTGTTCCGTTCACGCAGTCATTCCGTACGGCATATTCTATATTCATTTGTGGGTTCAGGTACAAAGTGTCTACGATGGTAATGTGCGATAATTGGGGAACAATGTCCAAATCTTCGTACCGGTAGTATTCACCGGTAGCTATGATGCGGTTATTTTCCGGTTCGTAACGGTAAAAGAATTCTATGGTGTCGGAAGTCGTTGAGTATCTTATTTGGGCAGTGAAATGGATAACTCGGCCGATGGAATCGTAATCGAATGTTTCAAAAAACGGATTGTGTGGATTGTTGCTCCACATTTTGCTTAACCGCTTCGGTTTCTCTTTTTGGGGAAGTCCGAGTTCTGTGTCCGGAGTGTATGCCTCGTTGGGCGAACAGTTGGCAAATAACAGAACTGTCAAAACTACCGTGCTGAATACCTTGTTCATAATATCTTTTAATTATGTCTTTACAACGAATAATCAGTTTTTTTAGTGTGGCATTCTGATGTTTTTTTCGTAGATTTGTCCATAACATTATGTTGGATATTCAAGGAAAGATACACGACCGTTATACCCTGGAGTTCAAGGTGGGGTATTCGCGCTACAGTCCTTCGGCTGCGGTGAGCGACTTCATGATGGATACGTGGATATTCATTCCGGACTCCCTTTATATCAACGCCAAAACGTATCCCAAAAGTAATTTCTACCGGGACTTCCGGGCTTTGGTGCGCCTGATTACGCCGGTCTATACTTTGGAGGAAGTGGCCGACGAAGAAGCCCTGCCATTGTCGCGGCTGCAGATGTGTTGCCGAGAATTGGCGGAGGAACCTTCGGAAGAGCATGAAAAAACATATGAACACCAGATAAAGATGTTCGGCAGTATCACTCGTAGTGCTTTGCGTACGGCAGCCATCGGGCTTTACCGCGAAACGAAAGTGAATGCCTTCAAGGTTCGCCTGGACGGCATTGTGCTTTTGTTGGCACGCATTATGGCTGCTTATCGGGAGATACCCCGTAAGGCCGGTCTTGACCGTGTGGCTTTCGAGTTGCGGTCGCGTTACGATTTGGGAGAGGAGTATCTGTGCCGTATGGTCAACATGCATCTGTTCCGTATCATGGAATATGCACGCGAGCATTTTCCGAAGGATTATACCCGTGTGGTGGCGGCTGCAGCAACCTATATAGATGGGGATTTGGCTTACCAACGGGAGCGGGGATTTCTTTTGCCGGAGGAAGGCAACGGTGATAATAACCGTAATTTCCTGCACAGGGCCGGACAACTGAAGAAGTACATCGAGAGCGATTTGTATATATTGGCAGACAAGAAAAGCAACACTTTCGTCCTTCAGCAAGTGTTTTTCATGTTAGCGGCCGGGCTGAGCATGGTTTTTGCCACGGTCATTTCTTTTTCTTTCCAACAGACTTACGGAAATTTCACCATGCCGCTTTTCATTGCATTGGTGGTGAGTTATATGTTCAAAGACCGCATCAAGGACCTGATGCATTATTGGTTTGCCAACAAGTTGGGCAGCAAGTTCTACGACTATAAAATCAAACTGGTGATGCACGGCGAGCCGGTGGGATGGGGAAAGGAAGGATGTGATTTTGTGAACGAAGAAAAATTGCCGCTCGAAGTGCGTGCGCAGCGTGGCCGTGTGTCGGAGTTGGAGGCCGGCCATTGTGCCTTGCGGGAGACGGTTATCGTGTACCGTCGCCGTATTTCCATATTGGATAAGCAGTTGAAGCATTTGAGTCATTACCCGTTGCAAGGGTTCAATGACATCATTCGTGTCAATCTGCGGGATTTCTTGCGGCGGATGGACAGTCCTCATGTACCGGTGTATATGAATGAAGGGAAAGGTGAGTTTCACACGCAGGCGGCCGAGAAGGTTTATTATGTCCATTTCATCATGCGCTACCGTTATCAGGGCAAGACTGGTTATCGTAGGTTTCGGATCACACTGACCCGCAGGGGCATCGGAGGCTTGATGGAGTGGTGAAACTTGTTTTTTTGAAATAGTTTGGAAGAATCGGATACGAAGTTTTTTCACGTACATTAAGAACCTGTTACGATGAAGTGCTGTCTCGGAAGATTCATCCTTTTGTAAGCTTTTTGAAATGTGACGTGCCTACTTTTGCAGCGAACAAAAAGAGGCATAAGAATGAGTTTATCGAAAAAGCGTAATTTGGCTGTAGCGTTGATGACCGCTGTCGTGGCGGTAGCCCAGGCAGGCGACATCAAGGGCGTGGTCGTCGACAAAGAATTGAACGAACCGCTGATGGGTGCTTCCGTGCGTATCGCCGGTACGCACATCGGCACTACGGCTGACATCAATGGAAATTTTCATTTGCGTGGATTGAAGAAGGGAATCTATACCTTGGAGGTTTCCTATGTTTCTTTTTTCCCCCAGAAACTGACGTTGCAAGTTCCGGCCAAAGGCGATGTGGCCGTGAAGGTCGAGATGTCTACTGATGACAAACAACTGAACGAAGTGACCGTTACCGCGCGCAAAAACTTGGAGTTGGAGCGCGCCTTGCTGGCTGAACGCCAGAACGCGGTGCTTTCCATTGAAAACCTTGGCGCAAGCGAAATGTCTATCAAAGGTATTTCCAACGTACAAGAAGGAGTGAAAAAACTTACAGGTATCTCCATCGCCGAAGCCGGCCAGTTGATTGTGCGCGGTTTGGGTGACCGCTACAGTTCCACCACGCTCAATGGACTTCCCATCGCTTCACCCAACCCGGATAACAAGCTGATACCGTTGGATATCTTTCCTTCCTCCGCCGTGCAGAACATCACGGTGAGCAAGGTGTACGAGGCCAGTGCGTTTGCCGACTATTCCGGTGCCCATGTGGACATCAGTACCAAAGAAGGAGGCACGAAGGATTTTTTCAACATATCCTTCGGTACCGGTGGTAAGGTGGGGACGGTCTTTGGCGACTTCTATCAGATGGATAGGGCGAATACGATGTTCAAGACTCCTTCTATGGACCGGAAGGCCATGGATTTGCCGCTTTCCGATTACCGGCAGTACAGTCGCAATCATAATATCTTCCCCACCACGTTCGAGGTGAACAAGTCTTTTGCTATTCCCGACTTGAACGGTAGTTTCGGTTTCGGCCGCACTTTCCGGTTGGGGGGCAACAAGATGGATGTGTTGGCTACTTTCGGTATTGATACCGACAACGAAAGTCTGGATAATGCTTATGTCCGTACTTTCGAGGCGTCAGGTACGGAGATGAGCCGTTTTGATTACGATTCTTTTACCCAAACGCTCAAGATGGCCGGTTTGGCCAGTGTGGGCTATTCGTTCCGCAAGGCAGACCGTGTGGGCTTTTCGGCCTTTTATGCCCGTAATGCGGTGGACAGCTATATGGCGCGTCAAGGGCATGACGAGGAAGGCATCCGCTTGAAAGGTAGTAACCAAAACAGCCATGTGTATGAACTGCAGAATTACCAGTTGGCCGGGCACCACGTGTTGGGCAAGTGGGATACGGATTGGAGCGGTTCGTATAGTAAGACTTCCAGTGAGGAACCCGACCGTCGTCAGGTGATGTTCCGGCAGATGTCCGACGGTACTTGGGATTTGTTCAAGCTCAATGCCCAGGAAACCATGCGCTATTTCGGCAAGTTGGACGAGGACGAATGGGTGGGTGACGTACAGGCGCAGTACAGCTTTTCCGATGAAAACAAGTTGAGGTTCGGTGCGGCCTTGCGCGACAAGACGAGGGATTTTACCTGCACGAGCTTCTATTATAACTTGAAAGAGATGGAATCTCTTAATGTGACCGACATCTATCATACCGACGGTTACTTGAACTTTGAGAACGTGCAGAACGGTAGCATTACCATCAACCGCAGCCATCAGAAACGCAATGAGTACTCAGCCGGAAGCCGCATCTGGGCCGGTTTCATCGAGGCCGACTATTATCCGGTGAAGGCCTTGCTGGTGAACTTGGGCGTACGTATGGAAAGCACGCGTCAGTGGGTGAAATACTATAACGACGGCGGCATGGAGATGCGGCGCGACCTGAACACCGATGAGTTTTTCCCGGCCTTGAATCTTAAGTACACGTTCGACAAGAAAAACAGCTTGCGTCTGGCGGCTTCGCGTACGGTGACACGGCCTTCGTTTGTCGAGATGGCTCCTTTCCTTTATCAGGAGTCTTATGGCGGCACCCAAGTACGTGGTAATGAAAACCTGGACAACGGTTACAACTACAACATAGACTTACGTTATGAGTTCTTTCGTCCGTCGTCCACCGACATGGTGGCCGTCACGGCCTACTACAAGTATTTGGATAGTCCTATCGAGCGTACGCAGACTACGTCCGGCGGTGCCATGATGCATTCTTTCCAGAACGCGTCCGACGGTTTGGCAGCAGGGATTGAAGTGGAAGCACGCAAGGAAATAGTGAAAGACTTGAAAGCGGGAATCAACGCGTCTTACATGTACACCAACGTAAACCTTCCGGAAGGTGGGGTTTACACCAATGCCGAACGTCCGCTGCAAGGTGCGTCGCCCTACCTGATGAATGCCGACCTCACCTATTCGCCTAAGTTCGGAAAGGAAAGCCAGCTCACCGTGGCCTTGCTCTACAACTTGCAAGGCGAGCGCATACAGGCTGTGGGTATACAGGGTATCGGTGATGTGAAGCAACTCACTCTCCATACGTTAGATTTCAATACCAATATGAAGTTCAACGCTCATTGGAGCGTGAAGTTCTCGGCCAAGAATCTTTTGAATACCGATGTGGTGTTCCGTCAGGAGATACCGAATAAGAATACCGAGGTGGAAGTGGAGCGCTTTAACGAAGGTGTGGGGTTGAGCTTCGGAGTGACGTATACATTATAAAAGTAGTAAAAGCATAAATTAATTCAATTCAAAACTTTAAAAAGAGAGAAAGATGAAAACAAATTTCATGAAAGTTTCCACGTGGGCTATGGCTCTGTGCGCTTCTATGGCTGTGTTTACGGCTTGTAACGACGACGAGAACGGAACTACACCGCCTCCCGCTCCGAGTGTTGAAAACTTGGGCGGCATCGTGACGGAAAACATGACCCTCACGGCCAATACGGAGTACAAACTGACCAGTCAGTTGCAGGTAAAGGCGCCTGCCGTACTTACCATCGAAGAAGGTGTGAAGATAACGGCAGCCGACAGCGAAGATCCTATTTACATCCTGATTGAGCAAGGAGCCAAAATCAATGCAGTGGGCACAGTGGAAAATCCTATCGTGATGACGGCCGAAAATAAGACAGCCGGTGGTTGGGGTGGTTTGCACATCTGCGGTTATGCTCCCACCAATGCAGGTTCGGGATTTTCTGAAATCGGTAATGCCGCTTATGGCGGCAATAATGCCAATGATAATTCTGGTGTGTTGAAGTATATACGTTTGGAATATACGGGTTTTGCTCTGGATGACGAACACGAGTCCAACGGCATTTCTTTCTACGGTGTGGGTGCCGGAACCCAGGTGTCGTATGTGCAGACTTACGTAGGTGCCGATGACGGTTTGGAGTTCTTTGGCGGTACGGTGAATGTAGACCATTGCGTAGTAGTGGATTGCACGGACGATAGTTTCGACTGGACAGAAGGTTGGAGCGGCACGGCTACCAACCTTGTGGCTTACCAGACCGATGCTTCCTGCGACTGTTTGATTGAAGCCGACAACAACGGCGACAATTTCGACGCAACTCCGGTGGCTCACCCCACTTTGCGCAACCTTTATTTGGTGGGCAACGGCAGCAGCGAGAACAAGCGCGGCATCCGTTTGCGTGCCGGTACACGGGCTGATATCGACGGCGCGAAGGTTGCGGGCAAGCCTAATCCGCTCACTATTGAAACGACGCAGACCGACGATGCTTTGGCCAACGGTACTTCTGTGTTGAAAAATGTACAGATTGCAGGCGTGTTGAAGAACGACGTGACGGGTGGAAAATATCTTTCGGCCAATTTCCTCGCTGGACAAGGCAATGCTGAAAATGCCCGGATAGCCACGACGTGGGACGATGTGGCCGGTGATTTGTCTTTCGCTTGGTTGAATGACGCTTGGGTGACGGCTGTTCAATAAGCAATACCTTTATTTTAAAAGACAATCCCTCGGGATGCACAGTGGTGCAACCGGGGGATTGTTTCGGTCTTTCCGTATGCCTCTTGTTTATCGGACGCTGGCGGTGCACGGGCTGTCCAATTCGGTTTTCCACAGACGCAAGTAATCGAACCATGCTTTGCTGTCCTCGAAACCGTCTTTTTCACGCCGGGCACATACGGTGATGTAGTAACTGTTTATTCTACGGCTTCTCCTTGCCCGTCTTCGGTGAGGTAGAAGAGCGGAGAAGGGTTGGTTTGTTTCACTTTATAATAATGTAAGCCGCTGTCGTTCGTGCGTGGATGCCAATGACCGAGCAGGCGTATCATTTCCGCACCGGCCCAGATGACGGGACCGTAACCGTGGGCGGCCTGATAGTTGGCCGGACGGTAGTAGTAGAACGCAGGATCGAATCCCATTCCTGTACCCACGCAAGTACCGTCCACTTGCCCGCCCTCCTTGATTTGCGTATTGACGGCATGCCATCCGAGCTGCGCCACCGGGCCGTAAGTGATGCCTTCTATCCATCCTTTGTTGATGGCGTGGGCGATGCAATATACATAAATGGCCGTGGCCGAAGTTTCTAAGTAGGAATCGCTGCGGTCCACAAGCTGGTGCCAGAAACCTTCCGAACTTTGGTAGGCCGCCAATCCCTTGATGTGGCGGCGCAGTTGTTCGAGCAGGAACGGGCGGTCGGGATGGTCTTCGGGCAGGGCGTCGAGCAGTTCGCAGTTGGTCAGTATGGCCCATCCGTTGGCACGTGCCCAATGGAAAGTGGGCTGTTGTGCCAGTCCTTCTACGTAACCGTGGCGGTAAAGCCCCTTTTCCGGTACAAACATGCGGTCGATGAACTGACGGCTGACCTTGGCCGCCTCGTTGAAATATTTTGTGGATTCCTCTTTTTTATAAATGCCACGATAGGCCAAAGAAGGGACTCCCATGAACATGTCGTCCAACCAGATGGTGTTGCGTTGCGGGCGGTGGCGTGCGAATGTGCCGTCGGGCAGGCGGTATTGTCCGTGTTCGATGAAAGCGAAATAATTTTCTATCAGGTCGGACAGCGGCAAGGACGGGTCGGCGATACACGCCTTCATCATGGCGCAACATATGGCTCCGGCATCGTCCAATGCTTTCGGGTGCAGGATTTGTTCCATCTGTGCGTCGGTATCTTTGTACTGTTCGTAAAGCTTGCGGAATCCCGGAGCGACTTCGGCCAAGAATCTGAAACGGCGGACGACGTAATCTTTGTACCGGGCATCTCCTGTCACTTCGGAAGCATCCAGCAGTGCCTGGTAAGTCACGCCCCATTCATAACTTCCGATGCGGAATGTGCCTCGGTCGAGCGTGGAGCCGTGGGGGATGTGCCGGTAGTCGGTCACTTCTTTTCCGTCGGTATCCAATACGTGTACGGGGGTATGCTGCTCAATGTAGGCGAACACCCGGTCGATGTCTTTCTTGACTTGTTCGACGGTCAGGTTGCCATAGGGTACTTTGTATTCCGGTTGGAGCAAGTGCAACGGAGTGGTCATGTCGTTGATTTCAGTTTCCTGTGCAGTGACGGAGTGACCGAGGGATAGGATGCCTACGGCAAGGAAGCAGGCTTTGCAGATGGTTTTCATGCGTCTCGTTTATAAAATCAGGTTAATAATCTGTGTCGGATTGTCGCAAAAATACAGGTAATCCAAATGCAAAATTAGGAATAAATCCGTAACGTAAGAGGATAATCCTGCGGTTTTTTAAAATTTATTTTCCGATAAAATTGGAAATTACGGAAGTTATGTTGAATTTTGCATGTAGCTAATTGTAGCATCATGAAAAACCTGATTTCAATTTTGTGTATGGGATTGTCCATGCTTTCCATGGGACTTTATGGTAAAAACAAGGTTTCGGGCGATTTGCGTTGGGTCGGTACGCGGCCTTCGTCTGACCGTCCGGTCAGTTTGGGCATTCCGTTCCTGAAGGGGGAACTGGAGGCCGATGGCCGTGTGGTGTTGAAATACGGGGACGGGACGGACATCCCGTCGGACTGTTGGCCGTTGGCTTACTGGCCGGACGGTTCGGTCAAATGGGCCGGAGTGGCCGCCGTGATACCGGAAGAAGCGGAAGACATCCGTTTTGAAACCACTTCGAAGAAACCAATAAAAGAGAACCGTTCCGGGGCAAAGGTGCGGGTGGACGAGACACCCTCTTTCTTTCGGGTGTCCACCGGAAAGGTTGAGGCTTATATTCCCAAACTGGGTGGTTGCCTGCTTGACAGCCTCCGCTACGGAGGGAAGACGGTAGGCGGACAAGCCGCCTTGCTGTGCTCCACGCAGGACCGTCCGTCGGCAGAAGGAGAGGCGGTATTGCATTTCACCGGCTATCGCGGGCAAGTGGAACGCGTCACGGTGGAACGTGCCGGGGATGTCCGGGCATTGGTGCGGGCGGAAGGCCGCTATGCGAACGATGTCACGGGGCGGAAATGGCTTCCGTTCACCGTACGCTTTTATTTTTATGCCGGGAGCGAACAAGTCAAGATGGTACATACTTTTGTGTTCGATGGTGACATGGATCACGATTTCATCCGTAGTCTGGGCATCCGTTTCGAGGTTCCCATGCGCGAGGCCGTTTACAACCGCCACGTGGCCTTTGCCACGGCCGACGGCGGGGTATGGGCGGAACCGGTGCAGCCTTTGAACGGGCGGCGCATCCTGACATTGGACGGGGACAAAGGTTGGCAGGGGAGGCAGATGCGTGGCGAACGCATACCGGCCTACGAGAAGTTCGATGCCAAGAACCGTCATCTTCTCGACCATTGGGCGGTGTGGAACGGTTTCCGTTTGAGCCAGACGACGGCCGACGCTTTTTCTATCCGTAAGCGTACGCATGCCGACCGTCCGTGGATAGGGACTTTCTCGGGAACCCGTGCGCCGGGTTATGTGTTTGCCGGAGACGTAAGCGGCGGATTGGGCGTGGCTCTGAAAGATTTTTGGCAATCCTATCCCACGGCTTTGCAGGTGGACAGTGCCGCTGCCCGGAATGCCAGCCTGACCGTATGGATGTGGAGTCCCGACGCAGGGCCGATGGACTTGCGGCATTATGATGATGTGGCGCACGATTTGGAGGCCAGTTATGAGGACGTGCAGGAAGGGATGAGCACGCCCTACGGTGTGGCGCGTACCCATACGCTGACTCTCGTTCCGTCTGTGGCTTATGGGGGAAAGGAGACGGTAGCCCGGACGGCATCCATGTTGGCCGAAGACGCCCCCTTGTTGTGCACACCGGAATACCTCCACGCCAAGCATGCCTTTGGGGTGTGGAGCCTGCCCGACCGGAGCAACCCGAAGCGGGCACGGGTGGAGGACCGTCTGGAAGACTATTTGGACTATTATGTGAAGGCTGTCGATCAACATCGTTGGTACGGTTTCTGGAACTACGGTGACTTTATGCACACCTACGATTCCGTGCGCCATACGTGGAGGTATGACGTGGGAGGATATGCGTGGGATAACACGGAACTGGCCTCTAACATGTGGTTGTGGTACAGTTTCCTGCGCACCGGCCGTGTCGACCTTTGGCGGATGGCCGTGGCCATGAGTCGTCATACGACAGAATGCGACGTGTACCATCTTGGCCCGATGGCCGGGTTAGGTTCGCGCCACAACGTGAGCCACTGGGGGTGTGGAGCGAAGGAGGCACGCATCAGCCAAGCGGCGTGGAACCGTTTCTATTATTATCTGACCACGGATGAGCGCAGCGGTGACCTGATGACCGAAGTGCGCGATGCCGAACAAAAGCTTTACGACATCGATCCGATGAGGTTGGCTCTTCCGCGTGAGAAGTATCCCTGTACGGCTCCGGCACGTTTGCGTGTCGGGCCCGATTGGTTGGCCTACGCCGGAAACTGGATGACGGAATGGGAACGGACGGGCAACACGGCTTACCGCGACAAAATCATCGCAGGCATGAAGAGCATCTCGGCCTTGCCCCACGGCATCTTCACAGGGCCGGGCGTATTGGGTTTCGACCCTGCCACGGGCGTGTTGAGCTACGAGGGAGCCCCCGGTTTGCAGCGCACCGAACATTTGACCACCATCATGGGCGGTTTCCAAGTGATGAACGAGCTGATGGAAATGATAGACTTGCCGGAATGGAACCGCACGTGGCTCACCTTTGCCCGGGAATACAAGGAGAAGGCGCGCACGATTACGCACAATCCTTTTCCCGTGACGCGCCTTACGGCTTATGCCGCTGCCAAAATGGGGAATCGGGAACTGGCAGCCGAAGCTTGGGATGAGCTGTGGCACGTGTGGCACAATGACAAACCTTTCACGGTGCGCTGTGTGGAGGTGCCCGAGGTCCCAGCACCGGTGGACGAGAATCCCGTGGTATGTACCAACGATGCGGCCACATGGAGCTTGGCAGCCATTTACATGCAGGAAGTCATTCCCGAATAGTTGATATCTGCGTGACGTGTATGTATAAGTAACATTTTGTTAGTTTTTGGAGTTCCCGAGGAAGATAAAATACGGTGTAATACGATTCAAAAAAGTATCCGGGCTGCATAAATATTTAGTTATGCAGGTCTTATGCAACGTAAACCTGCATATATGCAAATCGTTTGCAGGCGAATGATTTTTCATTTGGCTGCAAACGGAAAATGTTTCTCCGCAGAACTTTTTGAAGTAGTCCTCGTGACGGTATTGGAGAGGGCGAAAAATGCCTGTGCAATCGGGTTTTATTCCGTTTCTTGGAGCTATCTGGTGAATTCTCATGTACGAAAACATCCGGCAAAAAGTCAGCGGTTTCCGGTTGGGGCTTACGCCACGTTTGATCCGGGCGTACAAAGTCCTTCTTTCCGTTCCGTTTTGTTTCCCAACGCCTTTGTGTCCTTCCCTTTTGTCAGTATCCCGTTTCGCGAGAATCGTTTATTTTCGGTTCGTGCCGGAGGAACCTGCCAATGGGCGATTCTCGTGAGGGAGGTTTTGACAGATTGTCAGTCCGATGTTTGGGCTGTGCATTTGGTCCAAAAAATGTAAACTATGCGTTTTTGACTTGAAAATCTTCTGTTGCTTTCCGGTATGAGGATGAAGGCAGGAGTGTCTGTTTCCAAGGCTTTGGATGGTTTGCGTCCCAGCGTGTATGTCGTGGGCGGCAAGAAAGTATTGAAATGAGGATGCTCCGATAGTCTTTTCCCGAAAGGATAAGGGTCGCACGGTAACTTCTTGTGAGGTTGCCGTGCGATTGTTTTTTCTTGGTAAGGAATGACGGATGACAAAGGAAAAGCGTGGTGTCGCAGCATCCGTAATGGGTAAAATATCGTATCTTTGCCGTATGGATGAGATGAAACTAAGCATAAGCCCGGTCGACTTGTCGGTACCGCAGGTTCTTCCTTATTCCGAGGAGGGGGTAAGAGCCGGATTTCCCTCCCCGGCGCAGGATTACATGTCGGGCGGTATTGATTTGAATAAAGAGTTGGTGCGGCATCGTGAGACGACGTTCTATGCCCGGGTGTCTGGTCATTCCATGGCCGGTGCCGGCATCGAGGACGGGGATTTGGTAGTGGTGGACAAGTCGCTCGAGGCTCGGACGGGAGACTATGTGGTGGCTTGTATCGACGGGGAGTTCACCCTCAAACAGTTCCGGCTCGATGCGGCAAACTGTTGTGCTTGGCTTGTCCCCGCCAACGAAGAGTTCCAACCGAGAAAGATTACGGGAGAAAATGATTTCAGGGTTTGGGGCGTGGTGACTTACGTCATTAAAAAACTGCATAAAGGATGAAAGATGGGGTGTTCGGGTTGGTAGACTGCAACAATTTCTTTGTATCGTGCGAACGGGTGTTCCGTCCGGACTTGCGGGACAAGCCAGTAGTGGTGCTTTCCAACAACGACGGATGTGTCATTGCGCGGAGCAACGAGAGCAAGGCTTTGGGCATCCGGATGGGGGAGCCGTTTTTCAAGGTGCGCGACGTGGTGGCGCGGCATGGGGTGGCGGTGTTTTCCAGTAACTTTTCGCTTTATGGCGACATGAGCCGGCGGGTGATGTCTTTGCTTTCGGCTTATACGCCCCGGTTGGATATTTATAGTGTGGATGAGGCCGTACTTGATTTGACGGGAATGGGGGATGCGGAGTTTCTGCGCGGGTATGGCCGGGATATTGTGCGCAAGATTGGAAAGGGCGTGGGGATACCAGTCTCGTTGGGTGTGGCCGGGACCAAGACATTGGCCAAGATGGCCAGCAAATATGCCAAACGTTATCCGGCATACGAGGGGGTATGTTTAATAGATACGGAAGAGAAGCGCGAGAAGGCCTTGAGGCGGTTTGCGGTCGGCGACGTGTGGGGCATAGGCCGTCGCATGCAAAAGGTTCTGGAATACCATGGCGTTCGTACGGCGTGGGATTTCGTGTGCCGTTCCGAAGGATGGGTACGCCATGAATTTTCAGTGGCCGGAGTCCGTACGTGGCGCGAATTGCAGGGCGAGAGCTGTATTGCTTTGGATGACTTGCCTTATAAAAAAAGTATTTGCATGAGCCGCAGTTTTCCCGGGCATGGATTGTCTGAATGGCATGTCTTGGAAGAGGCCGTGGCTTATTTTGCTTCGGAGTGTGCCCGTAAGTTGCGCGAACAAGGTACTTGTTGCGGACAAGTCACGGTGTTTGCCTATACTAGCCGTTTCCGGACAGATGTTCCCGGCAATATGATTCAACAACAGGTACGTATGCCCGTACCGACACAGGATACGGCCGAAATCGTGCATGCGGCTTTGGAAGCGTTGCGGTTGCATGCGCATGACGGGGGCTTCGACTATAAGAAATCCGGAGTTATCGTTTGGGATTTGTCACCGCGTGAAGCGGTTCAAACGGATTTGTTTGATAAGATGGATCGTGGAAAGCGTGGGGCATTGATACGTGCCGTGGATGAGATAAACCGTAAGAACGGGCATAACGTGGTGAAAGTGGCTGCATTGGGGGCTGAACAGGAATATGCTTCGGAGAGGCAATACGCTTCGCGACGTTATACGACGAATCTGGATGAGGTCTTGGTAGTGAAAGTGTGAGAGCTTCAGTTTACCTCTTTATGTTATTTTATGCTAAAATGAACCCTTGATCCGTTTTTTTTCTCCTGATTGTCATTCTGATATTGGAAACATTTGCTTCCTTTGTAATAGAAAGAAAAACAATTTTTAGGAACCTTTTAATTTTTGAGAATCATGAGAAACGTTTACTTTACTTTATTACTGATGCTTTGCATGAGTGCCCATGTGAAAGCTGGAGATTGGATGAAACGTCTGCCGGACAATCTTTTTGTATCCCAAGTTTCTATTCCCGGAACGCATGATGCAGCTACGGGGAACGGGGTTACTTTGGCAACCTTTTCCCAGTGCCAAGACATAGATGTGGCCACACAGTGGTCCATCGGTATCCGCGCTTTCGATTTCCGCCCGAAGGTGAAAGATGACTATCTGAATATCAACCATGGTATTTCTGAGACGAAACTTCGTTTTGATGCCGCTTTGTACTTGCTGCGGGATTCGTTGAAAGCCCATCCTTCCGAATTTGCGATAATCCATTGTTTGTATGCTTCCAATTACGATAACGATAAAGCCACGTATGAAACCATGTTGCGCGAATTGTTGTCGCGTGAGGATTTGAAGGATTATTTTGTGCCGTTCCGGCGGAATTTGACGGTAGGGGACATGCGGGGGAAAATCTTGCTGTTGAGCCGTGACCAATATGCCGTCAAACCGATAACAGGCGGTTTTTTCCAAAGTTGGTGCGGTTGGTTGGATTGGAATGCACAGTCTTCGTGTAGTATTATAGGGGAGAGCGCGGCATTGGATTATAAATCTCCTTTGTGGGTGCAGGATTATGCCAATACGAAAGATAGTGAAGGAGGTGTGGCCAAGAAGGTGAGCGCGGTAACCGAAATGTTGGATCATAGTACGAAACATGTGACAAAAGACGAGTCGGACGTGGTGTGGGTATTTAACTTTGCATCGGCTTATCCCGGGTCGCTATCTACAGCTAATGGTTATCGCGAGAATGCGACCTACACGAATGCGGCTATTATAGAGTATTTGCAGACGCATGAAGCGGGACCTACGGGGGTTATCCTGATGGATTATTGTGTGGACCGGAGCCCTAACGAGGTGGATGGAAAGTACCTGACGCGTGGGCGCGAGTTGGTGGATACCTTGATTGCTAACAATTATAAGTGGTTGGAACGGAGAAATAGGACTGTGTACGATAGGGCATTAGATAGGATAGATAAACTTTATACGAAGTTACAAGAGGTTCGGGAAGCTATTGCGACCGAATGTGCAGATGTTGCCGCAGACTTTGAGGATGAACTGGCTGTGGCAAAAGAGGTTATCGACCAACAAAAATATGAGATTGACAGTTTGTACGCCGGATGGCTGTTCACGGAAAGTTATACGGTGGATTATACCGGAACCTATAAAATTATAAGGCAAATTGAGAAGGATGCCGAAGAAGCCCAAGCTAAGTTTGATGAGGAGTCGGATATTCATGCAGTGCAGGTTGAACATATAGGAAACGATTGTCAGATATTCTCGCTCACCGGAGAACGTTTGGATGCTCTTCGTCGTGGTACGGTTAACATTGTGAAGTTCCCTGACGGCAAGGTACGGAAGGTTGTTTGTCAATAAGGCCGCTTCTGGTATTGGGTACAGACAAGTTGGATTGGGATTGCGAAAGCCAAGCCGGAAGGAGGCTTTTGATGTCCATAAAAAAAGAAATCCTGAGCACCCCATCAATAAGTGTTCAGGATTCTTTTTCTGTGCGCCTGATAGGACTCGAACCTACACGCCGCAAAGCACCAGATCCTAAGTCTGGCGTGTCTACCAATTTCACCACAGGCGCGGTAAGACGGCTGCAAAGATAGAAAGATTTATCGGCTTGGCCAAATTATCGTTTCAGAAATTCTCGTGCGGCTTCTATCATTGTGTCTTTGTTGCGTGCCAGGTCTTCTTGTGTGAGCGATACGCAAGTGTCCGGTTCGATACCGAATTCGATTTGGTTCATTCCGGCATCGTACATCGGGCAGGCGGAGAAGCGGACAGACCATCCGTTGGGGAGTTCGGACGAAAAGGGGAGGCCGGAACCGCCACCTGTGCGGTCGCCCATAATGGTGACCAAGGGGCATTCTTTCATATCGCGTACGAACGTATTGGTGGCACTATAACACGAACGGTTGGTCAGCACGACGGCTTTCTTTTGCCAACGTATGCCTTTCGACGGTTCGATGTATTCGGTTTCGGGGGACGAAAAATCATTGTGTCCCGTTCCGGTTTTATGGGCGATGTAGCCTACCAGTCGTTTTTCGTTGGTGAACCGTTCGGCCAATCGTTCGGCGTAGGTCAGCGTGCCGCCGGAATTGTTGCGTACGTCCACAATCAGTCCGTTGCACAAGCGCAGATAATACATGACTTCATCCAGATTGCCTTCACCAATGCCGGAGCTGAAGCTTCCATAATATATATAACCGATGTTGTCGTCGAGAATCTTGTAATACATACCGGCGGCGATACGGTAGTCCGTACCCAAATAAACTTGATGGATGCTGTCGTTGAAATTACTCGGGTAATCCTCATGCCAACTCCAGTAACGTCCTACGTCGGCAGCAGAATAGAGGTTGACGTGGCCGTCGCGAAGTTCGGACAGCATGTCGCACAAGACTTCGAATAGTTGGGCGGAAGTCATTCCGTCATGTACGTGCGGACGGTATTTGGCATATACCTCGTTCCACGGCAGGCATCCTTCCTGCGCCTTGTAGTCGTGGAAACAGTATTGGGTGTCGATAATGCGCCAAAGCGTCTCGAAATTATTGACCGGCGTGTTGTCCGGCTCTTCTTCACGAATGCAACTCGGGCAGAAAAGCAGGGCGAGAATGGCGCAGAATATAAAAAAGATGTAATGTTTCATACCGATGGTGGGTTACAGGATAAACGGGCGGTGTTGCGGCTCTTTACGTTTGACGAAGCTGAAATGCTTCACGTAGCCTACCATGAAACTATGGTTCCAGATATGGCTGCGCAGTCCGTTCACACGGCTTTGGCGGATGTCGCACAAATAGCCGGCCCGGAACGTAAATCCTGCAATGGGAAAGTCCAATGTCAGGAAATGGCGCATGGACGGCGCATTGCCCGGATAAGTAAAACATACGTTGTGGTCATAGTTGCCTAATGACATCTCATAGTAAGACTGTCCGTAGCGTGGGGAGAACATGGCTCCGATGAGCGGCAGGCTGGTTTGGTAGCGGGCGGTGAAAGGTACTTTGCGGATATGGAACGGGTAGACGGCCATCAGGGATGCGTCTATGTCGATGTCAGCCTTGGCCTGTACCGGATTGTTGGAATTACGGTTGTTGTAAATCGCTCCCAGTCCGGCATGGACTTCTCCTCCGGCCATCAGCCGCAACCGTCCGCCCACGACCCAGTTGTAATGCCAACCGATGGAATAATTTATCTTGCCCCCCAGTTCGTCGGAGTTTCCGGCCCGGTTGGAGGTATAACAAAAAAATCCGTCGAGGATGCTTTGTGTCGTGATGCGTCCGTCTAACCAGTGGGTTTTACGTAAGGTCTCATGCAGAATGCTCAGGTGAGGCCCGGTATAAGTGGAGGGAGACAGGTAAGTCTCGTATAGGCTTGTGCGTCCCGCACCGAAGAGTGTGGCGTGTGTCGTATAGCGGTTTTCCGGAAGGGGGGCGGCATCTTGGGCTTGGCATGGCCTGATACCAAGAAATGTCCCTATGGCTAATAAGAAAATGAGTGCCCGCTCTCTGACGGAGCGGGACATTCGGGACGAAACGGTTGTATAGGCCGGTAAGAAGTGAGACATATTATTCGTCTTCAAAAAGTTTCATTTGCCCGGTAAGCTCATCTATGATGTCGCTTTGGCTTTTACCGGCATCCGGATCCAGATTCTCCTTTTCTGTGTCTTTTTCTTCCGTTTCTTCCGCCACGGCTTCTTCGGTTTCCGGTTCCGGCCGGCGTATGGGTTCCAGTTCGGTAATGGTTGCCGTATCGAACGTGGTGAGCCGTTTGCCTTTCGCTTTGAAACTCTTTATGCCGATGAAACTTTCCGCATCAATTTCCTGCGGGTCGCGGAAGCTGTCGTGCCCGCCGAACGTGATTTGCAACCTTGGATAGGTTTCGTCCGTGAGCAAGACGAAGCGGCTGTCCTTGTTCTCTCCCATGAAACTTTGGAGCTTGGTACTCGGTTCGAACGCAAAACGCTTGACGTAAGGATAACCTTGCTGGTCGGCATCGTAGAGAACGGCACACCATATCTTGTCCGGTGAGAATTTTTCGATACGGAGTATGCCCGGTTCATAATGGTTGTTTACATCGAAATTGGTCGTGTAGAACTCTCCGCTTTTCAGGATGACCAAAATCAGGTCTTCGCTGTGGAACTCACCCAGGTATTCTCCCCGCTCGTCGTAATTCAGGCGGTTGACATCGTGGTCGAACCATACTTTGCGTCCGCCCAAGGTAGAACCGCCGTGGGATTTCAGGCCGATACGCTGTATCTCGTTTTTGCTTAAAATGTTACCCATGCTTTGGCGGCCTTTGATGGCCACAGTGCTGAAATCCTTTTCCACAAATATTTTTTTGAGTTTCAGGGCAGGTTTCAGGGTAATTTTGATGACCTCCGCTTCTCCGTTCGGATTGGCCGTGAAGTAGACGACGCGTGAAAAGGGTTTGCCTTGTGTCAGGTCGTATTCACGGTCGCGGGTGATGGAAGTTACATTGAAACGTTTGATGTAATAAAAACCGTTCTTGCCGTCCCGGTAGGCGACATTGTAAATCGTCCGTTTGTCGTTGCGCTTGAACACTGCGGCATGGATGATTTCGGCTTTTTTCTTTTCTGCCTTGCTTCGTTCCGTTTCGCCCACGAACGTCTTGTCGCTGATACGGATGACTTTGTAAGTTCCGTCGCGGTAGAAAATGATGGCATCGTCGATGTCGGAACAGTTGGCAATGAATTCGTCCTTTTTGAGCGATGTGCCGATAAAGCCCTCTTCGCGGTTGATGTACAGTTTTTCGTTGGCCTCCACCACCTTGGTGGCTACGATCGTATCGAAATTGCGCAGTTCGGTATGACGCGGATGTTCGTCGCCGTATTTGGCTTTCAGCATACGGAACCAGTTGCAGGTGACTTCCACCATGTTGTCTAAGTCGCGGTCGATGCGTGCGATCTCATCTTTCATCCGGGCGATGGCGTCGTTGGCCTTGTCTTTATTGAATTTCAGGATCCGGGCCATTTTGATGTCCATCAGTTTGAGGATGTCGTCTTGGGTCACTTCCCTTATCATCTGCGGATAGAAAGGCGTGAGCCGTTCGTCGATGTGTGTGCAGGCCGCGTCCATATCTTTGGCCTGTTCAAAATTCCGGTCTTTGTAAATCCGTTCTTCGATGAATATCTTTTCGAGCGAGGCGAAATGCAGGCTTTCTTGAAGTTCTCCTTTCCGGATGAGCAATTCCTTGCGGAGCAGTCCGAGCGTGTTGTCCACTGAACGTTTCAGCACTTCGCTGACGGTCAGGAAGCAAGGCTTCTTGTCGTCGACGACGCAGCAGTTGGGCGAGATACTGACTTCGCAGTCGGTAAAGGCATAGAGGGCATCCAATGCCTTGTCCGAGCTTACGCCCGGTGTCAGGTGCACTAAGATTTCCACTTCGGCAGCCGTGTTGTCCTCTACCTTGCGTACTTTGATTTTGCCTTTTTCGATGGCTTTCAGGATGGAGTCGATCAGGGTTGTGGTGGTCTTGCCGTATGGAATCTCACGGATGGCCAACGTCTTGTTGTCTATCTTAGTGATTTTGGCACGTACTTTCACTACGCCCCCTCGTCCGCCGTCGTTGTACTTGCTTACATCGATACTTCCTCCTGTCAGGAAATCCGGGTAAAGTTGAAACGGTTCGTCATGCAGGTAGTTTACGGCGGCATCGCATATCTCGTTTAAATTGTGCGGCAGGATTTTGGAAGACAAACCTACGGCAATGCCTTCCACGCCTTGGGCCAACAATAGCGGGAACTTGACCGGAAGCGTCACCGGTTCCTTGTTCCGTCCGTCGTATGAAAGTTTCCATTCCGTGGTTTTGGGGTTGAACACCACGTCGAGAGCGAATTTGGAAAGCCGGGCCTCGATATAACGCGGGGCAGCCGCCGAGTCGCCGGTAAGGATGTTGCCCCAGTTTCCTTGGCAGTCTATGAGCAAATCCTTCTGCCCCAACTGCACCAAGGCATCCCCGATGGAAGCGTCTCCGTGCGGATGGAATTGCATGGTATGTCCCACAATGTTGGCCACCTTGTTGTAGCGTCCGTCGTCCATACGCTTCATGGAGTGCAGGATACGGCGTTGTACAGGTTTGAAACCGTCGTTGATGTGGGGCACGGCCCGTTCGAGAATCACGTAAGAGGCATAATCCAGAAACCAATTCTGGTACATCCCGCTCAAGTGGTGTGTAATGCTGTCATGGGGATTTGTTTCCGGTTGGTAATTGGAGTGTGCATTGTTGTCCTCTTCAGGCGTTTCCGTAGTCAGGTCTGTCAACTCGTCTTTGTCTTCGCTCATATTTGTTTATGATATATCTATTTTAACGCAAAAATAACATTTTAATGAAAAAAAAGGCGTACTTTTGCGAAAGATTTATCAATATTTTACGAATAGAGTATGGCTCAGGAAGATGTATTCAAGAAAATAGTGTCACATTGTAAGGAATACGGTTTCGTGTTTCCTTCAAGCGACATCTATGACGGATTGGGTGCCGTGTATGATTACGGTCAGAACGGTGTGGAGTTGAAAAACAACATTAAGCAATATTGGTGGCAGAGCATGGTGCTGTTGCACGAGAACATCGTAGGTATCGATGCTGCCATCTTCATGCACCCTACGACGTGGAAGGCCAGCGGACACGTGGACGCATTCAACGACCCTTTGATTGACAACCGCGACAGCAAGAAGCGCTATCGTGCGGATGTATTGATTGAAGACCAGATTGCCAAGTACGAAGAAAAGATAAACAAAGAAATAGCCAAGGCGGCCAAGAAGTTCGGGGATAGCTTTGATGAGCAGAAGTTCCGCGAAACCAATTCCCGTGTGTTGGAACATCAGCAGAAACGCGATGCGTTGCACCAACGTTACAGTGATGCGATGAATGCGGGCGACCTGAATGAACTGAAACAGATCATCTTGGATGAGGGTATCGTGTGCCCCATCAGCGGCACGCACAACTGGACCGATGTCCGTCAGTTCAATCTGATGTTTAAGACCGAGGTCGGTTCTACGGCCGAAGGTTCTTCCACTATTTACCTGCGTCCGGAAACCGCCCAAGGCATCTTCGTGAACTACCTGAACGTGCAGAAGACGGGGCGCATGAAGCTGCCTTTCGGTATCGCACAGATCGGCAAGGCGTTCCGCAACGAAATCGTGGCCCGTCAGTTTATTTTCCGTATGCGCGAGTTCGAGCAAATGGAGATGCAGTACTTCGTGAAGCCCGGCACGGAGCTTCAATGGTTCGAAACGTGGAAGAAGACCCGTATGGCTTGGCATCAGGCATTAGGTTTCGGAGCGGAAAACTACCGTTTCCACGACCATGAGAAGTTGGCGCACTATGCCAATGCGGCCAGTGACATCGAGTTCCACATGCCTTTCGGTTTCAAGGAAGTGGAAGGCATCCACAGCCGTACGAACTTTGATTTGAGCCAGCATGCCAAGTATTCGGGCAAGAAGATAGAATATTTCGACCCCGAAACGAACGAAAGCTATACGCCGTATGTCATTGAGACCTCTATCGGTGTGGACCGTATGTTCCTTTCCATCATGTGCCACAGCTACGAGGAAGAGAAACTGGAAAACGGGGAAACTCGCGTAGTGCTCAAATTGCCGGAGGCATTGGCTCCGGTAAAACTGGCCGTCATGCCGTTGGTAAAAAAAGACGGTCTGCCTGAGAAAGCGCACGAAATCATCAGCAACCTGCGTTTCCATTTCAACTGCAAATACGATGAGAAGGATTCTATCGGCAAGCGTTACCGCCGACAGGATGCCATTGGTACGCCGTATTGCGTGACGGTGGATTACGATACGCTGAAGGACAATACCGTGACCCTGCGTCATCGCGACACGATGGAACAGAAGCGAGTGAACATTGCCGACTTGCAAGGTATCATTGAAGACCGTGTGAGCATCACTTCGTTGCTGAAAAAGATTATGTAATCCTGCCTAAAAGACGGACATCAATGAAAAAAGGTTTATTGTATCTGGCGGTCGTTCTTTTTTCTTTATGCACTTTGGGGGCTTGTAAAGAAGAAGATGGCACGTATGATGCTTATGCGAACTGGTCGGCTCGGAATGCTGAATATTTTTCCCAAATAGCTGCCGAGGCAAGGGACTCCATTGCGCAAGCCAAAAAACTATATGGTAATCAGTGGGAAGCCTATTGTAATTGGCGTATGTTCAAGTCGACGACGAAGTCCCAAAATATACTTGGGGCGTTGACCGATTCGATTTGCGTGTATATTGAGCAGCAGGGTTCGGGAACGGACAGTCCGACATGGTCCGACACGGTCCGTGTCAATTACCGGGGCTATCTGATGCCTACCCAGAATATGGTGAACGGAGAATGGGTGGAAGAACGTAAGGTGTTCTCCCAGTCTTTCATGGGCGAACTGGATAATCAGATTGCCGTGCCGGCCAAGATGGGAGTTTCGAGTGCCGTGCCCGGATTTGCCACAGCTTTGCAATACATGCACAAAGGTGATGTCTGGTGGGTATATATACCCTCTGAACTGGCTTACGGAAGTCAGTCGGCAGGTTCGGTGCTGCCTTATTCCACGTTGACGTTTTATGCCAATCTGGTAGAATATTACGAACCGGGAGAGGACGTTCCGGACTGGAAATAAGAAGTAACAGGAATATAAATTTTATATGGATATGTGAAAACGAATGGCACGGCAGGTTTGTGACTGTCGTGCCATTTGTTTGGGGTAATGTTGTTCGATTTATTCTACGGGCGTACCGAATGCGGTGAGCTCATAGACACCATCGGCCCAAGCGGCCGGATTATTGTTATGCACATTAATGATTCTCAGTACCGTTAATCTGAGGTATCTGTAAACCGATGAGTCCGTGACGGGGAGTATCTGGAACCCTACTTGCCAGTTATCCGTTCCGTCTACCAAGGTTTGGAAGTGTTCGCCGTCTACGCTCCCTTCGATTGTGTATTTATATGCCGTTTCCGAACCATTGACCAATTTGGTAGACAAGTTCAGCTCCGATATCTTGGCCTTTTTCTGCATATCTATGGTCAGGACGTACGGGTACGTGCTGCTCTGGAAGTAAACGGAGGAATTCATGTCGGCTCCGTCTGTGATGCAGGATGCCGTATGAGGGTTGGCACCAACCGTGGTGGTAGAGGCCGGTGCGTTCAGCGTGAGATTCCTGCCGTTTTGTACGGGGACGATGCCGTATGAATCATAAAATTCGATATAACGGTAATAATCCATGGAAGCATAGCCTTTGTTGAATTTGGCTACGGAAATCCTCGGGAAGTTCCCGTCTGGGTCTTTGTGGTGGTATTGGGCACCCCAATGGTAACTCCACACGCCGAATGTTTCGTGGTTTGTACCCCTCCTTTGGATGTTGTTGAACTGTGCCCCGAAAGTAGAGTTGTTACCGATTTCCCGTAATGAAGTCCATACCCCGTCCAGTTTCTCAGCTGAGGCATACATGGCCTGGCTAGGATACCATCCGGATGCTTTGGAGCTGAAGAAATAGTATTCGCCGTCTTTTTTGATGATGGAAGGGGTCTCGCGGTGTTGTCCTTTACATATTGTATTGACTAATGCGACAGGACGAGTCCACGTCTCATCCAATTTGTAGATATTGATATCGCTGTTCATGTTGGTGGCAGAGAGAAGGTAGCCCGTGCCGTCATCGTCTATAAACAAAGCCTGGTCGCGGGAGTCATATCCTAATGGCCGTTCCATGGTACCTACTTCGATTCCGCCTTTCGGGGTAATCTGTGCAAGGAATATCTTGGCGGCAGTATATCCTCCTTGGTCTTCATAATGGGCGGAGAGTACGACCTTGCCAGTCTTTTCATTATAACGGAAACCGATACCTTCGAAGTTTACACCCGGATAGAATGCGATTTCACGTGGTGTGCTCCAACTTCCTTCCTTGCCAGTCTTGGAATAAGATTCAGACAGCAGCCAACCGTCTTTTTCCTGTCCACTTACAGCTTTTTTCTTCCTTTCCAACCTATAAGAGAAATAAAGGTTTCCTATTTTCATTCCGGCGATGCCGCCTTTTCTATTTTTCAGATATTGACCGTTGCGGTTGTCGTATACGTCGCAATCTTGCGAAGGTCTGAAGGGCATGGCCGACTGCGGTTCCGACGTGGCTATCTTTCGGCCCTCTTTGTAGCCTTCTACATGATAGGTGTAATTTTCCCCTAAAGACAACCCGTAATCATCGTAAGTGTCTCCCCGGGTCTCCCCAATCAAGGTGCCGTTTCGGTATATTTTGTACACGTCTGCGTCATTCCTTTGCATCCAGTTGATTTTTACGTTCTTCACTTCGTTTTCGCCGACGAGCTTGAACGGAGTTGCCGTGACAGCCCATGTACTGATGGCAAAGTCGGCCGAGGTCATCTTGCTGGCCCCTTCCGTATTGTAGGCGATGGCGTTCACCCTTGTGGTTTTATTGAGGGTGAGCGGAATGGAATACTTTATGCTATTTTTGTCTGGTTCACTGCCGTCAAGCGTATAGTAGATTTCCACCGATGGATCTTTATGTTGTAATTCTACGGTTTGGCTTCCCCAAACGTCACCACCCGAAGGTGAAATGAAGGGCGGTTCGACATTGGCACTGACTTGTTCCACGGCAATCAGGCTGATGCTGCCGTTTTCCCATTCCTTTCCGCCGATCTTGTTGCTTTCATAAGTGAAAGTCGCAGGCTGTGCCAGTTTCAGCTCATGGGTGACCCAGACAGGTGGATGAACCCAGTCTTCCGCTATGGTGGTGGAAACCTGTTTGGTGTCGTATATCTTTTGGTTCACTCGGAGATAACTGGTAAAATTAAGCTTGACATTGGGGACATGGGCGACCCACACTTTATATCTTCCCGGTTGGAGGGTCAGTTTATAGGTCAGTCCCTCGTCCTTATCCTTTCCGTCACTCAGGTAAGAGGAAGCCCAGTCGGCTTCGTTCCCGGCTTTGACATATACCTTTTGGTTCTCGTGTTGTTCGCGTTCCACATAACCCCATAAATCGGTTGCGGAGGTATATTTCTGATCCGGTTTGTCGTTGAGCAGGGCTTGTCCGCGCAAAGCTTTGGCAGCCTCGAATATTTGTGAAGATTGTGGGGCGATACGGCCTGCGTCGATTAGGTACACCAGATTTTCCGGCAAAGTCCACACGTAAGCCATAACCGTATCCTTTGTGCCTTTCCGGTTCACTTCGCCTTTTATTTCTGTTTGCTTGAAAGCCGTATTGAACAGGCTTGCATCTGTCTTTTCCCATTTGACAGCCAGTTTGTCCGTCCCGATTTGGATATTTGTGGGCAGCTGCGGCTGTCGGTTAATCACAGTCCCGATGACTATATGTTTGCCATCAGTCTTGCCGGTAGAGGCCATGCCCTGTAAGCTGTTGCCGAGCAAGAATACACCAAGGATATAACCCTTAGTTCGTAATTTGTTTTGTATCATAAGATTGATAATTGATGTTTATAAAATGATTGCAGTTTTTTTTAAAGATAGTAAGTGCGAGGCCATCACGGATACGCACTTACATAACATTAACCTAATTTCAAGTGTTTTTATTGAATAGTTTAAGATGTAGGGTATGCGTATTTGTCCGAATCGAAGTACACTCCGAAGTAGTGCGGTTCTCCTCCGGTGGCGAGATATAAAGGAGTCCCGTCGAAGGTGTTGTTGCCTGAGACGGAAATGAATTTCTGGTCTTGCAGGCTTTGTATGCGATAGAATCCGCCTGTTTGCCGGATAAATTTCCATTTTTGGTTATCGCTGTCTGCTTCTTCGTTGCTCAGGCGTAAGGAACCGAAAGTGTTTGTCAGGAACTTGCCGCTTTTCGTGTCTTTTAACTTGTACACATCAGGAGAGCCTGTTGTCTGGAAGATGAAGTTCAGGTTGATTTCATCATTGTCGTCAGCAATGGTGAAACCATTGGCCGGTTTGGACACTAACCTGTCGGCCTGCTGTTCCAACAAGGCATAGATGTTTCCGGAGACGATTTCCGCAGTCCGTTTGTAGCGGTACATTTTGTCGAAGACGCTTAAATCCCATTGGTCGTACCAACGGACGACAGGAAGTCCCGAACGCATGCTGACAGGCAACCAAACGTGAGTGGAGTGTTCCACGTCGTTGGGGTTCCAACGGTCAGCCATATAGATGAAAGCGTCTTTCCGGCCTTCCACTTTCAACACGTAGCAAGGTTGTGAGCGGTAGCTGACTTGTTTCAGTGGGTCGGTGGCAAAGTTGCCGTGGAGTTTCCATTCTCCCATGATGTCCTTGGCCATGGCTCTCCTTCCGGGGTTGGGATTCCATCCCGTGCAACCGGAGAACAGGCCGTAATATACGTCCTTCCATTTGAAGATGGCTGCAGCTTCACACTTTTCGCCTTTCAGTACTTGAAGGTTTGTCCCCTCCGGTTCCAAATAATCATCGCGCAGGAGGGCAATGTTTGTATTGGAGTTCATAGCCGTAGAGCATATATGGTAGGCTTTTCCATCGTTGTTCACGAACAACGTTTGGTCGCGCGATTCGTTTCCGTTCGGACGGAAGGTCTTATAGAAAGTATAAGGGCCGGTGACACTGTCACTCACGGCCACGCATACCCGTGCGGCTCCGTAGTCGCTGCTCGATTTTTCCCAATGGCTCCACATCACCCATTTTTTGGTCTTCGGGTTGTATATGACCTTCGGGCGTTCAAAAAGGCGGCCTTGCGAGATGTCGTTCAAGTCTTCACGGGGCGTTCCGTCGGCTTTCAGGGCCAGTCCGACACGCTTCCAGTTATACAGGTCTGTGGAGGCGTAGCAACTGACGCCGTTCGATTCGAATTTCGTACGGTCCTCGCCAAACCAATAGTATGTGCCATTGTAGAACACCACGCAGCCTCCGTGGGCATTGATGGGAGCGTCCTCGGCATCGTTCCATACTTCGCCCGGGTGGAATTGGGTAAGTTGTGCCGTACAGTGGACATGCCATGCCCATAAGCATACGATGGTCAAAAACAGTTTCTTCATGCTTCGTTTGCAGGTTAGTTGATATTCACCGTGATTTCAGGAGATGCCGGTGCGTAGGCTCCTGTGGTGTCGAATGTGAAGTATTCCACTTGAGCGTCCTGATTGGTGAAACCTATTTTGGGGGTATATTGGCGCGATACGCCGGTCAGTTTCACGTTGTCTACTTCCAACGGGCTGCGGTGCTCTCCCCATTTTCCACTTTCCGTTTGGAAAACCACGCGGATTTGTTTGCAATCGGGCGAGGTGGTATAGTCCAAGGAATACGTTTCCCATGAATCGCTGGCAATATCCACTTTGACTCTCTTTTCACGGTTCTGCATCTCCTCGATAAACATGCTGCCGGCCAAGGTCCCTTCTTTTTCCCGGATGCCTCCTTTGACCAGTGCCGTAAGTGTATAGGTTTCATTAGGAGCCACGTCTACGATTTGGTTGATGTTGCCGTTGCCCCAACCGTTGGCCCACATGTAGGGCTTGATTTGTGCCACATGATTGTCGACACCTATGGCTTGGTCTATTTCTTCAGGAACGATGAACTGTTGGCTGCACCAATAGTCGTGTATGTCAATGTACCATCCCTCTATGCCCTTAGCCACGTCTTCCGCATTTTTAACCCCGAACACTTCAAATTCACCTTCGAATCCGGGATTCTTTAGCAGGTTTTCCTTGATGTCCCCGTTACCGCTTGCGAATTCGGGCTGCAAACCGTAATCGTGCAGGCGCACCGTGTCCACGGCAATGCCGTCGCGGTAGAAGAATGCGCGGTTGTCCGGCATCACGGCGATGCGGTAAATGTGTGCTTTGCCGTCGTTGTTATAGAACTTTCCACGTCCGCCGGTCACGTTGGTGGAAGGGTTCTTGAACCCGTCGGCTTTGGACGTGGAGTGGCACAATCCGAAGGCCGTAGACGTGACATAGCTTTTGAAACCCTGTCCGTCGGCATTGATGGCAAAGGGATTGAACTCGTTCCCGTCGGCAGGAATGGCCACTTTGAATTCTATGGTATATCCGTTTTTAGCGGGTGAAAACTCTTTTTCAAAAGAATCCTGCCCTCCTCCTTTGTAGACGGGTGTGGCAGACAAGTCTTTGACCGGAAGGTCTTTCCCTTCTCCTTTTACATCCACGTAGTAACGCGTGTCGCCGCTCCGCAGGATAACCTTGCCGTCAGTTTGCCGTTTGGAGCTTACCAGTTTCACGGTAACAGAGCCTTTACCGTTGGGGGAAATTTCGTGGGGAGAAACTTCAAAACCGTGCGTAGCCGAAACTTGGATGGGCTCATCCGTCCGCAAGTTCTTGGAATCTACGGAAAACGATGCGGTCTCTCCATATCCGTGGATGGTGATGCCCGTCGGAGTTGCCGTCCGGTTCTTTTTCGATTTTGCATTGAGCGTAAGCGGATGACCGTTCATTATGGCCATCCCTATTACGGCTGCTATGACTTTTACATACTTCCTTTTCATTGTCTTCTCTATTTATTTAATGATACATGAACAGTCTGATAAATCGTTATCCTGAAAACGTCTTTTATACCTTGCAAAACCATACCTGTTCTTTCGCTCTTGTTTTATACCGCTGCAAAATTCATGAAAAATAAGAAAACCCAAGGCCGATTTTTGTTCAAAGTAGGCCAAAATTCAATCTAATTCCGGTTCGGGAGAATTATCGTTCAAGAATGGCAAAAATCATTCAGGCCGTCAGGACAGCGGAAAGACCTGTTTCCCCGTTTATGTGGGGATTTTTGTGGGACGGGAGCTGTGCTTTTTGGGTGTTCCCAGAAGACGGGAAAACATGCTCTTCACATTTGAAAATCGTTTGGCGCAGATTGAAAAATCGTTCGGCTGAGATTGAAAAATCGTTTGGCGCAGAAAATTTAAGGGGAAAAATGAACGCAGAAATATGGCATGTAGACATATATTTTATTATTTTTGCAACCGAAAAAGCGATTGGGCACCATGAAAAAAAGAAGTATAGTTTTTTCCCTTTTATTTTCATTGTCTGCGGCTTGGGCTTACGCCGGCCTTTTGGATAAGATTTCAGTGAAACCGTTTCCGTTGTTGGGGCAGTTGCCCTCCAATAAGGTCTATTGCTTGCATCAGGACCGGGAAGGCGTGCTTTGGTTGGGCACTACCGACGGACTGTGCCGTTACGACGGTTACGGGCTTCATGTCTTTCGTTCTTCTCCCATGTACCCGGCATTGTTGCCCCACAACGATATTAAGGATATTGCCGAGACGAAGGACGGAAAACTCCTTATTGGTACGCAAAAAGGGATGTGTGCGTGGGACAAGAAGGCCAATCACTTCATTTCTTTCACAGACTCTTTGTTGACAGACTATGAAATCCGTTCCATCGTGACCGATGACGAGGGGTATATTTGGGTGGGTTCTTATAAGAAACTGGTCCGGGTCAGTCCGGATTTAAAGGAAGTGGAGTCGTTCGATTCTAGCCTTCCGGTCACGAGCGTGAACATGGTCTACAAGGACCATGCCGGTACGATATGGGTAGGCTTTTGGGAAAAAGGCCTGTACCGTTACAATAGGACGATTAACCGCTTTGAGCGTATGCCCCGTTTGGGCAAGACGGACAATCCTTTCCGGCTTTGTCAGGACGAGTCCGGGACGTATTGGCTTTCCACTTGGGGTGAAGGCTTGTTCCGGATGGACTTGGATGCCGGGGCAAATGTCTGTTATGTGGGAGATGTGTTGTCCGGGGCAGAGGATAAGGACATGCAAAACCTGAAATATGCCTTTTGCCTGTATCAGGACAAGCATTGGGGATGTCTGTGGATGCTAGGGTATTACGGGCTGACGGTGGCCCAGGCAGAGAACGGCCGGTTGACCGTCATTCCTTCGGAAAAGTTGGCAACCCAGACCAATAACCTGTTCAACCGTATTTATGGAGACCGTGACGGCAATATTTGGCTGTCTGCATCGGGGAACGGGGCTTACCAATTGGTATTCAGCGATGCGCAAATCACTAACTTGTCCTTACCCCCGTTGCAGGGTATTACCGGAGGGATAAGCCCTATCGTCCGGGGTGTTTTTAAGGATAATACAGGACTTTTCTGGATCAATTACGACCGGTTGGGGCTTGGGTGGTATAATCCGGCAGATAACTCTTTGTCTTTTTATCGTGACATGGTTCCACCGGAATTCCAGAACGATTTGGGAGATGTGTCGGCATTCTTTTCTCCTTCCTCACGAGAGGACGAGGTATGGGTCGGCGCGAAATTCTTTCATAAGATTTATGTATTTTTAACGCGGGGGGGGGGGTAAAATCCTTTACGCTTAAAAAGGTCATAGACTTAAAGGCGGCAGGCGTGGGTGTACCTTTGGCGATGAAGGAGGATACCCACGGCAATGTGTGGATTGTGACCGAATATGGTCTTGCTGTGTGCAACGGTGAAGGGGATATCCAGACGACATTGCGTGTAGACGTTCATGATATTTCGTCAATGGCGATAGACGGTTGGGGGAACCTTTGGTTGGGAACCCGTGGGCATGGGCTTTACCGTGTGGTTCCCGCATACCGGGACGGAAAGGTTGTGGAATGTGCCGTCCGGCATTTCGCGGCACGGGACGGTGGGTTGTTGTCCAATAATGTGGAGGCACTTTGTGCAGATGTGAAGCACCGGAAAGTATGGATTGGCACGATGGAGGGTAACGTGCAGGCTTGGGATGCGCAAACGAATGCCTTCAAGGACTATTCTTCTTTGTTTTATACCTATATCAATGAAACGGTCAACGACATCATGGCAGGCCAGGATGGGCATATATGGATTTCCACCGCCAAGAATGTGTTGGAGTTCAATCCGGACAACGAAGTGGTGAAATCGTATGCCGGGCTTTATAATATGGGAGTGCATTCTTTTGAACGGAATGCCTGTTCCTACCGTGACGGTATGTTTTATTACGGGCGTGACGGCGGCATAACCTGTTTCAAGGGAACTTCCAGGTTAGACGGGACGGCCTCTTCCGTGGATGTGGCGCTTACGGATGTGAAGGTGTCCGGAAAATCAATCTTGGACGGCGACTTCCCGGGAAATTGCCGGATGGATGCCTTGTCGCATCAACTCATATTAGGGGCAGATGCCCATGATATTGAAATTGATTTTTCAACGTTGAATTATTCTTCTCCCCGGCAAATATTGTATGCTTACCGGATTAAGGGCGTGAATAATGACTGGGTGTATACAGGAAACGACCTGCCCCGTGCCTACTATAATAAATTGCCCAAGGGGGAAAATGTCCTCGAACTACGGGCTACCGACAGCGAAGGCCGATGGAGTCCGAACACGGTATCCTATACTATTATACGTCAGCCTGCGTGGTATGAGACGTGGTGGGCCTACACCTTATATATATTGGCTGTGGCTGCGGCCTTGTTGGGATGTTACCGATGGGCCGTTTATCGTGTCAGGCTGCGCAATGAATTGAAAATCGTACAGATAGAAAAGGAGAAGAGTGAGGAACTGACACAAGCCAAGTTGCGTTACTTCACGAACATATCCCACGATTTCCTTACGCCTATCACCATCATATCCTGCCTGATAGATGATATGGCCATGACGTACAAGAACAAGATTCCCCAACTGGACAAGATGAGGAATAGTTTGCGGCAACTGAAACATCTCATCCAACAGGTGTTGGATTTCCGCAAGATTGAGAACGGCAAAATGAAGTTGCAGGTGTCCGAAGGGAATCTTTCTGCCTTTGTGGAAGAACTGTGCCGGATGAATTTCTCCGTGCTGATGGACAAGAAGCACTTGTATTTTGCCGTGCGGGTAGAGCAAGGTGTTGAATCGGCATATTTCGATCGGGACATATTGGAAAAAGTCTTGTATAATCTGTTGTTCAATGCCTATAAATATACTCACGAGGGCGGTGAGGTTTCAGTTTCTCTTTCCGTTATGGAGCATGACGGTGTATGTTCCGCGCTGATTCGGGTCAAGGACACGGGAGTGGGTATTCCCGTGGAGAAACAGCCTTTTGTATTCAACCGGTTCTATACCGCCGCTACCGATGCGGCCACCGAAGCCAACGGCATAGGCCTGTCTTTGGTGAAAGAACTGTTGGAAATCCACCACGCACAGATTTCCTTAAAAAGCAAGGTGGGAGAGGGAACGGAGTTTACAATCCTCTTACCCGTGGACAAGTCAGCCTATTTATCGGAAGAAATTGCTCCCCGCGAGGAAATAACTGCGGCAGAAGAACTTGAGCTGCCGCAGGAAGAGGGTGGAATTACGGGATATGCCGTACTGGAAGAAAAAGGCGGTCAAGGTGAGGTGAATGGAACCATGTTATTGGTGGATGACAATGCCGACCTTTTAGACGTGATGCACCGCGTCTTTATGTGTCGCCATAAGGTCTTGTTGGCACACGATGGGGTGGAAGCCCTGTCTGTCATCGAAGAACATGCCGTGGATGTGGTTATCAGTGATGTGATGATGCCGAATATGGATGGCCTTGAGCTTTGCCGTCGGCTGAAATCCGATATTAATACGAGCCATATACCGGTAATCTTGTTGACGGCAAAAAATGCCCCGGAAGACCGGGTGGAATGTTATAAGGCAGGGTGTGACGGTTACGTGGCCAAACCTTTTGAATTAAGGGTGCTTGAGGCACGGGTGGAAAACTTTCTGGAACATAAACGCAGTGCCCAAAGGGACTTCAGGCAGGAGGGGGAAGTGAAGACGGCCATGCTGAAGATGTCTGCCCTCGACCAGAAGTTTTTGGATAAGGTGATTTCGATTATAGAACATAATATGAAGAAAGGAATTGATGTGGATATAAATACCATTGCACGTGAAGTCGGACTGTCCAAATCTTCCTTTTACCGTAAAATAAAGCTTATTACGGATCTTTCTCCTGTGGAATTTGTGAAAAACATCCGCCTGAAACATGCTTACGAACTTTTGGAGGGCGGGGAAACCTCATTGGATGCCATCGCTTATTCCACCGGATTTTCCGGTGCGAAGTACTTGTCAACCTGTTTTAAGGAACAGTTCGGCATTACTCCCACGGAATTTCTGCGCAAGCGAGGTCTTGTGGATTGATGGCGAAGATGAAAAAGGAAAAAGGATTCCACTCGGAATAAGGTTAAAATGGGTTTCATCCCTTTGTATAACCTCTTATCTTGCCTTTGATTCATAGAAAGATTCGGCTGATTTTTAAATATCAGATTATGAATGTATTATCGTTTGTTTTTGAATAAAAAACATCCATGAATGAATGATTATTGTCCTCCGGATTTGAAATTTGGTCTAAAATTGGATGAAGTTGGTTGAAAATAGTCCCGCTTTTTTTTAAGAAGCCTTTAAATTTGTGCCTTGTCAAATTAACTAAAATTATGTATGAAAAACAGGAGAAAGACAATACGTCTAATCATCTATCCGGTTTGTACGGCATGCTGCTTTTCCATGCTTTATGTAGGAAATGTGTATGGCATGAGAAACAAGTATCCCATGTCGTCAGCAGGCTCCGGGGAGCTTGTGTCGGTAGCCAAGAGAGGAAGTCTGAAAAAGGATTCTTTGCGGCAAGATAGTGCCGGTGGGCAGAAAGGATGGTTTTCCCGGTATGAGGCGCAAAAGCGGAACGCGGCATTAGGCTCGCCCGATTCCGTGGCGATGATGGAGGTGTACCGTTCGCCCTATATTTCCCTTCAGCAAAACCTGAAAGGAAAGGTGGCCGGACTGTATGTACAGGAGCCGAGTGGGGAACCCGGAACGCAGCAAGCCATGTTCTTGCGGGGAACATCCGTCCCTTTGTTTTCTAAAGTGGATGCCATGTCCACTCAGCCGGCCGTATATATAAATGGTGTACCGGTGATAGAGAACCGGGCCTATTCTTATAGTGTGAAGAATAACGACGTGAATCCATTGGGTACGGCGACCAACCTTTTGGCCGGATTGCATTTGGCCAATATCGAGTCGATAGAAGTCGTAAAAGATCCTTATGAGTTGGCAAAATTAGGGCCGTTGGCTGCCAACGGTGCCATTTGGATCGTGACCCGTGACGGATATAAGGGAGGACCCAACGTGACAGTGGATGCCAGTCTGACGGCATCCATGGCTTCGAACGGGGATGTACGGATGACTAACGCGAACGACGAGCGGAATTTCCGTGCCGGATTTTACCCCGAAGGCACGGATTTGGACCGTTATCTTCCTGCTTATTTAAAAGACCGTACCGACCCCATGTTTTTCGGGGCGCCGGGTTGGGCTGAGGATTATTATAACACTCCCCAGTTGCAATATAACGTGAATGCTTCTGTCGGGGGAGGTAAAGGGATTGCCAATTATTTGTTTTCTGTGGGTACGGCAACCAATGAGGGGATGGCCGACAATACGGATTACTCGAAATACAATATCGATTTCTATCTGAACATGATGCCCGTAAAAGGACTGACGGTGAGCACAATCTTGCAAGCCGTTAAGGCATCGCGTTCGCGAAACAATACCTTGCGTGACCGTTATGCAGAAATGGAGTATTTTCCGTCTTTGGCTACGCCCGTACCTCCGACGACGGAAGGGGCAGGCATCTATGACTCTTATTTGAGTGGTACGGATGACAAGAATGACAACATGGCGATAAACGGAAGCCTATCTCTGAATTATGTGTGGAAGGCTCTAAGGGCTGGCTTGTCCGTAAAATTCGACTATGAGACGGATGTCAGGAATGCGTTTTGGCCTTCTACGATGATGGAGTCCATGAGTTATGTGTCGAATTACTCCGGATACAACCGTCGTTTTATAGGAGACTTCTATTTGGGTTATGATTGGGATATGGAAAACGGCCATCGCCTTTCTTTCGACGTGAACGGCTCCATGGACCAGGACCGTTATCATTATAATTACTCCAAAGGTTATGACGGGGATGACGATAACAAGCATAGTACCAAGGGAGGAGGTTTTGAACTGTTTAATTTCTTGGATCAGGAGGAAGTGCATTTCATGAATTCATCTTTGAACATCGCTTACCGATGGAAGGATTATCTTTCTGCCGGTGTGGTATTACGTTATGACGGTGCGACGACCGTGCAATCCAATCATCGTTGGCTCTTTACTCCGGCAGCTCAGGCTCAATGGAGTATCAAGCATTCTTTATTAGAAAATGTTTCCTGGTTGTCCCGATTGGATTTATATGGTTCATGGGCACGTGTCGGGCGTTATCTTCCTTCCGACCGTTATGGGATGGGGCCGCAATATACATCAGAGAACATCGGTTGGAGCGGTTCTTGGATTCCCAGTTCTTATAACCAATATGCCACGGCTACCCGTCCTTATACGTTCGGATGGGTCGGTTTTGGCGTGAAATGGCCTTATGCGGACAAGGCAGAGGTCGGGATGCGTTCCAGTTGGTTGAAAGACCGTCTGACGTTGGACTTTGCTTTTTATTCCAATCGCGACAAGGACTTGTTGGTAAAGGTGCCGGTGGCTCATGAGTTTGGTTATACAGGGCAATATAAACAAGGTATGGAGATTACGAACCGAGGTGTGGAACTGTCTCTTACCGGAAAGTTGATTGAACAGCCTGGTGACGGGTGGCAATGGTCGGTCGGTGCCAATTTTGCTTTCAACCACAATGAATTGTCAGCCCTTCCCGGTGGGCTTCAGCAAACGGAGGTCGACGGACGGTTGTTGAGGGTAGGAGAAGCCGTAGACCGTTTTTATGTCCTGCAGAATGACGGGATTTACCAATCCGATGCAGAAGTCCCGGTGAAAGACGGGAAAAAGATGACGGTAAATGGAGTGGAAATGAAAGCCGGTGACCCGAAATGGGTAGACAGGAATGGTGATAATAAGATAACGGATGAGGACAAAGTCCTGAAAGGCCATTCTTTGCCGAAATACACCGGAGGGTTCTCGACTCAACTGAAGTTTAAACGTTTTGATTTGGGGGCTTCGTTCTTTTTTGCGGCGGGACAGTCGGCCATGAATTACAGGGCCTATCAACAGTATGATTTCACAACCCTTGACAAAGGAGATAATCTGGCAGGTGTGAAGGAAATCTTCTTCTGGCAAAGCGGTAATGTCCCGATGGATTATCCTCGTTACAATGCATTGAGTGAGGTGCATCCTTACCGGGCAGATCAGGATTTGTATTTGGAAAAGGTTTCTTACTTGAAGTTGCGGTCGGTTACCTTGGGGTATTCTGTTCCTACGCCAAAACATGATGTATATGTGTATGTGTCAGGAAACAATCTGTTTACCGTCTCGAAATTCAGTGGCGACGATCCTGAGTTAGTGGATTTCGATGGATATTATAGAGGTTACGGTATGGGCATACCGCGTTCTGTGACGTTGGGTGTCCGTTGTAGTTTTTAACCATTCAAGGAAAACAAATGAAAAAAATAGTTTTATACATGAGAGAACTCTTATGGGGAATATGTGCGTTGGTGGTTGTTTCCGGAATGTCCGCATGTTCGGATTTCCTTGAGAACGAGTCGCATCACACGTTGCCCGATGAGCATAATTGGAATACGTTGGAGGATGCCCGTGCCGGATTAATGGGTATGTATGGTTTGATGCGCGCGGCATTAGCTGATAATAACACCCATTGGGCTTGCGGAGAGTTGCGCAGCGGTGATTTTACGGCATACGGAAGAGCTGATTTGGATGCCATCATTCATAATGATTTGAACCGTAATATTCCCATGATAGATGAAATTTCGGATTGGCGGAGGTTTTATGCCGTGGTCAATGCGGCTTCCGTATTTATAGAAAATGTAGGAAACGTGTTAGGACAGGACAAAGCCTATTCCGAACAGACTTTGAAGTGGGATGTGGCGCAAGCACATGCCTTGCGCGGACTGGCCTATTTTTATATGGTACGGATTTGGGGGGATGTCCCTTTGGTCACTTATTCTTACGACAATGGCTCTTTTCCGAAAATCGGCCGTTCTTCTTCTGCCAAGGTCTTGCAATATGCCAAGAATGAGCTGTTGGCAGCAGCTGCCGAACTTCCGTTCGAGTTCGGTTCGAGCAATAATAAGTATTATTGGCAAGACCCTACCTTTTGGAGAGGCAAATTGCTCAATAAACTTTCGGTCTATGCCATTCTGGCCCATTTGTCGGCTTGGGAAGGGAACTATGCCGATACAGAGGCTTATGCCACTTACGTATTGGAAAACTATGAGGCGATAGGCATGACCGGGTCGTTACAGAATATTTTGGAAGTGGATAATATTGTGGATACGAAAGGTCTTTTCAACGCTTCGTATACTACTTATGCACCTTACCGTTTAGTGGCTTTTAATTTTATGGATAATAAAGATGTGACACAGAGCGGGCATTTGGAACAATGGACCTTGTGCGAACCTTACATCCGGAAGGTACATCCTGACTTATATGTAACGAAGGACTCTCTTTTCCGTATATATGACGATTGGAAAGACTTACGTTTTGGCATAGACACGGTTGCCGGATCGAAATACCGTTCGGCTTATATTGATATGACTTATGCAAAGCCCGTTTTCAAGAAGATTAATGTGGTGCAGAATGGAGCCGGTAAGGATGGCGATTTTGCGGTATTCGGTTCTTCCATCCTTTTGTCCCGTATGGAGGATATGCTGTTGTTGCGCGCGGAGGCTTTGGCGGTTTTGAACCGGGTGGATGATGCTGTGGAACAACTGAACCTGTTACGGGTAAAGCGTGGGCTTTCTCAAGTGTCGTTCAAGAAAAATTTCGGGGAGGACGTGAACAAGCTGATAGACAATATCTTTGCAGAACGTCGTCGGGAACTGATAGGTGAAGGGCACCGTTGGTATGATTTGATTCGTCGGCAGCGTATTCTTCAGGATGACCCGGATTTTTTAGCAAGGATGGAGAATGGAGGCATTTACTGGCCGGTATCCGAAGAGGTTATCCGGCAGAATAATTTGATTCGGCAAAATGAATATTGGAATAATTAATTTTATGGTACCATGAGACTGTTTGTTTTTAATGTATTGGTATTTGGAGCTTTGATGCTCGGATGGGTTTCTTGCCAGGAGTACGAGTCTGACACTTATCCCTTGGAAGAATCCACGGTGCGTTATGAGGGAACGTTGTATGATTATCTTGCGGATAAGGCGGCTCATCCTGATGTAACGTATGATTCTTTGCTTTTTCTGGCAGGGCGCCTTCCTGGATTGAAAGATTCATTGCAGAAACGTAAAGAGGTAACTTTATTTGCTGTAACGGACCAATCGTTCAGATTGGCATTCGACGGTCTGAACCGGTATCGTGAAGCTTATGGGAAAGGCAAGCATTTGGGGTTGGAAGATTTGTTGATAGAACCTTTTACCGTGGTGGATACGATTGTGCACCAAGTGTCCACTGAAGATAACGATACTATTTATATTACGCGGCATTATGATTATCGCCACCAATTGGATTCCATGTTGTACTGTTACTTGTTTGATGGACGGTATTCCATGGAGGATGTGTTGAACGTAGGTGCAACGGAAGTACCCTGTATGTCGTATGGCCATTTGATGCGTATGGAAGTAGGCCGGGGAGCGGCTTCCGGTGCGGAAGAGGTCGGGACACGTTATATGCGTCTGATAGAAACGTGGGATTCCAAAGTTACATCGACTTGGGTGAAGGCCGAAGTGGAATCGTTTGATATCATGGCAAATAATGGCTGTGTTCATGTGTTGTCGGACGGCCATGAGTTTGGTTTTAATGGAATGGAACAATTATTTTATAATTATGGGAATGAAAAGACAAAGAAATAATATATGCGCTTGGTGGGCAGTGGCTATGGGAGGCTGCGTGTTGCAGTCTTGTGTGGATAACTTCTTGCCGGAGAGTCTGGACTCTTTTGACAAGGATGCTGCCTTTACGCAAACGATGTACCGTCCCGTATTAGGGCGTGACAATGTGGCATCCGACAATTTCAGTGCAGGGAATTCCACTCAGCCTCTTACATTTACGATTTCCAGGGTGGTACGCCACGATGGTAGCGAGGCTCCGGAATTGACGGATGAGTTCCCTGTGAGGGTGTGGAAATCCCCTTATTTGGGAACCGAAACTTCATTGGAGGAGATTGAGGCGAAAAGAGGATATGAGAATCGTAGCCTGTTGCAGGTGCGTAAGCATTCTGGAGAAGTCATATTATGGGCCAATGCACGTTCGTCGTTCGTCAAATGCGATCCGGATTCCGGTTACATATTTGACATCCGTGCGGTAAATTCCGGTGGTTGGAAAGAATATACGGGTTTCCGTTTAATACCCAAACGTGAACGGGATTATGAACCGACGAACATGGATGAACTGACGGGAGTCATCACGGAGGACTTTGTACATCCTCTTTCAGTGCAAGGAATGTATAAGGAGGGTACAAGTGGTTTCTTCGGTGTGATGAATGAAGAAGACATCAAGGTCTATTTTCGCGAAAATCTGGAGAATACGTCTAAGGACAATACGTTGACTTTTCGTTTCATGACAAAGGATTACGAACCGATTTCTCCCCGGAAATTCTCTAAGACAGATTGGACGAATTTGCTTCATGGCTTCGATATGGAAATGACGGACGATTATGTACGTTACAAGGTGGCGTATCCGATTCCTTTGAATGGATTGCCAACTCGTTATACGAATAAAGAAGGTGACAAGGCCCATGTGGTTTTTGCTTATGACCGATTGATGAGAGGAACTTATCGTGTAAGGGCATCCATGGCCTTTGATTTTGCCATTTATAAAGAAGGACATTGGGATATCATCTTTGTGTTTTCTGGGGGTAATCCTGAGTTCAGGGATAATTATTAATCTTATAATGAAGTTGAAAAATGAAGAAACTAAATATCATGGCTTTGATTTGCCTGTTTTCCTTATCCGTGAACCGGGTTTACGGGCAGGTCGTGGAGGTTTCCGGACATGTATACGAGAGGTTGGCCGAGAGTAGTGAACCTATTCCCGGCGTGACGGTCATGGTCCGTGGTGAAAAGGGTGAGAAGGGAAATGGTGCATTAACCAAAATGGACGGAAGCTTCAGGTTGAAGGCAGACCGTAATGCTACTCTCATATTTTCTTATATGGGTTTCCGGACGGTGGAAATGAAAGTGGCGAAAGCCAAAAAGGACATGGACGTATTTATGGAAGAGAGCGTGAATGCGATGGACGAGACGGTGGTGGTGGCTTACCAGTCACAGAGTCGGGCTGACGTGGGAGCTTCCGTAACGGTCGTGAATACAAAAGATTTGCCACCGGCTCCGGTTTCCAATGTCATGGAGTTGCTGCAAGGGCGGGTAGCCGGTTTGAACGTACAGCAGAACAATGGCGCGCCAGGTTCAATCGGAACTTATACCATCCGGGGTATATCTGATATTTCAATTCAGGGTGTAGGTGAAGGAGATGACCAACAATATATTTTGGGTTCTTCCGCTCCCCTATTTGTTATTGATGGAATTCCGCAAGAAGATGTAGGTGATTTTGATGCTAATGGATTATTGTCAGGTTCTGGGGTCAGCCCGTTGTCAAGTCTGCCTTTCGAGGATATAGAGGACATAACAGTATTGAAGGACGCGGCAGCCACGGCACAGTATGGCTCACGTGGTGCATACGGTGTGATTTTGATTCGCACCAAACGTGGAAATTCAGCCAAACCCCAGATTGATTTTTCAATGGATATGAAAGTGAATATTCCTCCGCGTCTTCGGGATGTGTTGGTGGGACGGGCAGAACGAATGTCCCGTATCGACCAAATTCTACAAAACGACACGTCGCGTTGGAATGGTTATTATGATGTGAACGGGAATCAGGCTTTGACAGACAGTTTGAATCCTTATTACAATAACAATACGGACTGGCAGGGGAATTATTATCGTCGCACGGTAAACCAGACCTACAACTTGTCGGTAAAAGGTGGAAGTACGAAATTCAATTATAAGATAAACGGAAACTATTATTCGGAAGAAGGTATCATTACCAATACGGACTTCAACCGTTACGGAATCCGTACCAATATGGGATATGCGCCGACAGAGAAGTTCAATTTGTATGTCGGGGTCAATGCCACGTTGGGTATTACGGGATCTGGAAGTGGAAACGCGCTGCAGCAGACCGGTGTGGCCAGTGGAGCTTCTGCTTCTTCCTTGCTGCCTCCTCCGTCCATATATAGTGCTTCGAATGCAGCTTTGGGAGCCTTGATGGTGGAACAAAATACGACAAGTGTTTCGTACGATGCCAATATAAACATGAATTATCAGTTGCCGTGGAATATCCGGTGGAATGTTACGGCCGGGTATATTTATAACAATACGGAAAATGAGAAGTTCACCCCCGGTATGTTGAACAGCAATCAAGCACAACTTTACGGATTGAGCAAATATAGCGACAGGCTTTATGGGCGTACCAGTTTGTCTTATTCCGGTTCGACGGGGATTCTTAAATACGGCCTCACCGTGACGGGAGAAATCAGTTCCAATAGAAGTAACGGGAATGAAATCAGACAGACCGGACTGGTCAATGATTATTTATGGGGGCCGCTTGGTTATGCTTCTTCATGGGCAGAGGCTGTGACTTCGGAGGAAGATAATACCGTGTCTTTCAATATTGCTCCGACTATAGGATTTAAAAATCTCACAGGAGGAAAAGATAAGTATGTGATTACGCCGACCATACGTCCTGAAGCCAATTCAGCTTACGGCCGGGGCGTGAAATGGGTCGTCAATCCCGGTGTGAGCGTGCGTTGGAACTTGGATGAGGAGAAATTCTTTAAAAAACTGAATTGGAATTGGGTGGATTATTCTGCCATCCGGGCATCATGGGGTAGGGTAGTCAAATATAAGGCTACGAAATATGACGTGTGGGGAAACTACTTGTTAGGAAGCGATACTTATAATGGTAATACCGTGATTCCCATTGATTTCAAGAATATGCCGAATAATAATATAGACCCGATTACGACAACGCAATGGAATGTGGGTTTGGATTTCGGATTATGGAACAATCGTTTGTCTTTTCAGGGAGATTGGTATTATAAGCAAGTGGACAATCAGTTGAGTTCGATTGAACTGGCCGACCATAACGGTTTTGATATGGTGCCTACTACTGAGGTGAGTTTGGTCAATTATGGTATGGAGTTGGCTTTGGTGGTTCGTCCTTTCCGTCCTAAAAGCAACTGGAGCATGGACATCATGACGAACTTTACGATTAATCGGGACGTGATGACAAAGTTGCCGGACGAAGCCCGTATGATTATCAATTCTAACGCGGAGGTTGTGAATAAGTTGGGTTCGAATGCCATGTCTAATTTCTTATACGTATATAAAGGTGTGTATGCCACAGACGAAGATGTGCCGGTCGATCCTGCCACGGGACTTCGTTTGAGAGTCGGAGGTGAAGGTGTTTCGGCCGACAATCCGAATGCGTATTTCAAGGCTGGTGATCCTATTTGGGCTGATTTGAACGGGGATTATGTGATAGATGAGAAAGATAAAGCGATTGTCGGCAATTCCCAACCGCGTGTTATCGGAGGTCTTTCTGTGAATCTGCGTTACAAGAATCTGGCTCTGTTTACCAGTTGCTCGTTCACGCTTCGTCGTGACATTGTAAATCAGGTATTGGCTAATAATTTCGCATCTTTGAATGACCCGAATATAGAAGGTCGGGATGGGATGTATAAGAATGCGGCACTGACTCCTATCAGTGCGTATGATTTTTGGACTCCGACCAATACGCATGCGGATTATCCCAATCCATACGATTACCAGCACAGTAGCGTGATAAAGCCGTTCCGTGCCGACCAGACATTGTTTTTGGAAGATGGTTCGTATTTTAAGATTAATGCCATAACCTTATCTTACACGTTGCCTAAGAAGTGGACGGACTTTATCCGCATCCGCCATGCCAGCATCCGGATGAGTTTGAACAACCTTTACACTTTTACGAAATATTCAGGAATCAATCCGGAGAATGTAAGTTCTATCGGTTGGGACCAGTCGGGAGGTTATCCCAATGCCCGGACTTTCTCCATGGGTTTGACTATCGGTTTATGATAATGAATAAAAATGAATATGAGACGATTATTTAAAATGAAATATATAATAGCAGTGGCTTCCCTGTCTTCTTGTTTGTTGGGGAGCTGTGGACTGATGGATACGACGAGTGAGGAACACCTGTCAGGAGATGAAATGTGGGATGAAGCATCCGTGCAATCCGTAGAAGGGTTTGTGAACAGCATCTATACGGAGTTCCGTGCCGCTACGATGCAAAAATCCTGTTATATCCTTTACTCTGGGGACTTGCGTTGTGCTCCGTTAGAGACGGATGGGAATTTAGATTATGTTAAGGATTTGGTGTCTAATGATTTGAATGGGCTTAGGGAGCATTATCCGAATGATGATAATGAGCGGGCTGAGGCTATCATGCAATGGAAGAACTTTTATAAAGTTATCCAGTCTGCCAATATCCTTTTGAAAGAGATTGACCGTACGAGTGTCTCGGAAAACGAAAAGAAGGCGTATAAGGCTGAGGCTGTTTTCATGCGTGGTTTGGCCTATTTCTTCTTAGTGCGTAATTTTGGAGATGTGCCTTATTATACGGATGCCTATCATCAAGAACCTTTGCCGCGGACCAATATGGTAACGGTGCTGAAGAACATTGCTGCGGATTTGAACCAGATTTTAGTGGATGATCCGGATGTAACCTGTTTGCCCTGGACACAATACTCCTCTGACAAAAAAGCCATACGGGCTTCAAGAGGGGCTGTTTTGGCCCTATTGATGCATGTGAACATGTGGCTGGCTGGTTTTGATGAGTCGCAGAAGAACACTTATTACGAGGCTGTGGTGGATTATGGAGAGCAATTGGTGGAAAAAAGCGGTGAGGCTTACACGTTGTTGCCTTTAAGTCAGACGGCTACGTTGTTCCGTGGGGGAAGCAATGAAGGTATTTTCGAGATTGTGCAGAATCTGAGTTACATTAACGGGAATGAGGTTTTTAACCAAAATGCCATTTATTCCAACGAAGTCATGTATTCTGTATTTGATCTCCGTAGTCAACCATACGTTCAGTACACTTATGATTTCCTGACCCGGATTTATCCTCCTTCTGAACCGGACGAGCGTGTGACGTATTGGTTTAATGAGAATATTTACTCTACCATGGACACAGACCCTAAAGAAGTGAAGAAATTTGAACATGTGGACTTGTATGATGGAAAGAGCGTGACCTCCAATTCGGGTAATCAGATTGTATTCCGTTTGGCAGATGCCATCTTGTTGTATGCAGAAGCTTTGGCGGAATTAGGTACGGATGATGGAAAAGCCTGCGGTTTGCTCAACCGTATTCGTGCACGTGCCGGTGCTTCTACTTTGTCGCTGTCCGGAAGCGAATTAAAAGATGCCATTTATTGGGAACGTGTACGTGAATTAATGGGTGAGGGGCATTATTTCTATGATTTGGTGCGGACTGGAAAGGTTTATAACAATCAATATTGTTATCATCCCATGACCAAGAGTGAATTCCGTGAAGGGGCTTGGACGTGGCCTATCAGTAGGAAAGCACAAGAGAATAACACGTTGATTACGTTGAATAATTATTGGGAATAAAATGTTGTACTTTAAACTATTATTTATGAGATATTCACTTAGAAATTTTCTGATTTGGTTTGGGGCTGTCGTGCTCTCTTTTTCTGCCATAGGTTGCCAGAATGACGATTATTTGGAAGATGGGGGCAAACACAATCCGTATTATAACGGTACGGTATTGGATTATTTGGAACAGCATCCCGACAAGCATTATTTTTCGGACTTGGTCGAAATGATCCATTATGCCGGAATGGATTCCGTGTTCCAAAATGGTGAAATAACCTTTTTTGCCCCGACAGATTGGTCTATCAGGTTTTCTGTCGATTATCTGAGTCGTAAGTTGTATTTCACGATGGGAGAAGATAGCGTGAAAGATTTGCGGCAGATAAAACCGGAAGTATGGAAGGAGTTCCTGTCCATGTATGTCATTCCCGGAAAATACTGTTTGAAAGATATCCCCCAATTGGATACGGCAGCCGTTTCAGCTTATCCGGGTGGAGCTTATTACTCGTTGGCTGGCAAGCCTATGAACATGGGGGTCGTGTACTATGATGCTTCTGGAGTGAAATATGCCGGTCCGCGCCAGATACTTTATTCTTATGTGAACGATTTTGCCAGTATGGATATGATTAATGCTTATGTGGCTTCGTGTGACATTCAGCCCTTTAACGGTGTGGTTCATGTCATAAGGTTTACGAACCATAATTTTGGTTTCGACCGCGATGTCTTTGCGCAGAAAGCGATTGGGGCAGGTATTTTGCCTTTGGAGGAAGTCAAGCGGAGGGAAAAGGAATGTCTTATTCGGAAGAAAGAGGAGGATAGGTTATGAAATTGGTTATGAAATATGGCGTGGGCTTATATGGGGTTTTATCCTTGCTGACCGGTTTTTCCGGTTGTGAAGAACTGGATCATTCCATTTCGGAAGATCCTTATGGAGGTGGAAAAGTGCAATTCGACCTCAGGTTGCTGAGTGAAGATCCGGTACCGGCCAAGGGATATCCTGGAGATACGGTAGTGTTTAAGGCCGATGGGTTATTGAACTATTGCGTGCCGGAAAAGGGGGAATATGCTTTTAAATTCTATTTGGGGGAACAGGAAACCAAAATATTGGCAGCCACCGATACGACGTTGACGGTTAGGGTTCCCGACGAGTGCGTGTCGAGCAATACTTATCTGGTGATGGAAAACCAAGTTTTTTACGGCCCTTATTTTCCCATAGAAGGCAATATCTCGGTAGATAAGTCGTGGGATTTGTCTACGAAAGTGGTGGATGGGATAGTGTATGGTTCTGTGAGCCAATACGGTAAGCCTCAAAACAACTATCTGGTAGGAGGATTTCAGCATTTGGCCCAATATGAACATTGGTGCATCGGGCATGTGAATTCCAAAGGTGTAGTGACCCGTTGGAGTTCTTCCGATTTTGGCACAGATTATGGCGTGAAGTCTTCCGTCTTTGAAGAGGAGACTCCCCCGTATATTAATTCCATATCTGCTTTTGAAGACGGGCGTATGTTGGTGTCTGGGATGTTTTCCGCTTTTGAAGTGTATAATCCTAAAAATGGTGGATTGTATGATTTGAAAGATAGGGTATATGTTAACAATATCATGGTGCTGCGTTCCAATGCCCATCCCGACACCACGCAACAATATGTATTCGAGGATGCAGGAAAGGAGAGCAATGGTAATCCTATCCGTTATTCGTTTAGCAAGCTGAATGGCGGAAGTCTGCAACCCATTGTACGTTCGTTTGTGACTTCCGGCCAAAAGATCGTGGCGGTGGGTAATCTTACGCAATACGTATGTAATGAATATGCGTCTTCTTATGTTGATAGCAAACAGCGTATTTCACCGGTCGCATCGGCGTTCCGCATGGATGACTGTGGAGTGTTGGACTCCACTTATCGTTTGGTGGATAAGGCAGGGCGCTATTCCGGTGCGGGAGGTGGAAACATAACAGATGCGTGCATGGATAAGGACGATGGAGTGGTTTTGGTTGGTTCTTTTACTTTATTCGACGGTGTTCCCGTGCCGGGAATGGTCCGTTTGGATGCGGGTGGAAATGTGGACCATGCTTTCTTGGAGAATTTGGGTGCGGGACCGGATGGTAATGTTACCATGGTGCGTTATAACAAGGCTTTGGATAAAATGATGGTGGTTGGAGGTTTCGAACATGTCAACGGGCAGCCTCGTCAGCAAATGGCCATGTTGAACCCTGACGGGACATTGGATGAAACGTTTGTACCCCGTGAGATAGGGGGCGGTACGGTTAATTTTGCCCAGTTGATAGATAAGGAAAAGGTGATTGTGTCCGGAACGTTCTCTACTTATGGAGGTGTGCCGAGATTGGGATTCCTCATTCTGGAAATGGACGGTACGGCGCAACAGAAATTCAATGTGCCCGGGACTTTTAACGGGCAACTTTATCATGTGGCCGAAACGGAAACGACTTTAGGCTCTTATGGACTGTTGTTGATGGGAAGCTTTGACCGTTTCAATGGCCAGAAAGCCAATAACGTCTTGATGTTGGAAGTGAACTTGGATCATTAATGTAAAAAAGAAGAAAGATGAGAAACATTTTAATAAGGACCATTTGGAAATTGGCTGTCTTTTGTGGCATGGGTGCTACGTTATGTGCCTGTAACGATGACTTGGTGGATGGTTTGCGGACGGATTATCCGGATGAGGATTTCGCTTACCATAAAAAACATGTGCTTTGGATTGTGGTAGACGGGGCAAGCGGTACGGCCGTAAGGGAAGCAAACAATGACAGGAAGGTGATGACGCTGAAAGGCATGATGGAAAAGGCATTGTATACGTTTGACGGTTTGGCTGATACCCGTTCCGATACGTTGGTCGGAAGTCGTCTGGGATGGGATAATCTGCTGACGGGAATGTTGGAGCGCTCTTCCGATACGCCTTCGGTATTGGAACGCCTTAAAGGACTCAACGGTGAAAGCCGTATAGCGGTATTGGCATCTGAACGTGAGTTTTCCGACTTATGCAAGGATGAGGCCGATACGATTTGTTGGGGTACGGATGAGCAAATCACGGAAGATGCTGAGGCAATATTGTCGGCTACGGGCGAGGTACCCTCATTGACCATTATAGAATACAATGGAGTGCAGCAGGCGGGGTTGGACGCCGGTTTCATAGAACCTGAAGGCGAGCGTGCCGGGTGGCCTACGGATGAAGTCATAACCGCCCTTTCCGAAACAGACCAACGTATAGGACGGGTCATGGCGGCTTTGCAAGCACGTCCGGATTATGCTGTCGAGGATTGGTTGGTGATAGTAACGTCCAATTATGGAGGTGTCGCGGACAATACGGGCGAGAATGTGTATGAGATGAAAGACCGCAACACATTTACCTTGATGTATAATGAACGTTTCGGTGAAGAGCGCATTTTGGCTCCTTCTTCGGATGAGGGATTGGTATATAAGTATTTCACTCCGGCCTATTCCGGAACGGGGGCTACCGATTATGCTAAAGTCAATGACCCGTCTTTGTTCGACTTCAAATTGCCGGCAGAGGGGGAAGACACCACATCTTATACCGTCCAATTCATGGTCTGCTATCCCAATGGAGGAGAGAACTGGTTGGATTTTGTGTCTAAGGCCATCCAAACAGAACCCCGAGGGGGGGAAGGTTGGGAAACCGGAGCGGAATATTTCAGGCTTTTGTCCAGGTTCGATGGAAAACGGATTTGGACGATTCAAGACCAGGCTTCGGTGTTGAACGATAAAAAATGGCATGTATTGACGGTAGTTTTTGATTATAAGAAACAACAGTTCCGTCAATATACAGACGGGCATTTGGATCTTCATGGGAATGCAGAGTTTGAACCTTTGACCGTGGATGTTTCTACAGGAGACAAAGTTCCCCTTACCATTGGGCAGATATTCCGTTCAAATACTTCCACGACAGTACAGATTTATGTGACCAATGTGCAAGTCTACGATGTGGCATTGCCGGCTGATTTCATAGCTGAGAATTATAAACTGTCGGGATTGGATGAACTGGGAAAAGATTATCCTTATTGGGATAATTTGATTGGTTACTGGCCTTGCGACCGGGAAGAGGATTATGAAGGGGAGGTGTTGCCTGACTATTCCCAATATGGTTCCATTTATGGTGGACCGAATGCAGGGAAATCGGATATGACACTTTCTTCCAATGTTTTGTGGCAACAGGGCATGTCGGAAGAGACCAATGTCAAACCGCCTTATAGCAAGACCTATTTCCAAACGTCCATTAATCTGGTCGATATACCGTTCCAAACTTTCCAATGGTTGGGATTTACCGTGCCTGATGCATGGGGATGGACGGGGATTGGGCGTACGCTTCCCTATAAGGATTTAACAACGAACGATTAAAGCATAAGGAATATGAGATATTTAGTGAACTATATAATAGTGGCTTTCTTGGGGATGTCTTTTTTGTTCTCAGGGTGTGAAGCCAGTGACTTCGAGTTTGATAGCGGGTGGGATGATAATGCGGCGGATTCCTCCCGTGTGACAGTGGATACGGTGCAGGGCATCGATGTGAGCATGTACGAGAAAGCCCGTTTGTTTCCGGGATTGGTGGACACGGCTTCAGAACGTCGTATCGCAGATACTGTGGTTTATTTGGATTTATCCCGTAAATATATCCAGTTGGGGATTATGCAAGAAGGCCCACAATCCATTTATAGCAGTGGGTTGTATGCGGGTGCAGGGGAATTGGTGACGGTTTATGTGCCGGATAATGTTTGGGGACTGACCGTCCAAGTGGGTATGCACACGGAAGACTTGACGAATGACAATATCGGCTTGCGTGAACCTATTGCCTATTATCGGAAAGCGTTGTATCCCGGAAAGAATACCGTACGCTTCTCGTTGGGAGGTTATCTTTGGGTGTTGCGCGATCAGGATGTAGAAGGGGATGCTGATGTCCCGTTGACATTCTGCAATGTGTATGCGGCTCCGGATTTTGTCTTGGGGAAAACCGACGTGCGTGAGTGGGAACGGAAAGTGAAAGCTACGACAGTCCCTTGGTTGGAATTGAGAGGAAAAAACGTGGCGTTCTCCGTAGAGCGAAGCCAGTTGGACTTGTATTTCTCCCAACGTCCTGATTTTGCGATGGAAATGGAGGCATGTTTGGCTACGTGGGATGAAATGTTGGAGACGATTTATCGTACCCAAGGCTTTGACAAAGAATCCGATGCGGCAAATCCACAACCCATGTTTCCCAACCGTTTTGTCTTTGATGTCCAATTGCGGGAAAACAAATCGAGGCGTTCCGATAACGAACAGGGGATGATGCTGGTACGTACGGCCAGTCTTTATGATGACCTGTTGAATATTGACTCTGTGGCTGATTTGCATTTTATCAATGTGTATTCCATGGTGGCGGAAAAGTATAGTTATTTTTATAATGGAGTGACGGGATGGGAGGATGAATATTTTTATGTGCCTCTGTATCGGATGAATGAGAGGAACAAGGAGATTGGTTTGGAACAAGAATTATCGGACATGGGGATAGATTTTAAGTCTACAGTTCCGGTTGCTTTGTCCTATGCAGAGGCGGATACTTCCAAGTGGATGTCATCGGATTTGTATACGGCTAAAGAAGAGGCGAACCGAAAAAAGTCCCTATATCTTTTACCGCGTGTCCAAATTGCCGAATATGAAAACCATTATCAGGATAAACCGAAATGGGACATCTATGATAAATTAAGCCATGACAGAAGAGTCGGAAACGACTATGAGGGTTTCTTCAGGGAACTTTGCGACCGTTATCAGGTGGATTTTACTCCTTTCTATGAACATTGGGGCATGTCTGTTTCCGGATCGGAGCGTGAATATGCTTCACGCTATCCTCTATTGGACAAGCAAATCTGGAAAATAAACCCGTTGGCGGAGGATCCGTTTGAGGATGTGGGGCAATATGAAACCTCGTCTTTCCGTTACCGTGCCAACCGTAGCGCATGGAAGATTGCGGCTTGGGACAGCGAAGGGCGTGAAAACGAGGACAAGGAGTATAAATCTGAGTCGGATTGGAAGACTGCGGACAATCTTCTGGATGGCGATCCCTACTCTTACTGGAGCTCTTACCTTTCCCCTTGGAGTGGAGGGTATCAGGATTCTCCGAGCGAACTTCCATATTATGTGGTCATCGACATGGGAAAGGAGCAGGTGATGGATGGTTTTTATTATGCGAATGGGGACGCACGCTGTATTTCCGGATTTACGTTGCAGACGACTGATGCTTCAGGCTTCGGTTTGGAACAGCATGGCGAACAGGAATGGAGCACCGTGTATGTTTTGGAACAGACCGTGGACGGTTTGTTGAAAAACGAGCAGTTCATAGATTTCCCGCAGCCTGTCACGGCACGTTACCTGCGTTTGGTGTTCGACAAGCCCAATTTGTTCATACCGAATGAAGGTGATGAAGAGAATTTTGAAAACTTCCATAAGGACAGGCAACAAATGTTTTCGGAGTTTGGGACATTTTTTTATAAACGATAAAACAATTTGAAATATGGATATAATGAACCGATTCAAATACGTATTGGTGTTGCTGTGCGGGTTGTACGTTTCGTGCACGAAGTATGATACACCTGAGTCGATTGCCGGAGGGATAGAAGACACGGCGGCATCCAAAAAAAGTGTGAAACGTTACGTGCTTTGGCTCAACATAGATGGGGCTGTGGGTTCTGTGGTGAAGCAGGAGGTGGAGAAAGGAACCCTCCCGGCCATGCAGAAGATGCTTGGGCATAGCAAGTATGTTTGGACGGGGGTCGCCGATGACCACGCCTTGCTGACGGAAGGGCGTGAGTCGTATGATGAGGAAGATCCTTTGACTTGGGCCACTATGCTTACAGGTATCAATTCCCGTATGCACCGTATCAAAGATTATTCTTATACTCCTGATTTCATGATAGGGGATGCGGCGGTTACTTATGCCAAGACTCTCGTGCAGTATGTGTCGGATAAGGAGCCGAACTTATTGATGTCGTGCATTTCTCCCTGGCCCAACTTAAACCGTTATGTCGGCGCGATGCAATCCGTGATTACCACTTCTTCGGATGAAGAAACGTTGGAGGTGTTGCAGAGGCAACTTGAAAAGGGAGATAACCAGTTGACATTGGCTGCCTTTAAAGGAGTGTTGGAGGCTGGAAAATCAGGAGGATTCGTGGCTGAAAATGCATCATACCTGAATGCCTTGAAGTTGGTAGATACGGGTTTGGGACGATTGTTGGCCACGATTGAGGCTCGCGAAGATGCTTATTATGAAGACTGGTTGGTGTGCGTGACATCGAACCACGGGGGGACGCCTGACGGTCGCTACGGCGGCAACACAGATCCGGAACGGGATATTTTCGGCATATTCTATTATCCTCATTATACTTCGTACGAGATGAAAGGGGAGGTTTTTTATGCAGCCCGTTTTTCTGCATCGGAATGGGCTACGGCAGAGGACACTACGGCATTGTATGGAATAGGGAATAAGAAACAACTTTCCATAGAAATGAATATGCGTAATACTCCTACGGAACAACAAACCTATAATGGCCCGAACTGGACTTATCTGGTTGGAAAAGGCCAATGGGGGATGTTCCGTCAACGTGATGTCGTGAAATTAAGGGTTACGGGTAATGGAACGTTGGAAGAGGGCATTACGGCTTGCAATGACGATCGGTGGCATTCTCTTTATTTGGGGATGGGACCGAACTCTGGTGCCGGTAGAATGTTTTTGGTTTCTTATGATGGGCGTAGGCAAAAATACGAAGAAACGTCGGCTATGGGAGTTGAGGATGATTCGACAGCTGTTGTGATAGGACGTGGAAATTGGGCATGGGATGATGGTTATGATGGGAATACCTCATCCACGTTAAGCCCTTATTATGTGGCTTCCTTGCGCTTGTGGGATACTCAATTGGAAGACGTGGAAGTAGATGAATTGGCAAGTCTGTTGGATGTGCCTGCCGATTTTTCAGCTCGTACTCATTTGATTGGGGAATGGCGTTTTTCTCCGGAAGAACTGGAAAATGATTCTGTAATACCCAATAGGGTGGAAGGGATGCCCGACTTTGTTTTTAAGACCCCTCCTGTTTTTGTGAGGATGGCCAATACATTGCCTAAGAAATTAGCTTCAGGAGATTTGGCGATGGAAAACATCTTGATTGCACCTCAGGTTATTTATTGGCTGTGCGGTGCTGATGCTGTGGGGGACGAGTTGGACGGGCATTGCTTCTTGTCATCTTATATGATGGAAGAACAATGGCGTGACCAATAAATCATAAGGCGGAAAGGGTGAACACCACACCCTTTCCGTTTTTTTAAATTAGTTAAGGAAGATGGACATGATGGAAAAAAATATTTTATTGCTTTTGGGCATATTCTTATTTTGTGGGTGCGGCAGTTCAAGAAAGGTCTTGAAAGAATATCGGGCGCAAAAGCGACACTATTATCTGGTGCAGGGATACCGCCCTGTGGCCTTGTCGGATAAGAAGACAGGGGCCGAGAATCCATTCCCCTTGTCTGCATACGAGAAGGAGAAACTTTTAGACAGTGTGGCGTACGTCTGCCGGACGTATTTGGAGAAATATCCCGACCATAATCTCGACACTTGGTCCAAGCCGGATTGTGAGGCTTATCTCCGTGCCAAGTCCACCCAAATCATTCTCCAGTTCCAACCGGATTATTACCGGGCTTATGCTGTTCCTGAGATTCGGCGTTTCAGGAATTTGTATGGTGTGCCTTATTATACATTAACCTATTATTATGATCCTTCCATGGAAGAATATGGAATGGGTAGAGAAACATGTGTAGTTCCGGGGCTTATTGCGGTGTCCGTCAATATTGGGAATGCGCAGGCTTCCGGATTCTATATGCCGATTTTGGAAAACTTGGGCTACGGCTTCCGTGCACCTGATTATGAGGGTGGATTGTTGGACGATTGGATACCTTATCCCTATATGATTTGGAATATGAATGATGGTCGGAAGTGACAGGAATAATATAGGTGATTTAAAAATAGTTGGAATATGATGAATACAAGATTTTATTTGTTAATAGCGTGTGTAGCTCTGATATTTGTTTCGTGCGCCCGGAAACCCTTCGCTGTACAAGGGCATTATTATGCCGTGGAGGGTTACCGTCCGGTGGTTTTGCCGGGTACTAAGACGGTGGCCGAGAATCCATTCCCCTTGTCGGCATACGAGAAGGAGAAACTTTTAGACAGTGTGGCGTACGTCTGCCGGACGTATTTGGAGAAATATCCCGACCATAATCTCGACACTTGGTCCAAGCCGGATTGTGAGGCTTATCTCCGTGCCAAGTCCACCCAAATCATTCTCCAGTTCCAACCGGATTATTACCGGGCTTATGCTGTACCTGAGATTCGGCGTTATGCACATGATTTTATGGGGCCTTATTTCCTCTTGACTTATTATTATGACCGCACGAAAGAGTCGAACGGAAGTCCGTTGGACTTGAAATTCAAAGCGGAGTTGGTTCATGTGGCGATTAATGCAAGAAATGCTCAGGGGCGTTATCTCTCTTTGCCCATACTTAATGTGGATGATGGAAGTGCCGGGAGCGTGGATAATATCCGTATCGGTTTATATGTGGATAGGAAGTGGATTCCTTACCCCTATATGATTTGGAACAAGGATTTCGATTGGGACAGCATAGTCTTGTTTGAATGAGTATCCTCCATTATGGTTCGTCTATACACCAAGAGATTTTCAGAAAAATGGGTTCATCTTTCAGGATGGATTTCAAGTGTTTGTATTCCAGCGTGTTTGGCGACTGAAGGATATAATTCCATCTTTCAGCTTTTTGTCAGGTTGTGGCATGTATCCGTCCTGTCGTAAGTGGTGAAATCGTTTGGCGCAGAACGGAAAATCAGTCTCAGGAGAATGAAAAATCGTTTGGCGCAGAAAAAAAGATGTCCTGAAGAAGGGCTTTTCCAACCTCCCTGTAGGGGTGGGGCTTTTCAGCCTGAAACATCGCCTATTCATCTTTCAGGGCTTAAACGGTTAATTACAAATGTTTTATTGGGATTCCTGAAAGATGAAACATGTTTTGGAAAACTTTTTGGAGGTGTGGGGCCGACGGAGAAGCTGACGGGGGCGGCATGGAGCAGGGAGTCTTGCAGCGGTTTTTACCGGGTATGCCTGTCTGAACGAAAATGGGCAAAAGTGAATCAATTTCGGCATCAAGTGTGATTTCCACATTTATGCCATATAATTGAATGAAAAATGGAACGGTTTTAGGGCGGTGTTCGGTATCTTTGCCGATGTGGAATCATATAATCATATAAATATTATCAATCATGGGAAATTTATTGCAGAAGAAGAGAAAGTGTTCGGTGGTGTGGGCTTTGTTGCTCTCTTGTTTTTTAGGGGCATCCCATGCCGGGGCAAAAGGGCGTTATGAGGTGTTCAAGGACAAAGTGCCGACAGGGGCGCAGGTTTCCGAACCCAAGGCTGTCCGGGAAGGAGGATGCCGGGAAGGGAGTACGCATTATATTTATGTGCAGCCCTCCGAAACTCCTACACGGATTAGCGGACTGTCCATTCCTATCCGCGAGAATCCCGGTCCGGGGCAATACCGTTATATCACGTTTTCTTGGATTAAATGGGGCGGGGAGGAAATCGGACTGAAATTGGGCGCGAAAAACGCGAAAGGACGTGCGCCGGGGAAGAAATACAATTATACTTATATGGCCGGCCCGGGAAAGGAACTGTCGGGCCTGAAGGTGGACGACAAAGTGACCGGTGGTTGGACGGTTGTGACCCGGGACTTATGGAAGGACTTTGGCGATTTTACACTGACCGATATATCCTTCCTTTGTCCGACCCGTCGGGATGCCGGTTTCGACAACATCATTTTAGGGGCTACCCAGGACGATTTTGCGGATGTGGCTCCCAAGATTCTGCCGGGCAAGGTGGCGGCTGTAGAGGAGATAGACGATGCGGCAATGGATTCTGTGGCTTTGGAGGATGTGCCCGTTGAAACGGATGAAGAAGCGGAGCAGAAGGTGCAAATTGACTGGGTGGCCCAGATCAAGGCCGGAGGTTTCATCATGTATCCTCTTTACTTATTGGGCATTTTGGCATTGGTCATTACGATTCAGCGTTTCTTTACTTCCACTCGCGGGCGTTTGGCACCGAAAGGCCTGGCCGAGAAGGTTTGTGCATGCATCGAGAAGCAAGATTACGACGCAGCTGTAGCCCTTTGCCGGAAGAAGCCTTCCACTTTAGGTAATGCCCTTGGCTTTATAGTAGAGCATCGTGATGCAGACTGGGAGGCGGTGTGCCAGACGGCCGGTGACATGGCGGCCCGTGACATCCGTGGCCATTTGTCACGCATTTATCCTCTTTCCGTCATTTCTTCCCTGTCTCCCCTTTTAGGGTTGTTCGGCACGATTGTGGGCATGATCGAGGCGTTCGGTCTTGTGGCTTTGTTCGGCGACGAGGGGGGAGCCTCCATCTTGTCCGACTCCATTTCCAAGGCGTTGATTACGACAGCTGCCGGTTTGATAGTGGCCATGCCCTCCATTGCCGTATATTTCATCCTCAAAAGCCGGATATCCAATTTGGGGGCACAAATCGAGACGGGCGTGGAACAAGTGGTGAATACGATTTATTTGAATAAGAAAACCGTGTGAGCATGAGACTGCCTTTGGATGAAGACGAAAAGGTGGACATCCAGATGTCGCCTTTGATAGACTGCGTGTTCCTGTTGCTGATTTTTTTCTTGGTCACGACCATGATGAAGAAATGGGAGATGCAGATACCGCTGTCGTTGCCTGCGATGACTTCCAGTTTGTCTACGACCCGTTCGGGTGAAAATACCGTGATTATAGCCGTGGACGAGGACAAGCAGGTCTATGAGGTGGCGAACCATGACGCCTATACCGGGGAGAACGATTATCTGCCCATCGGGGATTTGAATGCCTATCTGAATACTTTGCGTGAGAAGGTGGGGACGGATGTGGCCATAGAGGTGGCGGCTTACCGGTCGGTTCCGGTCAATACGGTAATAGAGATTTTCGATCAATGTCAGTTGGAAGGATTCACGCATACGCGGGTCCGTTTAGGAGGAAAGCCTTATGAAACTACCTTTGGGAAATAACGAAGAGGAGCCAGAAGTCTCCATGTCTCCATTGATAGACTGTGTGTTCCTGCTGCTTATCTTTTTCTTGGTGTCTACTATGACCAAGGTCAAGAACAGGGATATTCCGGTGGACTTGCCGGCATCGCAGGCTGCAGTGAAGCTGAAGCCCGATGACAAACAGGCGATTGTGGGGTTGGACAGTGAAGGTAACTTTTACTGGGACGGCCAACCTTGCACGGCCAATTTCCTGCATGAGCAGTTGCGGGATGTCTGTATTGCCACTCCGGACCGCCGGATACGCATTGACATGGACAAGAATACGCCGTTCGGACGCTTTGTGGAGGTGATGGATGCCTGCCAGTTTTATAATTTAACGAATATAGGTATACGAACATACGATGAACACTACAACGAAAACTGATTGGAAGGTCACCGTCGTGGCTTGGGGAATAGCGCTTGTGGCCTGTGCGGCATTGGCATGGGGCATCCTGTCTGCCCCTCCATCTTCCACGCAAGGTACGATGAAATTGCCGGAGGGACATGCGGTGGAGAAACATCACGGTGCACTGAAACCTCGTGCGGCGAGACCGGCCAAATTGAACGAGAAAATGAAGATGGAGCAGGCACACCGGGCTTTACCTTCCCAGTATGCGAAGGAACTGGTGGAGCAGTCGGAAATATCCGTGAAGAAGAATTTGAAAACACAGTTGTCGCATTTTCAAAAAATGGCGGAAAAGATGAGGAACCAAAAGAACCGGTTGCTGTCTCAAGTGGAGTCTCGTAAGCTTCCGCCGTCGGCTCCAAGGGATGCCAACGACGTTTCCATGGCCCGTGCCATCTTGCAGGCCGGCGAACTTCCGTTGGGCAACCGGCCGTCGGTGCAGGAACTCTATGAAATGTTACGGCAGTATGAACGGGAAATCCAGCAAAACCACTTGGCAGTGAATGCGGCCAAGCAGACGTTGCAGAAGGGGTTGTCTTTTCCGGAAGTATACAGTTCCATGCAACAAAGTGCAACCCGCATGCCGGATTTTGAGAAACTGATACGGATGCAGACCGGAGGAATGGAGTGGAAACGTTCTGCGGGCAGTAATGCCAGTGCGGGGTTGTCCGTGAGGAGCACGGCAGACCTGAACAATTACCGGGGGCTGTTGGGACAGGCTTCGCGGCAGGTTGGCTTGGCAGGTTCGCGTCTGGAGAACCTTTTCGGCGTTCCGCGAAACATCGGTAAGCCCGGCGGTGGGCCTGGGAACGGACAAGGCCAGCCCGGTGGCTCCGGAAGTCCCGGCGGAGGATGGGGAGATGGAGGCTTAGGCGGAGTGAACTATGCCAATGATGAAGTAAAGACACCTTATAGCAAATATCGCGGCCCGCGTTTGAATGAGATGATGGTCAAAGCCCAAGCTTTGCCCGGCAGACGTTTTTCAAAAGACGCGGAACGTAAGGGATGGCTGTATGTGAACACGTGGTATATGATAGGGCCATGGGAAAATTACGGACGTGATGATTTTGCCCTTGTCCACCAACCCGAAATCGCAGTGGATTTTGATGCTGTCTATACCGACGGGCAAGTCGCTATCGGAACGGAAGAAACCGATGCGCATCCGGTTAGCATGAGAGGCGAAAAAGTCCAGTTGGACGGGACTTTGCGTTGGAAATTCATGCAGAGCGAGTCCATGCACAATACCGTGCCTGTCACGACGGGGCATTCCACTTATTATGCCTATACCGAACTGTATTTCGATGAGGCTACGACCATGCTTGTGGCCATCGGGACGGACGACAGCGGACGGGTGTGGATCAATGGGAAAGATGTCTGGCAGGACAAGGGTACGAGTTGGTACCATATAGACGAGCATATCGAACCTTTCACGTTCCGCCAAGGATGGAACCGCATCCTGCTCCGTCTGGAGAACGGAGGGGGCGGGGCTGCCGGCTTCAGTTTCCTGATTATACCCCAGGACTATGCCGTGGCTACGGACTGAAAAGATGTCCGTGAAAGGTTGAATTGAAGATAAAAAGACGGGCAAGACTAAGATTCGTAGTCTTACCCGTCTTTTTATATATGTAGGGAATGAGGATTTACTTCACGTTCCCTACCTTAATCAAATATTCGGCAATCTGCACTGCATTCAGGGCGGCACCTTTCTTGATTTGGTCGCCTACGAGCCAAAGCGTCATGCCGTTTTCGTTAGCCAGGTCCTTACGGATACGGCCTACGTATACATCGTCTTTTCCGGCCAGGAAGAGCGGCATGGGGTAAGTCTGCGTAGACGGGTCGTCCATCAGTTGCACGCCTTCGCCGTGGGCGATGGCTTCACGCACTTCCTCTACCGTGAGCGGACGTTCCGTTTCCAACCAGATGGCTTCCGAATGGGAACGCAGGGCCGGTACGCGTACACACATGGCCGAACATTGCACGTCGCTGTGCATGATCTTCTGTGTCTCGTTGAACATCTTCATTTCTTCTTTGGTATACCCGTTGTCCTGGAATACGTCGATTTGGGGGATAACGTTATAAGCCAACTGGTAGGCAAACTTCTTCACGGTGACGGGTTTGCCTTCCAATACTTCACGATATTGCTGTTCCAGTTCGGCCATGGCAGCGGCACCCGCACCGCTGGCAGCCTGATAGCTGGCCACGTGGATACGTTTGATATGGCTCAGGTTTTCGATGGGTTGCAAAGCCGTCACCATCATGATGGTCGTACAGTTCGGGTTGGCGATGATGCCGCGCGGACGCTCCAAGGCATCGGCTGCGTTGCATTCGGGTACGACGAGAGGCACGTCCTTGTCCATGCGGAAAGCACTGGAGTTATCTATCATGACCGCCCCGTAACGGGTGATGTCTTCGGCGAATTCTTTGGATGTGCCGGCACCGGCCGAGGTAAAGGCGATGTCGATGCCTTTAAAATCATCGTTGTGCTGAAGAAGCTTCACTTCGATTTCTTTGCCACGGAATTTGTATTTGGAACCTGCACTGCGGGTTGAACCAAATAATACCAATTCGTCCAATGGGAAGTTTCTCTCTTCGAGCACACGCAGGAATTCCTGACCCACTGCGCCGCTCGCACCTACAATTGCTACTTTCATTTCATATAATTTTTTAAAAGTTGTGATGATTCCGGTTGCAAAAATAGATAATTTATTACGATTGGAGATACAAAATGGAAACTTTTTCGTTACTTTGCATCTTAAATTAATACAGATACTCATGCAGATGCCCGACTTGTCTACATATTTTCCCGTCACGGATCCCACGTGGATATTCTTTTTAGTGTTGAGCATCATTCTGTTTGCACCTATCTTATTGGGTAAACTGAAGATACCCCACATTGTCGGTATGATTTTGGCCGGTGTGTTGATTGGGCCATATGGCTTGCATGTATTAGACAAGGACAGCAGTTTTGAACTGTTCGGGAACGTGGGCTTGTATTACATCATGTTTTTGGCCAGTTTGGAGATGGATATGCAGCACATGAAACGGATTCGTTGGCAGGCGTTGACGTTGGGGTTGGCGGCATTTGTTTTTCCCCTGACGATGGGTGTCGTCAGCAATGTGTTCCTCCTGAAATACAGCCTGGTGACTTCCGTTCTGTTGGCCAGTATGTATGCCTCGCACACCTTGATAGCCTATCCTATCGTGATTCGATACGGGGTGTCGCGTAACCGCAGTGTGAGTATTGCGGTGGGGGGAACTATTGTGACCGATACGCTGACCTTGTTGGTATTGGCTTTCATCTCGGGCATGTTCCGTGAGGAGGTGCACGGAGGTTGGTTCGGCGTTGTACTTTTGTTGAAAGTCATCTTGCTTTCCCTCTTCATCGTATATTCTTTTCCCCGTATTGCCCGGTGGTTTTTCCGTCGGTACAACGATCCGGTCATTCAGTTCATCTTTGTGTTGGCCATGGTCTTTTTGAGTGCCGGCTTGATGGAACTCATTGGGATGGAAGGGATATTAGGGGCCTTTTTGGCCGGACTGGTATTAAACCGGCTTATTCCGCATAGCGCACCGCTGATGCACCATTTGGAATTTGTGGGCAATGCTTTGTTTATTCCTTATTTCCTTATCGGGGTCGGCATGATTATCGACCTGCGTGTGTTGTTCGGGTCAGGTGAGGCATTGAAAGTAGCCGGTGTGATGATAACCATGGCGTTGGCCGGAAAATGGATCGCTTCGTGGGTGACTCAGAAGGTCTTTAAGATGTCGGTATTGGAGCGGGAACTGATGTTCGGTCTGAGTAACGCCCAGGCGGCGGCTACGCTTGCTGCGGTATTGGTGGGCTATAATATCATTTTGCCTTCCGGCGGGAGGCTGTTGAATGAAGATGTGCTGAACGGTACGATATTATTGATATTAGTGACATGTGTGGTCAGTTCGTTGATTACGGATGTGGCGGCACGAAGGTTGGCTTTACAGGATGGTAATATCAGTGAACCGCGTCCGTTGGACGAAGAGTCGGCTTTGATTGCCTTGGCCTATCCCGACACGGTGGATTATTTGGTCAACATGGCTTTGTTGATGCGGAAGGACAAGTCGGAGGCTCCGATGAGTGCTGTCAATGTGGTGTTGGACAATGATGACAAGGCACGTGAACAGGGGATGAAACTGTTGGAGGCTGCATCTGCCATCGCTTCGGCTGCCAACGTGCAGATGCAGACCAAAGTGCGTCTGGCTACTAATTTGTCAAATGGTATTATCCATTGCATGAAGGAGAACGATTACTCCGAATTAGTGGTAGGATTACACATGCAGAATTCTCCTTCCGAGTCGTTTTTCGGGCCGGTGCTGATCAGTTTGTTGAACCGCCTGAACCGTCAGATTACGATGATACGCTGTACGGTGCCGGTCAATACGATTCGCCGCATTCATGTTGCCGTACCGGCCAAGGCCCAGTTTGAGGCCGGTTTTTATCATTGGGTAGAGCGCGTGGCCCGTTTGGCTGTAGGACTGGGCTGTAGGATTATTTACCACGCCCATCCCGATACGATTCGGATTTTACAACGTTATCTGGAAACTTACCACGCGTCTATCCGTGCGGAATATGTCCAGACCGATGGCGGAAATGAGTTGAAACGTATTTCGCGGGAGGTCAGGGAAGACCACATGTTGGTGGTCGTGTTGGCGCGTAGAGGGTCTATTTCTTTCCGTCCGTCATTCGACCACATTCCCCGCCAAATCAAAAAGTACTATATGAATACGGGGTTAATGTTGATTTTCCCGGACGTGTATGCCGAGGCTGCGACGAAGGATGTGAGCGTGAACGAGCCGTTGACAACCGATTTGCGTTACGAGGCGGCCAAGGAGTGGTATAAGAATTGGTTGTCGCGTAGCAACGGAAAGGAGGATGGCCAATGACAACACCGGATTGGTTAGAGCGTACGTCGCTTCTGATGGGACCAGGCAAGATGGAACGTTTCCGCCGGGCACATGTCTTGGTGGTCGGTACGGGGGGCGTAGGAGCGTATGCCGCCGAGATGTTGGTACGTGCCGGAGTCGGCCGGTTGACGTTGTTGGATGCCGACCGGGTGCAACCAAGCAATATCAACCGCCAGTTGTGTGCCCTGCATTCGACGGTCGGGGAGGAAAAAGTCCGCGTGTTGGAGCAGCGCTTTAAGGATATCAATCCGGAACTCGGCTTGACCGTGCGGGATGAATTTCTGGAAGAGCAGTCGGTCGGTGCTTTACTGGACAGCGCGAAGTTTGACTTTATCGTTGATGCCATCGACACGATAGCACCGAAATGTGCTTTGATAGAAGAGGCGATGAAAAGACGCGTCAGGATCGTGAGCAGCATGGGGGCCGGGGCGAAAACGGATATTACCCAAATCCGTTTTGCCAACTTGTGGGAGACGTTTCATTGCGGGTTGAGCAAAGCCGTGCGGACCCGGCTGAAAAGAGACGGCATGCGTCGTCCGTTACCGGTGGTCTTTTGCGCCCAGCAGGCAGACCCGGCCGCTTTGGTCCAGGTAGAGGGAGAACGGAACAAGAAGACCACGACGGGCACGGTGAGTTATATGCCGGCCGTGTTCGGCTGTTACTTGGCACAATACGTGATAAGCAGGTTATAGAAGGATTATGATAGAAGTCAGGAGTATAAGGAAAAGTTTCGGTTCGCTTGAAGTGCTCAAAGGAATCGACCTCGATATCAGTAAGGGCGAGGTGGTGAGCATCGTGGGGCCGAGTGGGGCCGGAAAGACCACGTTGTTGCAGATTATGGGGACGTTGGATAAGCCGGACAGCGGAAGTGTCCGGCTCGACGGGGTTGCCATGGAAAGCTTGGACCGCAAGGAAATGGCGGATTTCCGTAACCGGCGCATCGGGTTCGTGTTTCAGTTCCATCAGTTGTTACCCGAGTTCACTGCACTCGAGAACGTGATGATTCCGGCATACATCGGGCGTGCTTCCACAAGCGAGGCCAAGGCGAGGGCACAAGAACTGTTGGACTTCATGGGACTGTCCGACAGGACTTCCCACAAGCCTAACGAGCTTTCGGGAGGAGAAAAGCAGCGGGTGGCTGTGGCACGCGCTTTGGTCAACCATCCTTCCGTAGTCTTTGCCGACGAACCTTCGGGGAGTCTGGATACGAAAAACAAGGGAGAGCTACATCAGCTGTTCTTCGATTTACGGGAACGGTTCGGGCAAACGTTCGTCATTGTGACCCACGATGACGGGTTGGCACGTTTGACAGACCGTACCATTCACATGAAAGACGGTTTGATAACCGATGATAAAAATATATCCCTATGAACATAGAATTAGGAAAGATGAACCGCCTCAGGGTGGTTAAGGCCGTGGATTTCGGCATGTATTTGGATGGAGGCGATGCAGGAGAGATTCTTCTTCCGGCACGTTATGTGCCGGAAGGTTGCAGCGTGGGAGACGAGTTGGATGTCTTCTTGTACTTGGATAGTGAAGAACGTTTGGTCGCTACCACGCAGACGCCTTTGGCCCAAGTCGGAGATTTTGCTTATTTGCAGGTTGCGTGGGTAAACAATTACGGGGCGTTTCTCGATTGGGGGCTGATGAAAGATTTGTTCGTGCCATTCCGTGAGCAGAAGCTCAAGATGCAGAAGGGGCGGAGTTATATCGTGCATCTGCATATCGACGAGGAAAGCTACCGCCTGATGGCTTCGGCCAAAGTGGAACATTATTTGTCGGACGAGATGCCTCCTTACAGCGAAGGCGATGAGGTGCAGGTTTTAGTCTGGCAAAAAACGGATTTGGGTTTCAAGGTCATTGTGGACAACCGTTTTTCCGGCTTGGTTTACGACAATGACTTGTTCCGGCCTTTACATACGGGAGACCGTATGCAGGCTTATATAAAGCAAGTCCGTCCGGACGGTAAACTGGATGTCACCTTGCAGAAACAGGGCAGGGAAGCGGTGGACGATTTTTCGCAAGTGCTTTTGGAACACTTGCAGCATAATGCCGGCCGTACCTCTTTGTGTGATAAGAGTCCGGCAGAAGAAATTTACGCGATGTTCGGTGTCAGCAAGAAAGTTTTCAAGAAAGCCGTGGGCGACCTTTATAAGAAAAGGCTTATCGAAATCACGGACGAGGGCTTGCGTCTGGTCTGACCTTCCGGAAAGATTGGGCATAAAAAATCAGCGTCGGAAAGTTCCCTTCATGGGATATGCTTTCCGACGCTGTGTGGTTTTGAAACGTATGAGGCTTATTTGTCGCCGCCGATTGTGCGCTTTTCTGCGATACGGGCCTTTTTGCCGGTAAGTTTGCGCAGGTAATACAATTTGGCGCGGCGAACTTTACCAATCTTGTTCACTACGATGCTGTCAATGTTCGGGCTGTCAATCGGGAATATACGTTCTACTCCCACCGTTCCGGACATTTTACGAACCGTGAAACGTTTTTTGTTCTGGTGGCCTGAAATCTTGATGACCACACCACGGTACTGCTGGATACGCTCTTTGTTACCTTCGACGATTTTATATGCCACGGTAACGGTGTCGCCTGCTTTGAATTGGGGATGTTCCTTACCGGTAGCAAACGCTTCTTCTGCAATTTTAATTAAATCTGCCATTGTTTGTTTTAATCATTAAATTGTTTGTCGTCCCAATACAACATAACAGGGAACTCTGCATCCTGCCAGCGATTGTACGGAAAGCGGTGCAAAGGTACGGCTATTTTATGGAATAACCAAAGGCTTATGTGTTTTTTCAGCCTGATTGACAGGGCATGGACTTTTTTTTCGTAAATTTGGCCGTGGAATACAAACCAAATATGATGAGAACATTCAGAATTTTGTTTTTATACGTATGTTGCGGGTGGTCTGTGGCAACGTTTGCCCAACGTTACGAATTGGGAGACGTGAAAGCCGGGCGTTATGAGGTGACCCGTCGTCTGGACGCCAATCCCGATAGCGGGGCTTTGCGCGTGGTGGCTCCTTATCGTCATGCCGTAGACAGCATGATGTCGCCGGTGTTGGGAGAAAGCGAAGTGGCTATGCGGGCAGACCGTCCCGAGAGCCTTTTGTCGAATTTTGTGGCCGACGTGTTGCGTGAGGGTTCTCTCCGGGTGGGGAAGATGGCCGATATCGGCCTATGCAATATCGGCGGGCTGCGGAGCACGATGCCTAAGGGCAAGGTGACGTATGGAGATGTGTTGGAAATAGCCCCGTTCGAGAATCACCTGTGCATCCTCTCTTTGGACGGGCGTAAACTGACGGAGCTGATGGAACAGATAGCTGCCGTAGGGGGCGAGGGGATCAGCGGTGCGCGTCTGGTCATTACCGCAGACGGACGCTTGTTGAGTGCCGAGGTCGGGGGAAAACCGATTGACCCCAATGGTATATATGTGATTTCCACGTTGGACTATCTGGCCGAGGGAAATGACAAAATGTATGCCCTGAAAGATAATTTGTCGAAGAATGTCACGGATATAGCCGTACGCGATTTGATCATGGAGTCCATTCGCCGGACGGCTGCGCAGGGGGATAAAATCACGGCCCGTATGGAGGGTAGAATCGTCAAACAATGAGAAACCGGACAATGAAAAAGGTGAAGATTATGATGTGGTCGGTCTTGTGCGGACTGGCAAGCACCGTGTTTGCGGTGCAAGGCGGTGAAGTGGAATTACGTATCGTGCACACCAATGACACGCACAGTTGTGTGATGCCGGTCAACCCTAATTCGTCCGATACGGCATTGGCGGATAAAGGCGGTTTTGTGCGCCGTGCGGCACTGGTGCGCGATTTGCGTGCAGAAGACCCGGACTTGCTGCTTTTTGACAGCGGTGACTTTTCACAAGGTTCTGCTTATTACAATTTGTATAAAGGGGATGTGGAAGTAAAGTTGATGAACGAAATGCGTTATGATGCGGCCACCATCGGGAATCATGAGTTTGATTTCGGGTTGGACAACATGGCGCGCATATTCCGCGAGGCTGATTTCCCTATCGTTTGTGCGAATTATCATGTCGAAGGCACGGTGTTGGAGGGATTGGTACGCCCGTATGTCATATTGGAACGTAAGGGAGTGAAGGTCGGAGTGTTCGGATTGGGCACGCAGTTGGAGGGAATGGTTGCTTCAGAGAATTACAAAGGGGTGACGTATGAAGACCCGGTTACGGCAGCCAATCGCGTGGCCGATGAACTGAAGAATAAGGAGCACTGCGACCTTGTGGTGTGCCTCTCCCATTTAGGGTGGGACATCGACGGTCTGGACGACACGGAATTAGTGCCGGCCACGCGCCATATCGACATTGTGTTGGGCGGCCATTCGCATACTTATTTCGAGCATCCCGAAGTATTGAAAAATGCCGAGGGGAAGGATGTGTATTGCAACCAGATGGGCAAGCACGGGCGTTATGTCGGCATGTTGCTGTTGGAAATGTCGCCGACAGAAGACTGACCCTTATTCAAAATAGAGCGTCAGTACAATCATTTTCGACGATGCCCCATCCAAAGAATTGGTGAATTTTCGCAGCGAATTGTCTATCAAATCGTTGCGGTTTTTTTGTAGAATGTCCGCCAATCCGAAACAGAACTTCAGTTCGGGGATGAGCTTGAAAAAGGGCAGGTAGATGTCGCAGCCCATGCCCACTTCGATATAACAGTCGAAAGGTTTCATGAGCAGGGCTTTTTGTTTCTTGGTAGTCAGGTCTACTATCGGGTTCACGCCTGCAATGAAATAAGGGCGGAAGTTGTTATAGCGTGGGGCGGCGAACTTCAAGTCCAACGGGACGGAAATATAAGTCGATTTGATGTTTTGCGTACTGTCCTGCCCCGTTCTTTGTTCATGGAAAGACACGTGCTTCTGTCCGAAATGCAGGGTAGGGACGAGGCGCAGGGACAAATAGGTGTTCAGGCGCATTTCACCTAATACGCCCACACTGAATCCCGGACTGTAGTTGTCCACATCGGCATACCATTGCTCGCCGGTTTCCGGGTCTACATAGCCGTTGTTTTTCAGTTCCAGGTCCTGCATGTGTACGCCGAAGAGGAACCCATAGTGGAATCTCCTTTGGTCGATGTACGGACGATGCTGGAGTTTACGCTCCTGTGCCATCATGCCATACGCGGACAATAGGCAAAGGAGGACGGCCAGAATTCTTTTCATGAATCATTGATATTTATTAGAAAACAACGCAAAGATACGCAGCTTATTGCATTTGGCCGTGGCTTTTCGGATGAAAATCACTAAAAATAGTGAGAAAATATTTTGGGGGATTCTATTTAAATACTAACTTTGCGGTATCGTTTGAATAAAACAAGGCATTAATAATTTAAATTCTAATCAATATGGCTTACGTAATTGGTGATGATTGTGTAGCTTGCGGTACTTGCATCGACGAGTGTCCGGTAGGCGCAATTTCTGAAGGTGAAAAATATGTAATCAACGCTGACGCTTGCACGGAGTGCGGTACTTGCGCTGATGTTTGTCCTTCGGGTGCAATTTCTCTCTAAGACAGGGGAGATTACATAATCTTTAAAAAGTTAGACAAGAAAGGCCTTCTCTTCCGAAAGGGGGAGAAGGTTTTCCGTTTATAAGGACAAGAGGTATGCAAGAGGGTTTTTTGATTGTAGGCAGAGGGTTGGGGCAGGTCATGTTCCAGAACAATGCGGTTTCGGGTTTGTTGATGTTAGTGGGAATAGCTTGCAACTCGTGGCTATTGGCTCTTTTGGCCCTCTTGGGGAATTTTGTCGGTACGGTGACGGCATTCTTTTCCGGATATTCAAAAGAAGATATAGAGGATGGTTTGTATGGTTTCAACGGTACGTTGGTGGGCATTGCCGTCGGCGTGTTTATGGAGCCGGGGGTGGCTTCCCTCCTTTTGTTGGTGGCGGGTTCCATGCTCTCCACATGGATAGCCCGCGTGTTCGCTTATCAGAAACTTCTGCCCGGTTTCACGGCTCCTTTCATCCTTGCCGTATGGTTGTTGCAGGCCCTTTGCCGTGGGTGGTTCCCCTCATTGTTGTCATCTTCTGTGATGCCGGAAGAAACGGCAGCCGACTGGTTCCGGGCCTTTAGCCTGAATATCGGTCAGGTGATGTTCCAAGGCGGCACGGTGCTTTCCGGACTTTTCTTTTTGGCCGGCATATTGCTCAATTCCCGCGTCCATGCCTTGTATACGGTGTGGGGTGCCTTGTTGCCTTTGGGCATGGTCTGGATGGTCGGTTCCGATTATGCAGCTTTCAATGCAGGTCTGTTGGGATATAACGCTGTGCTTTGCGCCATTGCTTTGGGCGACCGTTCCTGGGCAGGGGCAGCGTGGGCTACATTGTCCGTCACGCTCTCAGTCCTTTTGCAGGTTTGGGGGATGAGTTTGGGAATGACTACGCTGACGGCCCCGTTCGTCGTGTCCGTTTGGATTGTTTCAGGGATGCGGCGTGCCTTGTGCAGGAAATAGGTGTTTTTTTAATGCGCTGAATCTTACCGTTGCCTGTCCTATTGGCAGAGGCTTGTTTTGTCTTTTTGACGCTAAAATGCTTATTGGGGAGGCAGGGTGTAAGGTCACAGCCGTTTTTGTGGATGGAAAAAGACCTTTGAAAAAGGCAATGTATACGGGTTTTGCTTGTCGTTTAAACACATATTTTCACATTGTGCCCTTGTTTACGGGTTTTGTTAATGGATTTTAAGAATCAATCGTATGAGAATGATTTTTCGTTCGGCGCAGAAAAACATTTTTTTCTCCTCATGTTTGGGCAGGAAAGTCCGTTTTCCGGTGGAAAAGCCGACTGAAAGGGGTATGAAAAACGACGTTTATGGCCCTTTTTTTCTCTAAATGGAAGACGGTTGTTGTCAAAATCCGGATGACACGATAACAAGCAAATGCCGCCTTTGGCTTTCTCACGTATCTTCGGCCTGCGTACGGCTTGCCTTTCCGGTGTGCGAAAGGTTAGCGGGAGGCGTGGAATGATTGACAGAAGGACTTTCGTCCGATGAGTGAGAATCGTTTCTTTTCATCGAAGCCTCGTGCCTGTTCGGAATAAAACATTCTCGTGAGGGTGGAACTGTCGTTTTGACAGTTTGTCGGAATGCCACTTGAAAAAGATGGGAACGCCCTGAGAAACAAAATCCTTTGTTTTGTTGACGGGTTCGGGGAAAACATATATCTTTGCCTTTATGAAAATGGAGAAACTGAGTCCGGAAAAGAAAAGTATGCTGTGTGAGAAGTTCGGGGATTACTGTCTGGACTTGTCCAAATTGATATTCGGTGGTGTCATATTGGCAGCCATTATGCAATTAGATATTGATACCGTATGGTTGTTTGTTGTGGGAACGGTCATTGTCGCTTTGACAGCGTACGCTAGGTATATTTTATATAGGATGTCTAAAAGATAATTGTTATGGGATTATTGATTTTTCTTTCATTTGTGGGATTGGTCGCTTTGGCCGTCATTATTTGGGGAACGCATGAATTGCGGAAAGACGCTTCAAAAAGATAAGGTGTTTAGCCGTAAATGGTTCGGTCTTGATTTTACTTGTGCGGCTTTGTAAAAAGAAACCCACCATTCCGGAATGTGCCGGGAATGATGGGTTTTGCTTGTGTGAAAAGTATCTGTTTTTAGAAACTTGTTTTTTGGACTTTCAGTGTGTTCTTTCCGCTTGAAAGGATGTAAATGCCTTGGTTCAGGTCGTCGATACTGACGGAAGTCGCATGGTTCGCTTGTTTCAACATGCGGCCTTGCAGGTCGTAGATGGTGATGTCGTTTGGTTCTGCAAAGTAGAACGTATTACCTACACGTTGGGCAGACAAAGTCTTCACACCGTTGATACCATCGCCTCCGCTAACAGTGTATGCGGCAAGGGTAGTGGAGAAGTCTGTGATGTTGGCAGAGAGAAGGGCCTTGGTTGTGCCGTTCGTGGCGGCCCCGGTTACCAACAGGGGGACATCATTGTTTGTGGCCGTACCGTTTGAGCAGGTATAAGCCAATGATTGGGTAATGGTTTTCTCGCTGTTTTGGTCTTGAATGACATAACCATATAAAGAAACCTCCCCGTTGTTTACTGCCATGCTTGTGAAGTTCTCGTTGAAATGTTGGGTGTCTCCATTACCCTCGTCAAGACCGCTTTTAGCAGTCCATTGTACTTCTAATGAGTTCTTGTCCAATGCCGTGGCAAACAAGTCGCATCCGCCTACATGGGTGAGCTTGTTGTCGAAAGGCATCATTTGATGGAACGTTCCGCCAATGTAGAGGGTATTGTCTGCTATTTGCATTTTACCGATGTTGTTATAAGACGCTCCATTACTATGGGAGTCTGCATGGAATATTTTTGTTGTGGCCTTGCCATCTTGGATGGCAGCCGTGATGAAAGCATGTTCCACCATTCCATTCGTGTTATCGAACGCCAAAGTAATGTCTTCGCTTCCATTCGGATAAGTGAATGTCAGTGTGCCTTGGGCCGCAAAACACAAATATACGGAATTGCTTTCTGTCGTGAAGTTGATACTTTCTACTCCCATTTGATCACCTCCCAATTGGGTTTTAACACCGACTTGCGCTACGGATTCTGCATTGTCTAGTGCAGATGCATCCAATGAGAAAATACCGGCACTGATGAGGTCATCATACATGAAATCAAATATATTCATGTATATGCCTTTCCATTGTACATTGTCTATAGTTACGTCGCCAGTATACATGGCTGAAGCGTACAACTTTCCGTTGTTTGCTTCTATGTGGTTGATTTTTATATATGGAAATCCTTCTTGGGGAAAGTAAAGCCCACTGGAAGCTATTTCTGCATTGGCTTCCGGCCAAATGACTTTTGTAGCTTTCAACGCACCTTCGGCACTGTATGCCGCAATGAAACTGGACACTTGGTTTTCCACTTCTCCGGCCTTGCCGTTGACGGTTTGCGCTTTGCCATCCGTGCTTCCCACTTCCACGGCATCGGCCAAAGTCCCGGCCACGTAGACGTTGTTCTGCTCATCGGTGGTGATGGCCGTAATGGTGGCTGCACCGCGCAGACCGACAGCCCAAAGAGCGTTGCCGTTGGCATCGTATTTGGCCAGATAGGCACTGTTGGCAATCGGGTCAAGAACGGTGCTTCCGATGACAATCGGTTGCGTGAATGCTCCCATGGCGTAGGTGTTGCCTGCATTGTCCACAGCCGTGGGGGCTTGGAGGTTGAGTTCTTCCCATTTCGACACGGTATTTTCTACCGACTTGGACCACTTCTGTTGGTCGGCTGCAAATGCTTGCGTGCCCGTCAAGAACAGGCTACAAGCTGCGATAAGTAATGTTCTTTTCATAATGGATAATTTAAAAAAATGAATATTAAGTATTGTCATATTGGGTCCGGGAGGAGGTTACTCTTCCTCCAGTCCCGGATTGGCTGCAATGGCTTCGGAGGGGATACGTAACGTATAGCGTGAGTCATCCTTTTGCAATACGTAAGTTTCTCCCTTATAGGTCTTGGTCAGTTCCTGGCGAGTGGTACGACGCAGGTCAAACCAACGATGGCCTTCGAAAGCCAGTTCGCGGAAACGTTCGTTGTAGATTTCTTCCCGCAACTCATCTTGTGTCATGGCCAGGACTTCCGCCTCGTATGTGGGGTAGATGGCTGCAAGGTAACGTTTCTTCATCAGTTCCGTCAGGTAATGGCGGGCATTGTCCATGTCGTTCAGTTCCAAGGCGGCTTCTGCGGCGGTCAGGTAGAACTCGGCAGAGCGGAATGTGCAGCGGAACTCATTGGTTCCGGCTTTGAGAACTTCTGTCGCACTGGCGGAAATCTGCCGGTAGAATTTGCTTCGGCGCATGTCACCGCTACGGTAAAGAGACATCAATTCCGGATTCACGTATCCCACTCCAAGGGACGAGGCAATGAAAAGGCGTTCCATGGAAAGGATGGCTTCCACAGACTGGTAGTGGTTGGGCAATGTGGAGGATGTGGTGAGGTCTTCCAATTCACCATGCCTGTTCACGACATCTGTCGCATAGTCATAGGCGTTAGCCCAGTCTCCCATGTACAAGTACACTCGGGCGCGGAAAGCGTTGGCCGAAAGCGTGTTGAACCGGTAGGTCTCGCCTTCCGGCCAATTCTCTACGTTGAGCAGTTTTTCGGCCTCGTTTATGTCAGACAAGATGGAGGCATAGACCTCTGCCACGGTATTGCGCGACAGCACTTCGCGGACATCGCTGTTCAGTTTCAACGGGATGCCTTTGGTGGCTGACGGATTGCAATGTGTGTAAGGGGCTGCGTAGAGGTTCACCAAAATGAAGTGCATGTAAGCGCGTAACATATAGGCTTCTCCGGCCAGTTGGTTGCGTTCGGCTTGTGTAGCTTCAGTGATATTGTCTTTGTTTTCTATGACGGAATTGGCAATATAGTTTACGTAATAGTATCTTTGCCAACCGAACGAAAGTGTGGTTTGGTCGGGGGCGACATCATTCCAACACCAAATATCCAGATAGGAGTTTAGTGATTCTTGGTTTTGTTCGCCTTCCAAGGTTAACTCATCGCTTCGGAATGTGGCCATACCGCGGTCTGAGGGGATGGCTGAATAGGCTTCGGTGAGCAAGTCGCGAAACTCTTGCCCGGTTTTGGGCATGACCTTGCCGACGGGTTGGATGTCAAGGAAGTCGTTACAAGCTGTGAATGAAAGTAAGATGGCTATGAGCCACGCTATGTTAAAACATTTATTCTTCATTGTTCATTCTCCTAATTAAAAATTCACGTTAAGTCCGAAGATGAAACTTTTAGGGATGGGGGAGGCGTACGGATTCCCCATCGTTTCCGGGTCAAGATAATTATGATAGTTGCTGGCGATGACCCAAAGGTCACGTCCTTCCAACGATACAGACGCACTTTTCACTCCGATAGGCTTCAACCAACGTGTAGGCAGGTCGTAAGCAAGGCGGATGCTCTGGAAACGGAAGTAGTTCTGTTTCTTGACGTAAATATCCAAATTGTTCAGGATGGGATAGTTGTCATAAAAAGAATATTCCTCCGGTCTGTCGCTGCTGTTGATGAGCCTCGGGAACTTCCCGTCTGGGTTATCCGGTGTCCAACGGTCCAGAATGTCGCGGTTTGTGTTCAGACCGCGGTCATAAGTGGTCAGGCTGTAGCTTGGCGTGGTCTGCACGTGCATCCCGAAGTTGAAGATACAGTTGACGCTCAATGTCACGCGTTGGTATTTGAATGTATTCGTGAATCCGCCGGAAACTTTCGGGTCAGTGCTGCCCATGTAGGTCAACAGGTTACGTTGTTCTTCCGCGCTCAGAGAACTGGCACCGGCGTTATTAAGTTGGAAAAAGTCTTTAGCAGAAAGCTTTTGCCCGTCTTTTGTAAGGTATAAGGGGTAGCCTTCATCGTCCAGTCCGGCGGTCTTGTAAGCGAAGATGGCTCCCACGGGGTAACCTTCGCGGCTCGGCGTGGTGGAGTTTTCGGCCACGGTTTCCTGTAAGACGGTATTGTCGTTGAAACCGAAATTCAGATTGGTGAACCATGTGAAATCTTTGGTGTGGATGTTCCGTGTGGTCAAAGCCACTTCCACGCCTTGGTTTTCCATGCTGGCCCAGTTGACCGTGGTGGAAGAATAACCGGTTTCCAAGGGCAGCATACGCATGCCGATAAGGTCTGTCCCTTTACGGTAGTAGTAGTCCACGCTCAATGAGATAGCATTGTCCCAAAGCGACAAGTCCATTCCGGCATTCACGTTTTGTGTCTTTTCCCAACGCAAGTCCGGGTTAGGAGCATTCTGCGGACGCAATGCATCTTCTGGGTTGTTCGGCAGAATCGTGGCTTGCACATATTTTCCGATAAGATAAGGGGAAGTGTTCTTGTCAATGTTACCCTGCAGACCGTATGATGCACGGAGGCCCAAATTGTCTATGGCCGTGACATTCTTCATGAACGGTTCGTCGCTGATACGCCATAATCCGCTGACGGAATAGAGCGGAAGGTAACGGTACTTCTTTGCTACACCGAAAATATCCGATCCGTCAAAGCGGATGCTTCCTCCGAGTGTGTAGCGGTGGAGTAGCGTATAGGAACCGGTGGCAAACCATGAGACGAATGCATTTTCTGTGAATGTTTCGGTATGAAGAGGCAGGGCTTCTGCCGAGTTTTCCGTGGGGAATATGACTGGTACGGAAGTCAGTGTCCGGTTATCATATCCGTATGCGGCAGAAAACAAGGATTTGTATTCATTATGACGGATTTCCGTACCCAACATCACTTCCAATTCATGGATATCCTTGAAACGGTTGTCATATTCGGCCATGGCTTTCCATGTCCATTGGGTTTGGTGGCTGTCCGTAATTTTGTTGCTTCCTCCATCGGGAAGGAAGGTACGTTTGCCATCGCTGTAAGAATATGTGTTTTGTTCTTTCTCCCGTCGCATGGCGTAGCTGTTTTCCCCGGCATATTTTTCGATAGTGCCTTCGTCCCATTGCAAACCGAATTGGGACGTAATTTTAAAATGTTCGTCCAGTTTGAGTTCTGCGTCGAAGATGGACATTAAAGATGTCGTTGTGTTGATGTTGGATGTGTTGGCGCGTTCCTCGAAAATGTTGAAGTCTGATACGATGTCGCCTTTGCTATGTTGTACGTTGACATCATAGATATAATCCCCTTCATCATCGAACGGGCGCAGGTAGGGGTTGGCGATGCGTGAATAATAAACAGGATTAGTGAACCCATCACCGTAGGTCAGGTACGACCTTTGCTTACGGCGGTTGGCAAATACGGAGGCACCCACTTTCAGTTTGTTGTTGATGCGGTAGTCGGTTTTCAGCGTCAGGTTGAAGCGGTCGTTCTTTACGCTTTCCACATTGCCTTGTTCCACATAGTAGCCTAAGGCGGAGTAGTAGGTGGCCTTTTCCGAACCGCCGGACAGGCTTACGTTGTATTCTTGGTTGAACACGTCCCGGAAGAGGATGTCGTTCCAATCCGTATTGACAGCCCGCAGGGCATTGATGTCGGCCTGTGCCTCGGGCGAGAGGGCGTTCCAGCCTCCGGCCTTGTAGGCATCGGTCAGCCCGTAGCCTGCAATGATGCGGGCTACGTCGCCTTTGTTTTCGCGGTAGGTATAATCGGACTGCAACAGGCCTAATTCAAGGTCAACCTTTTCATCTGAGTTCAAAAGGTTGAGGCGGTCGATGTCTGTCTTGGGGTTGTACGTTAACTTCATGGAGAAGTTGATTTGTGGCTTGCCTGCTTTCCCTTTTTTGGTGGTGATAACTATCACGCCGTTTGCGGCCCGGGCACCATAAATGGCCGTGGCTGCTGCATCCTTCAGTACCGTGATGCTTTCAATGTCCTGTGGGTTAATACCTGCGATGGAAGTCTGATAGATGTTGTCTATGTCTTGTAAATCTTCCATGGACGGGATGTCTGTGCCCTCCAATGGAATGCCGTCGAGCACCCAGAGCGGGTCTTGCGTCCCGTTGATGGAGGACGTACCGCGGATACGTAACTTGACCGGTGCGCCGGGTGAGCCTGAAGAGGTCACGCTGGACAGTCCGGCAATCTGTCCGGCCAAAGCCTGGTCTATGTTGTTGACTCCACCGATAATCTCATCGGACATCTTTATCGTTGTGACGGCCGAGGTCAGCTTGCGGCGGTCAATGGCCTGATAACCCGTGACGACCAGTTCATTCAGCTGTTTGGAATCATTTTCCATGTAGACTGTATAGTTGTCTTTTCCGGCCTGAAGATGAATCGTGGCCGTTGTATAACCCATGAATCGGCAAGTCAGGTTTTGGGTTCCTGAGGGTACTTCCAGTTTGAACTTACCGTCCAAGTCGGTTGTCGTGCCATGCGCCACGGTACCTTGTGCGCTCATGACCGCTATGGTGGCACCGATAACCGGTTGGTTGTCTGCCTTGTCGAAGACAGAGCCGGTGACGGTGCGGGTCTGTGCCGCCATGGACAGAATCCCGATGAACAGACACAAGAGGATACATTCAATTCTTCTCATATTCATTCCTTTCGTTGTTTTTATTTAGTCAACCCAAGTGCTGTTTGGATACGCAGGATCATGTCCTCGTAATGGAAACGGGTGGCGGGGTCGGAAATGTTTCGTTTGTTTTTCAGCAATTGCAGGATGCTCATCAATTCTCCGCGTTTGACACTGATAGCGTCGCTGACACGGTTGATTTGCGTACTATACATGTCGATGAGGCGGGCATTGCGATTATCGCCGTTCATGGCAGAAGAGCATCCGTGGGCACAGGGTAAGGCCGTGGTATTCAAAGCCGGCAGGGGGGCGTGGAGGCGTTTGTTGATTTTCACACCTTCCTCTTCGGCGGCAGCCGTGATGAGTGCATCGACGAACGACTTTTGCAGATTTCGGGTCATTACGTCGAGTTTTTGTCCGGCTATGGTGGGCTTGAAGATGTGTTTGTGCAACATGCCTACCATTTCCACGGGGGTAAAGGCTTTCTCGCCGTTCTGGAATTCATTTTCAAACATGCGAACCATACGCTTGTTGTCCAACAAGTCCCATAGCAAGTAGTTCAGCGTGTTCTTGTACATGGCGTTAGGGCTTTGTTCCAATGTGCCGAGCGGAGTCTCTTTTAATATATAGGTATAGTCCGAGATAGAGGTGTCGAACAACCAAGCCGGATAGGTGATATACTGATCGATTAGGAATTGTACGGCTTCTTTCTGTTTCTCCTTTTCCACGAAAGTATAAGTCTTTTGGCCGTCGCCGACTTCCGTATTTTCCAAATAGATTCCACCTACATTGGCCATGACATGATAAGGATATAGACCCCATTGGAAGACGGCTCCGGCGTAAAGCTTGGCCGCGTCTTTATAGGTCTGCCCTTCTTCTCCGGTGGTGGTCCATTTGACGATATCCGGAACGATACGTTTCAGGTTCTCTATACCGTAGCTTGCCGATTTCATGGCGTCGTCGCCCAAATCTTCGCTGAGGGAACGGGGATCCACCGCTTCGCGTGCCGATTGTTCCTCTCCATATTTGTATATTTTCTCCGTATGGCTGTCCAACAGTGCACGGAGCTGTCTTTTTTCCGTTTCCTCGTCCGGATACCAACGGTATCCCCATTCGATGGCAAAGCGGTCGTAGGGACCGATGTGTGGGGAGACGTAAGGTACGTGGTCTTCCGGTTGGGCCACATAGTTGAAGCGGGCATAGTCCATGATGGAAGATGCCGTGCCTCCGACCCGTGACATGAATCCGGGGGAACGCAAGGAGTCGGTCGGGTAGGCCCAGGATGCAATCATGTTATGCTTGAGACCCAAAGAATGTCCAACTTCATGGCAAGCCACGAAACGGGCTGCATCTCCCATCAGGCTGTCGGGCAGTTCCGGGTTCCGTACGGCCGGATTGACAGCACCGGTCTGTATGACAATCCATTCGCGCAATAAAGATACGACGTTGTGCCACCAGATGATGTCGGCTTCGATGATTTCGCCTGTACGTGGGTCGATGACCGACGGCCCCATGGCATTGGATTTTTCCGAGGCAGCGTAGGTGAACAAGGAATATTTCAAATCGTCTCCTTCTGCTGCCATACTGTCGGTATATTCCTCCACCCGTATGGCATCTTTGAAACCGGCTTGTTCAAAAGCCGTGTTCCAATCCAAAATACCCTTACGGATATAGGGACGCAGTTGCTTCGGCGTAGCCGGGTCGATATAGAATGTAATCGGTTTCTTCGGGGAGGTCAACTCACCGCGTAAATAAGCCGCTTCGTCTGTTGGCTCCAAACGCCAACGCGTGATGTAGTGGCGGGTTTCAAGTTCTTGTTGGCGGTCGGAATAGCTGAGGCGGTGGCTCGTGAAATATCCGACCTTTTTGCTCTCTTTGCGTCCTCTCATCGGGATTTCAGGCAAAAGGCTGAGTGATGAACTGACCACTACGGTCACGTTTACTTTACTCATGCCTTCCCTTACGATGGTAGTCAGTTCCGAAGTGGCCGTGATATTGCTTTCAAATGCTTTGATGTCCAGAATGCGCGAAAGGTCGGAATTAGCGGATGTGCCAAGATTGATATTGTTGAATACATCATTAAGACCGGTCTGTTTCCCATTGAACAACTCGTCTATTTTGACCACCACTGTACTGGAGTCCGGTGCTACGGCCTCTATTTTCAAACTGGCAATAAGCGGGTTGATATAGTTGTCCGCTACAGATGAGGCTAAAGCATCCGTGGCAGGAACTTCAGGAGTGAGGCGTTGTTGGCGGATACATAATTTCTTCCCTTCGCGTTGCCATTCGAAAGTGACGGTTTGATTCTCATAATTGATGCCTTTGTTCACTCCGGCCTCGTTCAATTCCAAAGGCACTTTCTGCAAGCGGTTGGTAACCAGAAATTCACGCCCTAACAGTCGGGTCGGGAATTCCAAATAGAAACTGCCGTTTTTCTTTATGATATTGGCAATTCCTTTGAGGGCAACCGAGTCTCTTCCTGTCAGCTTTTTATAATCAGATGCAACCGAGTCTTTGGGCTCTGCTTTCTTTCTGTTTTTTGCCAGAAGGGGAAAAATGCCTGTATTTGCAGATGCAATAGAAGATTCCGCTATCGTGGTCATAGCGAAAGAAAACAGGCTTATCCATATTATGTTTTTTCTCATTCCTTGTGTTCTATATAATACTTATAATTATGTCTTAATCCAAAATACTATTCATTTTTTGTGCAAAAAGAAAAGTACCCCGACAGTGTTTTCCGACGAGATACTTTGCATTAGATTATTTAAAGACGTACTTCTTTTTATCTCAGACGGGCCAGAGTTTCTTTAATCCGTTTCATGGCCTCGACAATGTTTTCGTCACTGGTGGCATAGCTCATGCGGAAACATTCGGGAGAGCCGAAAGCGTCACCGCCCACTGTAGCCACATGACCCACCTCAAGCAGGTACATGGCAAAATCGGTGGAGTTGTTGATTACACGTTCACCGTCTTTCTTACCGAAATACGAGCTGCATTTGGGGAACAGATAGAATGCGCCTTCCGGGCTGTTCACCTCCAATCCGGGGATTTCTTTAGCCAATTTGACAATCAGGTTTTTACGGCGTTCAAAAGCCTGGCGCATATCTTCTACGCACTGTTGTGAACCCGTATAAGCGGCTTCGGCTGCCTTTTGCGAAACGGAACAAGGACCGCTAGTGTACTGGCCCTGTAGCTTGTTACAGCCTTTTACAATCCATTCGGGAGCAGCAATGAAACCGATTCTCCATCCCGTCATGGCGTATGCTTTCGATACTCCGTTGACGATGACTACGCGGTCTTTTATTTCCGCGAACTGGGCGATGCTTTCATGTTTGCCGATATAATTGATGTGCTCGTAAATCTCGTCGGCAATGACAATCACGCGTTCATGTCGTGCGAGGACGCGAGCCAGACCGGCCAACTCTTCTTTGGAATATACCGAACCCGTAGGATTGTTGGGAGAGCAGAGAATCAACGCACGTGTTTTCGGCGTGATGGCCGCTTCCAACTGTTCGGGTGTAATCTTGAAATCTTGTTCTATGCCCGCTTCTACAATGACGGGTTCTCCTTCGGCCAATTTGACCATTTGGGGATAGCTGACCCAATAAGGAGCCGGAATGATCACCTCATCGCCGGCATTGACCAATGCCATGATGGCATTACATACAGATTGTTTGGCACCATTGGAGCAAAGAATCTGTGCCGGTGCATAGTCCAAGCCGTTTTCGTTTTTCAGCTTGGCAGAGATGGCTTCGCGCAGTGCGGGATAGCCCGGTACGGGAGAATAGCGTGAATAATTCTCTTCTACGGCTTTGATGGCAGCCGCTTTGATATGGTCCGGGGTGTTGAAATCCGGTTCGCCGACACTTAAATTGATTACATCTACACCTTGTGCTTTCAGCTCGCTGCTTTTTTGAGACATAGCTAAAGTTGCAGAGGGAGAAAGTCTGTTCAAACGGTCTGATAGTTGATTCATATATGTTTCTTAATTTATTGATTCTCGTGGCTTGATGTTGCAAAGTTAGGCAATTCTGCGGATATGTGCTACACTTTTAACTCCTTTTCGATGAAAAAGGTGACTTTTTGGTGTAAAATCAATCTTATTCCCTGCTGTTATTTTCTTTTTCCAAGGATTTTCAGCAGTTGGAGAAACAAATTCAGGAAATCCAGATACAAAGTGAAACTACCCATTAAAGCCAACTTTTGCGTGCTTTCGTCCAGTCCCATTCCGTGTTCACGCAACATGGCCTTGATTTTCTGGGTGTCGTATGCCGTCAGTCCGACAAAAACGAGTACAAGGGCATACGTGATGCCCCAGTCGAGCGTAGTGCTGGCTATAAACCAGTTCGCAATGGTCGCGATGATAAGTCCGATAAGTGCCATGATGAGATATGTTCCCATTTTGCTTAAGTCTTTATGAGTGAAATATCCTACTAAGGACATGGTTCCGAATGTGCCGGCCGTGACAAAGAAAGTAGAGGCGATGGAACCTATTTCGTATACCAGAAAAATGGTAGACAGAGTAACACCGGTAAGGATGGAATACAGAATAAACAATAGAGAGGCGTTGGTGAATGACAACTTGCTGACACGGCCTATCAGGGTAAAGGCTACGACGAGTTCGGCAATGATAAGTCCGAGGAAAACGGCCTGATTCCCCAATATGAATTGCATCAGTGTGGCATTGCCTGCCACGCATGCGGCTGTCAGTCCGGTAATGGCCAAAGCGAATGTCATCCACCGATAGACATTGCGCATGAGTTTGGAAAACACGGAAGCCTGTACCGTCTCTTCCGGGTTATAAGCATATATGTTTTTAGTTTCCATTATGTCGTTGTTGTTGAGAGTAGGGTTATTTATTGAAATGCAATGTGTGTCCCATGCGTTCTTTTTTGGTTCGCATGTATTTTTCGTCGTAAGGGGTGACCGGAACTTCGATGGGAACATTTTCCACGATTTCGAGTCCGTAGGCCTCCAAACCTACACGTTTGACCGGATTGTTCGTCAACAGGCGCATTTTATGTACGCCCAATTCATGCAGGATTTGAGCTCCGACGCCGTATTCGCGTTCATCGGGCAAGAAACCGAGATGTACGTTGGCATCTACGGTGTCCATACCTTCTTCTTGCAATTTATAGGCTTTCATCTTGTTGAAAAGACCTATGCCGCGCCCTTCCTGGTTCATGTAGAGGATAACGCCCTTTCCTGCTTCTTCTACCATGCGCATGGCTTTGTGGAGTTGTGCTCCGCAATCACAACGCTGGCTGCCGAATATGTCTCCGGTGACGCACGAGGAATGTACACGCACTAAAATCGGTTCGTCCGGTTCCCATTCTCCTTTGATAAGCGCCACGTGTTCCAGTCCGTTGCTGATCTGGCGGAAAGTGATGTCGCGGAAGTGCCCGTAGTCGGTAGGCATGTCTACTTCCGGGCCTCGTTCCACCATCGATTCCTGTTTGAGCCGATAGGCAATCAAGTCGCGTATGGCTATGATTTTGATTCCGAAGCGTGCGGACACCTTTTGTAATTCAGGCATGCGGGCCATGGTACCGTCCGGGTTCAGGATTTCGATGAGGGCGGCAGCCGGTTGCAGGCCGGCCAGACGTGCCAGGTCGACAGCGGCTTCTGTATGTCCGGCACGGCGCAGTACGCCTTTGTCTTGCGCATACAGCGGGTTGATATGTCCCGGGCGGCCAAAGGTTTCCGGGCGGGAAGACGGGTCGGCCAATGCGCGGATGGTGGCGGCCCTGTCATGTGCGGAAACCCCGGTGGTACAGCCTTCCAGTTTGTCTATGGTTATGGTGAAAGGGGTTCCTAAGATAGAAGTATTGGTGCTGACCTGATGAGGTAAGTCCAGTTCTTCACTACGTGAAATGGTAATCGGTGCACAGAGCACGCCTCTTCCTTCCTGAAGCATGAAATTTACTTTTTCAGGCGTAATCATTTCCGCAGCCGTGATGAAGTCGCCTTCATTCTCACGGTCTTCGTCATCCACTACTATTATGAACTTGCCTTCTTTGAAGTCGGCAATGGCTTCTTCTATTGTGTTCAGTTTAAATGTATCCATGACTTTATGATGTTTTATTCGATTTCTGATATCTTCTCGATTCGTTCGGCGATAAACGCGCTGTATTTTTTTATTTGTTGTATATCCTTGTAAAGACGCAACCTGTATCGCCAGATTCGGAAATAAAAGAATATGCCCACAGGGAATATGATGCCTAACACCATATTCCACTTATAATTATGGCAGGGGCGCGTATGTGCATGTGTAGGCACGATAGGAAGCTTGTTCAGGGCATCCAAGATTGCCGCGTCCCGGCTGTTGGACAGTATGGTGATGAGGTTTTCCATTTTTCGGCTCAGGCTGATAACCTCATGGTCATCTATATTATGGAAGAAAATGTGCAGGTAGTTGGGCGGCAGACGTAATCGGTTCTTTTGTGCGTATGCTTGCCATTCTTGCGACAAGGCCGTGAGTTCCGTTTTTACAATGGGATAATCCGGGTCGTGTATGATGACTTCTTTACGGGCGATATGACGGGATATGCGGAGTCCCAGGATCTTGCGTATCACATTGATATATGCTTCGATATTGAATACGGCCGAGTCTTTATTGGCTTTGTAGGTCAGGAAAATGCCGATAGGGCAGAGTACCATGGAGCTAAGCCATTCGCCGAACCAAGGAATCCATTCTCCGCTTTTTGCCATTTTCTCTCCTGACACGTTGATGATATAATAGAAGATGAAAATGGTGACGGATATGACAACCGGTACACCCAAACCACCTTTACGGATGATGGCTCCAAGAGGGGCACCGATAAAGAAGAAGAACAGGCAGGCTAATGAGAGTGTGAACTTCTTGTGCCATTCCACCCAGTGTGTCCGGGTGGACTGGTCTATATCTTTCGAAATCAAACCGCGAAATTCATATTCGTTAGTGGCTATCGTGCTTTTTTGCATGGCGTTCCGTAATACGCCCTGTTGTTGGCTGACGGTCAGTTTGCTGTATAAGGTGTCGAAGTTCAACGTCTGGCGGGCTATCTTGACGGAGTCTTGTGAGGCTATGTTTACTTTCCTTCGATAAGTCGTATTCTGCAAATAGGCAAAAAGCGAGCGTCCGATACTGTCGCTTTTATGCGCCAGAGAATCGAGTCCCGTTTCAATTTCCCGCAAGTTCTTGGTTTGTGCGCTTCCACTGAATACATTGGCATCCATCATGTTGAAATTGTTGTCGAACGGAATCAGGTCGGTTTCTTGGATGAATGTCTCCCTCATGTAAGGCACGTTGGCACGAGCCATCATGTTGCCTTGGGCTTGCATGTTACGAAAACGTTCTCCGGCGTACATCGTCAGCATAAGATGCTTTTCGTCAGCCGTCGTTTTGAGTTCTGCGGAGTCGGCCAATACGATTTGTGCATCTTCATACCCGTCGGTCGTACTATAAATCATGACTCCGTAGAGCATACCGTTTTCCTTACCTTTCTTCTCCACGAAAATGTTATATCCAGGAATCTCACTGTAGAAAATACCTTCCGGGATTTCCAGTTCAGGCGATTTTTGTTTCATGGAATAGATGAGCGTATAAAACTTCTTTTGGGCTTCCGGGCCGGTTATGTTCTGGAAATAAAATGAACCGATACAAAGTAGGATATTAAAGAAGATAATGGGCTGCAGTATGCGGACGAGCGGAATGCCGGCAGCTTTCATGGAAAGCAGTTCGAAACGCTCGCCGAGGTTACCGAAAGTAATGAGCGAGGCTAAAAGAATGGCCAAAGGTAAGGACATGGGGATGAGTGTCAGGCTGGCATAATAAAAGAAGTGTGCGAGGACGTCCAATGTCAAACCTTTCCCGATGAGCTCGTCCACGTATCGCCACATGAATTGCATCAGGAAAATGAAAAGGCAGATGAAAAACGTGCCAACGAAGAGCAAAGAATAGGCTTTGAATACGAATATGTCTATTTTCTTAATGAACTTCATCCCATTGTTGTTCGTACGAATTAACGGACAAAGTTAGTATAAAAAAATATTGTAGCCTTATATTTTAGATGTTTTTATGGAACAGTGTTCTATAAAAGAGACTTTTCGGTGGCTCCTACAAGTGGGTTAAACTTTACTGTGCTGAGAGAAAACAGAATGGAATCTGACTGTACAAAGTGCTTTTTAAAAGGCTCTTTGAAGATAAAATGAAAAAAAGTAGAATTTTCTTTTGGTGAAATGAAAATAATGCGTACCTTTGCAACCGCAAACGCAAGGATGGCGGGATAGCTCAGCTGGTTAGAGCGCATGATTCATAATCATGAGGTCCCCGGTTCAATCCCGGGTCCCGCTACTTCTAAAGTTTATGGGCATTTGAGAGGCTTCCACTCTTGAGTGCTTTTTTTATTTTTATGGGTATTTGCACAGATTTTGTATGGTTTTCCCGATAAATAACGGATAATCAATGAAATCGTAAGGTAATACAGTATTGTTTTGGAAATATTTTAAGGTAACATTGAATATGTTTGTTCTGAAATTCAGTAGAATATTTTGTATTCCAAAACAAAAGCTTTACTTTTGCATAAACAATAAAAGGCATGAGAGTCATAGCGAGAAGCAAAATAATCGAGTATTATACCGAGCATCCTGACGCGGAAACTGCACTCGAAGACTGGTATCAGAAAGTGAAGAAAGCAGAGTGGACTTGTTTTGCTGATATGAAACAGATGTTTAACAGTGTGGATAATGTAGGCAACCAACACTATGTGTTCAATATCAGAGGAAACAATTATCGGTTGATTGTAGTAATCAAGTTTACGATAAAAACAGTCTTGATTCGCTTTATCGGTACTCATGCCGAATATGATGTAATTGACGCTAAAAATATATAGACGTATGGCAAAGATTCAGAATGAAACAGCTTATAAGGCAGCAATGGAGAGAATAGAAGAACTTCTGCCATTGGTTGATGACAATACGCCTTTGAATGACAAGAACCTGATAGAATTGGATTTGTTGTCAGAACTTGTTGCCGACTACGAAGAAGAGCATTATCCGATAAAATCACCTTCTTTAGTGGATGTGATAAAACTTCGTATGTATGAAATGGGATTGAATCAGGTGAAACTTTCAGAACTTCTTGGCGTAAGTCCTTCACGTGTCAGCGACTATCTTACGGGACGTTGCGAGCCTACCCTTAAAGTAGCTCGTGAAATGAGCCGGAAACTCAATATTGATGCGAATATAGTGTTAGGTATCTGATGAGAAATTCGTTTTAAAAACGACCATTTGCACGAAAATTGCACAAATATTATATTTTAAAGTTTATGGGCATTTGGGAGGCTTCCACTCTTGAGTGCTTTTTTTATTCTAATCGTTTCCATGTAGTTTCACTGTTTTTGTTTTTCCTGGTATGATGGTCAGGCGGGCCGTGCCGTTTTCTTTTATTTCCACGTTGATATATCGTGCTTCAACCACGACCTTACCGTCCAACATGATGATACCCCATAGGCGAGGATTACCTTCAAAGGCACAGTAGTTGCCTACCGGTGTTTGAAGGTTACGGTAAATTGGTGGTACAATCACCTTGTCCCCCTGTTTCAATCCCCATTTCAGTCCTGATTTGAACGGTTTTGCATGTTGGATCCTGTTTAATCGTTCTTTACGTTTTTGGATTTTTTCCCGTTTTTCTATGCTTTTCCGTTGGGCGGCGCGTTGGGCGGCTTCAGCTTTCAGGCGAGGTATGACCACCTCAAAGGTTTCTTCTTCCGTTTGGGGCTTTTCGTGTGCGATGTATTGCTTGCCTTCTCCTTCTTTGACGAGATAATATTTACCTTCATTGTCTTCAACGATTATACTACCGTCTGGCAACATTCCGCAAAAATGGTAATAGGTTTCGTAATCGTCTGCGAGCAGGCATACGCTGTCATACCCCGATGTGTCATCTTCCTTGTCTACTTGCCTGCATTGGGGCGTAGTCAGAAAATCATAAAATCTCAGGCAGAAACCATGCTGACACACCTGTTGCAGGCTCGTATTCAATTCTTTCTTATACAATATCTTTGTCCGGCTATAGCAAATGCCGTCAACTTCTAGCATCTGCACCTTACCGAAAGTCAGTACCTTAGGTTTTTGTTTATATGACTTTCCGCTCCTCAGGTCGATATAGGACATTTTGCCTCTGTTGTCTGTAGCAGCGAGAAGTTTGTCCTTCAGAAACTTTAGTTTCCTGAAACATTCCAGCTGAATTTTTATTTCGCCGACTTCGTTTACGACTCCGACAGACCAGTTTTTGAAACGTACGGCTGCAAAACCGTCATCTGTGTCGAATACCGAAACATACTGTGGGGGAGCTGTTATTTTATTTTCGATTTTCAACCCGTACAAGCCATATACCCTGTCTTTGAAAGCATTCAGGATTTTATGATTAAGGTGACTCTCCAAGCTGTCTTTTGCGTTGGTCAAGTAATCCGGGAGCCGGTCGTGTGTCATTACCAGCTCAAGGGTGTCATTGGGGCGTATGGTGTCATTTGCCGTTAAGTTTTCGGCGGCACAATAATATCCCGTTTCGATGCTATGGGCATTCCCCTTTCCCGCTAATCGTCCTTCGAACATGGTTTGCCAGTCACGGTTTGCAGAGGGGAGGCCGAACATACGGTAGAGTCCCACGTTGTCTATCAGCATGCAGTATTCTTTGCCCTTGCTCTTCCTCAATCCGCGTCCCACCTGCTGCAAATACTTGGCCAACGAAAGGGTAGGGCGTGCCATTTGTACGAACTCGATGTCCGGACAATCGAATCCTTCGCTGAATACATCCACGTTGACCAACACCTGTATCCGTCCCTGCTTGAAATCCTCCACGAATTGTTTCCTTTGCAGGGCGGGTGTCTTGCTGTCTATCGCCACGGCATTTATTCCATGTCCGCTGTAGTAAGAAGCGATATTCCGGGCATGTCCGATACTGATGGCATAGACGACGCCTTTCTTTCCGTCGGCATAATGCCTGACACTCTCGTACAATTTTTCGATGGTCGGCCTTTTGTTGAGTACGGTGTCCATTTCCTTGATTTGGAAGTCTCCGTTCCAACTTCGTTTACTCAGGTTGTCAATCAGCTTTTGGTCGTCGCTGTCCGGTTTGATGGAGGCATAGTCGAAGACCGAAAGCCACCCCTTGCTGATGAAGTCGGCAATGCTGTCAGACATGACCAACGTATCGAACAAGTCCGTGAATCCTCTGCGGTTCAGTCGGCACGGAGTGGCTGTCATGCCCAATTTCTTGGCATGGGGGTAACGCGTCCAAAGTTCCTTATAGCTTTCGGCCAAGGCATGATGGGCCTCGTCGATGACTATCAGTGCCGGCGTATTGTGGATGTCGTCCCAGTGGCGTGACAACCATTGGATAGACATTGCCCTTACCCGTCCGTCCTCCTTACGGATACCATATCGTGCGACGGTGTCTTCTATTTGTTCCACCAGTTCACGCCGGTGAGCGATAATCCAGACGCACAAATCCTGTTCCGCACTCAAGAGGTCATAAATGATGGATGCCAACAAGTGGGTTTTTCCCGTACCTGTCGGCATCTGCACCATGACACTGGCATGGTTGCGCCACGCATCGAAGACACGTTGCTTGATGTTTTTTTGGTAGTCTCTTAACGAAAGTTCTTTTCCCAAATTGTTCTTGAACATGGGAAATGAAAGCGAAATAAAAAGAATAATGGAATTATAAAGAAGCCGCCTGGTGGGCGGTTTCTTTTTAGGGAATACTTTAAAAATAAGGTCCGGTTTTTAAAGTATTTAATGAGTTGGCGATTGTTCGTTGAAAAACTGGCCGAAAGTATTGCCGTTAGGCAGAAGCTATATCGTCAGGCGACAATCCTGTTAATTCGGTAATTTCAGCTGTTGTATAACCTTTCTGCTTCAATTTGCGTGCAATTTCAAAAGCTTTGTTTTGTTCGCCGATGTTTATGCCTTCTGCACGTCCTTCTGCACGTCCTTCCGCTCTGCCTTCTGCACGTCCTTCCGCTCTGCCTTCGGCTCGCTCTGTGTAAATGTTGTCGCGCAGAATCACGATGTTGTCCAGATGCCGGTAATAAGCATCCCGTTCACCTTGTGTCATGTTGTCCACTTTCAATCGCTCACGGACCTCTGCCAATCCCGGTGCATGCGCTGTATCCGAGATATTTCCCGTATTCAAATAATATATCCATTCTTCCAACGGCGTTTTGGCCACTTTGTTGAAATCGTTCACTTTCAAGATATAATATTCGGGATAGAGTTGGCTTACCTCGTCCACATTAAAGGTCTGGCGTTGGAACGGGGTCAACTCCAGTAAGTCGTTTTCGTGGATGCCACGGAATTCCGTTTTTCCGTGATAGACAAAGTCCTTGCCATGTCCCAAAGAGAAATAAACGATATTCACACTGTACACCTTGCGTACCTTTTCGTAACTTTCTCCACGGTTGATATATTGCGTTACCAATTTGGAGGTTCCGAACAACATACGTTGGAAATAGGCATATTCATTATTGTTTTGCACTTCGATGAGAATCAGTTCTCCACGGGAGTTTACTGCGAGCATGTCCACCCGGTTGTATTTGTCGAACTCCTCTTCCTGGTTGCTTTCGCTTTCCAAAAGGTCACGGATGGTGATCTTCTCGCCTAATAGCGTGGTGAGTAATCCCTCAAGCACGCTGAAATTGGCCTTGTTGCGCAACAGGCGTTTCATAGCCCAGTCAAAACGGATATAGTTAGCCATGGCTCATCGGTTTTAAATATTACTACCAGTTTTTGCAAAGGTAGAAAATCTTTGCGGCAAGGCAATATGTTTTGTGTTTTTTATGCCATTTTCTCTTTTCCTATGTTCCAAAGGAAAAGGGGATTGCCTATAATGTACCTGCGCCACATGCGGCGTGGTTCTTTTATCAGGCGGTAAAGCCATTCCAACGAATGCTCCTGCCACCATTCGGGGGCACGTTGGTACGTACCGGCAAAGAAGTCGAATACGGCTCCTATCGTGCCACAGTGGCAATGGATGTCCAGCTCGTCCCAATGCTCAAATGTCCATTTTTCCTGTTTCGGAGCAGTCATGCCAATCCAAAGCAAGTCCGGACAGGCTTGGTTTATGGCATGGATGATGGCCTCATTGTCCTCCTTGCTGAACTCAGGCTTGTAGGGAGGCGAATACGTCTCTACCGTAATGTTGGGATAATCCGAGGCGGCCCTTTTCTTTACCAGTTCCAACACATTCGGGCTGCTTCCCATGAAAAAGCATTTCCCGCCCTTACTGTTCAGCTTGTCCATTTCAAGCACGAACAAATCCCATCCGGCAATCCTTTCTTTCGGTTGTGATTTTGCCTTGAGCCATTTGCACGCTTTCACGATGCTCGCCCCGTCGGGAATCAACACGTCGCCTTTCGCCAAAGCTTCGGCGAATGCCTCGTCTTTCAAAGCCGTGTTGTAAGAATGCGCGTTGATGGTGTTTATCAAAAGTTTGCCTTCAGGCAACATTGCTAAAATGACCTTGCTTTCTATGATAGCAAGGTCTTTCAGTCTTAGCGTCATAATATTATTTATTGAATCCCCTTTGTTTTTAGGGGAGCAGCTAAATAAATTTTTGTCTGTATTAGACAATATATCGAATAAGGTTTTAGGGTGTTGATTTTCAACCACCCTGTTTCTTATTCTGTATAAACTCTATTATTTATCTGTTTTATTTAAAGACTAACTTTCTTGTGAGTTTATAAATAAAACCTGGAAACAAGAAGATAAAAACTAACGTCCATAGTTTTCTGGTTGTTGAAGGTTGGCTTTTCAGCATTTGCCGCCAAATTGGCCGGTAGTCTTTTTTGAATATGCTAGTTTGCGACATAATAGCAAAAAAATCTCTTTTCCCATTGCCCTGTTTGTTCCATAGATCTTGTGCCGATGTTATTATACCCCATCGTTCAAAGTCCGCATACATATTGGGTATACCTATAAAGCGGTAGTACGGGGAGCGGTTCATCCAAGGTCTGTTAAATGGTTTGCGTTGGATGCATAGAGGATAGGTAATGTAATAAATTTTATGGTTTTTGAGGCCGTATAGAACTTTTCCGAGGAACTCGTATCCAAAGTGGGTATCTGTTTTTACTTCTTCTACTACGGTATTTTGATGCCATAAAGAGTTAAGAAATATGAATGATGAGAGGAAGGTGATGTCAAGGGCATGGTGGCTTAGAAATTCATTTGTATTGTTGAATTCTTCCATTGTACACAATGTATGCTTGTCATTAACTTTCAAATTGTTGATGTATAAGACATGATCGTCATATCCAATGAGGCGGTTATAATGTATTAGTCCTGCATCTTTATGCTCTTTTATCGTGTTGAGAAGAATGTCTATTAAATAGTGAACTGGTATATCATCGTCTCCCCACATTAAGATATACTTTCCTTTTGCTGTATTATTGGCACGGCTAATGCTGTAGCCTACATCTACGTGTTTCGTGAAATTTATGTAGTCAAAACACTTATGTTTGTTGCAATACTCTTCGAGGAATCTGTCTGTACCATCTGTTGATGCATTGTTACATATACAAAAAGTCACCTCGTCTCTGTGTCTTTCAATTTGAGGTGCAAAAGCATCAAGTGTTAACTTTAAATAGTCTTTCCTGTTATATGTCGGAAGTACTACTGATAGAAGTATTGTTGCCATATTGTTGTTTTAATATTTATCAATTACATCTTCTATCTTTGTACATGCTGAAAATCCAGTAAGAACGCGTAGTTTTTTACCATCTAAAGCGAGATACTTCATGCCGGTATCAGTGCGTTGTGCAGAACCAAAGCATCCTTTGGGAGTTTCTTTCCCCATAAAATGATGTATCTTTGTCACAATCTCCTTTACGGTCATGGTTTCTTTACCTTCTATATTATACAAACCTGAAGGCAAGTTTTGTTCTATTGCGAGAGCTATCATGCGTGGCACTTCGTGAACATAGATATACTGTCGTGTCTGGTCTCCTGACGTAAAATGCAATTCTTCGCCATTGCGAATGGCATGAACCGTATAAGGTATAAGTCGTTGGGGATTTTCCCTTTCTCCATAAATCGTAGGTATATAAAAATGCCAGTGGATAAAGTCATGTTTATAGGAAGCCACGAATTTACTCAACATCCTTTTGCTCACCGTATAATCGTTAGGGGCAGGACATGTAGATGTAAGCAGATCCATTTCGGTAAAGAAACGTTTTTCTTCTGTCTCGCCCATTTCAAACACACTGCCGAATGTGATAAAACGTCCTTTATAATCTAATTCTTTTAATTTATTGCAAATTAAGACAGGAACTGTTACATTCAGATTATAAATAAGATTATAATTTTCTTTCAAGTTTGATTGTATGCCCGCACCGATAGCATATATCACCACATCGCTTGACAGTAACTTGCTACAATCCAAGTCTGCGTCCATTAAGTCCACTTTATGGAAGTTGTCGTACTTATGTTCCGTTGGCTTGTCAAGCCCGTACATATCCAACTCATACCCTTTATCGTTACAATACTGGGCGATAGCTGTGGAAAGGAATCCGTTGGTTCCTAATATTGAGTATTTCATTTTAATATGATGTAAACTTGTTAATTTCTTCTATGCAGAGTTGATAGACATTCTCTGTTTTATATCTTTTATACCAATCAGCTACAAGGTTCATGCACTGCTGCATATTCATTCTTGGTTGCCATCCGAGTTTGGTCTTTGCCTTATTTATATTTAGCATAAGAAGTTTCGCTTCGTGCACGGCGTTCGGGTCAGATGTGTCTTTTAATTCTCCGTGTCCAAAATTCTTGACTAATTCCATTGCAACCTCCCAAACAGTAGATACAGACTCGCTTTCGGGGGCAAAGTTCCAACCTTCGCAATACTTAGTCGGATTGTTCCACATTTTCATAGCTAATAACATATAGCCAGACAAGGGTTCTAACACATGTTCCCAAGGACGTATGGATTTAGGCGAACGTATGTTAATCTCCTGTCCGGCTTCCAATGCACGTATACAGTCGGGAATTATTCGGTCAAGTGCCCAATCACCTCCTCCGATGACATTGCCTGCACGTACGCTGGCCAACGATACGGTATGTTTCTTGCCGTAATCATCTGGATTGAAAAAAGAACGGCGCCAACTTTGGATGGCTATTTCAGCTGCCCCTTTACTGGACGAATATGGGTCGTAACCACCAAATGGATCTGTTTCTACATAGCCGTTCATTTGTTCGTTGTTATCGTAGCACTTATCTGTGGTAATCATAATACCAACTTTTACCGATGTTGTAGCACGGATAGCTTCCATTACGTGAATCGTACCCATAACGTTCACCTCATAGGTTTCAACGGGGATTTCGTAGCTTAGCCTTACAAGCGGTTGAGCCGCAAGGTGGAATACGATTTCAGGTTGGTATTTGGCAAAAATCTCTTTTATTAGCTTTCCGTTGCGGATGTCTGCCCGGATGTCTGCCAACAGCCTGTCCCCGATGCCGGAAAGGGTGTAGTTGTCCTTTTCGCTATAAGGGTCAAGGGCTACACCTATGACATTGGCTCCAAGTTCGTGAAGCCAAATAGAAAGCCAAGAACCCTTGAATCCAGTATGTCCCGTTACAAGTATTCGTTTTCCACGGAAAAAATTATTAAATATATCTATCATTTTGAATACTACATTATATTATATGCAATTGTGTCTTTCGGGTCATATAGCAAGTCTGTATATGCCAACAATATAAAATCCCTATCAGAATTATTGATTACCACATGTGCAACATTGTTAGGGACAAAGACCGTAATGGCTTTTTCCAGACTCATTTCAATGTCTTTGCGCTTATGCGTTACCACATCTTCGAGTCTTAGAATAGCGTTACCTTCAATAATGGTAAACCATTCTACCGCTTTGGGATGATAATGTCCTCCTTTGGCTTGTCCCGGCTTACCCATGGTAAGATAAACCTCTCCGGTATGTTGGGGTATTCCCTCTTCTGTACCTGTAATAGCTTTTAAAAACCATCCTCTTTCATCAGAGATAAGTCGACGGGGGATTATTTTGACTTGTTCTATTTGTTCCATATACATTTAAATATTTCCAGTTTGTTTTCTTGCTTCTATACTTGGCACTGCACGTTCCCATCGTTTCCATGGGGCTTTATTTTCTGCAAGCAATTTTTCAAGCATGTTTTTTTCTCGTATATTATCCATGCATTGCCAAAAACCTTCGTGGATATACGACATTAATTCTCCCTTTTCTGCAAGTTCTACAAGTGCTGTTTTTTCAAATACGCAATCATCGCCATCGAGCATATTAAAAATCTCTGGTTGTAGTACCATGTATCCGGCATTGATAGGATTTCCGTCTGAAGCATTTTTTTCTCTGAACGAGCGTACAGAATTATTTTCAGAGATGTCTAGTATCCCCTTGTCTTGAGCCATTTTTACAGCCGTTAGGGTTGCCAGTTTGCCATGGCTTTGGTGGAAAGCCAACAACTTGTCTATTTCCACGTCACAAACGCCATCACCATAGGTCATCATGAATGTTTCGTTGCCAACATACTTTTGTATGCGTTTTATGCGTCCTCCGGTCATGGTGTTGTAACCAGTGTCTACCACTGTTACTTTCCACGGTTCCATGTTAGAGTTGTGTACGCTCATCTCATTTTTCCCGCTGCGGTAGTCGAAAGTCACATCAGAATTATGGAGGAAGTAATTGGCAAACCATTCTTTAATGTATTCTTGTTTGTAGCCCGCACAGATTATGAACTCCGTATGTCCGTAATAGGCATACTCTTTCATGATATGCCATAGTATGGGCATTCCACCGATTTCTATCATGGGCTTGGGCTTGAATTGGCTTTCTTCGCTTATGCGCGAGCCGAAGCCACCGGCTAAAAGGACTACTTTCATAGTGTTGTGTTTTTATATTGTTGTTTCCCTATTTGCTCCTTGCTCCAGTTAACAGGTTGAGTAAGCGAGGGGCGTATCGTTTTAACAGGGCGTAAGCGGCATAGCTGTAGGCAGTGGCGAAAGCAACTAAAATGAATGGCGCGATGTAAAGTATGAGACCTGAAGGATGCAATGCCTTGTAGGAAATCTTTAATACATATCCCATCCAAGGCTCATGGAAGGCATAGATGAAAAACGAAGCTGTCGATACAGCCGTGAGCCATTTGGGGATGCCACTTATTGATATTACCGAGACGCACTTGTATATTGCCACAAAGTGTATGATACCGAATATGGCATGTACTGTCTCATAGTGCCAATCATAGTAGAATGAAATTATGGTAGTAATTAATGTGGATATCCATACAACAAGAAGTAAATTCCCGTTAAAACATTCAATCCATGCAAATAAATTTTTCCCTTTTATAGCAAACCAAGAACCCATACCAAACCAAAACAATGTACTGCTCGACATGCCAGTTACGTTAAAAGAGTAAAACAAATATACGCATATAAGTAATAAGGGGAATGACCATTTCATCGTCTTTACCAACAGACGGATGGCAGGAGTCAGCATTATAATCACAATAAGATCTCTAAGAAACCACATTGTACTAAGTATAGGTGCGCCATTTCTGATATTCCAAAACATCTTTATATAGTCTAAGGTCTCAAAGTCAGCTATTTTCTTTAGGGAGTTGCCTGAAAACAAATGTGCTAATCCAAGTACTTCTTGTAGTATGAACGGGATAATAAACCCCACTATACACCATAATATATATGGTATAAGCAATGTCTTTACTCTTTTTTCCCATTTTTCAATAATACTACCAGGTCTTAAGAAAAACAAAAAACCGCTTACAAGAAAAAACATTGGAACTGCATTATCCACGAGTATTCGTGTCACTACTTGTGTCCACATGCCTAATGCTGACTTGTCGTCAAGATTAGGTATTGCATCTTTAATATTAGCATGTATAAAAAGAACCAATAATATACTTACACCTTTAAATAAGTTGATATTATTACTTTGTTTTTGAGATAATATTATCATACGTTTTTCCTGATTTTATTTTCCAATATGCACATGGCATACAAAGCCATGGTTATGCTGTGTTTCATACAGAAGAAAAATACACGTTGTTTCAAAGGTAAGCGATGGTATGGATAGTCTGAATAAATGGCCTTCATGCGTTTGTCATTGCATCTCATCCTGATATTTTGGTATTTCTTTCCATTTATGTTTTTTACAGCCTCATATTTGATGATGTTACGGAAGAAATAGAAAATGAAGCGTTGGTAATGCAACTTATATTGGTTTTCGGGCAAACAGTGTTCAAACCGTTCCTTCACTTCATCAAACAGGTGGCAGTAGGTTGTAAATTTAGCGTGGGTATAGTTGCGTGATAATGATAATGGGTTGTAGCGGTAATTGTAGCCGACGAAAGGTATATATCCTATCCGTGTGGCATGCATCAGGAAATCCATGTTGAACGGGATGTCTTCCGACCCATTATCACGTTCATTTTCGAAACGTATGCTGTTTTCTTCTATTATTTGTCGGCTGTATATTGCACGCCACGCTGATACCAGATACTTCACGTCCGATGGATATTCGGGCAGTGGTCCTATCATGTCCATCATATACTTTTTCACTTCATCGGCAGTCTCTTTAGTGAAAGTCTCCTTTATTTCGCGTGACTCTGCAAATTTTCCCCCAAGGTCATAACGATAGTTACACCAACAAGCATCAAGCCTTTTTGTTTTTGCTTCATTGTATAACACCTCATACATCTTATTGTCCACATAATCATCGGAATCAATGAATGCCACATATTCACCAGTGGCAATGTCAAGACCCGAATTGCGTGCATAACCTAATCCTTCATTCGTCTTTTTGTGGATGACCTTTATCCTATGGTCTTTGGATGCCCATTTGTCGCACATTTCGGGCACTCGGTCGGGCGATACGTCATCGACAAGTATTATTTCTATATCCTCCAATGTTTGTTGCACAAGAGAATCCATACAGGCATCGAGATACCGTTCTACCTCGTAACACGGTACTATTAATGATATTTTGGGGGTGTTCATATGTATTTTATAGTTTTTGTTTGAATGCTTTTATGTCGGATGATTCCAAACAAAATCACTCAGAGGATTCAAGAAAATGAATCTTAGGAAATAAGGAATAAGGTAGAGCATAATTGAACTTATGAGCAAAAAACGGCCAGTTTGTTGTTCCTTGACAGTCCATGAGGATTTGTTGTACTGATATTGATAAATGGCATATCCAAAAGGAATGAAATAAAGCATATACATAGGGTCTGTGAAACGATGCATGAGTTCTACAGGGAAAAATAGGCGTGAAAGGATATATCCTGCAGTCACGGTATTATATAGGTATGCTACTTTGCTGTCCATTTTATTTTTTAACGCGATGAATCCCATTATAATAATGCTCAGTTCAAATATCATAGATAACATGAGAGTTAATGGCTCTTGATACCAATCTTGTATTATAGCTTCTGCTCCGAACCATTCATCCGCTCTTTTGGCATATTCGTTCATGAACGCAATATTGCCAAATGTCAAGGATGAAATTAAATTAGACAAAGGATTGGCTATGAAATCCTTGAACAGATTAGAAGATAGGCTGCATATGATATATGACGGTACGGTTATTTGTAAAGGCAACAAATGTCCTTTGTATAAGAAAAAGAATAATATGGTTGGGATTAAGTATACTAAGGCTCCGGGATGTATGGAATAGGTTATACATCCCATGACTAAAAAACATAACCATCTTTTATTTTGTAGAGCATATAGCATGACATAAGTAAAAGACAATGCCACTCCTTGGCGGATAATTGCGGTCGTAAATATAAGTGTCGCGGGTAGGAATAGTGTTAGCATGTATTTATTGTAGTCAAAATCCCTAATCAATATGCATGCTCCAACAATTAGGAGAATACTATAAGTGATGTATGCCATAACGTAATCGAAACCACAGTCATTCATTATAACGTTCAGAAAATAAAATCCGGGACTCTCATTACCATAGATATTTGGATTTTCAAATCTTCCTTTATACCATTTGTAATCAGCTCCCCATCCGTATCTCATTCCTACGATTAACGAATAACTGATAATTGGGAGCAGAGCCCACAACCAAAAATGTCCTGTGATAAAGGTTTGTTTCTTATGACTGATACTAAAGAATAAGAAAAACAAATAAGAAAAAAGTAAGATGTGATCTAAACTTGACATGGTACTTATATTCCAAATCTAACTCTCATACCCTTTAATCTTCTCTTCACTTTTTGCCATACAGTCTCTTTTTCCACCCAAGAAGCGGCATAGTGGTGTATGGATACGGTGTTGTGGGTTGGCGAGATAATTCCAGTGTTATAATTTTGGGGGCAAAAGTATTCAGGGGCATAAACATATATGTCACGGCATGATTCCACGCCGTCCTCGATGGATACCGTTTCATAGTTTTCCATTATGCGGGTTACAATTTCTACTACTGTTTCATGGCTTTTATGATGTCCTGTCCAAGATACGTAATGGTGTTTGCTGTAAAAGTCTATAATCTCCTTATACAGGTCAAGTCCATGTGGAGCACCGAGGCCAAGTCCTGGGTTTATACCGGTTGAGGGCATGTCGTGCCAACTCAGTTTTATGGGTTCTTTCCCCATGAAAGAGCCTTTTGCGATGATGTCGTCTATCGGTTTGATTATTTCTACATCGGTATCAAAATACAAACCACCATAGTGGTATAAGATGTAGAAGCGAGCATAGTCACTCACGTAGGCATATTTTTTCATGCGGTATGCCTCCCGTGTGTAGGGGATGGAGTTGATGTCGAAATTGTCTTCGTTCCATTCTTTAATTTCATAGTCGGGCAGGAATTTACGCCATGATGAGATACATCGTTGCGCCAATTCAGGCAACGGACTGCGTCCGAACCAACAATAATGTATTACTTTAGGAATCATAATCTTGTTTTTATCGAATATCAAATACTCCTCTGCCTCCTGACATATAAATCATTTGTCCGGTAACCATATTTCCTAAATCACTGGCCATGAACAACGCTAAATTAGCTACCTCTTGTGGCAAAATCATGCGTTTGAATTTATTATGTTGTGTTTCAATACTTTCTCCTTCGTGCCATTCTATCAAGCCTGTGGCTACTTCCCCTGGTGCGATTCCATTGACAGTAATCCCGTATGTTTGGAGCTGTACGGCTAACCCTTCGGTTAGCCCCGCAAGTCCACGTTTTGATATTCGGTATGGTGACCAAGAGGGTTCAGCTCCAGTAGAAGAACCGATGTTTAATATGTGTCCACTTATTTTGTTGTCACGAAAGTATTTTGCCACAGCCCGTGAGAGGAAATAACATCCCTTTAAATTGATGTCGAGAACTCTGTCGTATTCTTCTTCTGATACAGTCCAGAAATTGATATTTGGTGTATGTGTGCCTGCGGAATTTACTAAGATGTCGATTCTTCCAAAGATACCGACGGCTTGTCCAATCAAGGAGTCCAACTCTCCCAAACGAGATAAGTCAAACTTCAAGTAAGCTATTTTGCTGCTATCGTACTCCGAGCATATTTTTTTGAGCGAGTCTTCATTGCGCGAAACCATTATGACCTTGCCACCACTTTTGATAAAAGTATCAATGATAGCTTTGCCAATTCCGCCGCTTCCTCCTACCACAAGGGCTGTTTGGCTTTCAAGTAGGTGGGGGATTGTGACATTTCTGATTATAGGAAACACGTCCTGTTTGTTCCATTCACGGGAAATTCCACGTATCAAATTTTTGATTAATCGTTTCATCTTTTTATTCTAATGTATCTTCTTTTAAAGCCCTTGACTCATTTTTAATTAAATGTTTGGCATAATATACAGGAAACATGCACATCAAAAACATTTTTATTTTATGCTTGAGGCTGACTTCGCTATGTATAAGTACGTTGGCTAACATTTTTCTCGGTATGCGTATGCTGTCAAGATATTCCTTTTTGTACTTTTCCTTTGTGTCTGTGGCTATGATAAGTTTTAGGATAAAATGGTGAACATACCAAATGTGGTAGTTTACTGCATTTTTAAGTTTCGGGGTTTTTATCACCAATTTCTCACCTATATTTTGGGTGTTCCAAAGCGCGTTGACTCCCATGGTTACATTATAATGAGTTAGGCCACTTTCTGTGTTGTTCAAGCGATAGTTGTACACCTTTCTTCGGCCGACTGCCACATGGTTTGCATATTGGGCTGCCATAGCCGAAAAATAATGACCTTCACCCGACCACGGTACATTAAAGTCTATTTTGTTCTTTCGTATCAATTCTGTCTTATACAATTTGTTCCATGGTCCAATGGGAGTCTTTGGATATATGATAGTTGCAGCTGCATCCTCTGATGTCCAAGTCTCAATTTTATCCTTTTTGACTTGGACTTGGTCGCGCGTTGTGAAGATTTGAAGACTCATGGACATGTCTGATTGTGTGCTCAATGCCATGTTGAGCAAATACTCTACATAATCGGATGCTAGCCAATCGTCACCGTCTATAATCGTCAAATATTCTCCTGTAACAGCCTCAAGCCCCTTGTTTCTTGCATCGCAAGCTCCACCGTTACTTTTATGTATCACTTTTATCCGATAGTCTTGTTGGGCATACTTGTCGCAGATTGCTCCACTGTTGTCGGGCGAACCGTCATCTACAAGTATAATTTCAATATTTGGATAAGTTTGATGGATAATGGATAAAATCAATTTGTCCAAGAATTTTTCGGATTTGTAGATGGCTACAATGATAGATACTTTTGTGTCAGATTTTAACCTCATTATAATCCTATTCTATTTGTTATTTTATTATATATTATTTTTACTTGATGGCGGTGTGTAAAGAATAAGAGGAAAAACATGGCCGTTTCTATGGTATAGAACATGGCCGTTTCTTCAAAAATGAAGAGAAGGATAGCTTGGATGACCAGTATGGCATATCCTAAGCAGTCCCTTGGAAATGAAACTTGCAAGTCTAAGTATTGTTTGATGCTTCTGAGCCTTAAGAACCAAATTAGAGCATAAGATAAAAATGCGGCAATAGCAGCTCCTATGACATCAATCTTCCAGACAAGTAATAATGTGACAAGAAGGTTTACCACCGCACCTATAACGCTTGTCGTGGCAAATGCCTTTGTGTTCTTCACGGCGGCGAAAATGCCACCGACATATCCGCTTAGGCTACCAAAAACGGTTGCAATCAGTAAAAACGGAACATATTGCCATGCATTATAGAAATCCTTGGCATATAGAATTGAGGCTATCAGGCGCGATATAATAATCAATATTGAACAAATAATTGTCATACCCGCGTTGTATAAAGCATACATCTTGGAGAAAAAGGCATTTTTATCCTTGTTGTCGAATTCTTGGACTGCGGATAGTGTCCAAGCTTGTGTGAATATGTTTTGGAATATCATCAAGATAGACGGAATTTTGTAGCTGACGGAAAAAATACCATTAGCCGCAACTCCACAAAGCCAAACTATGACATACCTGTTAGAAACTCCATTAATCCACCATGATATATTGTTGAGAATCATGGGTTTGCTATAAGCAAGCATTTCTTGATGGAGTTTTTTGTCCAACTTGCTGAATTTTATATATTTCCATCCTTTTATAGTAATAAAGAGATAGATGGATTGTCCAGTAAAACCTAATATGTTTGCAAGGAAATATCCGATAAGCCCCATGTGCAAGGGTAACAGGAAAAGCAGATTCAGTAATATGATAATAACAGAACATATAACTCCCGATATGGCCACTTCCTTTATTTTGTCTATTCCCCTTGTAAAATAATTCAAGATGCCATTTGTTGCCGAAGCTACCAACATTAAAAAAAACAACCATGGATAATCATTTATAATGTTTACAATCTTAAAAATATGGTTGGACAAAACGATGATTGCTCCCCATACGGTACACACTATAAGATGATATAAGCTTATGGAAAAAATATCTTTTCTGTCATAATTCAGATTTAATGGAAATCTTAATGATGCATCACAAATATTCAATGACAATATCGGTATTAGTAAGGACGTGGTTGTGTTTAACAAATCATACGTCCCATATTCTTCTGTCGTAAGGACATAAGTGTAAAGTGGAACAAGAAAGAAACTTAGTAATTTTGTTCCGAATTGGCCTATGGCCAAATACCCCGTGTTTTTTGCAAGATAACCGATTCTACCCATGTTGTAGACTTCTTATCGCATTGTCAAGGTACGTTCTGGATTTCTCAATAAAAGGGGTAAGCCTTTGGTTGATGTCTTCAAAATTCACATCTTTAAGTGCATTGATATCCTTGACGCGTTCTTCATTTATAAATCTGTTGGCGACTCCTGCCATATTCAGCAAGTTTATTATTCTTAGATTTTGATTATTGTTTTCTTTATTGTGGAAACGTTGAAACGTAACAAACTGACGTTGGAATATGATGGAAAAAATTGTCCCATGAAAAGAATCGGTCATAACCATGTCCGCATCTTTAATCAAAGAAAGAAATTCAGAAGGGCCTGCCGGTATTGTACTTTTTCTGTGATAGACTCCAATAGAATGGATAATCTTTAATTTAAGTCCTTTTCGTTTTGCATAATTAATGGCAGCCTGCATATATTTTTTATTTCTTGTCAACATGTAGAGTAGTAAGAAAGGTGGATTAAGATTTTTTTTATCTTTCGTTATAAGTTTTGACCATTCTTCCATAGGTACAAATAAGGTCGGGTCTGTTACTGTTGTAACTTCCTTGTTCGTTAACTGGCAAAGAAAGGACGCTGCATGAGGTTCTCTTGCTGAAAGAAATGGAAAATCTTTGAGTCGTTGTGCTAATTCGTTTTGTAAGTTTTTGGGGTAATCTATAAGTCCACTTGGTGCATATGCTATTTTGGATTTGCTAGTAAAAGTTGCAAAAAAGAAGTCTTTTCCGATTGCAGACAAGCATTCTGGAAGCCATATTTGATCGCTTCCACACACATAGCAGTCATAACGTTTGTCTAGTAGTTCAAGGGGTATTATATTTTTGTCAATGTCAAGTTGGGTATTACGGAAGTTTTGAAACATTTCAAGGGCGATGGAGTCGTTCTTTTTAGATTTTCTATAAGAAGGGAGAACAATAGCCTTAAGGCTTCTTTTGCACTTGCTTGTTAGTATTGTTAGTTTAGGACGGGGTAAATTTGTAGTGTAAATAGAATCGTCGAGTAGTACGGCATTATGTCCCATACTCCTTAGCTGCCATTGCATGGCATAGGCTTGAAGATAAGTGCCATAGTTAGGATAAGAACACCATGTAATAATTGCTATCTTCATACTTGTTTTTTATAGATTTATATTGCAATTGTATTTTAGGTATGCAAGTAAGTGTTTTGGGCACTTTATAAGTGCTATTTTTTGTCCTTTTACACAGGAGTTTTCCCAAAAACATCCTTCATCCTTCAGGATGCATGCTAACGCGTTCATTATTTTGAAGTTACAGACTGAAGGATGTTTCAGGCATCTTTCAGCCATGTTTCATTTCCTTTGGAAGAGAACGGAAAATCAATCTGCGGAGAATGAAAAATTGTTTGGCTTAGATTGGAAAATTGTTTGGCGCAGAGCGTTTGACGGCTTTCTGCCATGAAAGGGAACTGAAGGATGAGATTTTATCGTTCAGTTCCTAATGTGTTGTATGATAGAGGCTTGCCATGCATCCTGAAAGATGAAGGAGGTTTTTGGAAATTCCCTGGGGGGAGCGTATTTCATCTCGTGACCATCCAATCTTTCAGGGTGTGCCGTTCCATGTCGAAGTTGATGCCGACTTTCACCACGGGCAGGCCGCACAGGGCGAAGCGTTCGGGATAGTTTCTCAGGTCAATCTGTTGCATGGCAGCCTCGGTGGATTGGTTCAGTTTCAGTTCCACGACGTAGAGCGTGGTGGCAGTGCGCATTACCATGTCCACCCGTCCGCTCGGGGTACGTACTTCCACGTCCACGTACGCGCCAAGGAGGCTGAAAATGATGTAGAGCATCTGTTGGTAATGGCCTTCGTAGTCCGTGCGGTCGCAATAAGGAACGGTGGAGAGGAACGTCTGCAGCAGGCGAAGCATCCCGTCCATGTCGCCGCGCACTAAGGCACGGGCCAAATTGACCACCGTCGTATTGGTCGTCTGCGTGTCGCGTGTCACATAATAAGGTATGAGGCTGCGCATCAGGCCTATCCTCACTTCCGCATTCGGGATGTCCGACGTATAGATTTGGAACATCTCATCATATCCCTTGATGGTGACATAGCCGCTTTGGTACAACAGGGGGCGTTTTGCATCCGTTCGGTCGGTGCGTCGAAATCGGCCGCCACAGCCTCGTTTCTTTATGTCCTATTGGTGCAGCCACACCGTCTGCAAGTACCTGCGCCATACGGCCAAATGGGTGGTGGCATTGATTTCCTTGCAGATGTTGATGTAAGTCGTGGCCAGTCGTTCTTTTGCACCGTCGATGTCCGGAGACGTGATGGCCAACACGTTCAGGGTTTCTACCCCTATCTTGAGACGGGGGAGGGCTTTTACCGGAGAGTCCTTGTCAGTCAGTACGCGGTAGAGCGTAGGGGCGAAGTTCCGGAACGACTCGACGAGCTTTTCTTCCTGTGTCTTGCCGTCTTTTCCGTTTAGGCCCGTTCCTGTTACCAAGCGTTCATTGGCCTTGCCTGTGGTTCGGAAATATTTGTCCAAGAACATGTCCCAGTTGGTAAAAAGAATGTAGCCGCTTTGGGCTGTGTCGGGCATGATGCCGATATGGCTGTAGTAAGTGGTGGTTATGGATTCCTCTTCGCCTTTGCTGGGGCGGTAGGCCCGTTCCGTAATGTCCGTCTTTCGGATGATTTCGGTGAAGTCCGTGTGGGGCAATTCCGCTTCGTCTTTTCCGTCTTCGAAATCCACGCCCGAAGTTGGGGTGAGAAACGGGCGGATGACGTGCTTGTCCCAATGGGTTCTTACGTAGCCGGGATTGTCACGCTCGTAACGGGCAAGGTCCAAGAGCAGTTCTGCCTCTCGGGTGTTCAGTCGGGATGTCTTTTGGCTCAGTGCCTCGTACCCTTTGCGGGACAGGGCTTTGCGAAGTTCGGCGAGCGACGGTTTTATCACCAACGAATCGACTGTTTCGTAGAGCATCGGAAGCGTTTCCCTTTCATGACCGCAACTTTCCAATATGCCGACGAGCAAATCTACGGCTCGTGCTTTTTGTGTGCCGATGGTTTGGCGGTCGCCTTCGGTGTTATGCAAGCGAACCACATGGAAGTTCCAGATGTTGGGTATGGATACGGCAAAGTGCCCTTCCGAGTCTATGGATTTCATGTTGAACACCAACCTCCGTTCCCTGTGGAAGCGGGTCAGATAGCCTTCGCGCCCTTTCAACGGGCCGTCCAAAACCTTGACAATCTCGTTCGGCTCATTGGTTTTCGGGTTGAAGGCGTAGTCACTGTAAGGCTTTTCCAATACGATGACGTGTTCTGCGTAATTTTCATTGAAGTCCTTGAAGAAGCGCATCTGTTCTTCGGGTATCGTCAGGAAACCGGCCTTGTGCCTGTCGTCTTTTTTGCGTTCATACAAGAGGGTGCCGTCCGGGTAGTATTTGCCGATGAAGTCTGCCACGGCTTCCTGGGTGGAAAGGACGAACACGTAACCGGCAAATAACGGCTGCTGCACGTCCCTGCCTTTGCTGCCTATGTCTGCCGTGGTATGGGTGGGGCAATAGGCTTCAAGTATATTGGGGGCTTGCGGCAGATGGGCCGAAAGTAAATCGGTAAGTTTCCTTTCTTGGTGGGGAAGGGTGCGGATGACGAACCACCGGAAGTCCACCTTGTTTAATTTGTCATGATGCTGTGGCTTCATGCAATCTTTATTTTCCCCTCATGCCGGACGCATAAGAGTTATGAAATGCCTTTTTCAGGCGTAACGGTCGTATCCTGGAAGAACCTCAGCAACGAATATCCACCGTTTTTATGGGAAGAGATGAACGAAGCGTTGCACGCTTCATAAGATCCTTTGCCATATCATTCATGTTTAAAATGGTTTGTTCAACCTTTCTAAGTGGCAGTTTTCATAATGTTGTATAATATGAAACAGCCACTTTCTGCAAACAGGTTAAAATCAAAGTTATCCTATGGGGCTTTTCTTGTGGTTCGTCTAACCAATGAAGGTTTGGAAACATGTTTTTCAAAAAATCTAAGCATAAAACGGAGCGGATTCAGTTCTTTTTACTAACTTTGCCGCTGAATGGCTGTTTCATATTATACAACTGCCATGGTTGCTAAGCATTCCTCGTAGGTTTGATTATTTCAAAATCTTGTCAATCATCTTTTTGTTGGCTTCCATCACGACAGTAGTGTCGATTGATGAAAGGTAGATTTGTGTGGTTTTCAGGCTGTCGTGTCCCAATCCTGTGCTGACAATCGAAAGGTCATAGCCCATGTCCCGCATGGTGGTGGCCCAAGTGTGGCGCGCCACGTATGTTGTCAGTGGGATGCGCAAGCCTGCTATCCTGCCTATTTTCTTCAAGTTCCGGTTGATGTTATGTTCTGCTTTTTCGTATTGCCGGCGTTCCGTCCCGTCGGCATGGGTGATGATGGGCAGCAGGTACGGGCTTTCGGTTGTCAAATGAGCATACGTCTCGACGATGGCTTGCATGGAAGGCTCCCAACCGATGTTCAGGCTCTGTCGCGTCTTTTTACGGTCGTATTGCAGTACGCCGTTCCGGATGTCGGATTTTCTCAGGTAGGCCAGGTCTACGAACGATATTCCTTGCAGGTAGATGCTCAGGATGAACATGTCCCTTGCAAAAATGAGCGGAGAGCCTGCAGGCAAGCGGAGAAGCCTGATGGTCCGGATGGCTTCTAACGGGATGGCCCGTTTGGACGTTTTGGCAAAACCGGTGAACACATGCCGGAAGATACCTTTGTCCGTAGTCAGGCCCATCTCGACGGCTTTGCGGTAAAGGGTACGAAGGGTACGCAGGTAACATGAGGATGAATTGCGTTTAAGTCCACGGCTCTTCATCCATGCTTCATATAAGGTCATCGTTTCCGCGTTCAGTTCGTCAAGGGCTATGTCTGTGCCTTGGCGGAAACGGGCGAAGCTGCTCAGTGCGTCACGGTAGGTCTTGGCTGTCCCAGGGCGGCCGACCTTTGCCTTCCGGTCGGCCATGTCGAGGATGAAACCGAACCATGTCGGGCAGGTGGGCAACTGTTTGTAAGCCGATACGATGTCTTCTGTGCCGTACTCCACCCTTTTCGTTTCCATCTCCGTGATGATGGCCGTAAGCTGATTGGTGTACCATTTTATTTTGGAAGCCGTAAGCCGCAGGAAATTTTGCCTTTCCGGTGTGCCGGCAATCCGGATGGAGGATGTGGCGTCGTTCCATTCATCCTGCCGTATGTGGAAACCGGTATGAATCATTCTTACCGTTCTGCGATGAATCACTTGGAAATACAAGGTCCCTTCTTGCTCTGGCAGGGTAGAAGGACGGAATTTCAATTTGAATGAGGCCATAATGATTTTTGTTTTAGAAAATGGATATGGATTATATTCTGGATTTTCATAAAGTCCGTAAAGGAAGCAATAAGTGCCTATTTTTTTAAGGATAATCACTTTAGAATCACTATAAAATTCGTATCTTTGCACCTTAAACGTATATAAGTAATAAGACTATGGCTGAAACGAAAAGAATCAAAACCGCATTGGTGTCGGTCTTCCACAAAGACGGGTTGGACGCTTTGTTGAAAAAGTTGCATGAAGAAGGTGTGAAGTTCCTTTCCACGGGAGGGACCCAGAAGTTTATCGAAGAGTTAGGGTATCCGTGTCAAGCCGTGGAAGAGGTGACGACTTATCCTTCCATTTTGGGCGGGCGCGTGAAAACGTTGCATCCTAAGATTTTCGGCGGTATTCTCGGGCGTCGCGGGTTGGCTGAAGACCAGGCGCAGATGCAACAATATGAAATACCTGAAATCGACTTGGTCATCGTAGACCTTTATCCGTTCGAGGATACGGTGGCGAGCGGTGCATGCGAGGCGGACATCATTGAAAAGATAGACATAGGCGGCATTTCGCTGATTCGTGCCGGAGCCAAGAACTTCAAGGATGTGGTAATCGTGCCGAGCAAGGCTGAATATGGGCCGCTGTTGGATTTGCTGAACCGGAAAGGGGCGCAGACTGACGTGGAAGACCGCCGGTGGTTTGCCACCCGTGCGTTCGGCGTGAGCAGCCATTACGATACGGCCATACATGCTTATTTCGATGGTGGCAAGTAAGACGAAGGCGTTTAAGGTAACGGATTTGGAAATATTAAAATGAAGTGAAAGGCTGATGGGATTCTTTTCTTTTACTCAGGAAATAGCAATGGACTTGGGGACGGCCAATACCATTATCACCAGTGACGGGAAGATTGTGGTGGACGAGCCTTCCGTGGTGGCGTTGGACCGGCGCACGGACAAGATGATAGCCGTGGGGGAGAAAGCCAAGTTGATGTATGAAAAGACGCATGACAACATCCGGACGGTGCGTCCCTTGCGCGAAGGGGTCATCGCTGATTTCTATGCTTGCGAACAACTGATGCGCGGACTGATAAAGATGGTGCATACGGGTAGCCGCTTGTTTTCCCCTTCCTTGCGCATGGTGATAGGCGTTCCTTCCGGTTCTACCGAGGTGGAATTGCGTGCCGTGCGCGATTCGGCTGAACATGCCGGGGGACGGGACGTGTATCTGATTTATGAGCCGATGGCGGCAGCCATCGGTATCGGAATCGACGTGGAGGCTCCTCAGGGCAACATGATAGTGGACATAGGCGGAGGTTCCACGGAAATCGCCGTCATTTCTTTGGGCGGCATCGTGTCGAATAACTCTATCCGTATTGCAGGGGACGACCTCACGGCCGATATCCAGGAGTATATGAGCCGCCAACATAATGTGAAGGTGAGTGAACGTATGGCCGAGCGTATCAAGATTCACGTGGGGGCTGCGCTGACGGAATTGGGCGAGGATGCCCCGGAGGATTATGTAGTGTATGGCCCGAACCGCATTACGGCCCTGCCGATGGAAGTCCCGGTGTGTTATCAGGAAGTGGCGCACTGCATGGAGAAGAGCATCGCCCGTATCGAGACGGCTGTCTTGAGCGCGTTGGAGAATACGCCGCCGGAATTGTATGCTGACATCGTGCATAACGGCATCTACCTGACCGGCGGAGGGGCTTTGTTGCGCGGGTTGGACAAGCGGTTGACCGACAAAATCAACATACCGTTCCACATTGCCGAAGACCCGTTGCACAGTGTGGCCAAAGGCACCGGCATCGCCCTGAAGAATGTGAACAACTTCTCTTTCCTGATGTAAGCCGTGCAGGGCTTATTGGATTTTTTGAAGAAATATAGTTATTGGCTCCTTTTCATTTTATTGGAAGGAGTCAGTTTGTTATTGCTTTTCCGTTTCAACCTTTATCAGGGTAGCGTGTGGTTCACTTCTGCCAATGCGGTATCCGGTCGCGTGTTGGAGTGGGAGTCGGACTTTTTGTCCTATATCACTTTGGGTGAACGGAACAAGGAGTTGATGCAGAAAAACTTAGTGTTGGAACAGCGGGTCAGGGCATTGACGGAGTTGTTGGACCGTGCGGGGCATGATTCCACCTATACGGAACTGCGCCAAAAGGAGTTGTTGGCGGATTTCAGTATGGTGCCGGCCGAGGTGGTGGGCAACAGCGTGAACAAGCATAACAATTACCTGACCATTAACAAGGGGGAATTGGATGGCGTGAGGCCGGAGATGGGGGTCGTATGCGGCACGGGTGTCGTGGGGATCGTCTATCAGGCTTCATCGCATTATGCGATTGTCATGCCGTTGTTGAATGGAAAGTCGAATATCAGTTGCCGGGTACGGGGAACGGATTATTTCGGTTACTTGCGTTGGGAAGGCGGGCATCCTTTGTATGCTTCTTTGGGCGATATACCTCGCCATGCCCGTCTGAAAGAAGGCATGACGGTAGAGACCAGCGGTTTCTCTGCGGTTTTTCCGGCGGGCTTGTTTGTCGGCAAGGTGACAAAGGTGGAAAATTCGGAAGACGGGCTTTCCTATAAGTTACAGGTGAATTTGAGTACGGACTTTGCCCGGCTTCGGGATGTGTGTGTGCTCACGACACCTAATCGGGTGGAGATAGACAGTTTGCAGCAAAAGATAGAAACAGAAAAATAAGGCAGAGGTATGATGCAGAGTTTTTTCAGCAGGTTGTTGTGGGCATTCATCTTGTTGGTTTTTCAGGGATTGGTATTCAATCATATCCATTTTTTCGGTTATGCCACTCCTGTCATATATGTGTATATCCTTTGTCTCCAGCCGTTGAACACTTCACGGTGGGCGTGGCTGTTATGGGGATTTGCTGTCGGGTTAGGATCCGATTTCTTTTCCGAGACACCGGGTTTGGGGGCTGCATCCATGACTCTGACGGCCTTGTGCGCTCCGCAACTTTTGCGGTTGTTTACTCCCAAAGACTGTCTGGAAGACATGGTGCCGGGCTACCGGACGTTGGGAGGATGGAAATACATTGGGTATGTGACGTTGCTCGTACTGCTACAGCAGGCATCCGTTATGATGCTTGAGGTTTTTTCCTTCTTCAGTGCTTTGGACATGCTTTATACTTACTTGGGAAGCAGTGCGCTTTCCATTGTGCTGATATTGGTATTGGAGAGGATGCGCGGTAATAAATAGTTGGAAGTTTCGGATAGGATGGCTAATTATAATAGGGAAAAGCGTAAATATGTAATTGGGGCGGTGGCTACGGGCATCGTCCTCATTTATATTGTCCGGCTTTTCACTTTGCAAATCATGAGTGACGATTACAAGAAGAATGCCGACTCCAATGCTTTCCTGAAGAAAATCCAATACCCGTCGCGGGGAGTCATCACCGACCGCAACGGGAAGTTGTTGGTATACAACCAGCCATCGTATGACATCATGGTGGTCATGAACGAGCAGCAGGGGGTGGACACGTTGGATTTGTGTGCAAGCCTCGGAATAACCAAGGAGTACTATGTCAGGCGGATGGAAGAAATCAAGGACCGCCACCGCAATCCCGGTTATTCGCGCTACACCCAGCAGCTTTTCATGAGCCAGTTGTCTTCTGAGGAGTTCTGCGTGTTCCAGGAAAAGCTGTTCCGTTTTCCCGGCTTTTATGTACAACGCCGTTCCATCCGTCAATACCAGTCCCCGTATGCCGCGTTGGTTTTGGGGGACATCGGCGAGGTGTCGCCTGCGGATGTGGAAGAAGATGAATATTACCAGAACGGTGATTTCATCGGCAAGCAAGGCGTGGAACGTGCGTATGAGAAGCAGTTGAGGGGGAAAAAGGGGATACAAATTCTTTTGCGCGATGCCCGGGGGCGTATCAAGGGGCGGTATATGGACGGCAAACTGGACACCAAGACCGTGCCCGGCAAGAACCTGACTTTGGGACTCGACTTGGAATTGCAGGCACTCGGCGAGCGTCTGATGGAAGGCAAGTTGGGCAGTATCGTGGCCATAGAACCTTCTACCGGCGAAGTGTTGTGCATGGTGTCTTCGCCTACTTACGATCCCCGTATGATGGTGGGCCGGCAGCGTGGAAAGAACCATTTGGCATTGAGCCGTAATCCGTTGAAACCCTTGCTGAACCGTTCCATCATGGGGCAGTATCCTCCCGGCTCCACGTTCAAGACCACGCAGGCGTTGACTTTCCTTCAGGAAGGCATCATCACTCCCGAGACGGCTTATCCTTGTTACCACGGTTTTATCTATCGGGGTCTGAAAGTGGGATGCCACGGACATGCGGCACCGGCCAAGTTAGTCCCGGCCATAGGGACTTCCTGCAATGCTTATTTTTGTTGGGGGCTTTATTACATGTTCGGCAACCGGACCAAATACAAGAATGTGCAGGAGGCCATGACGGTGTGGAAAGACTATATGGTGTCGATGGGGTTCGGGTATAAACTCGGCATCGACTTGCCCGGAGAGAAGCGGGGATTGATTCCGAATGCTCCCTTTTATGACAAGGCCTATCGTGGTTCATGGAACGGGTTGACCGTGATCAGTATCTCCATCGGCCAGGGCGAAGTGAACGCCACTCCTTTGCAAATCGCCAATCTCGGTGCGACAATAGCCAACCGGGGGTACTTTATCACGCCCCACGTGGTGAAACAGATACAAGACGAGCAGATAGACACGCTTTACACCCGGCGGCGGTATACGATGGTGGAAGCCCGGCATTACGAAACGGTGGCGCAGGGGATGCGGAGGGCCGTGTTGGCCGGGACTTGCCGTAAGGCTAATATTCCCGGTATAGAAGTCTGCGGCAAGACGGGTACGGCACAGAACCGTGGACACGACCATTCCGTGTTTATGGGGTTCGCCCCGATGAACGAACCTAAGATTGCCATTGCGGTGTACGTGGAAAATGGTGGTTGGGGAGCAGACTATGGTGTGCCTCTCGGGGCGCTGATGATGGAACAGTATTTGAACGGCAAGCTCTCGCCCGAAAGCGAGAAATTGGCGGAGATGTATCAACAAAGACATATCGGTTATGGTACGGCGGACAGATGAAAAGGAAAAGGGTGTGTGGCGTTCATTGGATTGGTGGACCATCCTTATATATATGGCCTTGTTGGCGTTTGGATGGATCAGCATTTGCGGAGCCAGCTACGATTTTGACATGGAGGGGAACATTTTTTCATTCGATTCCCGTTCGGGGATGCAGATTGTATGGATAGGGACATCGTTGGCATTGGGCTTTATCCTTTTGATGCTTGACGGGAAGTTGTACGACACCTTTGCATACGTCATTTATGCCCTGTTGCTTGTCTTGCTGTTTGTCACGCCTTTTTTGGCACGAGATATCAAGGGCTCCCATTCGTGGATAAAGATAGGGCCTTTCAGCCTGCAGTCTGCCGAGTTTGCCAAATGTGCCACGGCATTGGCTTTGGCCAAATTCATGTCTGCTTACGGGTATAATATTTCGCGGTGGAAAGACTTTTTGGTGACGTTGGCCATCATTGTCGTGCCTATCGTCTTGATTATCTTGCAACGGGAGACCGGTTCGGCTTTGGTCTATCTGGCCTTTTTCCTGATGCTTTACCGGGAGGGGATGCCCGGAGCCGTGCTTTTTACCGGGGTGTCGGCTGTGGCTTACTTTGTAGTGGGCGTGCGTTTCGAGCACGTCATGTTAGGGCATATCCCTACCAGCGCCGGAGAGTTTCTGGTGATGATGATGGTGATTCTTTTTACGGTCGGTATGGTGCACGTCTATTGTGACAAGGTATCGGTGGAACGGAACATCCTGTTCTATGGGGTGGGCGTGATAGCATTGGCTCTTGGTTTTTCAGGCTTTGTCATACCTTTCGACATTACCTGGATTTTGGTTACGGTATGTGTGGCCATGATACTGTATTTGTGCTATGTGGCTTTGAGCGAGCGTGTCATGCGCTATTTCTATATCGCGTTGTTTGCGTTGGGTTCCATGGCGTTTTTTTATTCGGCCGATTACGTGCTGAACAGCGTGATGGAACCTCACCAGAGGGTGCGTATCAACGTGCTTTTGGGGTTGGAGGACGATCCTTCGGGAGCCGGTTATAATGTCAACCAGGCCAAAATTGCCATCGGTTCCGGAGGATTACGGGGGAAAGGCTTCCTGAACGGGACGCAAACCAAATTGAAGTACGTGCCGGAACAGGATACCGATTTCATTTTCTGTACGGTCGGGGAAGAAGAAGGTTTTTGGGGAGCCGCCGGAGTGTTGGTGTTGTTCCTGGTGCTCATTCTCCGTTTGATTCATTTGGCCGAGCGGCAACCCTTTGCCTTTGGGCGTATCTATGGCTATTGCGTGATGAGTGTTTTCCTGTTCCATGTGTTTATCAACGTGGGAATGGTGTTGGGACTTACACCGGTTATCGGTATCCCATTGCCGTTTTTCAGTTACGGGGGATCATCCCTGTGGGGCTTCACCATCTTGTTGTTCGTGTTCCTGCGCATAGATGCCGGACGCAATCTGGCCAAGAGGAATTAAGGCTTTAGCGGCAGATGAGAACTCCCACATCGTGTATGCCCGGAAGGACTTCCCGTTGCATGAGATGTATGATGCGGACTTGTCCGGTTTGTCCACGGTATAACGCCATGGGAGGAACCGGTACGTCGTATTGGTACATATAAATGCCTTTGCCCATGCGGTGGGTGACAGGATCCATCAACTGGCATTTCACCGTATCACGGCGTAGGGTGTCCGGGTGGGAAAACTCCCGTTCCACTGCCAACCAGATAACGGTGTACGGATATGAATCGGTTGAGCGCAATCCCAGTTCGAACTGATACGTAGCCTCTGCCCGCACCGTGTCGATGTCGAATGTGAGTGTGTCCCGCCTGCTCCATCCTGACCCGGGAACGTGGCGGTATGAATGGTAGATTACATGCTCATTACAGCCCGTAAGCGACAAGAGGGCACCTATGGCTGCAATGAGCTTTGGAGCGTGGAGGATGGTCATGGTCATTCCGTCTTTTCGGCCGGTGTGCTTGGGGCGGGTTTAACGGGCTTTTCCGAACGGTTTCCCCTGTCCCTTTTGCGTTTTTCTTTGCCGGGGCGGTTTTCGCGATTGCCTCCCTGTTCCCCTTTGTATTCTTTGTTGTCCCGTCTGCGGTTACGGCGGTCTTTCCCTGCATTCTCTTCCCTGCGTTCCGTGCCCTGAGTCTCTTTGGAGGATTGTGGGCCGCGAGGATTGCCGTTGTCTCTGCGTTTGCCTTTGTTTTTCCGCCTTTTGTCGAACCGTGTCAGGCTCTCTTGTTCCACGAGGTCGGCCGTTTTGGCCGGTTCTGCTGCTTCCCCGCTTTCCAAGCGTTGGGGCTTCTCGCCCCGGCGGTTCATGTTGATGATTTCGAACACCCTTGCGGTAGTGAGGGTGACTAAGTTAGCCGCCAGATGTTTGTCGGTGGAGTAGGTGACTAATCCGGCCAGGATGTCGGCTTTGAAGAAATAATATTCCGCATCTTGGGTTTGCAATGTGATTTCCTTGCTCGGCAGGCGTTTTCCGGCCTCCACGTAAGTGTCCACCTCATAGTTCATGCAACATTTCAGTTTGGCGCATTGCCCGGCCAGTTTCTGCGGGTTCAGCGAAATGTCCTGATAGCGGGCAGCTCCGGTGGAGACGGAAACGAAGTTCTTCATCCACGTGGCACAACACAATTCCCGCCCGCACGGGCCGATACCGCCGATGCGTCCTGCTTCCTGCCGTGCACCGATTTGTTTCATCTCGATGCGTACGCGGAAAGTTTCGGCCAATACCTTGATGAGTTGCCGGAAGTCCACGCGTCCGTCCGCGATATAGTAGAAAATGGCTTTGTTCCCGTCGCCTTGGTATTCCACATCGCCGATTTTCATTTGCAGTCCCAATTCCTTGGCAATCTGGCGCGAACGTATCATGGTGTCGTGCTCACGGCTTTTGGCCTCTTCGTACTTTTCCATGTCCACCGGTTTAGCTTTGCGGTACACCCGTTTGATTTCCTGTTCCGATTTCAGGTTGGCCTTCTTGATTTGAAGGGGGACGAGCCTTCCTGTCAGGGTGACCACGCCGATGTCGTGCCCCGGAGTGGCTTCTACGGCCACGATGTCGCCTTTCTCCAGTGGCAGACGGTTGCTGTTGTGGTAATACCCCTTGCGCGTGTTCTTGAACTGTACTTCCACGAGGTCGGTAGCCTCCGCGTTACCCGGGATGTCTGCCAGGTAGTCGTACGTGTTCAGCTGTTTATTTTGTCGTCCGCAGCCTTTGGCGCAAAGTCCCCGGCACGGTCCGTTCAGTTTGAATTTTTCCTCCATTCGTTGTCGGTTTTTGAAATATATTATTGTATGAGCAGCACGATCATTTTCAGGGCAAAGTCGAAAAATACGATTTTCGGGTTGACATTTTGCTCTATGTCCCGTTGTGCGTTGCTCAGTTCATCCATGATTTTAATGACGTTGCGTTCGTTGACGAAACGTGCGAAATTCTTGGCGAAGTCTCCTTCCTGCGTTGTCATGTAGTTCAGTTCCGGATTGCGGAAGTTATAGATGAAGTTCTCGCGAATCAGTCTCTGGCAATACGTCAGGAAGTTCTTTTGCCTTTCCCGTCCCATGCCGGCAATCTGTTCGCTCCATTTCCGCATGTCCTTGATTTTGCGTTGGTAGCTTAACCGCATCAGCATGACGAACAGGTCGAAGAAGAGCAAGTTGTCCCGGTTGGTATCCAGACTTTTCAGTGCTGCGGTATAACTGCCCTTCGCATTACGTGCGAGAACTTCCACGTCCTCCGTGGGATGGCTTTTGCGGAGGGCTTCCACCAGACTTTCGTGGTCGATGCCCTTTACCTCGATTTGTTGGGTGCGGCTCAGGATGGTGGGCAGGATTTTCTCCGGCTCGTCGCTCACCAAAAGGAAATTCGTTTGTTCGGGCGGTTCTTCGATGAGTTTGAGCAGCTTGTTGGCGCATTCCGCATTCATTTTCTCCGGCATCCAGACGATTAGGATTTTGCGTCCGCCCAAGGTGGATTTAAGTGCCAGTTTCCGCTGTATCTGGGCGGCTTCGGCAGCATAGATGAGTGCCTGTTGGTTTTCAGCCTTCATGTCGCCCAACCAGTCGTTCAAGTCAAAATAAAGCCCGGCTTGCAGCCGCTTGCGCCACGTATCTATATACACGTCGCATACGGAGCTTTCTGCCGTTTTGTATTTGATGATGGGGAAGACGAAATGGAGGTCAGGGTGTACGAAGTGCGTGAAAGCCCGGCATGACGGGCATTCCCCGCAGGCATCGTGCGCTCCCGGGCAGTGGCATAGCAGGTATTGGGCGTACGACACGGCTAAAGCCAGTTTTCCGCATCCCGAAGGACCGCTCAGGAGCAGGGCATGCGGCACACGCCCGGCTTGAGCTTCCTGAAGGAGGCGTTCCTTGATATCTGTTTGTCCTACAACCCGGCTGAACATGGCTTTAGTAGATTTGGCGTGCGATTTCGCGGATACTGTCCACAGCCGAGACGGTGTAGAAATGGATGCTCGGCACGCCGTGGCCGATCAGTTCGCGGCATTGTTCCACCGTCCATTCTATCCCCACTTGTTTGGCTTCCTCGTCCGTTTTGCATTTTCTTATTTCCAAAGCCAGATCCTGGGGCAGGTCGCAATGGAACGTTTTAGGCACTACGCTGAGTTGTGACAGTTTGGCAAACGGCTTGATGCCCGGGATGATGGGGATGGTGATGCCGGCTCCGCGTGCACGGTCCACGAAGTCGAAATACTTCGCATTGTCGTAGAACAACTGGGTGACGGCGTATGCGGCACCCATGTCGGCTTTTTGCTTGAGCACGGCCAAGTCGGCTTCCGGATTGGGTGCTTCCTCATGTTTTTCCGGATAGCAAGCCACACCGTATGAAAACGGTGTGCCGGGAGACTTGATGGGCGAACCGTCGACGAAGAAACCGTCATTGAAACGGTTGATGTGCCCGATAAGTTCCGTGGCATGTGAATAACCGTCGCCTGTAGGACGGAATGCCGGGTCTTCCTTGGCCTTGTCGCCGCGCAACACCAACAAGTCGCTGATGCCCAAAAACTGCAGGTCGAGCAGCATGTACTCTGTATCCTCACGGGTATATCCGCTGCACAGGATGTGCGGCACGACGTGTATGTCATAATGCCGTTGGATGGCAGCAGCCACGGCTATGGTGCCGGGACGGCGGCGGATGCGGAGGCGTTGCATGATGCCTCCTCCTAAGTCTTTGTACACATACTCGCTGCGGTGGTTGGTAATGTTGATGTATGCCGGGTTGAATTCCCGGAGCGTATCTATGGTATGGAATAGCCGCTCTATGCCTGCTCCCTTCAGCGGGGGCAGTACTTCAAAAGAAAAAGCCGTTCCTTTATGGTTCTGAATCAAATCAATGACGTTCATCCTTTCTTCGTTTGTACAAAGATACGCAAAGAATCTTAATATGCAGGTAAAAAGGGGAAAGGAATAATATGTTTTTTTCAAAAGCCGATATGGGGTTGACGCGAAGGCAGGAAAAATGCGTCTTCCCCATATCGGCTTGCAAGTTAACGGGCGGTTTGCACTTCTCCGTACAAGGCGTTCACGATGGCACCTTTCTCGGCATTGAGTTTCCCGTACCGGTTGAGGTGTATGCCGCCGTTGTTTTTAATGTTCAGCGTGCCTCCGGATTTCACCAATACATCGGCATTTTGGATGGTGCCGCCGTCCACCTCCAGCGTTCCGCCTTCGAGTACATAAATCCGGTATCCGTCGCGCATCTGCAAGGTCTTGCCCGACGGGATTTTGAATGTGCCGGAGCGTACGATGATATCGTTGGTGAACGCGCCACCTCCCCATTCGGTGGATGAGGTGAGCACTTTCGGATCTTCATAATGGGGAATGTATTCCCCCGTGAATCCCGTGTCGAAACGGGAACGACCCCATTCTATGGCTGTAGATTTACCGTTCGTTTTCCAAGCATAGATATTGCCGCTTTTGTCGGCCGCAATGATTTCGTTTTTTCCGTCACCATCCACGTCCGACACGCAAACGCCATTGTCCATCTTGTCCGCAGTGGATAAAGGAAACCCTGTTATGTCCGTACCGTCATTATGCAGGGCGTATATCAAATTGTCCTGATGGAACACGATGTCAATGGCATCGTCGCCATCCACGTCAGCCAAAAGGGGACAAGTAAGGTTGATATAAGATTCTGTCAACAAGCCCGGCAGAGAACGGTTTATTAACAATTCGCCGGCATCAGACCATATTCGGACGCAATCATATCCTAACGCCACGACTTCCAATCGGCCGTCGCCGTTCACATCTCCCACACTCAAGGGATGCTCTATGCCGTTGCTTACATAAGGGATACAAGCAGGAGTGGAAGCATTACTGTCGAAATTCCCTACGCAAGAACCGTCTTGTCTGATGGCGTAAATGTAACTCAAATTAGTGTTTCTCGTAGTGACGAGTATTTCTTTCTCACCGTCGCCGTCCAAATCGCAAATCGTGGGGGAGCAGTTCAGCATCTGTCCCGGACGGGAGAAGAACGGGGAACGGAGATAAGGCTTACCGTCATGCTGCCATACGTATACATGTCCGTCGCTAGAGCCGCAAATGATTTCCTTGTAGCCGTCACCGTCAAGGTCGGCTACGGCCGGTTCTCCGAAAAAGTCGCCTGACAGATTGCCGAAACTTGCCTTTATGTTCCCATGGGCATCCATGATAACGATAGGCTTCTTTTCGAATTCACTTCTGAATACAATTTCCTTTTCACCTTTTCCGTCCGGTGCATCCACGTCTGTCACGACAGGTGGACGGTAGCAAGACATCATTCCTATGTTTGTCCTCCAAAGCATGTCAGGCAATTTGTCTCCGTCTTTGTCTAATGAAGAATAACATGTTACGTAGTCATCGCACTTATTATAATTGCGAGTCAATGAGATAATGTATTGCTCCCCATTTCCCAACAGGTCGGCCACCACCGGAGTGGCTTCCGCTTTCCATGGGATTTCGGCATAACCGCTGTACGAAGTGGCGTTTCCATCGAGGTCGTAAGGCTCTGTGCCGTCCGGACGGATAGCCACCACCATTCCTTCTGTACCCTCGTCCGTGTATCCCGTGAGGAATATCTCCTTCTGGCCGTCATAGTCGAAATCAGCCGTGTGCGCCTCACAAGTGTAATGCAGGCTTTTCCCCATGGAAAGCGGGAACATGCCCATGGTGGGGTAAATGGTCCACGCCCTGACGGCTTCGGACTTCTCCCCCTCTATATAGCCGGAAGTCAATGTGTTTAACTTGTAATAATATGTGGTCAAAGGGTCTAATCCCTCATCCTTATAATAACGAGTCGACACGGGATATTTGTTCTGTAGCACAAAGCCACCATCTTCCCGGTTGCTCCGGTATATATTGTACAGTTCTTCACTTCCCATCTTGTCCCAATACAGGCTGATGGAGTTGTTTCCCAATTCTGTATGTACTTTGGACAGGTCTATGGGAACGGCTTTTTCCGCGATGTCCGTTATGACACTGTCTTGTGCCACGCCTGCCGTGTAAAGAACGATTTTTAAAGGGATGGGATTCCCCGTCTTGTATTTGTTGGAAATATTTATAAAGGCTGTGGTGCTCGTGGCATTTCTTTTGTTTACCGTGGCTGTCGTAGTGTCTAAAGAAACGACGGAACATGTCATGTCCGAAGTTATGCCTTCTGTACGTTTGGCTACGGACAAGGTTACTTTTTCCCCTGCTTCGGGAATCAAATCCCCATCGGAAGTCCTTCGGATCATAATACGGAACAGTTTTTGCTTGTTCTGTTTCAAATCCACCTTGAACGTATCCACATTCACGGCATCAGTTCCCCGCCTGCTGATGGTCAGGTAGAAACATACGGCATTCCATTCATAGCGTCCTATTTCCGGGGCATCCTCGGCAATCTTGAAACTGAATTGTGTTTGTCCCGGTACCGGATAATATGTTCCGCTTACTTCCCCATAATATACGGAGTCGTTAATCATCGTGATGTAAGGGGAAGATGTGGATAACTTTGCCGTCACGTCGAAAGCCCTGTCTTTTCCGTCATTCTTCAGGCAGATGTCCAAATTCGCTGTTCCTCCAGTTCTTAAAGTTCCTGAAAAGTTTCGGATTTCTGCTATCGTGATCAAGTTCTCTTCCGGTCGTGAAACCGGAATTGATTTCTCAAAGGGAATATAATTGCGTGCGGTCACCGTCACTTTCATTTCTCCCGAAGTCTTCGGGTTGAAAGTGAAGCTGTGCGGTTTTGTGTCGTTTATCGTCACCACGGTGTATGCTTCCGCGTCTTTCATGAGGCAGACTGTGGCTTCTTCTCCTGCCGGAAGGTTCGTGATTTGCACTGTGATGGTGTTTGTTCCGGCTGCTATCTGCGTGGGTGTCACGTAGACTTCTAACTTTTGGGGCACGGCAGACCATACCGGCATTTCCGGGTCGCCTAAAAGGTGGAGGCGGTAATATTCATGTATGGTGGAAAAGTCATTGTAATTAATCATTTGGTTAAGAATTGTTCCTATATGATAAATATGTTTCCTATATAGTGCCGCTAAAAAGTTATTATATTGATAAGTTTCATCAGCATAACCATCATTTGCATTTCCAATAAAAGCCACAGCACCTCCCAAAGGATTCGTTAGGAAATGCTCTGCAATACAATCTTCTGTAAATTTTGCAGGCTTACATCCTCCTGAAATCATTATTAATGGATAATCTCCATTGATCAAATTATTCACATCCTGAATGTAAATACTTTCATGTTTGTCTTTGGAAGAAGCTCCCAATGCACGGGGATGGCTGTGATCCATGTGGTAGACAATATGGAAATGATCCAGTCCGGAGTCACCTCCGTCCTGAAGGGCAGAAAGAAAATGCTCTTTATTCAGTTCCTGTCCGGAATGATACATTGTCTTATCATGATGACGGGGGCAAGTGCAATTGTAATGGTCAAAAAGATACCACTTGGTGATTTGAGGATAATGGGAAAGATAACCATTGATGCTTTCTTTTCCGTCATTATAGAGCGAATCTTTAGATTCATCCTTGCTTATATATGCGGAAATAGCCAAATGATTCATTAAATATTCTGTGCTCACATTTTCCATTTTCTCATACATAAGTACTTTGTTAATAAAAGTCTTGGCTTCCTCTATATCCTCTACAGACGCACGTCCCAAATAACAAAGCCTATCCATATTTATACCATCGCCCGTTTCCTTATAAATATGATTTTTATTGGCATTCCAATCACTTTCTAAGTCTGTATAATAAGCGTCTGATGGATATTCTACATTTGAATAGATGTAACATCTTGCCGGAATGATATTGGTATCCCCTCCTAATAATACAAAAAGTCCGGCTCCCCACTTATGATAACATTCCTGTAAATAGGTATGTATCTTCTCTGCCAAATCCGAACCTTGGTATTCTTTCCCAATGCTTTCCACATCTTTAACCAATGTAGGTACACCTTTCTGCGTTTTCCAATCTGCAAGACGTTGGAACTCACCTTTCAACTCATTATTGGTAATGATTATATAGTCCGGAATTTGCTCTTGTATCACATCTATTGGCATGGAAGCAGATGCAACACGAGTTTGTACGTCCATTACTGCTTCCCCGACCAATTTTACTTTTGAGCTCGTAAAAACATCCACATCCTCTGGATTATCCACCATGGAACGAATTACTTTTTTAATGGCATTGGCTCGACGTACACTCTGTTTTTGTGATTGAACACCATCTACACCTACCATATCGTATCGTAAAACAAAATTCAAATGGCTAACAAATAGCTTTTGTGAAACCGGGTCATATTCTACCGGATGGAGTTGCACGGTGACCAAATGGTATCCCATCTCATTATAATCTGCCACAATTTGAGCTTTGATTTTAGGATAAACTTCCGTACCTTGATAAATAGAGGCATCCGGTTGTGTGAACTTCACTTCATCCTGTTTTTCGGTTATGGGAATAGGTGGTTGTACGGGATAAGGCATAAAGTTGCCATTTACAGCCATGCGATTTGATACTGAGACCTCTACCCCAGTCAGTTTAGCTTCTAAAGGAACTACGTATGTTTTGAGAATGACAGGAAGTTCAGGAGCGCCGGCTTGTTGGATTTTATAATCTCCTCCGTTCCAACGGATCACATCATAACCGTCTTGTTTAGAAAAAGACAGGTCATTCACATTCACTTCGGCTTGTCCACTAATTTGTGCCCGGACAGCCATATATCCTGCCAAAAGCAGAAATATTAAAGGTATTATTCGTTTCATAACTCTATGGTATTAGTTTGACAGTTTCATTCGTTCCGTCTGCATATTTAATATGAGCAATGGTATAGGGTAAAAGAAGGAGATTTTTCTTTATGGAAAATTTAACATCTATTGCAGAACAACATAAGAACTTACGTCCTTGTATATCAAAAAGAGCCATGTCTTTTACACGACGTGGAAATTCCATTATGTAACTCTCCGGTAATTCGGAAATAATCACGCATGATTTTGCCGAACTAAAAGATACGGATGAGCCTTTTAATCGTTCAAGGCTTTTTATATCTCTAAACCGTTTCCAACCATTAGCTGTTTTATATTTTTCGATACTCTCTTCCGGTACGTAAAGGTTGCAAAAATCTCCTATAAAATTTCCATCACCAATTTTAGCAAAAGCCGGTGGGGTTTTGGCCTCACAAATAACAGAACCTATGTTATACTCACAGCCATTGGGATACATTTTATTTATAGCATATTCTGTCTTTATCTCCGGAAAAATATTTGAAAAAGCATAACTCCCAACAGAATCAAGACTTTTTGGAAGCACAATATTATTTTCTAAATACAAATGCTCGCCTCTATAGGCAGAAGAACCAATAATTTTTGTACCATCAGGTATGACAAGCTCTTTATCAGCAAACATTGGAGCTTTATAGGTGAAATAAAAAACAGTTTCCTTATCCTTAGAACATATTAAAGAGGTTGTCTCATTCTGTACATAAAAAAGTTCCGGATGATTTTGGGTTATGATAAATTTTGGTTTGGTGTTCTCATATTCACATATTCCCAAAAAAGGAAAGTTTCCGGTTACTTCACACACTCCCTTAAAGGCATAGTCCCAGATACATTCTATCATTTTCGGCAAAACCAAATAGAGTTCCATCGCTCCCAACGCACCTGCCGGAATGGTGTCTATCTCCGCATCCCGCAAATCCAACGTGTCGAGCTGCTCCAACAGCCCGCCACGCAGGAAAGCATAATCCTCGTCCAATAACGTTCCCGTGACCGTCAGGTATTTCACCGATTGTTTCTGTTCCTCCGTTAACAACGTTTCCAAGGCGTTTTCACCGGCATGTACGGTCACATGCGTACCGTTGCTTTCAGGTGCCTGTGCCATGCACAATCCTGTGCACAAGCAGCACGTCCATATTATCAATAACGTTTTCATAAGCTCCTCCCTACTTATTTAGTGATAATCATCCGCTTGGTGTCAATCACCTTGCCGTCGGCCACCAAAGCATAAAGGTACATTCCGGGGGCGAGGCTTCCGGCTTCAAGCGTCACGGAAGATTTACCCCTGTCCTGCAACGTCTTTTGGTCTATCTGCGTGCCGTTCAAGTCATAAATGTACAGGAATGCGGACTTCACGCTTTCCGGCAACGTGTAGCGCACCACTGTCGTTTGCGTGAAGGGGTTCGGGTCGTTTTGCTCCAATGCCGGGACATCCAATGCGTTGCCGCCGATGCCCGTTTCATTTCCGTTCCGGGCACGTACATTATAGGTCTGCGCCCCTTGCAACGATACCACTTGTGCGCGGAGTTCACTGACGGACTGCACCAAAAGCGGAATCATCTCCGTGTAGTTGATGCAAAGGTCTCCCTCCTGACTTTCATAGACCAGGTCCGGGTAGATCTCTTTCAGCACTTCGGCATCCAGTCCGTAATGTGTTTTCTCCAATGCCTGCGCGTCTGTCACGGAACGGGGAGCTGCTGCCACGGTATCCCCCGATGCCGCAAAAGCCTGTGCCGCCTGTGGTTCGGACAGGTTGTATTGCACGGCGGTCAACTGCGAAAGTTTCTCTACCACTGACATGCTGTTCGTGGCATCGCTTTCAGCCGACAGGGGCATTACCGCCGAACGCCCCATCAAGGCGGAACGGGAAGCCGAGGGGGTCAGCACCGTACCGTAAATATTTCCTGTGGTACGGATGTCGCCCATAAAATAACCGACATAGCGACCGGGTACATTTATATCTACATTGTCTAATGTCCCGACTATGGCAGCTCCTCTTTGGTTGCCTCTCAAATTACCGTGTACGGCATAATTGTAGCCACTGGTGGAATTTCCGGCTTCACCAAATACTCCCCATGCCCTACCGCGTCCCAAAGGACTGCCATATATAGAGTAGCCTTTTATCCCTATATAGAATTGCCCTCCATCTACCCAATTATTACCTTCATTGGCTATAAGCCAAGTAGAATTGTTCGTAGGGACGCCTTCACGTCTTACGTACAGGGCATGATTGTTAGAACGGATGTAAGTCTTATATCCCGTCCCTTTATTACTTGCATTTCCTCCCACGACCAACGCAGCCTCCGGTACCGCCGAGGATTGGATGCCTACATTGCCATTGGAATACATCTTGATTTGCGCCTGCAACCCGGAAAATACAACACACACACCGATTAATGTAACTGACTTTTTCATGTTCATAAGGTGTTAAAAGGTTATACAATTAAATTTTTCGAAATTTAAGATGGTCCTATCAGGTATACAAATATTCTGTATTAAACTAAGTTAATTAGAGGGGTGAATGCAAGGTTTTCCGATATTTTTCTTATAGCGTAGGGTGAAAAGTTTGCGGGTACTTCCTTCGTGGTAAAGGAAGTACCCGCAAAAAAACGTTATAGAGGTTCGTGCCCGAGGCTTTATTTCTTCACCTTGAAGATGACGAAGTTCTTGCCTTGGACGGTGGTTTTGATGACGTTGCCTTCTACGGCTGCCCATCCGTCCTGAGGAATGATGGCGTTCGGATGGTCCAATGTGTTGTCTAAGGTGTAGTCACTGCAATCCAAGGTAAGGGTTGAGGCGTTGCCTTCTATCTTCTTCAAGCCGTCGAATTTAATGTCCACGGTTTGTGCCTTGTCCGTCGTGTTGATGACCTTCACGATATATTCGCCGGTGTTCTTGTCGAACACGGCACTGGTGAACAAGCCGTCCTCACCTTTGGGAGTGGGAGTGGCGAGCGTGGCCGGTACGACATTCGTCCCCATGTTTTGGGCATACATCTGCTGTACGTAGTAGCTTACGGACTTCACGCTGCGGAGATTGTCGAACCAAATCAGGTCGGGACGCCATTGCCAGCCTTCCACGTGGGCAAAGAGCGGGGCGTATGTGGCCATGTGCACGATGTCGGCATTGCGTTCCAATGTGGTCATGAAGGCGGCTTCGTAAATGGAAGCGCCTGCGTGGTTCCATTTCATGCGGTTGCCATGGTCGTGGCAGGCATATTCGCCGGCAAACACTTTCGGGCCGTTACGGTCGTAGTCGTCATAGCGGTTCATGCTGTTCTTGAACCAGTCTACCGGACGGTAGAAATGTTCGTCCACAAGGTCTACTTTCTGTTTCTTCATGTCTTCCCAACCGAGGTCGAACATCTTGCCTTCCGAGTCGGGACCGGACGAACCGATGATGAGGATTTCCGGATGGGCTTTGCGGACAGCTTCCACGAAGAACTTCAGGCGGTCGAAATAGAACTTGTCCCACTGCTCGTTTCCGATAGCCAGGTATTTCATGTTAAACGGTTCCGGATGCCCCATATCGGCACGCAGCTTTCCCCATTTCGTGTCGGTCGGACCGTTGGCGAACTCGATCAGGTCGAGGGCATCGTCGATGTAAGGTTTCAGGTCATCGGCATTGCAGGCCACGTGGGCTTTCTCATTGTCCCAATTCTGGTACTGGCAAGCCATGCCCACATTCAATACGGGAAGCGGGGCCGCACCGATTTCCTCGCTCAGCAGGAAGTATTCATAGAATCCCAAACCGTAGCTTTGGAAATAGTCCGGATAGTAACGGTTGGTAAAGGTCGACTCCCAACGGTTCTTGTTGAGCGGCCGGTTTTCCACCGGTCCTACGGTGTTTTTCCACTGGTAGCGCGTTTCCAGGTTGGAACCTTCCACGATACAGCCGCCGGGGAAACGGAACACGCCCGGACGCATGTCATACAAGGCTTGTGCCAAATCCTTGCGCATGCCGTTCTCATGTCCCATCCAAGTGTCTACGGGGAAGAGGGACACATGTTCCAAATCCACGGTGCCTGTGCCCGAACGGTGCTGTGGATTGGAAAGGAAGATACGCAGGTTGGCTTTGGCGATGGTACGGTTGGATTTCATGACCATCGTGTATTTTTTCCATTCTTTCGAGTCGATGACCAAGTCCTGGCTGACAAATTGCTGTGCGTCATCCATCGTGTTCTGGTCGATGAACTGGACCATCAGCGTCACCGGCTTGCCGTCCGGCACGCGTGCCCATACGGAAAAACGGTATTCGGCATCTTTCTTCAGGCCGATGCCGAAGAAACCTTCGTTCTGTATGCCCGTCCACATGTCGCCATGTCCGGCACATCCCAAACGCACGTAATGCGGGTTCTTGTCGAAGGGGCCGTCGTTTTGCAACGTGACGTTGCCGAACATTTTCCAACCCATGTAATGGTCGGGAGCAAATTCAAAAGAACGGTTCTTGACGAGTTCGGCATACAAGCCGCCGTCGGCTCCGAAGTTGATGTCTTCAAAGAACACGCCGTACATCGTGGGTTGTATTTCAGCCCCGATTTTCTTGGTTTGTACGGTCACGGTGTTGTCTTGTGCGTGAACCGTGTACGAAGTTGCCATGAGTGCTACACCTGCAAGCAGAGAGTTGATTTTCATGATACAATGGAACGTTAGTTAAATTAATAAATGATTTGTCGATGCGAAAATACTTATATTCTTTTAAAACCGCAACATCTTTTAAATGCTTTTTGTATTTTTGTTTTTAATTAGACAGAAAAGTGCTGAGGCTTTTTCGTGTGGGAAAATGTATGAAATGGAAATGGGATAAAAGGAGAACGGCGTGGGCGGCGACGGTAGGCATCATTTTGTGCGGATGCCTGCTTTTTTGGCCTGTTTCGGAAAAGGCATGCCGGGATGGCGTGGCAGAAGCCGTCACGGTGTCTTGGTATGAATTGGGAGTACCCGGAGGAGACACCTTGTATTTTAATGCCTTGCGCGCCGATTCCACGTTAACGGGGCTTTCTACGGAGCGTGAAACGGCAAAGTGTGAATTTCGGGCCAATGCCTTTTTCATTTCCTATTCCGGCCGTTTGCTGACGGCTGCTGATTCCGTGGCGAGACCGGAGCGGTTGAACCGTGAGGACTTGCTCCCTGCCTTGCAGAAAGAGGCACGGCTGTTGTCTGTGCGTTTGGCCGGTTTTCGGAGAATGTTGGAGGAAATGGAGTATTACGGCCGTACGCATTCGGTGGTGGACGAAGGATTTCATGAAGTCATGGCCCATAACGAATGGGTGAAGGCGCAGTGTGGAGAACTGGCGCGTTGCAAGCAAGCTTTGGACAGTTTGCTAGCCGCTGGGGGAGAAGATGCGTATTTGCGTGAGGAATGGACGTTGCGTATCCATGCGGGGGCAGGCCGTGCTGCGAGTGGAGGAACGGTCGTTTGCCGACGGTTGGCGCAAAGGCCGGGAGGTCCGTCCGTGTGGCAGGCGGCAGGCGGTAAGTTGCCCGACGGTTGCCGTCGTTTCCGGTTGAATCCGTTTCCCTATGGTTGGTTCCATTTCCTTTCGCCGTATTATACATGGTGGGGGCATTGGGGATGGTCGGGTGCGGCGCCCCGTAGGCAAAAAAACGAGGCTTCGCCGGTGAGCATCCGGATGGAAGACGGTTGTCCGGAAATTCCTTTAGTCCAAGGGGCTGAGGGCGCCCCGGTGTTCGGCCCGTGGGGAAACCTGAACGGCATGTGGGCCGGCGGCCGCTTTTATCCGGCTGCCGGGTTGTATGCCTTGAGTTTGTCCCATTCGTCTTGGCCGGAGTGTGTATGGGAAGATTTGAAAGCCTGGGTTTCCGGTTGGCGCACGGGGGGCCGTTTTGACTTTACCGGAGAAAAAGACGTGCCGGAAACAGGGGCGGTCTACGGTACTTATGCGCGTCGGGATACGCTGTTCTACGGACAGTTGTCCGGTGGCTTCCCGGAAGGTGAGGGGGTGATGCGGTATCCCGATGGCGGGGTGTACCGTGGCGGTTGGCGTGCGGGCATCCGGAAAGGATACGGGGAGTATACCGACTCCTTGGGGCGCACGTACAGCGGATATTGGCGCGGGGATTCTTTGCGGCGCGGACGTCTTCGGGCAAAAGAGGGGATGTATGAAGGTTTCTTCAACCGACGGATGGAAGAGCATGGCGAGGGGGAGTTCATGGCATACGACGGAGGGTATTACGTGGGGAAATGGAAGGACGGGCGGCGTGACGGCTTCGGCTTTTCAGTAGCTCCTCACGAGGTGGTCAAGTGCGGGGTATGGGCGAAGGGACGGTTCCGGGGCGAACAAATGCTGTACCATTCGGAACGGATATACGGCATCGACATTTCCAAATACCAACACAGGCACAGGCACCGGACGTACGGCATAGACTGGAGGAACCTGCGCATTACACGTCTTGGGCATACGGCAGACCGGAATGCGTTGGGGGCGGTGGACTATCCGGTCTCTTTCGTCTACATCAAATCCACGGAGGGGCTGACGGTGTTCAATCCTTATTATACGCAGGATGTACGTGCCGCACGCCGGTATGGATTTCCGGTCGGAGCCTATCACTTCTTTTCCACCCGTCCGGCGATGTGTCAGGCAGATTATTTCCTGAAGAAATCCCGTTTGCGGAAAGGCGACCTTCCGCCGATGCTCGACGTGGAACTGTCCGACAGGCGGATTGCGGCGATGGGAGGCCGTGACGTGCTGTTCCGTGAAATGTTGGTATGGTTGAAGGAGGTGGGCCGCCGGAGCGGCACTACACCAATTATATATGTAAGCCAGGACTTTGTCAACCGTTATATGCCGTTCGCACCGGAAGAGTTGAAAAAGTATCCCGTATGGGTGGCCCGTTACGGGGAGTACAAGCCATACGTGCATTTGCTTTACTGGCAGCTCTCGCCCGACGGTCGGGTACGCGGTATCCGGGGCGATGTGGACATCGACGTGTTCAACGGTTCGGAGGAGCAGTTCAAGAGGTATTTGCGGACGCAAACCGTGAAGTGACGTTTGCGTGGGAGGCTTGTTTTATACCGTATCTCTGTTCATTCCTTTCCGGTTGCGGTCTTTTGAGGGGTTATGCAAATTGAAAGAGGAAAAGGAATATTGCTGTCAGAAAGACAGCAAAAGGATGGGGTTTGGGCAGATTCATGCTTGCGAAAAAGTGCTTTCAGGAAGGATTTCAGTCCGATTTATACACGCTTTTTAAGGTTTTAGGTTCGTTTTTCACTTTCCTGAAGCAAAATTAAGAATCAATTTCAGTCGATTCATTTTTCATTCGGCTGAAAAAACACTTTTTTTCTCCGCAGGACTTTCCGGAAAACTGCGCATGACGGCGTACGGACGGGGTGAAAGCGGCATACAAACATGTGCAGGATACCCTTTTGGATGCTGATTGGTGGCTTTCGGAGGACAAAAAAGGGAAAGCAGGATGTCATGGAAATACCCTGTCTCGTTGACGTGAGCCTTTTATTTGCGCGTAGGACGGAATGTCCCGGTGGCCAGAAAGTAAGCCTAAAAAAGCAAATGCTGACACACCGGCTTCCTCCCTGCCGTGCGAGAATCGCGTATTTCCGTCCGTGCCTTCCTTTGTGTCCGAATGGTGCAATCCTGCACGGGCAGGTTTGACAATTTGACAATGTTATTAGGAAAATCTTCTGATTTTACTTTTCACTTGATTCCATTCTTTTTGGCGGGTTTTTACTTTATGGTGATTTCATAAGTTCATAATCTTTTCCATTGTCGTATCTGTAAACGTTCTCCATATCTTCAAGTCTATTAACCGGTAATCGTCAAAAAGCTGGGTTACGTACTCAATCTCGAAAACCAAACGGAAATCGTTCTTATTTTCACTTGGTTGGCCTTCTTTGCGTGTACCTACTCGGGCATTTTTTATTAAGTACAAGTCGCGAATCCCCTTACCTTTCAAATAAGGCATGAAATAGTACAACTTGTTGAGAGCAACTTTTGATGGGAAGTTTTTGCCTGTATAATAAATTCTGGCAGACTTGTCAAGGTATTGGTCGAAGTTGTCTTTCTTAACAAGGCTGATAAGAACATTCTTGGACTTATCGATAAGATACTTGTGAGATGATGTGGCGTAGTCAGCCATATCCTCACGAACGATACTGTTCTCAACGATGTTATTATCTTGATACTGCTCGAATAGGTCAAGGAAGTTCAGGTGGGCATACTTTGTCGTTTTCTTAACTCCTGCTTCTTTCCTTTCGCGAGACTCGCGGCTTAAACGTCGCCCCATAGTCTTATGCCAGATGGAACGAGCCGTTTGGACCTCTTCCATACTAAACCCCATACCTTCATGGAGGATTATTCTGTCTGTATAATCAAGAATCTCATCTACAGTTCTTTTCTGACGTAACATCCTGTCTATCTCATCAAAAAATGATTCGTTCTCAACGCGATAAGGCATATAAATGCCCCCCACCTCACTTGGCATGAGTTCCAAACAACCGCCACCAAAGTTACGGCCCAGAATCTCTGCAAAAGCAAACGATAGAGAGTTATAATAACTTGCCACGAATGCTTTCTTGTTTACCCCCTTCTTGATGAATACCCGGTGCATAGTATCAGTTGTGTAAGCCTTCGCTTCATTCAACACGAACTTTGGATACAGATTGTTACGGCGTAGGAAAAGCGCATCAGAAAGCTTAATGGATGGTATTATGTACCATTCATCACGTATACCAGTCTTGTAACCATTATTTATGCCATTCTTTTCTCCGTTTTCAATATAAGCCCTTACACCGTCATTGCCATTCTCTTTTACTCCGGAAGGAAAGGCAAGAAGATATGCTTTCGCTCCCGAATCCACATTTATCTGCCAGTCTTTTTCCGTAAAACATAAACTGTTCACCTGTACGCTTCTGCCGACCATGGGTCTTGCATACTCTTTTAGATCATAGAGGGTTACTACAGATTTCGGTACTGTGAAGTAATCGTTGGCACCGGTTGTAATGCCCACTTCAACGTTAGCATAAGTAGAAATAGAAGACATGTTACGCTTTACTTTCTCCAACAGTTCTAACTCTTTCTTTTCAAGGAAATAGTATGTCCATTTATCAGTATGGAAATCTATCTTTTTGGTAGGAAATCTTAATCTGTGAGGGTTAAGAGTGAGCAAGCCATCAGCATCCTTTACCTCGATGTGTTCAATCAAATGTTCATCTGTGCCATTCTTTTCACACAATAGTAGGACTACTTCTTGTTGGATTTCCTCGAAAATAAGATTCTCAAAAGAAATGATGTTTATCTTATTAAACTTCTTTGCAAGGTATTGGCGTAATTGTTGGGCGTACTTGACCATAAGAAGTTCGGATGGGATAACAAACCCCATCTTACCTGTCTCGGTCAACAACTGACTGGCCCCTATCACAAATGTGACCCAAGCATTCGTTAATTTTGTTCTCTTCAACTTAGAACGTTTGAATATTTCATCTGCTAATTTCTGCTGCTTTGGGTCATAATACTGATAGCGGATGAACGGAGGATTTCCAACCACTAAGTTGAAACGCTTATCGGTATCAAGGCAGAAACGATGAAAGTCGGTATTGATTACTTCTGAATCATGCAAGGCTATTGCGCGAGCCTTGTCTGCCTCTCCTGCTTCGTATTCAATTGCAGTAACATTATTGTAGGGCATTTCATTATTGCCAATGCACTTCAGGAATACACCGTCGCCGCAACTTGGTTCAAGTATTTTTGAATCATTACTGCCACTGATTCCCCATTGCAAGATAAACTTGGCTATAGCCGGAGGAGTGTAATAAGCTCCTCTCAACTTTTGATTTGTTGCATTTTCAATCAGCTGCATAAAGTTCTCTTATCTTAGGAATTAATGAAACTTCATCATTCTTCATGCCATAAAGCATGTTGATGGCGCTCTGCTGTTCTTGTTTAAGTAAATCAAATAGGCGTTGTAATGGTATAAGGCTTCTCCTGTTCTTCACAGCCTTACTAATTTTATCGCCTAACTCAATGAGTCTCTTTTGACGATTGGCAATGTCATCATGAGCATTTTGTTCACTTTGATTTGTAAAGTCAATTTCTCGAATCGGTATTTGTTTCAATACTTTTGTTCCACGAGCGATGTAGCCACCACGGAATATCTCACCATAGAGAGAGGCAAGCCATTCCCCTTGTATTGACCCCAAGATGGCTTGTATATAGTAGATTGAATACGGACTATCCGATGGGATACTAACCAGACAATAACCAGCTGTACCACCGGATGATACTAAAGTCCCATTGTTGTCTATGGCATATTTATCAGCCTGAGCCAATACTCCGACTATCATCTTTTCTTTTATTTCACATGCTTCCAGACTTTGGTGTCTTCCGTAACGGTACCACTCGTCCGCAGTAGTCGGTTGGGGTTGAATGTCCCTAGATGCCTTATTCAGTTCAGGCTTTGCAGCCATCAAGAATGCATAGAATAGAGGATAACGTTTTTGGATAGTTACAAGAGGTATCAATTGCAGGTGTCCATCCTTATCCTTTTTATATGGAAAGAATACACGAGCGTTGGGCTTAAATGTACGATAAGTACTCATTGCATCTGTACCTTGAGCCGTTTTGAAATACGGTTTTGTTACAGCCTTTTCCACTTCATATTCGTTGTCATCAAAAGCCTTGAAGATGTAGGTTGTTCGCGTTTCTAATTTTGGAACGAATACATAAACCTTATTTGCACTTGTTTGGATTCCATTGAAAATATAATCATTACCGACAATATCGCCAAGCGGTTTAGCATGTGTGGTTACCGCCTTTAATAAAGGCAATAGTTTGTCCGTACACAAAACCCAAGTTCCGGCATCAATTGTAGTTGATGGACGATTGCAAAACTTATAAGCATTGGCATTCCTCACTCTCCAACCAACGAAATCGCTTACCTCTGAATATTTAAAATTCTCATGTTTTTTCTTTTCCAACACCATAATGCAAGTATAGGTAGATTTGTCTGCAAAAACTTGATGAGCACCAAATGAGACCATGGTTTTGAGATAAGCATTATTGGCAATAAGGCCGCGAAGTTTCTTTGCCGCTCCAACCTTCATAAATTTACTCGGAACGATGTAGCCTAAATAACCATTCGGTTTCAAAAGGTTCAAAGCGCGTTCTACGAAAAGGAAATACTTATCATATTGCTTGTATGCAGTCTTATATCTATTCCCTTTTTCATAAAGAGATTTTTCCTTAGGAGTAAAAGCCTTGATATCCTCAGTTTTCATGTATGGAGGATTACCAACAATCAAGTCAAAGGTTCTATTACCAAAATCAAACGGATTAATTTCGAGAGCATCACCGGCTGAAACGTCGGCTGTACTTAAAAGGCTGTTGCCATAGAAGATATTATTTGAAAGGTCTGGTAATATCGGATGGAATGAAGACAATGAGTTTACGTCTTCATCTTCAAGTAATTTGAGTAGTAAGCCGAATTTACATGCTTCAACGGCATTAAAGTCCTTATCAACACCATAAATACAGTTAACCAACAGATTGCGTTTCATTTCATATGGCAACTTGTAAGTGCCAATACTCGTCTGGACAAGTTTACAACGTTCGTTTTCAATATAATAATCCACCAATGAGTCATGGAGCATTTGGTACAACTCCAACAAGAATGCACCTGAGCCACATGCTATATCTGCACATTTTAAATTATTGATTTCGTTTGCAGTTTTACCTTGGATAATTTCACCGGCTGTTTGGCGTAATATTTCACGTACTACAAAGTTGGGCGTAGTAACAATGTCGCGTTCTGCATTCTCTGGTTTCTTAACAATTTTAAGTTCGCCGCCTACTACAGCCAATTTTTCGGCAAGGAATATTTCATAAATGCGGCCAAGAATATCTGAAGAAAGTACAGCAAACGAGTATGGGCTTGCAGGGAAATAGAGCTGACGGATTATCGTCCAAAACGAGGAACTAATATTCCCGATTACCTCTTCTGATATAAGTTCCTCAAATAAACCTGAATTATACTTATTATCTGCATCCTTAAACTTTGCTACAAGCTCTTCATGGCTGTTATGATCAGCAATAGCAAGCAGACGTTGGTAGGTTTCTATATTTCTATCTTCACAAACACGGAGGAAGAGTATTTTGTTGATATAGCTCTGAACTATATCTCCCAAATAATCAATTTCTAAATTAGGATTATAAGAAAGTAACTGTTGGCCGAGCATCAAACGCCATTGGTTTATCTGTTCCAGAAATAGTGAGTCTACCGACAGATGTACCACATTCAGTTCAATGTTATCCCAAACTTCTTCAAAAAGCCCTGTATATACGGATTCCTTTCCTAATAATTGAAGAAGTTCCTCTACTGCATTTTCATAGTCTGTATAATGATATGCCTTGATACGGGCTTTTGACAGAGTATCTCCTTCCTCAACTTTGCATGAAGTATCATAGACGTACAAGTCTTCAAAATTAGATAACACAGAAATCTTAAGGTTAGCTGTATATCCATAACGTCTAACTTGCTTGGCAGGGTTGTCATCAGTGCTGATATCCACACATGGCTTCTTTGCCTCTAAGAAAAACTTGCGCTCCCCAAAGAGGCGGAACGTATAATCCGGTTTTTTTGAATGAGTGGCGGCATTGGCTTTAAGTGATTCCTCCAAAAGCACCTCACGCTCATTTGTGCTTTTACCATGTATATTACGAATATCCCAACCAAGAATCTCAAACAAAGGGTCAAGGAACTCATTTCTCACTTGGGTCTCGTTGAACTTAGGGGTTCTGTAGAAATCACGATTTGACTCGTACTTTTCTACAAGGGCATGTATCGTATTTTTTATCTCTTGAATATCCATATTTTTTCTTTAGTAAAGACTTCCCTGAATATTTTGCTGTTGTTTCTTGAATGGTTGAAAGTAATCTTTTGCAGTCTGTCGTTCAAGACTTTTGCCAACGGCTTTTACCTCGTAGTATGAGGTAAAATCAGAAGGAAAGAAGATGCTTCCTCTTCCTTTGGTTTTAATAGCAGACAAAATACAGTCTTCTATGCTTGCCATTGCATTATATTTATCGCAAAATTATAAATTATTTGCAACAGTTACGGGGATTGGGTAGAATATGAGGTATTATTTAACATTGCTTGTTGAAATACGACCTTGTGTATTGGAGATTGGGGTGGGATAAATGTGCGGGCATGCACGGAAAATATTAATTTTGCGGCATGGATGCGATAAATGATTATTATATGGAAGAGCTGGACCTCTCGGCCATGAAACGGTTCTTTTTGGAACAAGGGGAGCGGCGGATATTGGAAAAGCAGGATTATTTTGTGCGGCAAGGCGAACGGTCGGGGAGTGTGGCCTATGTGGAAGACGGCATGTTCCGTTTCGTGCGGACGGACACGAAAGGCGGGGAACATGTCGTGGGATATAGTTTCCGCGACAGTTTCGTGGCCGAGTACACCTCGTGCCTTTGTGGCCGTCCGGCATTGGCAGACGTGCAGGCCATCGTGAGAAGCACGCTTTACGTCTTGCCTTACGAAAAGCTGAGGCGTTACTGGGAAATGTCTCCTGTACACCAGCGTTTGGGGCGCGTCGTGGCCGAGCAACTGTTCGTCATGGCTTACCGCCGTCTGATGGACAGTTATTGTTATACGCCCGAAGAGCGTTATATGGACTTGATGAGGCGTTATCCCGAACTGAAAGAACAGCGTCCGCTGAAAGAAATCGCTTCGTTTATCGGGGTGACGCCCGAAACGGTGAGTGCCATCCGGAAAAAATTGTTGAAGTCCGGAATTTCTTGAAATACTTCAAGGAAAATCCGGCGGCTCCCTTTTAACTTTGCCCGAAAATCGAAAGTGGAAATAAAATGTAAACGACCATGAAGAGAATTTTGATTGTGGGAGCCACGTCCGGTATCGGTGAGGGATTGGCTCGTTTGTATGCGGAACGCGGAGAAGTGAAAATAGGAGTGATGGGGCGCCGGTCGGAGCGTTTGAAAGACTTGTGTGCGTCGCGTCCGGCTGTGTTTGAAGCGGAGGTGTGTGATGTGACGGACACGGAGGCACTGCCGGCGGCATTGGAGCGTTTGGCGTCCCGCTTGGGAGGAGTGGACGTTCTGGTGCTTTCTTCCGGGACGGGAGACTTGAATCCGGAGCTGGATTACGCCGTGGAGCGTCGTACGTTGGATACGAACGTGACGGGATGGACTTGCGTGGCGGACTGGGCCATACGGTGTTTTGAAAACCGGGGACAGGGGCATCTGGCGGCTGTCACCTCGGTGGGCGGCTTGCGAGGCAGCGGGGCGGCACCGGCCTATAATGCCACGAAATCTTTCCAGATGAATTATTTGGAAGGGTTGCGTCAGCGTGTGGCCGCACGGCGGCTGCCGATAGAGGTGACAGACATCCGTCCCGGTTTTGTAGATACGGCCATGGCCAAGGGGGAGGGGCTGTTTTGGGTCGCTCCGGTGGACAAGGCTTGTCGGCAAATCGCACGAGGTATCGACCGGCGGCGTAAGGTCGTATATGTTACCCGGCGCTGGAGGTTGGCTGCTTGGGTGTATCGTCATATACCGGGGTGGCTGTATGTCAGGATGATGAAAGGATGAGGGCCGGAATCCGCATTCGGGAGGACGGGAAGTAATTCCGGTTGTAAATCAAGTAAAAAAGGTATAGGATATTTCCGGACGAACGCTTATCTTTGTCAGGACATTAGGAGAAAAAGTTAAAAAAAGACATGTATCGGAAGAAAATGGTAAAGATATTGTTCGTCATATTGTGTGTCATGGCCGTGGCGGTTGTGGCTGTGACCCTTTTCTTTCAGACGCCGCCGTTCGGGCGTTTGCCGCGTGGCGAACGGTTGGAACGTATCAGGCGGTCGCCGAACTTCAGGGACGGGGAGTTCCGTAACCAGGAACCTACCTCCCTGATGACTTCGGAAAAGGGACGGTGGGAAGCCATGTTGGATTTCGTTTTCAAAAAGTCGCCGGAAGGATTGCGGCCGGAACATCCGGTTCCGTCGGTAAAGACGGATTTGCGTGCGCTTGACCCGTATAGGGAACTTTTGGTGTGGTTCGGGCATTCTTCCTACTTGTTGCAGATGGGCGGCAAGCGTATTTTGGTGGACCCCGTGTTTTGCAGTGCCGCTCCTGTATCTTTCCTGAATAAGCCTTTTCCGGGGACGGATATCTATCGTCCGGAAGATATGCCGGACATAGACTATCTGGTGATTACGCATGACCATTGGGACCATTTGGATTATGGGACGGTGACGCAGTTGAAGGGGCGCGTCCGTAAGGTGGTGTGCCCTTTGGGCGTAGGCGAACATTTTGAGTACTGGGGTTATGAACCGGAACGGTTGGTGGAGTTGAATTGGAACGAGACGGCGGTGCCGGACAGCGGTTTTACGGTGCATTGCTTGCCCGCCCGCCATTTCTCCGGCCGTGGCTTGCGGTCTAACCGTACCTTGTGGGCGTCTTTTCTGGTAGAAGCGGCGGGGCGTAAGGTGTACATCGGTGGGGACGGCGGTTATGGAGCGTATTATGCCGGCATCGGGGAACGTTTCCCGGGTATAGCTCTGGCCGTGTTGGAGAACGGGCAGTACAACGTAGACTGGCGTTATATCCACACGTTGCCCAAACACCTGCATGCGGAAGCCGAAGCCTTGGGGCCAAACGGGTGCTCACGGTGCATCATTCCAAATATGCGTTAGCGCGCCACCGTTGGGACGAGCCGTTGGAGAACGCCCGAAGGCTTGCTGAGGATAGCTCGCTAGAAGTCTTGTGTCCGATGATTGGCGAAGTGGTGGAATGGAGTGTAAAATGAGTTTTTTTAAATATAGGGTCATGAAACGTTTGTTTTTATTTGTGGTTTGCGCGTGGGCAGGTCTTTCCCTGTGGGCTTCCGGTGTGAAGGGACAGGGGACTGCTTGTGAGACACGGTCGGAAAAAGCACCGGCCAAGGTGTATATGATAAAAGAAATCAGTCCGGAGAGCCTGATGAAAGTGTATGAAGCGCTTGGGCGGAAGGCTACCGGAAAAGTGGCGGTGAAGCTTTCCACCGGCGAACCCGGAAATAACAATTACCTCGATCCGGCATTGATAAAAGGGTTGGTGCAGGAGGTGGACGGCACTATCGTGGAGTGCAATACGGCCTACGGCGGCGGACGTTCCGATACGGAAAAGCATCTGAAAGCGGCCAAAGAACACGGCTTTACGGCCATAGCCCCGGTAGTCATCATGGATGCGGACGGAGAAGTCGCGTTGCCCGTGAAAGGGGGAAAGCATTTGAAAGAAGATTTTGTGGGAAAGGCGTATCCGGAATATGACTTTACCGTAGTGTTGTCCCATTTCAAGGGTCACCCGATGGGTGGTTTCGGTGGGGCTATCAAGAATATCTCCATCGGTATCGCTTCTTCTTCGGGAAAGGCTTACATCCATTCCGCCGGAAAAACGAAGAGCGTGAAAGAAGTGTGGGGCAAATTGCCTCCGCAGGACGATTTCTTAGAGTCGATGGCCGAAGCGGCCAAAGCTGTGGCTGACCATTGCGGAGACCGCATCCTGTACATCAGCGTGGCCAACAAACTTTCGGTGGATTGCGATTGCGTGGCTACACCTGAAGACCCGAAGATGGGGGACATCGGAATCCTGGCTTCGCTTGACCCCGTGGCGCTCGACCGGGCTTGTGTGGACCAGGTACGTGCTTCGGAAGACCATGGAAAGATACACCTGATTGAACGCATCGACTCCCGGCACGGCATGCATACGTTGGACTATGCCGAGCAAATCGGGTTGGGCAGTCAGCAATATGAGTTGGTGGAGTTGAAATAGTTTTAGGAGGGATTCCGGAATCGCAGGAGAACGCGATTCCGGAGCATTTATTAATATGAATTTGTCTTTATTGTCTAAACATGAAAAAAGCGATTATCCGAATTAGATAACCGCTTTGTTTTCAGTGATTCGTTTGGGGCTCGAACCCAAGACCCCAACATTAAAAGTGTTGTGCTCTACCTGCTGAGCTAACGAATCAACCTCTATAGCGCATCATTCCTGATTGCGAGTGCAAAGGTACGGCTTTTTCTGAGAATAGCAAAAGATTTGCCCGTTTTTTTTCGTAATGAGGGCTTTTTTTCGTGGAGATGATGTCTTTTAATCCTTTTCACCCTCCACGGAAGAGCCTTTACCGCTTTCAGAAGCATGAATGTGTTCTTCTTTTGGCGTGGACTCACCGTTGTGATTAGGTGTTGTGGTGTTGTGGGGGAAAGTATCGGAGGATTCGCTTGAAAAGGCCTGGGAAGATGAAGGGCGTTTGCATCGCCTTTCTTCGGCCAGTATGACTTTGCGTTCGTCCCGCTCTATGAAGCGACGGTAATAGGAAAGCAGGAGGGTCGTCAGGGGAAGTGCGATGATGAGGCCGATTAAACCTAATAAATATCCCCACACGGATAGCGACAACAGGATGACGGCCGGATTCAATCCCATGAGCTTGCCCATGATTTTAGGGACGAGAAACGCATCCTGTATGCTTTGTACGACGATAAAGACGATACAAGCCGAAAGTAAAATCAGCCAGAAACTTTCCCCGGTGTCGTTGGCTTTTAATAAAGCGAGCAGGAGAGTCGGGATAAAGCCTATGGCCTGCATGTAGGGGACGAGATTCAGAAAGCCGATGAACATTCCCAAGCCTATGGCTAAAGGAAAGTCGATGATGAGAAACCCGATGCTGAACAAGATTCCTACTAAAAAAGCGACAAGGGCTTGACCACGAAAGTATGAATTCATCCCGTGTTGTACATCATCTACCAATTCCGCTGCAAAACGCCTGCTGCGTTTGGGGACTAACTTAATCCAACCTTCAGATAATTTCTCGTAGTCTAACAAGATGAAAAAAAGATAGAGGAGCACCATGCAAAAACCGAGTATTGCAATGATGAAATCGAATGTTTGCGAAACCAGACTCCATAGCTGGTTGATAGCTACTTTCAACGCTTCCATTACGTTATTCTCATGCAGTAACCGTATGAAAGCATTTTGATCGATATTCTGTTGGAAGAAGATTTCGATACTGCGGGTTATGGTGGAATTTCCTGTTTCTTTGATGAAGTCGGCTATTAAATCGCGGAATCTCACGAATTCTGCAATGGCCGGTGGGATGATGAGCCAAAAAAAGCCGGCTATGGCTGCCAATATTAGTAATAAGGTAATGGCGATACACAAGATTCGGTTGTGGAGATGAAGTTTGTATTGGAAGAACTTCACCGTAGGATAAATCATATATGCCAGGAACCAGGCTATAAAAAAAGGAAGTAATACTGTGCTAAGCAGATTGAGGACATATATGGATAGTCCCAGTCCGGCTACGACCATCAATCCCCGGATAAACCGGTCGAACGTTATTTCTTTTTCAAACATGATGAGGCAGGAATTAGGCTTGATGTTTTAGGTTATCTTTTTCTATCGCTTTTTGGTAACAGGCACGGCAGAGGGGCTCGTATGCTGTCTGTTCCCCTAAAAGCACTCGTTTCTCGTTGTCGACGGTACGATGGGACACGTAGGCCAACGCTCCGCAACGTACGCAAATGGCATGCACCTTGGTCACTTCGTCCGCCACGGCGCACAATCCCGGCATGGGGCCGAAAGGTACTCCTTTGAAATCCAAGTCCAGTCCGGCCACGATTACGCGTGTGCCGCGATTGGCCAATTCGTTGCATACGTCAATCAGGTTCTCGTCAAAGAATTGTGCTTCGTCTATGCCCACTACGTCCGTGTCCGAACCGAGCAGCAGGATGCTGGCAGAAGAATCTACGGGCGTGGAGGGGATGGAGTTCCCTTCGTGCGACACCACGTCTTGTTCGGCATAGCGCGTGTCGATGGACGGTTTGAATATTTCTACGCTTTGGCGGGCGAACTCGGCCCGTTTCAATCTTCGGATCAGTTCTTCGGTCTTGCCGGAGAACATGGAACCGCAGATGACTTCAATCCGTCCTCTGCGCATCATTTCCCCGTTTCGTTCGGTTATCGGACTCATGTGCGGATATTGTTTGTGATATAATTCTCTGCAAAAATAAGAATTAAGGGTGGATAATAGGATAAAAAAAGAGGCAAATTCGCAAACATCTGTTAAATATTGGCGTGTGTAGCGTAGTGGATAATGTTTTATTCTTACTTTTGTCCATATTGACAGTAGACTGATGGGAATCTTATATTTGGTACCTACTCCGGTGGGGAACTTGGAAGATATTACATATCGTGCTTTGCGCATATTGAAGGAAGCCGATTTGATACTGGCGGAGGACACGCGTACGACGGGTATTCTGCTGAAGCATTTTGAGATAAAGAATGCAATGTTGTCTTATCATAAGTTTAATGAGCATCAGGCGGTTTGCAGTGTGGTCAGTCGTTTAAATGCCGGAGAAACGGTAGCGGTCGTGTCCGATGCCGGTACTCCGGGTATTTCCGATCCCGGTTTTTTGGTGGCGCGTGAAGCCGTAAAGGCCGGTGTGGAGGTGGTTTGCCTGCCGGGCGCCACGGCTTTTGTACCGGCCTTGGTCGCTTCGGGGCTTCCTTGCGACCGTTTTTGCTTTGAAGGTTTTCTTCCGGTCAAGAAAGGCCGGGCAACCCGTTTGGCGGCCTTGTCTTCAGAATCCAGAACCCTTGTTTTTTATGAATCTCCTCATCGTTTGGTCAAGACGTTGACACAGTTCGTTGAGACTTTCGGGCCGGAACGCCAAGTTGCCGTGTGCCGTGAGATTTCCAAGGTGCATGAGGAAAGCGTGCGGGGAACGTTGGAAGAGGTGTTGGCCCATTTCACAGAAACGGAACCGCGCGGAGAGTTCGTCATCGTGTTGGCCGGATGCGAAGAGAAAGAGAGTAAGAAAAAGAATACGAACGAATAAAAAATAGAAACGTATGAAAAAGATTTTTTTATGTGTGATGTGTGCAGCGGCTTTGACCGCATGTAACAACGGGGCGAATAAGAAAGACCAGGCTTTTGCCGAGGAACGGGATTCGCTGATGCAAGTCATCAACGACAAAGATACCGAGTTGAATGAAATCATGGGGACGGTGAATGAGATTCAAGAGGGCTTCCGGCGCATTAATGAGGCGGAGGGGCGCATCACCGTGAACGATGGAAATATGGAATCGGAAACTTCCAAACAAGCCATTCGTGAGAACATGCAGTACATTCAGGATGCCATGGCTCAAAACCGGGATAAAATCAGCCAGTTGAAAGAGAAACTTCGCACGAGTAGCATCGGGGGAGATAAACTGAAAAAGATGGTGGATGACTTGTCAGCCCAACTTGAAGCCCAGAAGCAAAGGGTGCAGGAGTTAGAGGCACAATTGGCTGAAAAGGATATCGTGATTGCCCAACAGGGTGAAGCTATCACGAATTTGAACGAGAACGTGAATACGTTGACGGAAGAAAACAAGGCTAAGAGCCAGACTGTTGCCGATCAGGACAAGCAGATTCACACGGCGTGGTACGTGTTTGGTACGAAGTCGGAATTGAAAGAACAGAAAATCTTGCAGAAAGGCGATGTCTTGAAGGGTGATGACTTCAATAAGGATTATTTCACGAAAGTGGATATCCGTTACGACAAGGAAATCAAGTTGTATTCCAAGAGTGCCAAGTTGCTGACCAACCATCCGGCCGGTTCTTATAAGTTGGAGAAAGACAACAAGGGACAATATGTGTTGCATATTACCGCGCCCGAAACGTTCTGGAGCGTAAGTAAGTATCTGGTCATCCAAGTAAAATAAGGCCGTTTTTTCTGCTAGGAAGGAATGGCCTGTGCAGGACAATTTTAGGTTTAAATGAATGGAAAAGAGGTTGCGTTTGCGCAGCCTCTTTTGCTTTTTTAAATTCCTTCCCTTTCTATTTGTTTTCCAACGGGGTTTTATGTATTTTTGTCACCGAATAAAGAAAGTTTTTTGAATGAAAGAATTTGTGATTTCCGACGCACAGGCCGAAACGGCGGTCCTGGTCGGTTTGATTACGCAAACGCAGAACGAACGCAAGACGAACGAATATTTGGATGAACTGGAGTTTCTGGCCCATACGGCCGGTGCCGTGACGGTGAAGCGGTTCACGCAGAAGGTGAACGGCCCTAACTCCGTGACGTATGTGGGCAAGGGGAAGTTGGAAGAAATCCGTACATACATAGAGGCGGAAGAAGAGGCTGAGCGTGAAATCGGTATGGTGATTTTCGACGACGAGCTCTCAGCCAAACAATTACGAAATATCGAAAAGGAACTGAAAGTCAAGATTCTCGACCGTACGTCGTTGATTCTCGATATTTTCGCCATGCGCGCCCAAACGGCGAATGCCAAGACGCAAGTGGAGCTAGCCCAGTACCGTTACATGTTGCCCCGTCTGCAACGTTTGTGGACGCACTTGGAGCGTCAGGGAGGCGGTTCCGGCTCCGGAGGCGGAAAGGGTTCCGTGGGATTGCGCGGCCCGGGCGAGACGCAGTTGGAAATGGACCGCCGTATCATCTTGAACCGGATGTCGCTTCTGAAGCAGCGTCTGGCCGAAATCGACCGCCAAAAGACGACACAGCGGAGCAATCGCGGACGTATGATCCGGGTGGCTTTGGTGGGCTACACTAACGTGGGGAAAAGCACGCTGATGAACCTGCTTTCGAAGAGTGACGTGTTTGCCGAAAACAAGCTGTTTGCTACGCTGGACACGACGGTGCGTAAGGTCATTATTGACAATCTGCCCTTCCTGCTGTCTGATACGGTTGGTTTTATCCGTAAATTGCCGACCGACTTGGTGGATTCTTTCAAAAGCACGTTGGACGAGGTGCGCGAGGCCGACTTGCTGTTGCATGTGGTAGACATCGCCCATCCCGACTTCGAGGACCAGATTCAGGTGGTGGAGAAGACGTTGGGCGACTTGGGCTGCAGTGACAAACCGTGTATGATTGTGTTCAATAAGATAGACGCTTACAGTTGGGTGGAGAAGGATGAAGACGATTTGACACCGGCCACAAAGGAAAACGTGTCGTTGGACGACCTGATGAAGACATGGATGGCTCGCCGTAACGACAACTGTATTTTCATTTCAGCCCGTGAGAAGACCAACTTGGAGGATTTGAAGAGAGTGTTGTACGACAAGGTGCGCGAGCTTCACGTGCAGAAGTACCCTTATAATGATTTTCTTTTTGAGAAATATGACGAAGAAGGGGAATAGGGTCGGGGAAACAACAGCCTTTCGGGCGAAATAGGTAGCATCTCGGCAAAATATTCCAGTTGATTTTGGCATTTTGCTCCCGATTTGCACTATCTTTGTTCCACGAAACAGAAAATGTCTCAATTTAAAACAAAAACGATTATGGCAAATGCACCTGAGTTCAAGTACGCTCCGATGTTCCAGATGGGCAAGGACGATACTGAATATTATTTGCTGACCAAAGACTATGTGTCGGTCGGCGAGTTTGAAGGGCACCCCGTGTTGAAGGTGGCTCCCGAGGGATTGACGGCGATGGCAAACGCGGCGTTCCGCGATGTGTCGTTCATGTTGCGCCGTTCCCATAATGAACAAGTGGCGAAGATATTGCACGACCCTGAAGCCAGTGACAATGACAAATACGTGGCTTTGACGTTCCTTCGCAATGCGGAAGTGGCATGCAAGGGCGTTCTTCCGTTCTGTCAGGATACGGGCACAGCCATCATCCACGGCGAAAAAGGCCAACAAGTGTGGACCGGTTATTGCGACGAAGAGGCTTTGTCGAAAGGTGTCTATAAGACTTATACCGAAGAAAACCTGCGTTACAGCCAGAATGCCCCGTTGAGCATGTACGAAGAGGTGAACACCAAGTGCAACCTTCCGGCACAAATCGACATCGAAGCCACCGAAGGTATGGAGTACCGTTTCTTGTGTGTGACCAAAGGCGGAGGGTCTGCCAATAAGACTTATTTGTATCAGGAGACGAAAGCCATCCTCAACCCGGCCACCTTGGTGCCGTTCATGATTGAGAAGATGAAGAGCCTCGGTACGGCTGCGTGTCCTCCCTATCATATCGCATTCGTTATCGGCGGCACGTCGGCTGAAAAGAACCTGCTGACCGTGAAGTTGGCTTCTACTCATTATTATGACAACCTGCCGACCACGGGTGATGCTACGGGACGAGCATTCCGCGACGTGGAACTCGAAAAGCAAGTTTTGGAAGAGGCGCATAAGATTGGTCTCGGTGCACAGTTCGGCGGCAAGTACCTCGCACACGATGTGCGCATCATCCGTTTGCCACGCCACGGTGCGTCTTGTCCGGTAGGTCTGGGCGTGTCTTGCTCGGCCGACCGCAATATCAAATGTAAAATTAACAAGGACGGTATCTGGATTGAAAAACTCGACAGCAATCCGGGCGAACTGATTCCGGAAGAGTTGCGTCAGGCCGGCGAGGGCGATGTGGTACGCGTGGATTTGAACCGTCCGATGAAAGAGATTCTGGCACAGTTGGACCAATATCCGGTGGCTACCCGTTTGTCTTTGAACGGTACGATTATCGTAGGCCGTGATATTGCCCATGCCAAACTGAAAGAACGCCTCGACCGTGGCGAAGACTTGCCGCAATACATCAAGGATCATCCTATATATTATGCCGGTCCTGCCAAGACTCCGGCGGGCATGGCTTGTGGTTCCATGGGGCCGACTACGGCCAACCGTATGGACCCGTATGTAGACCTGTTCCAGAGCCACGGCGGTTCCATGATTATGTTGGCTAAGGGAAACCGCAGTCAGGTAGTGACCGATGCGTGCAAGAAGCATGGCGGCTTCTACCTCGGTTCTATAGGCGGTCCGGCTGCCATCCTTGCGCAGAACAACATCAAGAGCATCGAGTGCGTGGAATACCCCGAGTTGGGGATGGAAGCCATCTGGAAAATAGAAGTGGAAGACTTCCCGGCATTTATCCTGGTGGACAACAAAGGCAACGATTTCTTCAAGCAAATCAAACCTTGGAACGTATGTAAGAAATAGTCTTTCATACAGATAAAAGAATAACGGTGGGTTAATATTCAAATTTTATCATGGTAGTTTTTACACCGTTATGTGCCGCTGTGGAGAAGTGATTCTGTGCAGCGGCTTTTTTTATGGTCAAAAACAGAAAGAAACATGAGAAATAAATGGTGGATAGGGGCTTGTGCAGCGTGGATGGCATGCGCCCCGCTTGCGGCACAGAATCTTCAAAAGGGAGATTACGGTTATTTATACTGTCACATGAGCGGACGTGGAGAATGGACGGCATACGCCTTGAGCCGGGACGGCTTGCATTACGAAGACCTGTTGGGAGGAGGACCCGTGTACGACGTAGAGAAGCTTTCCCCGATAGAGGGAGGGGCGCGCGATGCTTATATTTGCAGGACGTACGACGGTAAGGGGTACGTGATGGTGACGACGGACATGAGCAACCGCAAGAGCCGTTCCTGGTTCAACCATGGGATAGACTTGCTTCGCAGTGACGATTTGATACACTGGGAATCCGTGGCTTTCGATTTCCGTAAGGGACCTTCCGTCTTTTCCGATCCGGATTCTCCTGATGTGTATCGTGACTATGCCGGGATAAAGCGGGTTTGGGCTCCGCAGATTTTTTGGGATCCTGCATACGTGTGGCCGGACGGGAAGAAAGGCGGATATATGATTTACTATTCTTTGTGGAATCCGGAGGAAGAAAAGTATGACCGGATGTATTATTCTTATGCCGACCATTCTTTTACGACGCTGACCAAACCTCGCTTGATGTTCGACTGGGGATATGCTACGATTGACGCGGACATTAATTATGTCCCGGCCGATGGCAAGTATCACATGCTGATTAAAAAGGAAGGCGGTACGCCGGGTATTTTTGCAGCCACGGCTGACAAGCTGACAGGGCCTTACCGGATTAAGAGCGAAACGGACTATGTACGTTTTGAGGGCAACCGGAAATGCGAAGGATGTTCGGCTTTCCAACTGATAGGCGACAGTACTTGGCGGGTGGCGTATATCCAGTATTCCACGAAACCCCGGCAATACCGTATCTGTCAGGCAGATGAACGTATGCAGAATTTCCATTCCCCTGTTACCATAGAAGGAGTGGAGGCACCGCAGCACGGTTCTTTCATGAGGTTGACCAAAAAGGAATACAAACGCCTGAAGAGATGGTCTGCTCGCGAGATGAAGCGGCGGGCGAGAGATGATAAGGGGGCAGAAATAAACTGATGGATAAAAACGGGGAATATGTACATAAAAGGGCATTCCCCGTTTTTATTTTCCGGTGAACTTGCTGGGAGGTACGTTAAAGTGTTTGGTGAAACAACGGGTAAAGTATTTCGGGTCGTTGAAGCCGACTTGGTAGGCTATCTCGGAAATGTTTAAGGTATGTCCGGTTTTGCTTATGAGAATTTCTTTAGCTATGTTCAGGCGATAGTTACGTAAGAGTTCCCCTATGGCAGTACCGGTCAGTTCTTGTGTTTTTTTGTATAATAGGCTTCGGCTGATACCCATGTCGACGGAGAATTCATCCACGCCATATTCAGCATTGGAATAATTCTTTTTAAGGAGGTCTAAGAGCTTGTCCATGAATGCTTGGTCTTGAGTACCTGCTTTGATGTGTAATTCTTCGCTTATCATGTGATATGCGAATTTCTCTTGAAGCCTTTTGCGGTTTCTGAGTAAGTTTTCTATCCGGGTCAATAACAGGTGTTCGTCAAAAGGTTTGGTCAGGTATGCATCCACTCCAAACTCGAAACTTTGGATGTGTGCCGTTTCGGAAGTTTTGGCTGTCAGAATCAGGAAGGGGATGTGTGATATGGAAAAGTCCGATTTTACATGACGGGATAGTTCCATTCCGTCCATGATAGGCATCATTAAGTCGCTTAAGATGAAATCAACGTGCTGCGTGTGCAAGATGTCGAGTGCTTCTTTACCTTGCGATGCTTCCAGGCAGTGATAATAGGGCGATAGGATGGTATGTAAATACTCCCGCATGTCCTTGTTGTCTTCCACGATGAGCAGGTTTATGGAGCTTTTCTCCGTTTCCATCATTTTCTTATGGGTTTCCGGGCTTTTGGGCAGGGATATTTGTACCCTTGTAGATGGAGATGCTTCAATAAGGTGCAGGGGAAGTAAGAATCGGAAAGAACAACCGGCGGTCCGATTGTTTACGACCCATATTTGTCCTCCTTGCAGTTGTACGAGTTGTCTGCATAAATATAGACCTATGCCTGTACCACTTTGGCCATTTATTGATGTACAAGGTCGCTTATCTGATTGGTAGAATCTTTGGAATATCATTTCTTTATCTTTTTCAGCAACACCCGGACCTGTGTCGCATACGCTTACAAAGAGTAAAGAACCTGAAGTGGAGGTAAGGGTCTTGGTGAACAATTTTATACATCCTCCTTTGGGAGTGAATTTAATCGCGTTAGACACTAAATTGAACAGGATTTTATGAAGCGCGTCCTCGTCAAAAGAGACGGTACATTCCGGTAAATGGAAATAATATTGTATTCTTAGGCCTTTTTCAGCGGCATAAGCGCTAAATAGGAGTTTCAAGTTTTGGAATAGCGGTAATAGGTATCCTTCGTGGAGCGTGATCTTCATATTGCCACTTTCCACTTTACGGAAGTCCAATAACTGGTTGACTAAAGAGAGCAGATAGTGGCTGTTACGGTCTACTATCTGTAATTGTTTGTTGGTTTCTATATCGGTATTGGTCTCTAAAAGATGCCTTACGGGGCCGATAATGAGTGTTAAAGGAGTACGGAATTCATGTGTGATGTTGGTGAAAAAGGCCAATTTTTCGGCTGTCAGGTTTTGTATTCTTTTTGACATGTCGAGTATTTCAGCTTTCTGTCGGCTAAGCAGTTCGTTTTGTTTTTCCAACGTTTGTGTACGTTGTGCCAACAAATCAGTTTGTGTTTTCAGTTTCTGTGTGCGTGATACGACTTTCTGGTGTAATTCTTTCTTTTGTAGCTTTAGCGTTCGTACGCGCCACATATATATAAGGTATAGGATTAGGATAAGGCACAGGCAACTTATGATTCTGAACCATGCGGTTCTGAAAAAGTAAGGAGTGATGTGCAATGCCATCTTTCCTTCCGAACCGGATTCGAAGTGTATACCGTCTGTGGCGTACCGTACTTCCAAGACGTATTGACCCGGTGGAAGGTTGGCGTATGATATGGTACGGTTGTCTTTTCCCGTGATGGTCCATTGGTCGTTAAAGCCTTTGAGTCGGTAGGCATAGGCGGCTTGTGGGGTGACGTTGTAGTCCAGTGTGGCAAATTCAATGGAGATGAATTTTTCACGCTCGTGTATTTCAACGACTCCGTCTTTTACTTGTACCTCACCTTGTAAGGTTTGGCAATGGGTGAATACGACGGGAAATTTTTTTTGTAGGATTGAAGGTTGTGAAGCCGGTGAGACTACAGAGAGTCCGGTCATGTTACCAAAATACAGTTCTCCATTTCTTCCTTTGTATGCCGCGTTCCAGTAAAATTGGTTACAAGCTAATCCGTCGTCCAAGGTATAGTTTTGGAAACACTGTTTTTGTGGAAAGAAGCATGAAAGTCCATGCAATGTGGAAATCCAGATATTTTTTGTATTGTCTTCCAATATTCCCCTCACGTGGTTGTTTACCAACCCGTCACGAGTAGAATAGTTTTGAAAGGTGTATGTACCGTCTATCGTTTGGGTTCCGATATAAAAGCCGTTACCGTTTGTGCCCACTAAAATACGGTTGTCGGAGCTTATTGTTACGAATGTGATTCTTTCTTTATTATGTGATTGGGGATTATTCAATTGGTACGGCCATAGCTGAAAGACGTTTTTTCCTTGGTGGAAGCGTTTTAAGTCGATGCGGCAAAGGCCGGCTGTCAATCCTAACCACAAATTGTGCTGACGGTCTATACATGCTCCCGCGTTACCCGTTTGCATACCTCCAAGTTTTTGGTTCCTAAACGGTTCATCTATTTTCTCGCTAGGGACATGGTATGTATAAACGGATTTGCTGGTGGCAATCCATAGCGTCTGATTGAGACTGTCATATTGGATGGCACAAGTGCTAGCCCAAGCAAGTTCAGGGTGTGTATTGTCGTACAATGGGTGGAATTTCACCTTTCCTGAAAGAGTTTGCTCCACACTGCATACTCCACCGCCCCACATTCCAACCCATAGCTGTGAACCGTATCCTGTAATGCAGCTTACTGTGTGACTGGGTAAGCCATCCTTCATGGTGTAATGTGTGAATTGTCCCGGTGAGGTCATACGGTTGAGTCCGCTTTCTACCGTACCCACCCATACCTCGCCGTCATCTGCCGTATAGATGGCGTTGACGGTCTGTGGAGAAATACTTTGCGGTAAGTCACCAGAGTGGATATAGTTTGTCACAGTTAGTCTTTTGGGGACAGCTTTCATCAGTCCGTCGGCTTCTGTACCTATCCATACGGTTTCTCCGTCAACCAACAAACAATTAATGAAGTTGCAGAAAATGAAGTCCGACTTCTCGTCTTGGAAAGATTCATAACCGACTTGCTCAAATTTATCCGTTTGTTCATTGTATATGTTCAGTCCTTTGAGGGTAGATACAATCAAGGTCTGGTTTGGTGTTTCTGCAATATCAGTGATGTAGTCTTGACTTAAAGAATGGAAAGGAGCAGAAGAGTGATATTCCTTATGATGGTTGCCTTTGGAATCATATAGGAAAAGACCGTTTGATGTGCCCACCCAAAAATGGTTTCCAGTTTGGTACAATGCTTGCGTACGGCAGTTTCTTGGCAGGTTGGCAAAGAGGGAGACGGAAGAGGTCGGATGCCGTAGGTCTATTCTGTATATGTTTTCGGAACATCCGATCCATAAAATATCTTTTTCGTTTTCATAAAATGTTATGATGTCTTTGTTATGGATGAAAGGAAAGTTTTGAATGGTTGCAATGTTCCCGTCAGAGGTAAAGTTGATTCTGTAAGTTGCTTGTCTGCCTCCAACCCACAAGTTTCCTTTTCTGTCGCAATAGATGGAGTGGCATGGTTGGCTGCGTAACGAATCCCAAGCAAGTGCAGGGGATGCTGATAAGGTTAGGGATATTAGTTTTTCAGTATCAAGGCATTCCAATCCGTTGTCCCCTGCAATCCATAGCCTGTCGTGCAGGTCTTCGCAAATGGCTTTTGCAAAATCGTTTTGAATGTGTCGGACGCTTTCAGTGGAATTGAACGAAATGAACTGATAGCTGTCATATCGGCATACGCCGCCTCCGTAGAGTGCGAACCAAAGGAAACCTTTGCTGTCTTTCAAGATGTCTTCTACGAAGTTATGTGGTAAACCTTCGTTTATCCCAATGGTAGAAAACTTTTGGCTTTCACGCCAAAGGAGATTATTTGTTTTGGCTTGTACTCTTACACAAGAAAGAATGAGTAGGATCAGATAAAAGAAGTTCTTGCTTTTCATTGGGTCAATGGTTTTAATGAAGCAAAGATACGCTTTTTTAAGGTGTCGGGAGATGAAATGAAGCCTTTTTCGTAGTTCTTGTTTGATAATCCACCCGAAAAAGATGAAAGTCCACCTCGTAAATATCACCGAGGGGTACATTTGCACAAGTCTTTTCCATTTGTGGAGGGATATGTTCCATTTAAAACACATTGAAGTTATGAAGAACAAGTTACTTTCTTTTGCGATGTTGGTGGCCTTGTCTTCTTCCGTTCCGGCGAAGAATACGGTCACGAAAATCGGCCAAGTGACGGCATCTGTGGTATTGACAGAGGATATAGACTATGTCATTACCGGAAGTGAGCCTTTTACGGTGACCGGAAGTGTCAATATCAAGAACAAGGAACATGCCGTGGTTATCTTGGAGAATATACGTCCGAGTGCAGCACTGTCATTCTTGGGATTTATTGATATAGACGGAGTTCCGGCCGTGGATGGGGAAAATTGCCAGGTGAAAATGTATGCGCAGGGGGCAATCATCATGCCTTATGCCAAAGACCTGAAACCTTTGACTGTATATTCCGAACAGAATTTCGGTGGGGAATCGGTGAATGATTTCGGTTTGGAAAATTCAGGAGGATTCATGAATACTCTGACGGAGGAAAAGCTGAACAACCGTATCCGGAGTTTCAAGTTAAAGCGTGGCTATATGGTGACATTTGCCAACAATCCGGGTGGACGCGGGTATAGCCGATGCTTCATTGCGGATGATGCGGATTTGGAAATTGCGGTTTTGCCTGAGGTACTTGACCGGCATATTTCGTCTTATCGCATTTTCAAGTGGAATGATACCCAAAAAAAGGGGTTAGCCAGTGATACCGGTAAGGGGAATAACAGCATGCTTAATTCTTCTTGGTGCTATACTTGGGGTGTGGGCTATGACATGGGAGCGGATTATGAATGTGTGCCTCATCATATCCATGAGACTTATCCATCTCCTACGGCTTTGGGGAAAGCTACATATTCCCCTCACATGAAGACGAACAATGAACCCGCGAATCCGAATGACGACCAACCGGCTACAGTGGAGCAAGTGTTGGCCAATTGGGAGGAACTCATGGCAACGGGCATGCGCCTTTGTTCGCCGTCTTATCATGACGGGGGGACTTCATGGTTGCGTAATTTCTTGAATGAGATAGACAAAAGAGGATGGCGCTGCGATATCGTGGATTTGCATTGTTATTGGACTGAAAGCCATTTTAATGATTTGCAGAAGTGGTACAATGATTTCCACCGTCCCATTTGGATTTCCGAATTCCTTTGGGGATCATCGTGGGGTAAGGCGGGAATCTTTGCCGTAGCCGACAATCGGGATTCCTTTTCCGAGGAGAATCAGCAAAAGAACTATGACGGCTTGAAACCCATATTGGACAAGTTGAACAAATGGCCTTATGTGGAACGTTATTCTTATTGGAACCATGAAAGGAACTGTTCCAAATTATTCTCGGGAGGAAATCTCTCCATTGCAGGGAAGTATTATGCGGAAATGAACCCCGGTATAGGTTATAAGAAGGCTTATGAATATGTTCCGAAGGTCGTTTATAACGCTCCGGAAGGTTTTGATGTGGTTTATACAGAACGAACTCAAAAGCTGACGGTTCAATGGACGAATAAGAATATGGAACTGACAGACTCTACCTTATTGGAACTCAGTATCGATGGTGGGGAATGGCAGACAGTGCGGAAGTATGAATCGTCGGAAAAGGAAACTTATGTGTATAACGAAGTCTTTTCTGATGATTTCCAAAAGGGGACGTATACTTACCGTATACATAATTACGATATGGACGGGAACGAACGTCTGACGGAAGGGAAGTCCGTTTCATTAGTCGGTGCGGAAGGATCACCCGGATTGCAGTATGGCACGTTGCGGATTACGGATACTGAAGAAACCAATACGACGTTCGATGCCGGAACAACGGAAGAGTCGGCTGTTTTCATGGGGTTGGTGTCGTATAATAATCCTAAGACGGTTCCGGTCGGAACCGTGGTGTCTGTGGCTTATGATAAATTCTCGTTTTGGGCTTTCCCGTGGAATGAAGGCGATTATGTGCAGACTGTCACAGAGCCTGAGACGGTGGACTTCATGGTATTCTCCAAAGGACGTCACCAGTATGGCGATGTCATGATGGAAGTAGGTGAAACTCCGAAGAAAGTTACGGAAGACAGTGTCTGGGTCAGCTTTGAAACACCTTTTCCTGAAGGAGTGACTCCGGTGGTGATAGCCAACGTCGTGTCCCGTTACAAGGTGCATCCTTATATGGTGAAAGTATGGAATGTGACCCATGAAGGCTTTGCCGTCAAATTGTCCCGGCAAGCCGCTTTGGACGGGACGTTGGAAACTTTTGCCGGACAACCTTTGTGCTATGTGGCCGCCACGCCCGGTGAAGCTTGGATTGAGGACGGAAATAAGAAATTGACCGTCGGACGGAATACGGTGGATAAAGTGGACGGGCGCAGGTCCCGTCTTGTGAACCTGTTGGATGGAAGTGGGGCGGCAGTTTCTCTTCTGAATCCTTATTTCCTTTGTGGTCCTCAAACCGATAATTATCCTTCTGCCTCAGTGTATCGGATAGCAGAGCAGATTAAGTCTCCGTCGGAAACCGATGCAAGCTTGTTGCTGACTACCGGTCTGAAAGTTATCCGCCAGAAGGATGAGACCGCTGAAGTCCATGTTGTGGACAATGCGGCGGCTAATGGGGATTTGATGGGATGGATAGCCATTAGTGAGAACTATGGCGGGACGAAGGTCGACGATGTCCGGAAGCCTGAAGTGAAGGTTTGGGCAGAAGATGGCCGTATTGTAGTGTCCGGCACGGAGGATTACCGTATATACGGTCTTGACGGAAGGCAAATGCCGCGAGGGCAGCGGTTGCCGGATGGCATTTATATCGTAAAGACCGAGGGAAAAACTGTGAAAATCATGGTGTCTTCTGTAAAGTGAAAGGTTTAGTGTTTTTAATTCATCCAATACAAATTAAAAAATGAAGATTATGAAAAACAAAATGTTAGCGTTGGTGGCCCTTTGTGGAGCCACATCATCCACCATGCCTTTGTGGGCGGCAGAATGGGCCGACCCAGTGTTGGAATTTGCCGCACCCGACTTGAAGACCGATGGCACGGGCGGTGGGGTATATTACGTTTACCATGTGGCTACCCAAAAGTTTATGTGTAACGGGAATTACAAGGACAACTGGAACACGGAGCTTGTGGTGGCCGATGAAGGACGGGAGGTAACCCTGAGTTATGGAGACGATTACGAATTGAGTCGTCGGCCTGAAACAGATCCCGAATATTCCGTTGAAAAAGGTTGGCGTTTAAGCATGAAAAATGCACCCTCTAATGGCGGTTTTCACGAATTGTTCATCAGGGCTGCTTCCATGGTGATATGCGTGGACCATAACAAACAGGGGCACATGTTGTGGCAGATTATGCCGCAAGAGAATGGAACCTATCGTATCAAAATTATAGATGGGGATAAATTGTATGGGGTGGAAGCTTCGGATGGCATATATAAAAATTCTTATGTGGCCGTCAACGAAGGGGAAACCGGGGTGAATCCTGTGCTTAATCCTGAGACAGCCGGTTACATGAATGCTGGTTTGGATTGGAAATTTGTCACACCGGAAGCTTATGAAGCTTATAAGGCCAAGCTTGAATTGCAGGATGCGTTGGAGAAAGCCGACGAGGCAGGGTTTACGGATTATGCGGAGTATGCCGGCATATATGAAAACCCCGATGCAACGGCGGAAGAGACGGAAAAAGCTGTTGGGAAATTGTCTCAGGCCATCATTGATTTCAAATATAATGCTGCCACGGAGGCGAATCCGATGGATGTGACAGAGTTGATTTCCAATCCTATGTTTGACGGGAATGCAAATGGTTGGGTTTCTCGAAGGGATGCCGTACCGGGAGGGGCACAGGATAATTTCGGTTATACTTCCGGAACAATTACGACATCCGATGGCGTGCCGTTTACGACTTGTTTTCAACGTTGGAATTCTAAAACTCAAGTACCTCGCCAACCGGATTGGTCCGTCACGCAGGATTTGACGGGACTTCCGGATGGTAAATACCGGTTGAAGGCATATATCCTGACGAATGTAACGGGAATGCAACCCGAAGGGCGGTTTCTGGTCGCCAAGACTTTGGCCGGCGAGAAGCGTACGGAGGCTAATGTGCCGTCGCCGGACGGAAGTGCCTATGCTGTTCCTTATACTGTGGATTTTTCTGTTATTGGTGGTACGGCCACGATAGGCATGATAGTGGAAAATTGCAACTCTAATTGGTCTTCTGTGAGTAATTTTTCATTGCAGTATTATGGGAAATCCGGTGCGGCTACTTTCCGTGATGCCTTGCTTGAATCCATAGCGGATGCAGAGAAAAAATATGCGGAATATACGGAGGCTCATGTCACTTTCAGTAATGTAGGAAAGGAGAAATATGAAGAAACGATTCAGGCGGCCAAGGCTGCGGCGGAAAACCAGGAGATAAAAGATGAGGATTTGAGGCAGGTAATCGATGTGGTGCAGGCACGTATGGATTCTTTGGCATTGGATATTTCCGCTTATGAGAGTTTGAATGCCCAACGGTTGGAATTGGAAAAGGCTTACGAAGAGAATCCCTATTCCGAAAACGGCTTGGAGGGTTATGAAGCTTTTTTGGACGGCTTGCTGGAGGCTTATGAGCGTTGCACTTTCAATCCCAATGAAGTGGACAGCATCCAGTCGCGTGCGGACCGGATATTTAAGTATTCCGTATTGGAATTATTGAGAAATGGTGGGACGACCGATGTGACGGGATTGTTTGTCAATCCGGATTTCACTTCCGACAATACCGGATGGACAAAGACCGGGAACGGGGAGTTTAAAAATTCCAACGAGGTGGCCGAGGTTTGGAACGGTACAGATTTTGAAATGTATCAGGAAGTGACAGGTCTTCCGGAGGGAACATATAAGATAACCATGCAAGGGTTCTACTCTCCGAGTTCCACGGACAAAAGCTGGCAGGCTTCTTGGGGGACAGAAGGGGATGGGCTTAACGAGGTGAAAGCTTCCCTTTTCGGAAACGATGTGTCCGTGAAGCTCCATCATGTGCTGGCATATCCGCAAACGGAAGACATTGCGGGCAATTGCGAACAAGTCTTTGAAACAGGCGATCCTGCCGTTGACGGCATGTGGTTCTGTCACGGGACTTCTTCTGCGCATGAGATTTTCGGCCTGTCTCCCGACAATTATCGGAATACGGTGAACTGCTATGTGACGGACGATGGCCGCTTGCGCATAGGAGTGAAGATGGCCGGAGCCGAGTTAAAGGCTGCTTGGGCGCTTTTCGACCATTTCGAGGTGGAATATCTTGGAGCGGAGGATATGAGTGGTGCCAAATCGGTAATCAGTGCCCTGATAGGGGAAGCCGCAGCCATGCGCGACGAGGAACTGCAACTTACTACGCGTGAGGCTCGGAAAACATTGTCGGCAGCGGTAGAGTCGGCTTCGGCAGTACTCGACCAGTTGACGTTGGAAACCTATAAAGAGCAAATGGCATCGTTGGATGCCGCTATCGCCATGGGCAAAGAAGCACTTGAGGCTGCGTCTGCCTTGGAGGCTACAGTATACGGGCATGATGCCAAGATGCAGAGCGAGGACGGAGGTTATTCCGATTATGTGGGCACACCGGAGTTTGATGAGTTCGAAGCTTTGATAATAGAACTTTTAGGAAAGATAGAAAGCAACGAGAATGCTGTTTTCGAGTCGGTTGCCGAGATAGAGGATTATAATGTAAGAATAACTAAAGCCTATGCCAATATGGTGGTCGGCCACATGGATTTGGCTTCCGCTTCAATCGACACCCCGTTGGACATGACTTCAGTGCTCATGACACCGAGTTTTTCGGATAAGGATGAAGAAGGTGGGGATGTGAATGCTTCAGACGGATGGGTCTCGTCCATGGTGGGCGGAAAGGCCGAGAATCAGGACTTGGTCTATGAGTTTTACGACACGAAGTCGTGCGACTTGCATCAAACGCTGTACCATCTCCCGAAAGGGTATTACCGTGTGGTGTACAACGGGCTTTACCGTGCCGGTGAGCTCATATCGGCAGCGTTGGCCCGCCGTGACAGTGCCGATTCATGGCATGCGGAGGCTTATGTGGAAGTGGGGCAAGGCAAGTGGAGCGAGAAGTTCCAATCCATTTTCGACGGAGTGAGCGAATATAAATATGATACGTCAGACCGCGTGTTGGCAGATTCCTTGTTCCCCGATTCTCCGCAACTCCTCTACCATTGCACGGTGGATTCCCGTGTCGGGGCACGTACGGCTTTCGAGGCGGGCGAGTATGAAGGGATTTTCAGTTTCCAAGTTTCGGAAGAAGGCCAGGATGTGGTCTTAGGGGTACGCAAAAATGAATACGTCAAGAACGACTGGCTTTGTTTCGATAATTTCCGCTTGTATTATTTGGGTGATGGTGATGCGAACAAACCGGACGATTTTGTGGATTCCGTGGATGATGTGATGGCAGAAGGGACGCAGAAGGTCGTAGATACGTTATGGTACACGATTGACGGTGTACGCGTGTCTGCCCCGGGACGGCGCGGCATTTACATCCGCGAAGACCGGATGGAAGATGGCACGAAGAGGACTGTGAAAATTATGGTCAGATAGGATTTCATGATGCACGGCAAGTAATCAATGGGAGGGCGGTCTTTGTGAAAAGGCCGCCTTTTTAGTGTTTGGGTATCATTGTCCACCTCAAAAACACGTTTTTCCACGTGATTTTAGAATAAGTGCATTAATTTTGCGAGGTGCTAATGATAAAAAAGAAAAGGATGAAGATGGAATTTATAAGGCGGTTCGTTGGGCTTTTCATATTATATGGCAGGTTTGCCCTTTTGGCCGTAGGGGGGTATGTGTTCACGATGTCGTCGTATGCTTTTTCCGGAAAGGAACGTGCGGAGTTGTTTGTATCCGGATGGCGTTTCCATTTGGGCAATCCGGAGGGGGATGCCTCTCGCCAAGATTTCGACGACGGTGCATGGCGGTTGTTGGACTTGCCTCACGACTGGAGCATAGAGGGCGATTTCAGTGCCGACCATCCGGCACGTAAGGAAGGAGGGGCGTTGCCCGGTGGATTGGGTTGGTATCGTAAGGTTTTTGAGGCTCCGCGTGAATGGCAGGGAAAGAAAGTCTTCGTGGATTTTGACGGGGTGTACATGAATTCGGAAGTGTTCGTAAACGGAAACTCTTTGGGCGTGCGTCCTTATGGTTACAGTTCGTTCCGGTACGACCTGACCCCTTATTTGAAGTGGGGAGAGCGCAATGTATTGGCCGTGAAAGTTGACAATAGTACCCAACCCAATTCCCGTTGGTATTCAGGTAGCGGAATCTACCGTAACGTATGGCTTACGGTGGTGGAGCCTGTCCATGTGGGGCATTGGGGCACGTTCGTGACCACTCCGGAAGTGACCGGTGAGAAGGCGGTAATGGAGGTGCGTACTATGGTGAAGAATGACGGGCAGGCAGGCCGTAGGGTAGGAGTCGTTTCCACCCTCCTTGATGCACGGGGACGGATGGTGGCTGGGCAGTCCGGTTTTGTAGATGTGCCGGCCGGTGGGTGCTCCGAGGCGAGTCACACTTTGATTATGACGGCTCCCGAGCTTTGGAGCACTGAGCACCCTTATTTATATAAGGTAAGGACGGAACTTAAAGTAGACGGACGTAGCGTAGATACTTACTATACTACCACTGGCGTGCGTCATTTCAAGTTTGATGCCCGGACGGGATTTTGGCTCAACGGGAAACACATGAAGATAAACGGAGTGTGCATGCACCATGATTTGGGATGCCTTGGGGCGGCGGTCAATGTCCGTGCCATCAAGAGGCAACTGGAGATATTGAAGGAGATGGGCTGCAACGGTATCCGTTGCACGCATAACCCGCCTGCGCCCGAATTGCTCGACCTTTGCGACCGTATGGGCTTCGTGGTGATGGATGAGGCTTTCGACATGTGGCGTATCCATAAAACCGCATACGATTACGCCTGCTATTTCGACCGTTGGCATGAGCGTGATTTGGCAGACCTTGTATTGCGGGACCGCAACCATCCTTGCATCTTCATGTGGAGCGTGGGGAATGAAGTGGGGGAGCAATGGCGTAATGCAGGGCGCGACACCTTGTCGGTCGAAGATGCCAATATCCTATTGAATTTCGGTCGAGACGAGTCGGATTTGCCCCGGTTGGAGGGGACGCATGTCAATACGCTCTTAGCGGCCAAGCTTGCCGGTCTTGTACGCCGTTATGACCCTACGCGTCCCGTGTTGACGGGAAACAACAGTGGAGGAAAGGACAACCTGTTGCACAAGCCGGAGGCCAGAATGGATATTATCGGTTACAATTATTGTGTGTGGGACATTCCGAAAGTGCCCAAGGTGTTTCCCGGAAGGCCATTTTTGCTTACAGAGTCTATTTCAGGCTTGATGACGCGGGGATTCTACCGTATGCCCTCCGATTCCATGTACGTGTGGCCTATGCGCGGTGAGGTACGTGTGCCGGAGGGGAGCAATCATCTGACTTCGGCTTACGATAATTGCCATGTGCCATGGGGATGTAGTCATGAGGCAGGGATGCGTATGGTGAAAAACAACGATTTCATCTCCGGGCAATATGTCTGGACGGGTTTCGACTATATCGGGGAACCTACGCCCTTCCCGTTCCCATCACGCAGTTCCTATTTCGGAATCATAGATTTAGCCGGGTTTCCCAAGGACGTGTATTACATGTACCAGTCGGAATGGGCTGAAAAACCGGTGCTCCACCTTTTTCCGCATTGGAATTGGAAAGAAGGACAGAAGGTGGACTTATGGGTGTATTACAACCAGGCCGACGAGGTGGAGCTTTTCGTGAATGGCAAGAGCCAGGGAACAAAACGTAAGGGACGGGATGATTTTCATGTGGCTTGGCGTGTAAGGTATGAGCCGGGCACGGTGAAGGCCGTGTCGAGAAAGGACGGAAAGGAAGTCTTGGTGCGCGAAATCCATACGGCGGGTGTACCGGCACGAATCCGGTTGACAGCCGACCGCGACACGCTTTGTGCGGACGGGAGGGATTTGGCATTCGTCACGGTGGAAGTTTTGGACAGGGACGGAAACCTTTGTCCCGAAGCTGAAAACTTGGTGCATTTCGAGGTCGGGGGACAGGTTTTGATAGCCGGTGTGGACAATGGCAGCCCTTTCTCGATGGAACGTTTCAAGGACACGAAACGTAAGGCTTTCTTCGGTAAATGTTTGGTCGTATTGCAAAGCAACGGGAAGGCCGGGCATGCCACGTTGAAGGCGGTGTCCGAAGGATTGGACGGAGCAGAGCTCAAAATTAAGATGGAGCGGAGTAGATAACAACATATTAGAAGATGAAGAATATGAATTTGAAAGACAAGATGGTGAGTGTGAAGACGGCAGGGCTTTGTGCCTTGCTTTTAGCCGGACAGCCGGCATGGTCGGGTACGGGGAAAGACGAGGTAATCCGGCACAATTCCGTGTCCGTAATGCTCGGTGCCCCAAAGGTGGAATACAGCAAGATGATTTTCGGGCAGTTTGTCGAGCATTTCGATAATCAGGTGTACGGAGGATTGTACGACCCGGAGTCGAAGTTTGCCGATGAGGACGGTTTCCGCAAGGATGTGATTGAGGCTTTGAAGGAAATAAAGACCCCTATCGTGCGGTGGCCGGGTGGCTGTTTCGTGTCGACCTATCATTGGTTGGACGGAGTGGGGAAGGAACGTACCCCGGTGTACGACAAGACTTGGCAGGTGGAAGATCCGAACACTTTCGGGACGGATGAGTATGTAAAATGGTGCCGCAAGGTAGGATGCGAACCTTACATCTGCACCAATGCCGGGACGGGTACGCCGGAGGAGATGAGCGATTGGGTGGAATATTGCAACCTCACTATCGGGAAATACGGACGGATGCGTGCCGCGAACGGCCATCCGGAGCCTTACAACGTGAAGTATTGGAGCGTGGGGAATGAAAACTGGGGCGCACACGAATTGGGGGCGCGTACGGTACAGGAGTGGGGACCCATGGTACGTGAGTCGGCCAAGTTGATGCGCAGCGTGACGAAGGATGCCAAGCTGTTTGCCGCCGCCACGTCGGACAAGAATTGGACAATGCCTTTATTGCGCGAAGCCGGTCCTTATTTGGATTATATAGCTATCCATGGTTATTGGGACCCGCTCTTCCATGTCAACAATCCTGCGCCTTTTCTGAAGTGTATGATGAAAACGGATGCTCCGGAGCAAGACATCCAAAGGACTATCGGCATATTGGATGAGGCCGGGTTCGGCGCTGGAAAGATAAAAATCGCTTACGATGAGTGGAATTTGCGCAACTGGCACCATCCTTGGCATGGCGACTTGCGTCGCGGTTTCGATTTGGAGGCGCGCCGTAAGAACGATATGGCTTCCACTTACACGATGGCAGACGCTTTGTTTTCCGCCTGTTTCCTGAATGCCTGCCTGCGTCATTCCGACGTGGTGGACATAGCTTGTTTCGCTCCGGTGGTCAACACGCGTGGCCCTATCTTCGTGCATCCCGACGGTATCGTGAGACGTACTACGTTTTATGTCTTTAAGATGTACACCAATGGACTGGAAGATTATATGCTTCCGGTTGCTTTGGAAGCCGGGCGGTTGACGCAAGGCAGCCAGTCCACGGCAGTGTTCGATGTCGTGCTGACGGGGAATGCGGACGGAACGCGTTATGTTTACGCGGTGGTGAATAAGGATCCGGAGAAAAGCCATGCCCTGACGTTGGATTTCAAAAGTCTGGGAGTGAAAGAACCGCGTAAACTCAAGGGGACCGTATTGAGCGGGACTTCCGCAGACGATTATAATGACATAGGGAAGGAACGGGTGGTGCCCGAGGAACGTAGTTTTGAGGTACGGGATGCCGCAGTGGTTTTACCTCCCCATTCCCTGACGTTGTTGAGGTTGGAAAAATGAGACGATGGTTGGCCGGTAAATTAGGGTGAGTGAAAATTTGTTTTACACCTTGATTTGGAATTTCGTTCTGCGCCAAACGAAATTTCATTCTCAGCCAAATGAAAAAAAGTTCTCCTGAGATTGATTTTCCAATCTCAGGAGATTTTTTTAGCCATCATAACGTCTTGAAAATGTGAACGGTGTGTTTTGGAAAGTTGTTATGTAATTTCTTTACTTTTGGCCTGTCCGGGCGAGCCTGCCGTTTGGACGTGGGTAAAGAATAAACCTCTTTCCTCCTTTTTAGGGGAGAAGAAAGAGGTTTATGGGGTGATAGGGAAAATGATGTCCGGTTTACTTCAGAATATCTTTCATTCCGTCTTTCGTCAGGTTGCCGATGTTCTCACGCATGGCTGTGTCGCCTTTCAGGTTTTCCAGTTTGTAGTAGTCCATGAAACCCATGTGACCGTCGCGCAGGGCTTGTGCCAAAGCTTTGGGCACTTCGGCTTCAGCCTGGATGACTTCGGCGCGGGCTTCCTGCGCCTTGGCTTTCATTTCCTGTTCGGCGGCAATGGCCATGGCACGGCGTTCCTCGGCCTTGGCCTGCGCGATGTTTTTGTCGGCGTTGGCCTGATCTATTTGCAGGGTGGCACCGATGTTCTTACCCACGTCGATATCGGCGATGTCGATGGACAGGATTTCAAAAGCCGTACCGGCATCCAGCCCCTTTTTGAGCACCAGTTTGGAGATGGAGTCCGGGTTTTCCAGAACCTGCTCGTGGTTTTCGGCCGAACCGATGGAAGATACGATGCCTTCGCCTACACGGGCCAGGATGGTGTCCTCGCCTGCACCTCCCACAAGTTGGTGGATGTTGGCGCGTACGGTGACGCGGGCCTTTGCTATCAACTGGATACCGTTTTTGGCTACGGCGGCTACGGGTGGCGTGTCGATTACCTTCGGGTTGACGGAAGTCTGCACGGCCTCGAACACGTCGCGGCCCGCCAGGTCTATGGCCGTGGCCTTTTCAAAAGGCAGGTCGATGTTGGCTTTCGATGCCGAAACCAAGGCATGTACCACGCGTTGCACATGTCCGCCCGTCATGTAGTGGGCTTCCAGATTGTCGCGGGTGATGTTCTTCAGGCCGGCCTTATGGGCCTCGATGAGGCTCGGCACGATGACACCGGGCGGCACGTTGCGGATGCGCATCAGGAAGAGCTGTATCAACGAGATGCGCACGCCCGATACTTTGGCGGAGAGCCAAAGGAAGAACGGTACGAAATGAAAGAATATCGCCAGAAAGATGATGGCGACGATGGCGATGACCACCGGAAAAACAATTGGATCTAATAACATGATATCAGAAAATTAAAGGGTGAATAATATGTTTATTTCTTTTTGACGGTGATTTGGGCATCCTCTACGCGAACTACTACTACGGGAGTGCCTTCGTCCAGGAAACCGTCGGCCGATTTGACTTCCACGGTCCGGCCGCCGATGTCCGCGTTACCGATGAGGGCGAGCCGGGTAATGGCCACTCCCTCGTCTCCGGGGCGTACGGAAAGTTGTTCCGCCGAGGCTGCCGTGGAATCGATACTTTTGTGGAGCGAATATTTCTCCAATGTCTTGGAGTGCATCAGCCAGTAGCCCAACAGTCCGCAGGCTACGATGGATGCTGCGCAGGCCCACAGTCCGGTGGTCAGTCCAAACCAACTGAAAGCTACGTAGTTGGCACCTACGAGGCAGCAAGCTGCCGCTATGCCCGCTATGCTGATGCCCGGGAAGACGAACAACTCTATGGCGAGCAGGATGGCGCATAGGGCGAATAAGATGATAAGCGTAAATATTTCCATGGTCTTGGGGTTTTAGGGGTCAGTAACCTTGCCTGTATTTGGTTTCATGTTGGTCTTCCAACATGTTGAGATAAGAGGCATAGCGGCTTTCGCTGATGAGGTGTTCCTCTACGGCGCGGCGTACGGCGCAGCCCGGCTCATGGGTGTGCGTGCAATTGTTGTATTTGCAGTCTGCCGAAATCTGGAAAATTTCGCGGAAGTAGTGTGCCACTTCTTCTTTCTCGAAGTCGAATGTGCCGAATCCTTTGATGCCCGGGGTGTCGATGACGTAACCGCCGCCCGGCAAGCTGAACATCTCGCTGAATGTCGTGGTGTGCATGCCCGTGTCGTGTGCGGCTGAAATTTCTGCAGTCCGCAGGTTCAGGTCGGGTATCAGTTTGTTCAGTAGGGTAGATTTCCCTACGCCGGAATGGCCGGAGAACAGGGTGGTGCGTTTTTCCAAGCTTTCGCGCAGCGCGCCGATGCCGGTAGACTGCAAGGCCGAACAGGCATGGCAGGGATAGCCGATGGTGGTGTACAGGTGCATCATGCCTTCCATGTAACGGAGGTCGTCGGCATCATAGCAATCGGTCTTGTTGAAAACGAGCGATACCGGAACGCGGTACGCTTCGGCCGAAGCCAGGAAACGGTCGATGAAGGTGGTGGAAGTTTCCGGATGGCTGACGGTTACGATTAAAAAAGCCTGGTCTACGTTGGCTGCGATAATATGGCTTTGTTTGGACAGGTTGGAAGCTTTCCGGATGATGTAGTTCTTACGGTCTTCTATTTCTGTGATGAAAGCCGTCCCCTCCGCATTGACGGTGATTTGCACAAAATCGCCTACCGCCACCGGGTTGGTGCTGCGTATGCCTTTCAGGCGGAAGTTGCCTTTGATTTTAGAATCAACAAGTTGGCCGTCGTCCGTGCGGACGACGTACCAACTCCCTGTATTACGGATGACAAGCCCTCGCATCAGACGGTCATGATTTCTTTGTCTTTGGCCGCATACAAGTCATCGATTTGTTTGATGTACTTGTCATGCACCTTTTGCAATTTGGCCTCCGAGTTCTTTTGTTCGTCTTCAGCCATGCCGTCTTTCACTGCTTTTTTCAGGGCATCGATGGCGTCGCGGCGTGCGTTGCGTACGCTGACCTTTGCCGTTTCGCATTCGGCCTTACATTGTTTGGCCAGCTGTTTGCGGCGTTCCTCGGTCAAGGGCGGGATGCCGATACGGATAATTTCACCGTTGTTTTCCGGCATGATGCCCAATTCGGAATCTATAATCGCTTTTTCGATGGCGCGGAACATGTTTTTGTCCCACGGCTTGATGGCGATGCTGCGGGCATCGGGCGTGTTGACGGCTGCCACATTATTGATGGGTACCATGGAACCGTAGGAATCCACACGGATGCCGTCGAGCAAACGGATGTCGGCCTTTCCTGCACGGATGTGCGCCAAGGCTTCGTCCAGGTACATTACCGCCATGTCCATTTTCTCCTGCGCTTCGTCAAGGATAGTCTTTGAATCTGCCATAATCTGTTCTTTTGTTAAGATGATATATTGATACTATGATACTTTGAAAAACAAAAGTAGCGGATTTTTTATTCATCTGCAATAAAACGGGGGAGGAATTATCGGAAAGTCTTCTGGCATGGTACTCGTTTTCATCTTATTTGTTCTTTTTCACTTAAAAACCTATCTTTGTAGCTTCATTCTAAAAAGAGAGGGATATGCTGAAGAGTTATTTGGTATTGTTGATGGCCATTGTTTTTGAAACGGTGGCAACTTCTTTTCTGAAACAAAGCGGGCAGTTTACGAAGTTTTGGCCTTCGGTGGTGACGGTAGTCGGGTATGCGGCGGCTTTTTATTGCCTTAGCTTGGTGCTGAAACACATCCCGGTGGGCATTGCATACGCCATTTGGTCGGGCGTGGGAATCGTGCTGATAGCCGTCATCGGTTCCACGGTGTTTAAGCAACATCTTGACTGGCCGGCCGTGTTGGGGTTGGCTTTGATTATTGCCGGTGTGGTGGTGATTAACGTGTTCTCGGATTCTGTATCTCACTGATTTCCGTTATGGGGGTATAAAAGTGCCCGTCATGTGTTCGGCATGGCGGGCATTGCGTTTTATATATCGGTCGTTTTGGAGCAGATGCTGAATCAGTTGTGTACCAAAGTCCCGATGTTTTCTCCTTCCATTACTTTTTTTAGGTTTCCGTACACGTCCATGTTGAAGACATAGATGGGCAGGTTGTTCTCCTTGCACATCGTGGTTGCGGTGAGGTCCATTACTTTCAGGCCCTTGTGGTAGATTTCATCGTATGTGATTTCACTGAACTTTGTGGCCGTGGGGTCTTTTTCCGGGTCGGCCGTGTACACGCCGTCCACACGCGTCCCTTTAAGCATCACGTCGGCTTCGATTTCAATGCCGCGCAACGATGAACCTGTGTCGGTCGTGAAATAAGGGTTGCCCGTGCCGGCGCTCATGATGACCACTTCTCCGGCTTCCATGTATCCGATGGCTTTCCATTTGCTGTAAAACTCGCCGATCGGCTCCATGCGGATGGCGGTCAGCACGCGGCTTTTCACGCCGATGGCCCCCAACGCGCTGCTCAGTCCGAGCGAATTGATGACCGTGGCGCACATGCCCATCTGGTCGCCTTTGACGCGGTCGAATCCTTTGCCTGCACCGCTCAGGCCGCGGAAAATGTTGCCGCCGCCGATGACGATGCCGATTTGCACGCCCATGTCGTGCACTTCCTTGATTTGTTCCGCATATTCGGCCAGACGTTTTTCGTCGATGCCGTAACGTTGTTCTCCCATGAGGCTCTCGCCGCTCAGTTTGAGGAGTATCCTTTTGAATTTAGCCATAATAAAGTATTTTGGTTGGTTAAAGTACGAATGGGGCGGACGGGTTTGTGCCCGACGGTATCAGGTGGCTTACTTCCTTGAAGGCGTATCTTCGTGTAATGCCGTTCCTGTCGGTCAGGACCAGGTGCCCGGTAGGTTCCACGTCGTGGATTTCGGCTTCGAAAACACCGTCCGCGTCTTGATAAAGGTGAAAACCGTTGCATCGGTAAAGCTGTTCCCGGTAGCTACGGGCGATGTCCTCCGTTCGGCCTTGTTGGATGTTCCGGTAATAGTCCTTGAAACGTTTGATGATGTCGGCTAAGATGAATACCGGTTCCTCTTCTTTTCCTGTGATTTGTCGGAGCGAGACCGGATTGGGGGCATCGCTGCAGAACGTTTGTTGGTTTATATTGATGCCGGCTCCTATGATGCAATTCTCGATGCATCTTCCTATCAGGGTGTTCTCGATGAGCATGCCGCAGATTTTCCGGTCTTTCCAGTAGATGTCGTTCGGCCATTTGACGCAGATGTCTTTGGCATAGCCGGACAATGTTTCGCAGACAGACAGTGCCATGGCTTGGGACAGGATGAACTGCCGGTTGGCTTCCACTTCGCGGGGATGGAAGAGCAGGCCGAACAAAAGGTTCTTACCGGCTTCCGATTCCCAAGAATTACCGGCTTGTCCTCGTCCGGCAGTCTGGAAGTCAGCCGTGGCCAGAATCATGTCTTTCGGAGAAACTGGACGATAATGTTTCAGGAAATCGATGGTGGAGCCTGTCGAGTGGAGCCGTATCCATTCGAACCATGGCGAATCGTCCAATATGTAAAGTGAATGAGTCATATTCAAAATATTCTAATCGTGTTGCAGGTCAGTATAGCGGCGGGTAAAAGGCATCTTCTATATGCCTTAGCCGGGGGAGCCCGTTTTCTCCCGTTACGATGGTGATGAGGTCGAAGCGTACCGGGAGGTCGATGGCATATTTGCGCAAGTAGGCGTCGGCCGAACTGACAATGCGTCGTATTTTCCCGTTTGTGACGGCGTCTTCGGGGAGTCCGAATAAAACGTCTTTTCTGGTTTTTACTTCCACGAAGACCAGTGTGCCGTCTTTTTCGGCCACGATGTCCAATTCCTTGTGCCCGCACCTCCAGTTCCGGTGTCGGATGACATAACCTTCTGATTGCAGATGGTTTGCAGCCAGTCGTTCTCCTTCTTTTCCCAGTTCATTGTGTGCGGCCATTTCGATTTATTGGATTCCCGTGCTGCAAATTTATTAAAAATATTGGTGAATCCTTGCAGAAATCTTACTTTTGCATGTACTAAATTGTGAAGATATGGCAGATGATGCTTTTTACATGAAAAAAGCGCTGGAAGAGGCGCGGCGTGCTTACGATGAGGATGAAATACCGGTAGGGGCTGTTGTGGTTTGCGGCGACCGTATTCTGGCGCGTGCACATAACCTGACGGAAACGTTGACGGATGCGACCGCCCATGCCGAGATGCAGGTGATTACGGCGGCTGCCAATGCTTTAGGCGGAAAATATTTGAACGAATGTACGCTTTATGTGACCTTGGAACCGTGTGTGATGTGTGCGGGGGCCATCGGATGGGCACAGGTGAAACGTCTGGTTTACGGGGCAACGGATGAAAAAAGAGGATACAAGATGTTTGCACCCCAAGCCATACATCCGCGAACGGAAGTGGTGAGTGGTGTGATGGCGGACGAGGCCGTGGCTTTGCTGAAAGACTTCTTTAAGGGGAAACGTTAGGTTTCTTTTATTTGATTTCCTCGTAATCCACATACTCCCCTTCGTTGTCATCGAATATTTTGTGCGAACTTTGGGACGAGGATTGAGAGTGGTTTTGCGACGTGGTTTGCCCGTGGGGATTACGGGATGAAGACTGTTGTTTATGGTTCTTGGGAGAAAATGAAGACATGATGTTCCGTACTCTTCTGGCTATATTAAGGACCATAATGAGCAGGAAGGCCAAAAAGGCAAAAAGTAAACCGAATATACATCCTAAAGGACCTGTCATAAATATGATTTTTTATGCTTTGTTGCCAGACTGATGAACAAGAACCGTGCCAAAGTCAGTGAGTTTTCTGTCGTGCAGTCAGGACAGAGAGGATGACGTACCATGCGATGATGGCTGCAAAACAACTGAATCCCAAAAAGATAATCATGGGGATGCAAGTCAGGATGAAAATAAACTTAATTTTATTGTCTTGCCAGGAAAGGTTCTTGAATTTGAGGGCAAACATGGGAATCTCCGCTACCAAAAGGAAACAGGATAACAACATGAACATGAAAAGGAAGAAAGCATTGAACTTTTCTGAAACTAAAAATCCGTAGTTGCCCACAATCAGCGAAGCCCAAAACAAGGTGTTGGCCGGGGTAGGTACGCCAATGAAAGACGATGTTTGCCGCGTGTCGATGTTGAATTTGGCTAACCGCAAAGCCGAAAATGCCGCCATAAGGAATGCCGTATAGGGCATCACGTCGCGCAGCGGCTCCATGAAATCAGGATAAACCACCCGATGGAACAGATGGAATATCATGGCCGAAGGGGCTACTCCAAAGGTCACTACATCTGCCAACGAATCCAATTCCTTTCCTATGGGGGAGGATACTTTCAGCACGCGAGCCGACATCCCATCGAAGAAATCGAATACGGCTCCTATGACAATGAGCAGAAACGCCCAACTGTAATTACCGTAGAAAGCTGCACCCGTAGCCATACAGCCGGAAATCAGGTTGCAGCAAGTAATGCTGTTGGGAATCTGTCGTATGATGATATTTGCCATATGACATTTTATTATAATTTGGCGATGATGGTTTCATTACCCACCGTCTTTTGCCCCAATTTGACGTTGACTTTGGTCCCGACCGGAAGGAAAAGGTCGACTCTGGAACCGAACTTGATGAATCCCATGTGTTCGTCGATATAACAATCTTCGTCTTCGCGGGCGTATGTCACGATGCGCCGAGCCATGGCACCGGCAATCTGCCGTGCCATGATGAAGACACCGTCCGGTGTTTCGATGACGATGGTGGAACGTTCATTCTCAATGCTGGCTTTGGGCAACCAAGCCTTATGAAAGTTTCCGTCGTGATGTTCCACCAACCTTACGGTGCCGTCCACCGGAATCCAGTTGGCGTGCACGTTGGTCAAGCTCATGAAAATGGAAACCATTAGCCGGCGGTCATGGAAATATTCGTTTTCGTCCACCTCCTCTATCACGACGATTTTACCGTCGGCCGGAGCTACGACAACGTTTTCCGTGTCTCCCTCGAAACGTCTGATCGGACATCGGAAGAAATTGACTACGATGAGGTAGATGACCGTGCATACGGTTGCAGAAACATAGAACGGGAGCTTGCATTCAAATGCATAGTAAAGGCAGGCGTTAAACAGAAGTAGTCCCCCAGCACCCGCAATGAGCGTGTGCGTGCCTTCCCGATGTATTCTGATTTTTTTTAATTTATTCAATTTTCGTCCCATGGAGTTTTCCCCTTATATTAACGGACAAAGGTAGCTATATTCCGTTAAAATGCAAAATTCCGTACTTTCTTTTTCAAGGGGCGGCCCCTAAAAAGTCTTTTATGTTAAAAAACAAAGGTTTCTTTTGTTGGTTTCCTTAATGTGGCGTAACTTTACCCACGATTTCTGTTTTTACCAAATTCATATTTATTATGCAGGACTTCGTACATCTTCATGTGCATACCCAGTATTCCATTCTCGATGGTCAGGCTAGCGTGTCGCGTTTGGTTGACAAGGCGATGAAAGACGGTATGCGCGGAATGGCCATTACCGACCATGGCAACATGATGGCCATCAAGGAGTTTTTTAATTATACGACCAAAAAAAACAGTGGTACGAATGCGGACATCAAAATGTGGAAGAAGCGTATCGCCTTGTTGGAGAAAGGTGAGGATGCGGCTCTGAAAGAATGGGTGGACGGGCAGAAAAAGAAGCAGAAAGAGGCCGATGAACTGAGACGGCGGGCGGAAGCGAATGATGAGCCGATACCGGCTGAGGCGAATTTCGTGCCGGAGGAGCAACCGGAGTTTCCTTCGGTTGCCGACCAGTTGGCCACGGCTCGCGTGGAGTTGGCGGCGGCTCGGAAACGTTTGTTCAAACCGATATTCGGTTGTGAAATGTATGTGGCACCTCGTCGTCTGGATCAGATGGAAAAAGAGAAGGACGGGCGGAGGTATCACTTAATCGTGTTGGCCAAAAATGAAACGGGGTATCATAACTTGGTCAAGTTGGTCTCCAAATCGTGGACAGACGGTTTTTATGTGCGTCCGCGTACAGACCGCTTTGAATTGGAGGCGCATCGGGAAGGACTAATCATCTGTTCTGCTTGTATAGCCGGTGAAGTTCCCCGGAAAATACTGTCGGGCGACCTTGAAGGGGCTGAAGAAGCGGTGCAGTGGTACAAACGCGTGTTTGGAGACAACTATTATCTGGAACTTCAGCGCCATGAGGTGAAAGATCCGGACCAACGGGCCAACCGTGAGACTTTTCCATTGCAGCAACGAGCCAATGCGAGATTGATAGAACTGGCCCGTAAATATGACGTGAAGTTGGTCTGTACGAACGACTGCCATTTTGTGGAGCAGGAGGATGCCGAGGCGCACGACCGTTTGATCTGCCTGAGCACCAACCGAGATTTGGATGACCCGAAACGTATGCTTTATTCCAAACAGGAATGGTTCAAGACGCGGGCAGAAATGAATGAAGTGTTTGCAGACGTGCCGGAGGCATTGGCCAACACTTGCGACATTTGCGACCAAGTGGAGTTTTACAGCATCGACCATGCGCCGATTATGCCGAACTTTGCCATTCCGGAAGAATTTGGAACCGAAGAGGGTTATCGGAAGAAATATACCGATGAGGACTTGTTTGAGGAGTTTACCCGCGACGAGAATGGCAACGTGGTGCTCAGCCGCGAGGATGCCGAACAGAAAGTGAAGAAACTGGGCGGCTGTGACAAGCTTTACCGTTTGAAGTTGGAAGCCGATTATCTGGCTGAGCTGACTTATATCGGGGCGGCCAAGCTTTACGGTGACCCGTTGCCGGAGCATGTACGGGAACGCATCAACTTCGAGTTGCACGTGATGAAGACGATGGGTTTTCCCGGTTACTTCCTCATCGTGCAAGACTATATCAATGCCGCACGTCACGAGTTGAACGTGTCCGTGGGACCGGGACGTGGGTCGGCGGCCGGTTCTGCAGTGGCCTATTGCTTGGGCATTACGAAAATAGACCCCATTGAATACGATTTGCTGTTTGAGCGTTTCCTGAACCCCGACCGTATTTCATTGCCCGATATCGACGTGGATTTCGATGATGACGGACGCGGAAAGGTCTTGAGTTGGGTGACGCAGAAATACGGTGAAGAGAAAGTGGCGCATATCATCACCTACGGTACTATGGCCACGAAACTGGCCATAAAGGATGTGGCCCGGGTGGAAAAGCTGCCGTTGGACATCTCCAACGGGTTGTGTAAGCTCATACCGGACAAGTTGCCGGACGACGAAAACGGCAAGTCGCGTAAAATGAATCTCCCGAATGCCATCTCGTGCATTCCGGAGTTGCAACAGGCCGAGGCGTCGCCGAATCCCTTGTTGCGCGATACCATCCGTTATGCCCGGATGTTGGAGGGTAATGTGCGGAACACGGGCGTGCATGCCTGCGGGGTAATCATCTGCCGTGACGACGTATCCGATTGGGTGCCGGTCAGCACAGCCGAGGACAAGGAAACGGGAGAGAAGCTCCGCTGTACGCAGTACGAAGGTTCCGTGATTGAAGACACAGGATTGATCAAGATGGACTTTTTGGGTCTGAAGACCCTTTCCATTATCAAGGAATGCCAGGCTAACATTTACGACAGTCTAGGCTTCGACATCGACGTGGATGCATTGGACATTACGGATCCGGCCACCTATCGCCTGTATTGTGACGGGCGTACCATAGGGACGTTCCAGTTCGAATCTCCCGGCATGCAGAAGTATTTGCGCGAATTGCAGCCTTCCACATTCGAGGACCTTATCGCCATGAATGCGCTTTACCGTCCGGGGCCGATGGATTATATACCCGACTTTATCGACCGTAAACAGGGGCGTAAACCGGTGGAATACGACATACCGTGTATGGAGAAGTATCTGAAAGACACATACGGTATCACGGTGTATCAGGAGCAGGTGATGTTGCTGTCCCGCCAGTTGGCCGATTTTACGCGAGGCGAGAGCGATACATTGCGTAAGGCTATGGGTAAGAAGCTGATAGAAAAGCTGAACCACATGTATCCCAAGTTCATCGAGGGCGGAAAGAAGAATGGCCACGACCCGAAAGTGTTGGAAAAGATTTGGGCGGACTGGAAGAAGTTTGCCTCGTATGCGTTCAACAAGAGCCATGCCACGTGCTATTCTTGGGTGGCTTACCAGACGGCTTACCTGAAAGCTAATTTCCCGGCCCAGTACATGGCAGCCGTAATGAGCCGAAGCTTGGCGAACATTACCGACATTACGAAGCTGATGAGCGAGTGTAAAAGTATCGGTATCAATACTTTGGGGCCGGATGTCAACATCAGCCGCCGGAAGTTCAGTGTGGACGTGGACGGAAATATCCGTTTTGGACTGGGAGCCGTCAAGGGATTGGGCGACTCGGCAGTGGATGCCATCGTGAAAGAACGGGAAGCTCACGGACCTTATAAGAACATTTTTGACTTCATTCAACGTGTGCCGAGCGGGGCTGTGAAACGGAACAATCTGGAAAGTTTGGTACTTTCGGGTGCCTTCGACTGTTTTGAGGGGATTACCCGTGAACAGTATTTCGGCGTGAATGCCAAAGGGGAGAGCTTTATCGACCAGTTGGCACGTTACGGTTCGCGCTACCAGACCGACAAAGATGCCGTGCAGAATTCACTTTTCGGGGATATGGACATGGTGGAAATCGCTACGCCGGAAGTGCCGCAGGCCGAACCGTGGAGCTCGTTGGAGCGTTTGAACAAGGAGCGCGACTTGGTCGGCATTTATCTGTCCGCCCATCCGTTGGACGATTATGCCGTCATACTTCAAAATGTGTGCAACGTGCACATGGCGGATTTGAAAGATTTGGAACAGTTTGTCAATATGGACCTCACGTTGGGCGGCATGGTCACGGCCGTACGGAAGGGCATCTCCAAGACGGGCAAGCCGTATGGCATCGTGACGATGGAGGATTTCACGGGAGCCTACGAGCTAGCTCTGTTCGGACAGGATTGGCCTACATGGGGCTCATATATGGATGTGGGGAATACGCTCTATATCACAGCCAAATGCCAACCCCGGCAATGGGATCCTTCCAAACTGGATTTCCGTATTGGGCGCATTGATTTTCTGGCAGATGTGAAAGATACTTTGGTAGAGAAGATTACGATAACCGTGGCCTTGGATGCGTTGGATGAGGATATCGTGCTTTCGCTTTCCGATGTCGTGAAGGAGTGCCCCGGCAATACCGACCTTTATTTTCACATCCTTGACCCCTTGGGACAGATGAACCTGACCATGCAATCCAAGTTGGCGAAAGTGTCAGTTAAAAAGGATTTAATTTCTTATATTCAAAGTAAACCCGCCCTGTCATATAAAATAAATTAGTATATTTGTCGGTAATAACAAACGATTAAAAGGAATAGTACAATGGCATTAGCAATTACAGATTCAAATTTTGAAGAGTTGTTGGCTTCAGGTAAGCCTGTGGTAGTGGATTTCTGGGCGACATGGTGTGGCCCGTGCAAGAAAATCGGACCGGATATCGAGGCATTGGCTGAAGAATATAAGGAACAAGCCGTCATCGGCAAGTGCGATGTGGAGGAAAACGACGGCTTGGCCATGCGTTTCGGAGTGCGCAACGTGCCTACCGTGATCTTCATTAAAAACGGCGAGGTGGTGGACAAGCAAGTCGGTGCGGCCCCGAAGAGTACTTTCGAGGAAAAGTTGAAGGCCATCCTTTAAAGATATAGGTTATGGACAGTTTGGAACAGGAACTCCTGCAAGATGCCGAGGACGATGCCCGTACGGTGGAGTTCATCAAAAATTACTTGCCGCAAGAAGTAAAGGACAAGTTTACGGACGAAGAACTTTATTACTTTCTGGATGTCATCGTAGAGTATTATGCCAATAGCGGTATTCTGGATGCGGCACCCGACAAGGATGGCTATATAGAAATCGACCAGGACAAAATAGTGGATTACGTCGTCAGTCAGGCCCGTAAAGATAAGATGGGCGACTTTGCGGCTGAGGATATCCTGTGGGTAGTCCAGGGCGAGTTGGAATACGGGGAGTCTTTCGGAGAGGAAGATTAAACCTGACTTCTAAGATTATAAAGGCGGCGATTTGGATTAATGAAAATATAAGACAAGGTTGCTGTCGCACCATTTAGAAAATCAATCTCCGCAGAACGATTTCCCGTTCTGCGGAGATTGATTTTTGTTTCGTGTCCGGTTGTGAATTAGCGGATTGCTTTTGGATACGGAAAAGTAAGATGTTTTATGGAAGTTGTGATGTAGGGCATACATGAAAATAGGGCGCGGAATCACTTCCACGCCCTATTGCATCAGGGGCATTTCCCATATTGATATGAGAAAGTATATTTTTGCATAATTAAGGTTTATGAAAGAACATTTGCAGCATATTAAAACTGTCCTTCTTTGTTCTTTTCCGTTATATTGCAAATATAGGTATTCTTTTTGGTAACTCAAAGAAAATATCTATTATTTTTTAATCTATTGCGAACTGTCAGAATCTCACTGTGCGCGAACCGTCTTCGTTTTCTTCGATGGTTACTTTCACCGTATTGCCCGGAAGCAGTTCTTCCACCAGTTCCGGCCACTCGATGAAACAAAGCGCACCACTGTAAAAATAGTCTTCGTAGCCCATGTCGTACACTTCTTCCAGTTTCTTGATACGGTAGAAGTCGAAATGGTAAATCAGTTCGCCGCTGTCAGAACGGTATTCATTGACGATGGCGAAAGTGGGCGAGTTGATGACATCCTCCACGCCGAGGCATTCGCATACGGCTTTGGTGAAGGTGGTTTTGCCGGCTCCCATCTTGCCGTACATGGCAAAGACGGTGTTGTCACCCATGGCCGCGATGAATTCCCGGGCGGCCTCGTGGATGTGATCTAAAGAATCAATTTTGATTTCCATATCTATATGTTTTTAAATTCTTTTCTTACTTTGCAAAGTGATGAGGGGAATGAGCATCTCCTCCATGGAGATGCCACCATGTTGGAATGTATCCCGGTAGTAGGACACGTAGTAGTTGTAATTGTTCGGGTAGGCAAAGAAACTGTCGCCCGACGTGAAGATATAGGCCGTACTCAGGTTGGGAGAGGGGAGCAACACCTTGCGCGGTTCTTTGATTTCAAAAACTTCCTTAGGGTTGTATTTCAGGTTCTTGCCTAGTTTATAACGTAAGTTAGTGTTGGTGTTCTTGTCACCGACAACCTTAACCGGGGATTTAACCCGTATACTGCCGTGGTCGGTCGTGACGATGATTTTATAGTTGCTTGCGGCCAAAGCTTTGAACAGGTCTTTTACGGCGGAGTGGCGGAACCAACTTTGGGTGATGCTGCGGTAGGCCGCTTCGTTAGAGGCCAGTTCCCGTACGGTTTTGGATTCTGTACGGGCATGCGAAAGCATGTCGATGAAATTGAATACGACGACGTTCAGGTCATATTTTTCCAACTGTTTGAACTGGCCGATAAGTTTATCGGCCGCAGTGGAGTCATTGATTTTATGGTAACTGAATGTGTTCTTACGGCGGTAACGTTCCAACTGCGTCTGGATGAGCGGTCCTTCGTTCAGGTTCTTACCCTCTTCTTCGTCTTCGTCCACCCAAAGATCCGGATACATTTGGGCAATCTTGTCCGGCATCAGGCCGGAGAAGATGGCGTTGCGCGCATATTGTGTGGCAGTGGGCAGAATGCTACAATAAATGTCTTCGTCGATGAGGAAAGCGTCAGCCAGTTCCGTACTGAGCGTGCGCCATTGGTCATACCGGAAGTTGTCCAGGACGATGAGGAATACCTTTTCCCCTTGGTTCAGCAGGGGGAATATTTGGGTTTTGAAGATATCCGGGCTCATCAGCGGACGGTTTTCGGGGTGGGTAATCCACTCTTCGTAGTGTTTGCTTATGAATTTGGCAAAAGCCAGATTGGCTTCCGTTTTCTGCATGCTTAGCATTTCGTCCATGTTGCTGTCGGTTTCAGATAGCTCCAGTTCCCAGTATACCAATCGCTTGTACACCTCTTTCCAGTCGTCGAATGTCAAAGAATCATTGATTTGCATGCCAATCTTTCCGAAGTTCTGTTGGTAGGCGTTTTGAGCCACCTCTGTGACGATTTCCTTCTTATGGATGTTCTTTTTCAGGGTCAGGAGGATTTGCGTGGGGTTGACGGGCTTGATGAGGTAGTCGGCAATTTTGGAACCGATGGCTTGGTCCATGATATTCTCCTCTTCGCTCTTCGTCACCATGACCACCGGCGTGACCGGTGTGATTTCCTTGATGCGCGACAAGGTCTCCAACCCGCTCAAGCCGGGCATGTTCTCGTCTAGCAGAATCAGGTCGTAGGCCGTTTCGCTGCACTTGTCCAGTGCATCTTGCCCGTTGGATACGGTTTCTACCTCGTATCCTTTCTTTTCGAGAAAAAGAATATGCGCTTTCAGCAATTCTATTTCATCGTCTACCCAAAGTAATAAACCGTTGTTCATCATTGTAATGGTTTCGTATGTTAGAAAATAATACCGCTGTCCGTGTCTTCCTCCTCTTCTTCGTATTCTTCGTCTCCGGCAGGCGGTTCGTCGTCCGGCGTACGGATTTCGATGGAAGTAGGTTCGTCCAGTCTCAGGTCCTCCGGCACTTGCAGCGGTGCGAACTTCTCATCGTAGAACTTCTTGTAATCTTCGAAACTGAAGACCGTGCCCAACAGTTTCAGGTTGCTTTCGGAGATGATGACGGAACGTATGTTTTTAAGCACGACACTCATGTGCGGATCGGCATATAGCTTTTGGGCGTAAGCGTGCGCCTCGTCATAGTTGAGAAAACCGCTGACGCGCATTTGTGCCAACCCGTCGGATTTCACGATGTCGATGTCGAAATTGCGTACCATAAAACTGGTGAAATTATACAGGGCCATCTCATATAGCAGTTGGTCTTCGTCCAGGCTGTTTTCTGGATAGGCCAACAGGAACACGAAGTTGCTGAGACGCTCGTCGCTTAATTGCTGCGCTTCGGCAGTGGAGTCTTGCAGGGCCGTCAGCGACCGTCGGCTCCAGATGTCGCTTGCCGCATATTTCCCGTCGGTCAACGACCGTCCCTCCTGAATGCCCTTCACGATGCTTTGTGCGATTTCCGTTACTTCGTCTTTCGGATATTTCTCGATGACTTGTTTCAAGGTGACCAGGAAGCTGTCCCGTTCTCCACCGTACAGTTGGCTCATGGCTTGTATGAACATGAATTTGGCGCGGTGTGCCCCCTCCGGGAAATCCGAAGTCGAAATGGAATAATTGCGGAACACTTCCTCATATTCGTTCTTGCCGTAGGCTTCGTATGTGGCGGCATACAGGGAATCCTCTATGTGCTTGCCCCGCCTTGCGTAAAGCTCGTATTTGGGGTTGGCTAGCATGATGGCATACCGGCTGTCCGGGAACTCCTCCATGAGCCGCTGCTTATACTGTTCCGCTTCGGCTATGTCATTCAGTCGTCCGTTGATAAGGAATAGATGGTAGTACACGTTGTCTTTGTCGGCTACGTCCGGGAACGTTTCGATAAGGCGCAACAGGGTACGCCGTGCCAAACCGAAATTTTCCAGTCTCTCCATTTCCAGGATGCCGGCCTGATAAAGCGCGTCGCGCAGGATGTCGTTGGAGGCTTGCAACTGCTCTTCCGTGAACGGGATCTGTTGCAGGTAATATTCCCGGTTGTGCGGGTCGCTGGCCAATGAGTCGGCCATACGCTCCTGGGCTTCGGCAATGCTGTCGGCCAAGGCGATGCTGTCGGCTTGTGCCGCCATCAGGCTGTCGCTCTCTTCGCTGTAGTCATATTCTCCGAAATCTTCCGTGCGGTCCTCGTTCTTATGGCTTCTCCGCCAGTTGTCTTCCAACGGGCGTTTGCCCCATGTGCGTTGGAACTGACGTTTGCCTTGGGCTACGACCGACGGGTTATAGAAATACCACGTGCCGGTTTGTCCGGAAGCTCCCGCCTGCGCCCTGCGGTTTCCCGTAGGCGGGGTGGGGGTGGCTGTCGGAGTTTTGGGCATATTGGCAGCCATTTCGGCCTGCATGGCCTTGCGTGCCTCTTCTTTTTCTTGCTTTTTCAAGGCTTCGATGACTTTGTCGATGGCCTCGTTACGTTCGTTTTCGGGCAACTTGGCCAACCATTGCAGGCTGTCTTGCAGTTTGATGGCCGACAAATGGGGTTCCAGTTCGGTCAGGATACCTGAGCGGCGTTCCGCCTCTTTGTAAGCTTCGTTTTCTTTGTCCAATATGCCGACCAGTTCGGCGTAACAGCGTTGTGCGTTGATATAGTCCTCTTTGTCCCAGTAAATCTCACCCAGACGCAACAATACCATGGCTTTGGCAATGCCGTTCTGTGTGCTTTCTTTGGCACCGGTTTCGTATGCCCCGATACACCGTGCGGTATCCCGGTTGGCCAGATAGATATTGCCGATGGCATAATAAATCTGGTCCTGGTAGTCCTTGTTTTTCTTGTTCTTGGCCATGCGCCGCAGTCTTTTCACCATTTTATTGTGGTTTCCGCTAGCCATGGCTTCGGTTTGCAGGATACGGGCGTTGAAAGACAATTCGTATGGAGGATTGGCACGTATGACACGCCGCAAGGCCTTGTAGGCTTCTGCTTTGTTTCCCGTTTCGTGGTACAACTGTCCCAACAGGAAGTTCAGGCGTGCGCGTTGCTGTTTGCTTTTTTCTTTCTTGACGGTTTTTTGCAAATAAGGAATAGCCTCTTTGTATTGTTTCACGAAGATGAGGTAATCGGCGTATGAGGCGTTGAATTCCCGTTTCCCTTCACTGCCGGTACTGTCGCGCTGAATCTTATGAAAGACATCCTCTGCATCGTAAGGCCATTCCAGTTCTACGTAGCAACGGGCCAGATAGGCCCGGGCCACGGACACGATTTCAGGCTGTCCGGCATACAGTCCGCTGATATAATTGAACGTGGAGGCCGCTTCGATGAAATTGCCCTGTTGGAATTGCGCTTTCCCCATGAGCAGCCAGGCATGCCGCAAGAATGGGTTGAACTCCTTGCGGGCCATGTAGGCTTTTTCCTTGGCTGTTTTCCGCTTGTTGACGTTCGATTTCGGCCGGGCCTTTATAGAGTGCAGCTTGATGGCTTTCTCGCATTTTTCGATGGTGGTCTCGAAGTTGGACTTTCCCATGGCTGCCGTCGATTTATTTCGCACGGCATACATGGGCAATAAATCGGTGTAATTGTCCTTATGTCCTTTCTGTTGTTCCAGGACTCCTTCTTTGAAAGCCTCTGCCCCGTTAAAGTACGTATTGAACCGTGCCGTCATGGCATGGTAAAAACGGGTACCCGACGTATTCTTTTTCGTGGAACACGCCGTCAGAAGGGATAGGAAGACGAATCCGGAAGCAATGATATGTAGAAACCTTTTTTCCAATGCGCTTTTTACATAGTTAGATAACTGAAAAATATGTTTTTTATTGCCTTTTCCACCGAGGAATCGACCATGAAATTCCTTTGCACACCAAATAGATGAGTATAGAGACGAAAATGATGGAGGCACCCGATGGTATATTGTAATGGTACGACAAGTAAAGGCCGCCCAGACAGCCGCTGTAGCCTGTCACGATGGAGAGCAGTGCCATGCGTTTGAAGCTGTGCGTGAAAATATTGGCCGTCACTTGAGGGATGGTCAGCAAGGAGATGACCAACACGATGCCCACCATGCGCAGGCAGGCCACAATGGTCAGTGCGATGAAGGCCATCATCAGATATTCCACCATGGTGACAGGAAGACGTTGCGAACGGGCAAATTCAGTGTCGAAAGCAATGGAAACGAGCGGACGGAGAAAGAATGTGAAAGCAGCCGTGGCGATGAGTGCCAATGTGCCTAACAAATAAAGGTCCGAGGGGGTGACAGTCAATATATTGCCGAACAGATAGGAGGACAGCTCCGGAGTGAAGCCCGGTGCCAAAAAACTGCAAATGATGCCGATGCTCATGCCTAAAGTCCAGAAAATGGCGATGGCCGAATCTTCGCGCATGTCGCGGCGGTGGCTGAACCATTGTATGCCGCAGGCGGACAATACGGAAAATACGGCTGCAGAGAGTATGGGAGAAAATCCAAGGTAAACTCCGATACCGATACCGCCGAACGAGGCATGGGTGATGCCGCCGCTGATGAAGACCAACCGCCGTGTAACGATATAAGTGCCTATCAGTCCGCAAAGGATACTGGCCAATAGACTGCCTAACAGGGCATTCTGGAAGAAAGTGTAAGACAGGATGCTCATGCGTGGTCGAATCTCCTTTCTCCGATAATAAGGAAAACTTCGTCTTTCAATGCGTCGGGCAGGGGAACGCCGCGCAGTTGTAGGCTGCGCACCCATCCTGCCACTTCGTCGTCGCGCATCGTATAGAGGATATCTCTGAACTCGTCTATTTCCGTTTCGCTATACGCGGAAGCGTCCTTTTCCCGGAAACGGTCGAGTTCTTCATCGTTGTAATACTCTATTTGTTTGCTTACGGCAGCCAACAGGCTTTCTTTTTCGCATACTTCGTGCTGTCCGCAACATTCCTGTGGCGGTTGTACCACGGTCGGCATTTCGCTGATTTCGCCTTGTGCCAGTTTCTTTTTCAGCGAGCGGTTGCGCAAACTGCCGGCCACGAAAGCAATGACGGCCGCAGCGGCAAGGGCTATAAGAATGTAAATGATAATCATAAGGCCGTAATTTCAAATCCCGCTTCTTTCAAGTGGTCCCAATAATGGGGATAAGATTTGCTGACCACTTGCGGATGATTAATATATATTTCGGGAACGGCGAAACAGCAAGGTGCGAACGCCATGGCCATGCGATGGTCTTCGTAGGTGTCGATGGCCGGATGTGGCCGGACTTCAGTGCGTTGCCCGTCCCAGAATAATTCTGATCCGCAGGCTTCATGCAAGGGATACCCCAGTTTTTCCAGTTCGCGGATAAGCGCGGAGATGCGGTCGGTTTCCTTGATTTTCAGGCTTTGAAGACCCGTGAAACGGAACGGGATCCCCAACATGGCACACGTGACTACGAATGTCTGTGCCAAGTCCGGTTGGTTGACGAAATCATACTCCAGGCGTTCCGTGGCGATGGGTTGTTTGGTCAGTTTGACACATGGCATCCCGTCGTCGTCACAGAAGAATTCCGTGTGCACGCCTATAGGTTCGAACAGGCCGTGTACGGCAGAATCTCCTTGGGCACTGTCTGCGAACAGGCCGGTCAGTATGATTTCTGCGTCTTTGTCGGGTGTCAGTGCCATCATTTCATACCAGTAAGATGCCGCGCTCCAGTCGTTTTCTATATAATAGGGTGTCGGGCGGTAAGGTTGCGGTTCCACCTTAATGTGTCGTTCGTCTGTCCATTCCGCTTGTGCACCGAAGTCTTTCATCAATTTCAGGGTCAGGTCGATGTAGGGGCGTGAAATGACCTGTCCGGCCAGTTCCAGTTCCAAGCCCTTTCTTAGGACCGGACCGATCATCAGCAAAGCAGAAATGTATTGGGAACTCACGTCTCCCGGCAGGCTGAGCCGGCCTCCCTCATGCAGTCCGCCGGAAATACGCAGGGGGGGATAACCTTCCGTTTCCACATATTCTATTTGTGCGCCCAGTGTCCGTAGGGCATTTACCAAGATGCCGATGGGGCGTTGTTTCATCCGGGCTGTACCGGTCAGGGTATGTGTCCCCTCGTTCACAGACCAGTAAGCCGAAAGGAAACGCATGGCCGTACCGGCCGCCATGATGTTGATGGGGTCGTCGGTTTGCGTCAATGCCCTTACCATGACGAATGTGTCGTCGCAGTCCGACACATTTTCCGGCAAGTCTTTTCCTCCGGCCAGTGCATGGATGATGAGTGCCCGGTTGCTGATGCTTTTGCTAGCCGGCAGTATGGTTTTATGCCGCAGGTGTGGCGGCGCGGTAAGTCTGATTTGCATGTTTTGCTTAAAATGTGGGTTATACCGACACAAAAGTAGAAATTTATTTGGAGAATTCAAAAACAATTTCTACTTTTGCACCCGCAAACGGGATGTAGCTCAGTCCGGTTAGAGTACTCGTCTGGGGGGCGAGTGGTCGCTGGTTCGAATCCAGTCATCCCGACAAGACATCAAGGCATCGGTAATCCAAGGATTATGGATGCTTTTTTTGTATGGTTATAGTTTCCACGTTCCGCATGCTTTCCCTCCCAAGGTTTTTCAGAAAAGAGCCTTCATCTTTCAGGAGATATGTCAACTTCTTGTTATATAGTTTGTTATGGGATGAAGAAGAGGAAGGCCATCTTTCAGTTTCCTTTCATTGCAGAAAGCGGATTTTCATCATGAGGCAAATGAAAAATCATTCGGCTGAGATTCGTTTTTCGTTCTCAGCCGAATGATTTTTCAATCTCAGGCAAACGATTTTTCGTTCTGCGCCGAACGAAATGAGGCTTGGCTGAAGGATGCCTGAAACATCCTTCAACCTGTAACATCAATATTATGAACGGATTACCATGAAGCCTGAAAGATGAAGGGTCTTTTTGTAAAATCCCTGTGCAGGTACCTCGGGGGTTACCACCAGATTTGTTTTCCGTCTTCGTAAGTGAAGATTCTTTCTTCCGAGCCTTTGGTACGGTTGTGCAGGCGGAACAAGGCATGGGCCGGGGCGTTGCCGTATTCCAATACCGCCTCGAAATTCCCCGTCTTGCGCCCTAATGACATCCATGTCCCGTGGTTCCAATAGAACAATTCGTATTCTTCGCCTTCGCGGATGAAGTTGTCGTCGTTGCGCGGCAGGAAGATGATGCGTGCCACGTTTTCCGGCTGTTCCAGTTCCCATCCGTACCATACGCCGTACACGTCATGGGAGTCGTAGAAGGAAAGGACATTGCCGTCGAACAGGTTTTCCGGCCCACACCAGGGACGTACGTGGAAGTTGCCCATCAGCCGTTTATGCTTCAGCGTGTCGCCGGCGGCATTGAACGTATAAAGTTCGGCCATGTTGCCTCTCGACCAGTCCGGTGACAGATAACGGAAATATCTGTATTTGCCGGTGTAACGGGGATGGACGACATGGAATTTGTTGTCCTTCAGGTGCGGGATGACATGTATGGTCAGTGAATCGCTGAAGTCTTCCTGGTTGGCCACTTGGAACTTCCCGCCGATTACACCCTGAAGGAATTGGTTGGAACGTACGTCGCGGAATTTGCGTTTCACTTCCACCGTCGTGCGTTGTGTGGTGTCGGCTGTCATTTTATGGATATTTCCTTGTGGGTCTAAAAGGAAAGCGTCTCCGGCCGGAACCGTGCCGTTTTCTTCGGAATAATGTACGGGCATGTACACTACGTTTCGTGCCATGTCCCGGAAGGTGGCTTTCCGTCCGTGGCGCGTGCCCCAATGCACGATGCTCCAGTCTTGGTTGTCGAAGACGGACAGGTAGACGAATCTGCCGCTTTCAACGTCGTCGTACAACTCCACCTCCACATCGGAAGTGGCCGTGTATTCCCTTGTCACATCCATGATATAAGGTGTGTCGAAAAGGTCGGGAATCTCTTCTTCTCCCTTGTTCAGCATGTAGAGCGATTCCGGTTGCTTCTCGTAGGTCTGGCGGAACACTTTGGTCAGCCGGTCTTCCTTCCGTTTCATGAAGTGGTCTCCGAGCCGTTCCCCCGGATTGAAGGGGATGAAAGAATGGTTATTGGGAAAGAACACGCACCATTCATGCCCCAAGCTCCGGTTGCCCCACTGGGGAGTGAAGTCGATGGTGGCAGGCAGTCCATGCGCCCTCAGCACGGCCACGCACAGGTGTGCATATTCCTTGCAGGAAGCCGACTTGACATGTTCGAGTGCCGTGAGGGGGAGATCGGGAAGGAATTGCGGAGGATAATAAATGACGGAACGCATGCCTCCCAGAATGTCGTTGGCCATGCCATAGGCATAGGTGGAGTTGTCTTGGTTGGGGGCGTATGCTTCGCGCACCCATGAAGGCACGGTGAATGTCCTCCTCCAAAGGCTTGTCTTTTCATTCCCGATACGGTAAGGCAGCACATAGCGGCAGAACATTTCGAAACTGTATTGTTTGTTCCAGTTCTGTTGCCATACGGTGAATGCGCTGTCGATATGTTCGGTCAGGAAGTCTGCCGTGAGGGTTTGGGCGTCATACAGGCGGTTGTCCTGGTTTAATTCCAAATCCAGACCTGTTCGTTGCAGGATGGTGTCGTATTTCATGATCCAGAACACACGGTCTCCGTTGCAATGGCGGAACACACTGTCCATGTAATTGTCGTACACGTCGACGGCTTCACCGGTGTGGGCGAAATGCCCGTCCATGTTTTCCAGAAGGAAGCGTGCGGCTTTCTCTTTGAGCGGCTCATTTTTGTAATGTTCCAATACGGTTTCCAGTTCCCGGTGGTTTTCACCGGTTTTTTCCAGCGTCTGCCTGATGCTCGTTTTCTGGCAGGAGGAGACGGCTAAGCTTGCGGCAAGGCAGCAAAGAAGAAGGTTTTTCATTGCAGTTGATTTTAATGTTGTGGAATAGCGGACATGTTGAACATGTAGACGAAAGAGCAAACGGCCAGAATTAAAAGCCCGGCTTTTATCCATTTGTTCCGCAAAAGCCATATAAGCCCGAACCATCCGTATGACAGGATGAGCGGGCTGTACAATCTGAATGGCATGCTTCCTATGACTCCATAATGAAACAGGCAAGACGGGACGAGAGTTCCAACGATGAGGCATAGGCTGATGCAGAACCATGCCACGCCGGATTTGCTATTCCATTCCGGGACGTTAACCTGCCTAGTGGTGTTCATCCCATAAAGGTACAGCCAAAGTATTACCGCGCCAAAAAGGTTTTCCGATGCTTCCCATATTTTAGCAGATAATGGGTTGTCCGAAAGGAAAAAGGTTGGAATGGACATTAGAATGAACAGGATGGCCAAAGCGTAAGCCGAACGTTTCAGGTTAAACTTATGACGTTGGTTGATATGGCAGATACATCCGTGTATGAGCAGGATGACAGGGAATGAGAAGAGCAAGAATGCGGGGAACAATGCTTCAGCCCTCATTGCGGCACCGTCCGGGACGAAATGGGGGCGGGCTATATGTTGGCTCATTCTGTTGGCTCCAATGAACAGTAATGGCAGCAGGGCGCGGAGGATAAGTTTGATTTGAGTGGTCATGTGTTTAAAAAATTAAAGGAGTATTCCATTTGTTATTTAGATATTCTATTCGTATCATTGAGTGAAAAACACATTATATATGAATAATATCAAAAATAGTACACCTGTAACGCGTTCGGAACGTTCTATATACTTTATGCTATTAGGAGTTTCTTCCTTTTTGTACTTCTTCTTGCCGTACCCCCATTCATAAAATTGGGATAACGCAGAGATAAGTATGATATAGGATACTAATGTGGTAGTGAAATCCGAGTGTAGGTTGGTTCCCTCTAAAGAATATACGGTAAGGATGATTATCCCCATAAAGTAGTATATAATACGGTTGAAATCTTTTTTCATATGGTCTTTATTTAATCGTTATAGTTTTATAAAGGTAATCTTTGTTCCTTTTGCTCATTGTACAAACGTCAGACTTCCATACGACAGGTATTCCTTTTCCAGTAATCCCTTCCGCTTCCACAGAAATGACGGTCTGTTTGCTGTTGTTGAAGAGCCGTACGGTAGCTTCCCCTTTTTCGTCGAACTTGACTTCCGGAATCCAGAGTAGTGTACGCCGGTAGTCTTTGGTGTCAGGCAGAGGTTTCCGGCTGTAATCGGGGCTGTAGAAATCCTCGCAGACGGCGTAACCTCTCAATATGTAATGCCGGTCGCGGTAAGTCCTTTGGTATCCGTCGTTGGGGAAGAGGCGATAGTCGATGATGACTTCGGGCTGGTTGTCTTGTGCATATTTCCAACTGCCTTGTTCGCGAGGGGCATAATCGGTGTAGATATAGATTTTGTCAAGGTAACGGAGCAGGCGGTATTTCTTGAGCTTTTGTTTGGAAATACTGAAATTGGATCCTATTGGGGTTGGACTTTTTTCGTCATGCTCCGGTTCTTCATATTTATCAGAAAGGAGAATTCCCGATTTATTGGAACTGGCAATGGCGTAGTCTTCTTGGCTGTTGAAGTCTTGGTCATTCCTGGTATTTTCATTTGGATTCATTTTTAATGGGATTCCGTCAAACCATTCTTTGATAGAGTACCGTCTGTCTTGTCCCATGTCATTCGCAAAACTAAAAGCGATTTGTTGTGAGAAAGTTCTCCAATCATGTTTTCCTCCGTTCAATCCATGGTCGGTTATGAGGTTGAAAGCTTTATAAGCATCTATGATGATGGTGGGTTTGCTGTTGTTGAATCGTCGTAATCCATTTCGTTTGTTGCGAATGGTTACAGTGGGAAGTTTACGCCCGTTGAATACGCCAGAAACGGTGTATAGACTGTCAGGATAGTTCGTTTCATATTCTTTGTCTTGGTAAAATGTGTACGGTTTAGGGAAATTGGGATAGAAATGGTTGAGCTTTACGTAAAAATCGGGATATTCTGTTTCATCCATGAATCCCTTTCTCTGTTTTTTTATGGCATCCCTTACTGGGTCTTTGGCATCAGAAGCCATGAGGTTTAATACGCAATCTTCATAAAATTTTGGGGTAACCATGTAGAATGTACTTTGTTGGGTTTTCTGCATTAGTTCAAGCGTGCTTTCTCCTTGGAGGAAAGAAGCTATGACATGTACTTCCTTCTTCATTTTTGAGATGGATGGAGCGTACAAGTCCTGTAGTGTTTTACCTTTGAATTTAGAGGCGCATATTTCTGTGGTATAGAAATCAATGGGTTTAACTTCTTCTTTTTGGTTGTCATGTGCATCTTTTCTCATTAATGAGGTTATCCATGCTTTTTCTCCGAAATCATTGTCTTTATATAATGAATAGGTATGATTCACCTGTCCTTCTATAGTCTGTGACTTTTCGGGCAGGAACCGTAATGAAAAGGCTTCAATTCCCGCCATTTCTTTCCATTCGTATCTTCTCCATCCCTGCACCATCAACAGCAGGTCCAAGTCCCTGCGGTGCATGCTGTCGTCAGCTTCGAAATAATATCCGGGATTTTCGACGAACCCTTTGATTTCGCTGGCGAGCATCATTTCCGTGAGCATGGTTCCGTTGTCATAGGTTTGTTCTTCCGTGGCCCTGTCCCTGACTGCAAGGGATACGGATGTGGCCGTGTCTTGTATGTCTTGTAGTTTCAGGTTTAGTGTGACGGGTGCGAACGGCTCGTATTGTGGTTCTATTCCATGGATGTCGATCCTTGCAGAATCGTAGTCGTGGCGGTTGACGAAACACAGCCTGTCGGCATATATTTTCCCCTTCCCGTCGAATACAGTGATTTGGTTCACCCCCGTGCGTAGTTCGTTCAACGGGATGGTTACGTTTGTCTTTCGTTTGTCTCCGAAGTCGATGTGCTGTAAGGTTTGGGGTACTCCTTGTGCCATGACCTGCAGGGCCAGTCCTTCCGGGAAGTCCGTCAATCCTTCGCTTCTTTGCAGTTCTATTCTTAGCAGGGTGTCCTGTCTAACCTGCAAGGCGATGCCTTCTTCCTCCACTTCAGGGAGTTTCACTTCATAGTCGTATCCTTTGTATTGGAAAACGGCTTTGTACCCTTCTTCGGACGCAACATCGTGCAGGATGAATGTACACCTTCCCCTGTTTCCGGTTCGGGTTTTGGTTATCTTCTTTCCTTGTGGGTCGAGTATGTCAAATTCCACGTTTTCCAGATGTTCCCCCTCTTCCGTATTGAGTTCCAGAGCAACGTTGCAGTCCGTTCCGGTTATGAGGTTTCCTCCTTCTGGATAGAATTTCAGTTCGAGTTCCGGTTTCCCTTTCCGTGCCTTGAAATACCTCCTTAAAGGACGTAGTGTCATGTCTTTGGTGTAATGTCCCGTTTCTTTTGGCTTGTCGTAGACGGGGAACACCCTTGAATAGAGTTTTTCATAATCCCGAAAGAAGTCTTTGGCCATTTCCTTGTTATAGAAAGCGTCCTCGCTCCATTGGGCATGCGGATGTTCGTATTGTCCGAAGTTGAGCATCCACCGTGTGTAGGCGCGTAGTTCGTAATATCCTGCATAGAGTGAGTCCGTCAGTACGAAAGCCCCGTTAGCTGTTCCATTCGGCATTTCGAGTTGCTGCCTTTCGACGAGGAATCCATCCGGTGTGAGCAGTTCCACGTAGAGGATTTTGCTCAAGTCGGTCAGTGTTCCTTTGTCGCTGCGTGTGACGTATCCTTTGTACCAAATCGTATCGCCCACGAAGTAGCAGGTATTGTCGAGATGGAGATATACCTTTTCCTGTGGCAGCCCGATGCCGAAGCCCTGTACTTTACGGTAAAGGGAATCGATTGTGGGGGCACTTTGGGCAAAAACGGAAACCGTTAATGTCGCTACAACAATGGACGATACGAATGTTGCCATATAGCAATTTTTATCAGTTTGGTTTTGCTGGGGCATTAATTTTATGGGTAAATGATATTGGTTCTTTTATAGTTTGGCCATATCCGTCATAATGGCATAAATCACATTTATATGTCAAGTTCAGTGTTTCATCATAATTTTTGCTATATGATGTAGTTCCGTTTTGATAAAAATAACCCCGAGAAACTAATGCCATGGGTAACTCCAAACTACCGCTAACGAATAAAGAATAAGAAGTGATATTCCCGTTTTGGTCACGATTGGGATTCCAAGAAACCTTAAAAGTCAGGGTTGCGGGGTATGAACTAACCAATTCTGTAAATGAATAACTTGAACTTTCTCCTCCAGAAGCTCGTTTTTTTCTCAATGATGGAACAAGTGGTTTTTTCGTTTTATAAGTAATGCTTGTTACAGTAGAATCTTGATGTTCCAAAGGCATGGACAGTGAATACTTGATAGCTCCAAATGTTTTGAAGATGTCCTCCATATCCTTTAATGCTAAAAGCTTATTTGAACTTTCTGTAGGGAAGACAACTTCCGGCACTCCATACTTTTCCGCCATGGCACGAAGCGTGGCGATTTCTTCTGCTGAATAACGGTAGGTGACTTGTCCATTTTCCATTTCGTCTTGGGTACAACTCCAAATGATAAGTCCACCCAGTGCCACGGCAATCATGGCAATGAAAACTTTTACTTTCATGATAATTTGATTTAGATGATTTAAACGAAAGTTTTGTTACTACTCTTTTTTGAAGCCGACAACCTCCCATTGTCGTAGCCTCCTTGTTTCTGTTTAATCCATTGGACTTTGTTTTTTAAATGTTCGACATAATTTTGATTCTCACACCGCAAAGTTAAGCATGTTTTTGAGTAGTTTCCAAATAATTTAGTTCGCAAATGGTTCGATTCTTATCACTTTTTTAAAGTGTTATCTTGTTGATATTGTATGATTTGTAAAATCATGACACGAGAATTTGTTCGATTCCGGTTCGACTCCATGTTTTGGAGGTCGGTTTTTTGCGTCTATTTGGGCTTCCGAGCCTGTCAGGGGCTGTTCCATACGACAGGTACTCCTTTTCCGGTGATGCCTTCCGCCTCCACGGAAATGACGGTCTGTTTGCTGTTGTTGAAGAGTCGTACGGTGGCTTCCCCTTTTTCGTCGAACTTGACTTCCGGAATCCAGAGTAGTGTACGTCGGTAGTCCTTGGTGTCAGGCAGAGGCTTGCGGCTATAATCGGGGCTGTAGAAGTCTTCGCAGACGGCGTAACCTCGCAGGATGTAATGCCGGTCGCGGTAAGTCCTTTGATACCCGTCGTTGGGGAAGAGGCGGTAGTCTATGATGACTTCGGGTTGGTTGTCTTGTGCATACTTCCAACTGCCTTGTTCGCGAGGGGCATAATCTGTGTAGATATAGATTTTGTCAAGGTAACGGAGTAGGCGGTATTTCTTCATGGTTGCTTTCGAGTTAGTGAAATCCGGTGCAGTAGGGACTTCTATCTGTACGTCCCATTTGTGCTTTTTGAGTGCTTTCCGGTAGTCTGTCCCTTGGTTGATTTTCAGGTTCAACGGTTTGCCATCGTACTGTTCTTGGATGAAATACCGCCTGTCAAGTCCCATGTTGCCGACTGTGGCAAAAGCCAGTTGGCGTGAAAAGGTGCGCCAATCATGTTTTCCTCCGTTCAGTCCGTAGTCCGAGATGAGGTTGAATGCTTCATAAGCATCCATTACGACAGCCGGTTTGTCCAAGTCCAATTTTCTCATCCCGTTTCTTTTGTTGCTTATGTTTACGGTCGGGAGGTGGCGGTTGAAAAAAGAACTGCTGTCTTGTGGTACATGGCCAGAGTCCGTCTTGTTGAAGACAAGGTCTTGGTAATATCCGTAAGGATGGGGGAACTTGGGATAGAATAGGTCTAACTTGACATAATAATTGGGATATTGTTCTTCATCGTCATATCCTTTTTTATATAGTTCCGTAAAACCGGCAGCTTTTCCTCCTTTTGTCGTCCCAATAAGGTCTACGATACATGCTTCATAAAATTTAGGGGTAATCATGTGGAAATGTCCATTGGTCGTTTTCTGCATTAAGTTGAGCGATTGGTTTCCTTGTGCAAAGGAAGCAAAGACGTTCACATCCTTGTCCAACTTCTTGATCAGCGACCCGTATAAATCCTGCAAGTCCTTATTCCTGTATTTCCAATTACATTTTTCCGTGGTATAGAATTCGACAGGAACGGTAAGGTCTTTGTTTTCTTGCATGAGAGGGGTAATCCATGCATCTTCTCCCGGTTCGTTGTCAGGATATAAATTGTAAGTCAGGTTTACGCTGCCGCTAAGGTTTTGTTGCCTTTCGGGCAAATGCCGTAATGAAAAGGCTTCAATTCCCGCCATCTCTTTCCATTCGTACCTTCTCCACCCCTGCACCATCAACAGCAGGTCCAAGTCCCTGCGGTGCACGCTGTCGTCAGCTTCGAAATAATATCCGGGATTCTCGACGAACCCTTTGATTTCGCTAGCGAGCAACATTTCCGTGAGCATGGTCCCGTTGTCGTAGGTCAGTTCTTCCGTGGCCCTGTCCCTGACGGCAAGTGACACAGATACGGCCGTGTCCTGTATGCCTTGTAGTTTCAGGTTTAGTGTGACGGGTGCGAACGGCTCATATTGTGGTTCTATTCCATGGATGTCGATCCTTGCAGAATCGTAGTCGTGGCGGTTGACGAAACACAGCCTGTCGGCATATATTTTCCCCTTCCCGTCGAATACAGTGATTTGGTTCACCCCCGTGCGTAGTTCGTTCAACGGGATGGTTACGTTTGTCTTTCGTTTGTCTCCGAAGTCGATGTGCTGTAAGGTTTGGGGTACTCCTTGTGCCATGACCTGCAGGGCCAGTCCTTCCGGGAAGTCCGTCAATCCTTCGCTTCTTTGCAGTTCTATTCTTAGCAGGGTGTCCTGTCTAACCTGCAAGGCGATGCCTTCTTCCTCCACTTCAGGGAGTTTCACTTCATAGTCATGGCCCTTGTATTGGAAAACGGCCTTGTATTCTTCTTCTGATACGATGTCGTGCAGTAGGAATGTGCATCTTCCCCTGTTTCCGGTCCGGGTTCCGGTTATCTTTCTCCCTTGTGGGCCGAGTATGTCGATTTCCACTTTTTCCAGATGTTCTCCCTCTTCCGTATTGAGTTCCAGGGCAACGTTGCAGTCCGTTCCGGCGACGAGGTTTCCTCCTTCGGGATAGAACCTCAGTTCGAGTTCCGGTTTTCCTTTCCGTGCCTTGAAGTACCTCCTTAAAGGACGTAGGGTCATGTCTTTGGTGTAATGTCCCGTTTCTTTGGGCTTGTCATATACGGGGAACACCCTTGAATAGAGTTTTTCATAATCCCGGAAGAAGTCCTTGGCCATTTCCTTATTATAGAAAGCATCCTCGCTCCATTGGGCATGCGGATGTTCGTATTGTCCGAAGTTGAGCATCCACCGTGTGTAGGCGCGTAGTTCGTAATATCCTGCATAGAGTGAGTCCGTCAGTACGAAAGCCCCGTTAGCCGTTCCATTCGGCATTTCGAGTTGTTGCCTTTCGACGAGGAATCCGTCCGGTGTGAGCAGTTCCACATAGAGGATTTTGCTCAGGTCGGTCAGTGTTCCTTTGTCGCTCCGTGTGACATATCCTTTGTACCAAATCGTATCGCCCGTGAAGTAGCAGGTATTGTCAAGGTGGAGATATACCTTTTCCTGTGGCAACCCGATACCGAAGCCCTGCGCTTTGCGGTAAAGGGAATCGGTTTCTGGGCTTGCCGATGCGTAGAAGCTTACGGTCAAGCTTATGGCGAGTAAGATAAAAATGCCCTTTTTCATACCTCTGTTTTTTTATTATTACGTTTAAGTAACCTTTAAGCCACAATTATTCTGTTATTTTTTATAAACGATAGGTTTTCCTTTCCCGGTGATGCCTTCCGTTTCCACAGAAATGACGGTCTGTTTGCTGTTGTTGAAGAGCCGTACGGTAGCTTCCCCTTTTTCGTCGAACTTGACTTCCGGAATCCAGAGTAGTGTACGCCGGTAGTCTTTGGTGTCAGGCAGAGGTTTCCGGCTGTAATCGGGGCTGTAGAAATCCTCGCAGACGGCGTAACCTCTCAATATGTAATGCCGGTCGCGGTAAGTCCTTTGGTATCCGTCGTTGGGGAAGAGGCGATAGTCGATGATGACTTCGGGCTGGTTGTCTTGTGCATATTTCCAACTGCCTTGTTCGCGAGGGGCATAATCGGTGTAGATATAGATTTTGTCAAGGTAACGGAGCAGGCGGTATTTTTTCATAATCCCTTTCGAGTTACTGAAATCGGGTGCAGTAGGAACTTCTATCTGCACGTCCCATTTGTGCTTGTTGAGTGCTTTCCGGTAGTCTGTTCCTTGGCTGATTTTCAGGTTCAGCGGTTTGCCATCGTACTGTTCCTGGATGAAATACCGCCTGTCAAGTCCCATGTCGCCGACCGTGGCAAAAGCCAGTTGGCGTGAAAAGGTGCGCCAGTCATGTTTTCCTCCGTTCAGTCCGTAGTCCGAGATGAGGTTGAATGCTTCATAAGCATCCATTACGACAGCCGGTTTGTCCAAGTCCAATTTTCTCATCCCGTTTCTTTTGTTGCTTATGTTTACGGTCGGGAGGTGGCGGTTGAAAAAAGAACTGCTGTCTTGTGGTACATGGCCAGAGTCCGTCTTGTTGAAGACAAGGTCTTGGTAATATCCGTAAGGATGGGGGAACTTGGGATAGAATAGGTCTAACTTGACATAATAATTGGGATATTGTTCTTCATCGTCATATCCTTTTTTATATAGTTCCGTAAAACCGGCAGCTTTTCCTCCTTTTGTCGTCCCAATAAGGTCTACGATACATGCTTCATAAAATTTAGGGGTAATCATGTAGAAATGCCCATTGGTCGTTTTCTGCGTTAAGTTGAGCGATTGGTTTCCTTGTGCAAAGGAAGCAAATATGTTCACCTCCTTGTCCAACTTCTTAATCAGCGACCCGTATAAATCTTGCAAATCTTTGTTGCGATATGTCCAAGCACATTTTTCTGTGGTGTAGAAATCTATGGATGACGTAGGATTGAGCGCGGTAATCCATGCTTCTTCTCCAAGGTCATTGTCTTTATATAATGAATAGGTATGGTTTACCTGGCCTTTTATAGTCTGTGACTTTTCGGGCAGGAAGCGTAATGGAAAGGCTTCAATCCCTGCCATCTCTTTCCATTCGTACCTTCTCCATCCCTGCACCATCAACAGCAGGTCCAAGTCCCTGCAGTGCATGCTGTCGTCAGCTTCGAAATAATATCCGGGATTCTCGACGAACCCTTTGATTTCGCTAGCGAGCAACATTTCCGTGAGCATGGTCCCGTTGTCGTAGGTCAGTTCTTCCGTGGCCATGTCCCTGACGGCAAGTGACACGGATGCGGCCGTGTCCTGTATGTCTTTTAGTTTCAGGTTTAGCGTGACGGGTGCGAATGGCTCATATTGTGATTCAATTCCATGGATGTCAATCCTTGCAGAATCGTAGTCGTGGTGGTTGACGAAACACAGTCTGTCGGCATAGATTTTCCCTTTCCCGTCGAATACAGTGATTTGGTTCACCCCGGTGCGTAGTTCGTTCAACGGGATGGTTACGTTCGTTTTTCGTTTGTCTCCGAAGTCGATGTGCTGTAAGGTTTGGGGTACTCCTTGTGCCATGACCTGCAGGGCCAGTCCTTCCGGGAAGTCCGTCAATCCTTCGCTTCTTTGCAGTTCTATTCTTAGCAGGGTGTCCTGTCTAACCTGCAAGGCGATGCCTTCTTCCTCCACTTCAGGGAGTTTCACTTCATAGTCATGGCCCTTGTATTGGAAAACGGCCTTGTACTCTTCTTGGGTCCCAACGTTGTTCAGTAGGAATGTGCATCTTCCCCTGTTTCCGGTTCTTGTTTGTGCGGTTTTGGAACCCTGCGACCCGAGTATGTCGATTTCCACGTTTTCCAGATGTTCCCCCTCTTCCGTATTGAGTTCCAGGGCAACGTTGCAGTCCGTCCCGGCGATGAGGTTTCCTCCTTCAGGATAGAACTTCAGTTCGAGTTCCGGTTTCCCTTTCCTTGCCTTGAAGTATCTCCTTAAAGGACGTAGTGTCATGTCTTTGGTGTAATGTCCCGTTTCTTTGGGCTTGTCGTAGACGGGGAACACCCTTGAATAGAGTTTTTCATAGTCCCGGAAGAAGTCCTTGGCCATTTCCTTGTTATAGAAAGCGTCCTCGCTCCATTGGGCATGCGGATGTTCGTATTGTCCGAAGTTGAGCATCCACCGTGTGTAGGCGCGTAGTTCGTAATATCCTGCATAGAGTGAGTCCGTCAGTACGAAAGCCCCGTTAGCTGTTCCATTCGGCATTTCGAGTTGCTGCCTTTCGACGAGGAATCCATCCGGTGTGAGCAGTTCCACGTAGAGGATTTTGCTCAAGTCGGTCAGTGTTCCTTTGTCGCTGCGTGTGACGTATCCTTTGTACCAAATCGTATCGCCCACGAAGTAGCAGGTATTGTCGAGATGGAGATATACCTTTTCCTGTGGCAACGATACGCCGAAATCCAATGTACTACGGTATAGTGTATCTGTACTATGGATATTGGCGTTAATAAGAATACATTGAAGCCATAGGATTATGTGTGACCAAAATTTAATCATATATGATTGGTTAGGAATATGGGGATATGCTGTAAGTCACATCCCTATAAGCTAAATTTAACGGTATGGTCTAAAACCTGGATGGAACCATTCAGATGTTGTGAGTACGTATGTAACAGAACTATGATGCATGATTTCACATTCAAATGTTGCGTAAATTTCTGTACCTCGTATGGAACAATAAGAATTAGAGGCTCCTACATGGAATCCTTGTCGTATCATTTCAGGTGATAGCTCTAAAGAAGCATTTACACTGACTGTCGGTGCTTGATAACTGCCGTTATATACACTCTGGGTCCAGTTTATTTTCCATGTCAACGTTCCATATGCGATTTGGGTTGTTTCTTTAAATGATTCCGACAAACTTTTTATGCGTTTGAAAGGAAGATTTGAATTTTTATATATGACCTCGTTTGCAGTTGAGTCTGTCATCACAATGGAAGTTGAAACATTTGCTTTTAGTAGTGCTAACATTTTAAAGATGTTTTGCATCTTTTCTACAGATGGAAGCTTTTGGTTGGATTTTGTAGGAAAGGCAACTTCCGGCACTCCGTACTTTTCCGCCATGGCGCGAAGCGTGGCGATTTCTTCTGCCGAGTAACGGTAGGTGGCTTGTCCGTTTTCCATTTCGTCTTGGGTGCAACTCCAAATGATAAGTCCACCCAATGCCACGGCAATCATGGCAATGAAAACTTTTACTTTATTCATGATGATTTGATTTAATAGATTAACACGAAAGCTTTGTTACTACTCTTTATTTGAAGCCGACAACATCCCGTTTTCGTAGCCTCCTTGTTGCTGTTTAACCCATTGGCGTTTGTTTTTAAATATTCGACATGATTTTGATTCTCACACCGCAAAGTTAAGTATGCTTTTGGGTAGTTTCCAAATATTTTAGTTTGCATTTTGAGGTTTTGGAAAGTTAGTATATAATTGAATATGTGTAATTTATGATTTTTCTCTTCAAAAAAGAATTTGCATTGTGTATTGGTGCCTAAGTTTGTGCCTCCATTTTGGTTTCAAAGCTCCTGAACGAGCTGCTGCAATCTGGAGACAAAATTGTGAAACTGTAATCCGTTGCTTTCAGGAACTGCTTTTGCTATCTCACATCGGATGTCATCTTCGTGTAGTATTTGGTTTGTGGGGCATGTGGGGGTGTCGCCCGAAGGGATTTTCCGTCCGACTTCCATGTCATGGAGATGAAGGTTTCTGATAAAGTTGTTAAGTTAGACGAATTATTTCCGTAAACATTTGGATTTACCTGCTTCTTTTCTGACCTTTGGAAAAGAATAAACGATAAAAAGATAGAACTTATGGAGCAGTTGTCGGATGTAGGCTTGATTGGGCTGGGCGTTATGGGAGAAAACCTTGCGCTGAATATGGAAAGAAACGGGCGTAGGGTCTCGGTGTGGAACCGGACTGTGCTTGGCGTGGAAGAAGGTGTTGCGGAGCGTTTTGTAGAAGGACGTGCTGCCGGAAAGCAAATTCTGGGCTTTTCGGACTTGTCAGAGTTTGTGGCATCTTTGAACCGACCGAGAATTATTATGATGATGGTGCGGGCAGGTAATGCAGTGGACGAACTTATCGACCAAGTGAGTCCTTTTCTGGCAGAGGGGGACGTTTTGATAGACGGAGGTAATTCGGATTATGTGGATACTGGACGGCGGGTAGCTGCTTGCCGCGCTCATGGATTGCTGTTTGTCGGGGCAGGAGTTTCCGGCGGGGCAGAGGGAGCCCTTCGGGGGGCTTCCATCATGCCGGGCGGAGCGAAAGAGGCTTGGCCGTTGATTCGCCCTCTTTTACAAGATATGGCTGCAAAGGCAGCCGACGGAACCCCTTGTTGTGACTGGGTGGGGCCGGACGGAGCCGGACATTTTGTTAAAATGGTGCATAATGGCATAGAGTACGGTGACATGCAACTGATTGCCGAAACCTATTTCCTGTTGAAACGGGCCGGTGGAATGGACAATGAACGGATGAGTCGCTTGTTCGGTCGTTGGAACGAAGGCCGCTTAAAAAGTTATTTAGTGGAAATAACATCCGAAATCTTGGCTTATAAAGAAGCTGACGGTGGGTATTTGGTGGATCGTATTCTGGACGTGGCCGGGCAGAAAGGTACGGGACAATGGTCGGTGAAGAACGCGCTCGAATTGGGAGAATCGTTCGGATTGATAGCGGAAGCTGTTTTCCAACGTAATATCTCTACGCAGAAGGAACTGCGTGTGGAGGCGGCACGTGTATATGCTTCCCGGTTGGAGGAAGAACCGTATGCTTCATTCTCGGCTGATGAAGTAGAACAGACTTTGTTTGCCTCCAAGTTAGTGGCTTATGCTCAAGGGTTTGATTTGCTGTCGAGAGCTTCTGAACAGTTTGGGTGGAATCTGGATTTGGCCATGATAGCCCGAATGTGGCGGGGAGGCTGTATCATTCGGTCGGCTTTTCTGGACGAACTTGCCCGGGCTTACGAGGCAGGGGGAGGACGAGGGAATCTGATGTTGTTCCCAACCTTCTCCACGCAAGTCAGGGAGGCTTTGCCTGCATGGCGTAGAGTGGTGGCTACGGCTGTATGTGAAGGGGTGGCTGTACCGGCATTTGCCTCTGCGCTCAATTATTTCCATTCTTTGACTACGGACTTTTTACCTGCCAATTTGATTCAGGCGCAACGTGATTATTTCGGTGCGCATACTTTTGAGCGGACGGATGGTGAAAGGGGAAAGTTTTATCATGAAGAATGGGTCTCACTACAATAAAATAAGGAGGAAATATGAACAAACCGGATGCTTTGACTCTTTTGATATTCGGTGCGTCGGGAGACCTGACAAGGCGTAAACTGATGCCGGCACTTTACCTTTTATATAAAGCGGGACGGTTGCCCCGCCGTTTTGCTGTGTTGGGGATGGCGCGTACGTCTTATGATGATGACCGTTTCCGTACATCTATACGTGAGGGGTTGCTTTCTTTCGTACGACCGGACGAGGTGGACGAAAAAGCAATCCATGCATTTTTGTCCTGCTTGCATTATCTTTCAGCCGATCCTTCGAAGCCGGAAGCTTATGCGGAATTGAGGATACGCTTGGAGGAGATAGATCGGACAATAGATAATCCTCATAATTATTTGTATTACTTGGCTACTCCGCCGTTGCTTTACGGCGTGATTCCCCGCCATTTGAAGGCGGAGGGATTGAATCGGGATGGCGATGGTTTCAGGCGTATCGTCGTGGAGAAACCTTTCGGTTATGACTTGTCGTCGGCGTTGGAACTGAACCGTATTTATTTGGATGCCTTTCGGGAAGAGCAGATCTATCGCATCGATCATTTTTTGGGGAAAGAGACGGTGCAGAATATACTGGCTCTCCGTTTTGCCAACAGTGTCTTCGAGCCTTTATGGAACCGGAATTATATAGATTACGTAGAGATTACGGCCGTGGAGAATATGGGAATCGGGACGCGGGGAGGTTTCTATGACGGAGTAGGGACCTTACGCGACATGGTGCAGAACCATTTGGCACAGTTGTTGGCTGTGACAGCCATGGAGCCTCCTGCTGCCTTTGATGCTTCGGGATTCCGGAATGAGGTGGTGAAAGTCTACCAGTCCTTGACGCCATTGACTGGAGAAGACATCCGTCATTCGGTGGTGCGTGGGCAATATATGGCTTCTGAAGGCCGTAAGGGATATAGAGAGGAAGAGCAAGTGCCAACTTTGTCTCGGACGGAAACTTATTTGGCTATGCGGTTGGAGTTGAACAACTGGCGGTGGGGCGGCGTACCTTTTTATATCCGCACGGGTAAACAGATGCCTACAAAAGTGAGTGAGATTGTGATACACTTCAAGCCGGCACCTTATTCCTTGTTCCGTTGCGAAGGAGGTACTTGTCCGGTACCCAATCGTTTGGTGATACGTATACAACCCAATGAAGGGATTGTATTGCGTCTCGGCATGAAAAAGCCGGGTGAAGGCTTCGAAGTACTCCCGATGGATATGGACTTCAGTTATGCCGAATTAGGTCGCCTGCCTACGGAGGATGCTTATGCACGCTTAATAGAGGATTGTATTGCGGGCGACCCTACGTTGTTTATCCGTAGCGATGCCGTAGAAAGCGGATGGCGTTTTTTCGATCCGATACTGAAATATTGGCAGGATGTGCCGGAATGCCCGCTTTACGGTTATCCGGCAGGCTCGTGGGGGCCGTTGGAGGCAGATAGCCTGATGGCTCGTCATGGAGCGTCGTGGACCAATCCGTGTAAGAATTTGACGAATACTCATTTATATTGTGAGCTATGAACATACATGTAGCGGATAATGCCCGTGAAGCGGCAAGAATGTTGCTTCGGAATATGCTAGCTGCCATTAGGCAACCTTCCGGGACAGGGGGTGAAGGCGACATGGTCAATGTTGCCTTCTCAGGAGGCAGTACACCGGCTGTCTTGTTTGATGTGTGGGTAGAGGAGTTCGCTGAATTGACGCCTTGGAATCGTTTCCGAGTGTATTGGGTGGATGAACGTTGTGTTTCTTCTGGGAACAAAGACAGCAATTACCGGTTGGCTAAGATACATTTGTTGGATAAGGTTCCATTAACTTCGGAACAGGTTTTCCGGATACGCGGAGGGCAAGAGGATGAGGAAAGAGAAGCTTTGCGCTATTCTTCGATGGTGTTGTCGCAATTACCATTGGATGGGCGCATACCCGTGTTTGATTTTGTGTTATTAGGTATTGGAGCAGATGGGCATACCTCCTCTGTCTTTCCCGGACAGGAAAAGTTGCTTCATACTTTGGCGCCTTATGTACTTAGCACTCATCCCGTCACCGGCCAACGTCGCATTGCTATGACCGGTGAAGTCATGGTTCGTGCCCGTCATACATGGTTTTATGTCACAGGGCAGGATAAAGCCGACGTTATACAGTCTTTATCCTGCCCTGAAGTGCGCAACCGTTATCCGGCTGCTTATGTGTGGCAATCCGCGCTTCATGCGGAATTGTTTACCGATATTCAGGTCATTTCACCCGTTTGATTCCTTCGTGTGTAGGAATGACCGGTTTGATGGTGCCGTCTTCGTTGAATTCCATTTTGTCGATACATACTTCGCGGTGTACGCCCGGCTGATGTTTGATATAATTCTTATTGATGCGGTGATATACGATGTACCATTCGTCTTTACCGGGAATCTGTAGGACGGCGTTATGTGCCGGGCCATAGATTTCCTGTTCGGGACGTTGGATGAGGATAACTGGATTTTTGGCTACTTCAATCGGTCCGAGCGGAGATTTGGCTGTACCATAGGCTACGTGATAGTTGGGAGAACCTGTGTCGTCCACGCTCCACAAGAAATAGTAAGTGCCTTTGCGGTAGAACACGTAAGGAGCTTCTCGGAAGGCATAATCTTGCAGCGTACCGCCTTGTGGGGTCATGAGTGTTTCCGTTTCCGGTTTGATGCTCATCATGTCCTCGTTCAGTTCCGCACCGGCCATGTAGCCGTTGCCCCAGTAAAGATAGCTTTTTCCGCTTACGGGGTCTTCAAACACATCCACGTCTATCTGCTGCCCGTGTTTCTGACCTTCAGGCCGACGGTCTATGATAGGATGTCCGGCATCGGTGAACGGTCCGCAAGGATGGTCTGCGGTAGCTACTCCGATGGCTTTCCCGTTGGGCGTGTTGCCGCTGAAATAGAAGAAATATTTGTATTTCCCGTCCATTTTCTTTTCGATGATGCACGGTGCCCACGCATTACCGTCGGACCACTTCACTTGGTCGGTACCCAAGTCGAGCATGATACCCTCGTGGCGCCAGTCGGTCAAATCTTTGGAACTGAAGACCGTGAAATAGTATCCGCCCCATCCCGGAGTTCCGTCGGTAGTGGAATAGATGTAGTACTTGTTGGTTTGTTTCGCATACAGGATTTCAGGATCGGCATGAAATTCCGGGAGTATGGGGTTTCCTGTCTTGGCCCTTTGAGCCGAAAGATGTGCCGGGATGCCTAGCAAACCGGCCATGGCGAGAATGGTTAATGTTTTTTTCATCATGTTTATATTAAAATTAAAAATGTGTCAGCAACCCATGGTTTCACGGTAGAAGTCCAACATGTTGAAGATTTCGTCCTTTCCGGCTGTACGGTTGATACGGATATCTCCTATGCCGCCCAATAGTGTGAAGTTGACCTCTCCCGACGTGTTTTTTTTGTCGTGGGTCATGAATTGGTATAGCGTTTCGTACGCCTTGCAGTCGAAAGGGAACACACCGTAGTACCTTTTGATGAACTCTGTAGTCTGGCGTAGCTTGTCTTTTGGAAAATCCTCTCGCAGGCAACTCAGGTAAAGTTCGCATACCAATCCCCAGGCCACTGCGTAACCGTGCAGTACGGTACGCTCTTCTGCCAAGGCCAGGCTTTCGAGTGCATGTCCGGCTGTATGCCCTAAGTTCAGGGCCTTGCGGATACCCTGTTCATACGGATCCTGTGCCACGACATTTTCCTTGATGGCTACGCTTTGGGCAACCATCTCTTGTAGTTGGAGATAGTCGATGTCGTCCAAGTCGAATGAGACCAATTCTGCCCAATGCTTTTCTGTGCTGATAAGGCCGTGTTTCAGCATTTCCGCATATCCGGAACAGATGTTCTTGTAGTCCAGTGTTTTCAGGAACTCTGTATCCAACAATACGCTTGCGGCGGGTGCGAAAGCTCCTATTTCGTTTTTCAAACCGTTGAAGTTAATGCCTGTTTTTCCGCCTACAGCTGCATCCACCATGGCTAGCAAAGTCGTAGGGATGTTGATGTACGGGATACCTCTTTTAAAAGTGGAGGCTGCAAACCCTCCAAGGTCGGTCACCATTCCCCCGCCTAAATTGACCAACAGGGAATGGCGTGTGCCGCCTTTTTGACTTAATTCGGTCCATACTGAAATGAGGGTCTCTATGCTTTTGTGTTCGTCTGTGGCACCGATGACGATGTGTTCAGACTGTTGCATGGACGGGAAACCGGAGATAACCGGCCAACACTTTTTATATGTGGTTTCATCCGTCAGGACAAATAACTTGTCATGAGGTTGGTGGGTTATGGCCTGTTCCAAACTCTCCCTCAGATTTTGTGAAATAATGATTTTCTGCTTTTGCATAGCGCATGTTCATGATAATTCGATTGCAAAGATAGGTTTTTTGGAAGATAATGTTCCATTTTGCCTTTTATTTCTTGTGGATTATTTAATTTTGCAGGTGGTTAGGTGATAAATACATTTTTTTTGTTAAAAAGCACCCGTTGGATTAAACCGATAGGTGGGTTGTTCGTCATACTACCGAATGGCGTTTAAAAATTAATTTTAAGATCTGGATAAACATGAAAAAAAGAAACGTGCTAGCTTTTGTGCTATGTATGTGGAGCTTGTGCTTATGGGCGCAGGATGCGGCGGTTGGAGAACAAAAGAAAACTGCCGGTAAGAGTGTGACGGTGAGTGGAACTGTGATAGAGGAAGACACTAATGAGCCGGCTTTTTCAGCATCAGTGGTGTTGCTTAAACCTGTAGATAGTACATTGGTTGCGGGGGCCAGTTCCGGATTGGACGGTAAGTTTTCCATCAAAAGCGTGAAACCAGGGAAATACATATTCAGAATTACTTCGGTGGGGTTTAAGCCTTATTATAAAGATGTACAGGTGGCGGCTTCAAAACCTTCGATGGCAATGGGCACCATCCTTTTGGAGACTAATGCGGCTGTACTGGATGCGATCGAAGTGACAGCTCGTCAGGCACAGGTGGAAATGAAGGCGGATACTTTCGTTTACAATGCCGGTGCTTATCGAGTGCCCGAAGGCTCGGCTTTGGAAGAGTTGGTGAAGAAATTGCCCGGTGCTGAGGTCGCGGAAGACGGGACGATTACCATCAACGGTAAGGAGGTGAAGAAAATCATGATTGACGGCAAGGAATTTTTTGACAACGACACCCGGGTGGCGATGAAAAACTTGCCGACCAATATGATTGAAAAGATAAAGTCTTACGACCGCAAGAGCGACTATACGCGGATGACTGGTATCGAGGACGGGGAGGAAGAGACGGTTATCGACCTTTCCGTGAAACCGGAAATGAAAAAAGGATGGATTTCTAATGTGGACGGGGGATATGGTACGGAAAAGCGATATACAGGACGTTTCATGGTGAACCATTTCACAGACAAGCTCCGCGTGACTGGGCTCGGGGGAGCCAACAACTTGAACCAAAACGGACGGGAGGCCATGAAAGAGGCGGGAATCGACTTCGTATGGGAGAACGGAAAGAAAGAAAATGAGGCAGGCCGCCTGAGGGTGGGGGGGAATGCACGTTATTACCATCGTAACACGGACCAACTTTCCATTACCAATTCCGAAACATTCCTTTCCGCAGGGGCGAACAGTTCTTTTTCCAATAATTCTGGCCGGACACGGTCGGGTAACACGAATGTGAATTCTAACTTCCGGCTTGAATGGTCGCCGGATACGATGACGCGCATCATGTTCCGTCCCAATTTCTCTTATTCGGAAAATTACAGCAACGGGCAGAGCAGTAGCGTGACGTTCAATGATGACCCGTACGCATGGGGCATGTCCGATCCGCTTTCGCAATACCGTGATTATGTGGCAGACAGTATCGTGGTGAATGATAACAGGCGTTGGAACCACAGTGACGGGAAAAGCTATTCCGTGGACGGAATGCTAATGGTGAACCGTCGCCTGAACAGCAAAGGACGCAACCTTACTTTGCGTATGAGGGGAGGGCTTTCCGATTCGGAAAACAAGTCGTTCAGCATATCGGAAGTGAATTATTTCCTCCGGCGCAAGCCTGATGGGAACAACGAAAAATCTTACATGCACCAATATAATGCGAACCCTTCGAAAAGTTATAACGGGAGTGCGGATTTGAGCTATAGCGAACCGTTGTTTGAGGGCGCGCATTTGCAGTTCAGCTACCGCTACCAGTACCGTTATTCGGATTCCGACCGTTCGATGTATTCTTTGGATAGCTTGGTGTCCAAAGGTGTCATTACACAGGAACAGCTCGAGGCATTCCCTTTGGAGTATATTCCGGGTGTGGATTGGTTGGAATTGGCTCGCAATTACCAAAACAGCCAGTATGCCACTTACAAGGAGCATAACCAGGAGGCTACGGTGATGTTCCGTTATGGGAAAGACAAGATACGTTTCAGTGCGGGTGTGTCTGTGCAGCCGCAGAAAACTTATATGGATTATACCAAGGGGAGTCTTGATACTTCTGTGGTGCGCAATGTGCACAATTGGGCGCCGCGTATAGATTTCCGTTATAAGTTCTCTGAAACCGGACAGTTGCGTTTCCGTTATAACGGGCGTTCCTCGCAACCTTCAATGACGAACTTGTTGGATGTGACTGACGATTCAGACCCGTTGAACGTGTCGAAAGGTAATCCTGGGTTGAAACCTTCGTGGAATAACCGCATGGAACTGTTTTACAACAATTACATCCCCGATTTGCAACGCGGGTGGATGGTGCATATGAACATGAACATGACGAAAAACAGCATCAGCACGGCCGTGCTTTATGATGAGGCTTCGGGACGGCGTACCACCATGCCTATGAATATCGACGGTAATTGGAATACTTGGACGGGGCTGATGTTCAATACGGCAATCGGGGAAAAGAAGTATTTCAACTTTTTCACTTTTACCTCTTTCTATTATGCGAATAATGTAGGTTATATAAGTTCAGACTCGGATGTAAGTCAAGATGTTACATCCGACCAAATCGTAAACCTCAGTCAAAAGAGTACCACGAAGAATTCCAATATTGGGGAACGGGTCAGGTTTAATTTCCGTAATGACCTACTTGAGATAGGAGTGAATGGCAACATCAACTACCAGCATGCCCGGAACGATTTGCAGGAGAATGCGAATCTGGATACGTATAACTTTTCTTATGGGGGAAACGTGCAGGTGAATATGCCGTGGAACATGAGTTTCTCGTCCAACATAGACCAAAGCAGTCGTCGAGGATATGATGATGCGACGATGAATACTAATGAATTGATTTGGAATGCGGAACTTTCGCAGAGTTTCTTGAAAGGGAATGCTGCCACGGTCGCAGTGAAGTGGTATGATATTTTGCGCGAACGGAGTAACATTTGGCGTTCGGTCTCCGCTACGCAGCGTACGGACTCTTGGAACAATTCCATTAACAGTTACGTCATGGTCCATTTCATTTATAAGCTCAATTTGTTGGGAGGGCGTAATGTTATAGGTGAAGAGCCTGAAGGAAAAGGCCATGGAGGAGGTCCCCGGAGGGGGCGTGGCGGCTTCGGAGGTCCACGTTTTTAAGCGGGTGTCCAAATTCATTGATTACGGTGGTCCAAAGTTCCGTTTTCCGGGACTTTGGACCACTATTTTTATGTTTTGGTGGAGTTGTGTTGCTTTTTCTTCCGCTTCTTGGCCGGATTTCAATACTTTTTTGTATGTTTGTTATAAAGAAACCGGATTGAGACGTGTTCGATGTGGTAATTTATAGTGTACTTGGTGCTTTTTACTTGTTTATAGTTTTGAGCCAGATGCTGGTGGTGATTTTGGAAAACCGTCAGCCGGTGAAGACTGTGGCATGGCTGATGGTGTTGTTTTCCTTACCTGTCATCGGATTAGTTATTTATTTTTTTTTCGGTAGGAATCGTAAGCGGGAACATTTTGTAAGCCGGGCGTGTGCTAGCCAGCTTGCACGTCGTTCGGCCGTGCGTTTCTATCAGGGAGGTTTTCCGGAACTTCCGGCAGAGCATAAGCCTTTGATTAAGCTGTTCCGTCGGCAAAGCGGTTCGTTTCCCTATCCTGACAATAAAATGCGTTTCTTTATCTCGGGAGAGGAAATGCTTGATAACTTGTTACGTGACATAGCTGCGGCGCGGCATCACATTCATGTGGAGTTTTATATCATAGAAGATGACAAGGTGGGACAACTGGTGCGCGAGGCTTTGGCAGCCAAGGCCCGCGAAGGAGTGAGCGTGCGTTTGGTGTACGACGACGTGGGATGTTGGAATGTGAAGAACCGCTTTTTCAAGCAGATGGAAACGGATGGCATACAGGTGGCGCCTTTCCTTCCGGTACGTTTCCCGAAATTCACCAGTAAGGTGGACTTCCGGAATCATCGGAAGATTGTGGTCATCGACGGCATTATCGGTTATGTGGGCGGCATGAATCTGGCTGAGCGTTATTTTTATCAGGTGGATAGAAGCCAACCTGTATGGCGCGATACGCATGTGCGCATCATGGGGAATGCCGTAGGCGGTTTGCAACGTGCCTTCCTTTCAGACTGGTATGTGGCGGCCGGGCAGACGATTACAGACCAAGTCTATTATCCTCGGGAAGAGGAGTGCCGTAAGATCATGGCCTGCGACCGTGAACCCTACGTGAGCCGGAATGCCTTGATACAGATTGTGACCTCCATACCTACGGCACCGTGGCCGGATATCATGCAGGGAATGATTCTGGCGCTCCTGCGTGCACGTCAGTATTGTTACTTGCAAAGTCCTTATTTCATGCCTACGGAACGTATGTTGTTTGCGTTGCAAACGGCTGCCCTGGCGGGAGTGGACGTGCGTTTGATGATACCGGAGCGCACGGACAAGCGGTTCCTGACGTGGGCTTCGCGTTCGTTTCTTCACGACGTGATGCGTGCCGGAGTGAGGGTGTACCTTTATCAGAAAGGTTTCCTGCACTCCAAGACGTTGGTGTGTGACGATACGTTGATGTCCTGTGGCTCTACCAACATAGATTTCAGAAGTTTTGAGCGCAATTTCGAGGTAAACGCTTTCGTGTACGACAAAGAGGCGGCATTGCACATGAAAAAAGTGTTTCAGGAAGACCAGAGCCATTGCAGGATGTTGAACTTGGAGACGTGGGAGACACGTTCCATTTGGTGCCGTGTAGCCGAATCCTCTATTCGCTTGCTGTCTCCTTTGCTTTGAAGAAGGAAAAGTTCACGCTCCCGTATGCGCGGTGTTCTTTGAAAGAAGGATGTGTGCTGAAGTCATTGGTCTTGCCATGTTCCAACACGAACAGGCCGTCGGGTTTCAGCAGGTTGTGCCGGAACACGAGGTCGGGAAGTTCTTCCAATTCCTTCAGGGCATAGGGAGGGTCGGCAAAGATAAAGTCGAACTGTTCATTGCACCGGTCTAAATAACGGAATACGTCGGCACGCAAAAGGTGGCAGTTGGGGGCTTTCAGCGTGTCGATAATCTGGCTGATGAAGCGGAAATGTTGGGCATCACGCTCCACGGAAACCACCTTTCCGCACCCTCTTGAAAGCAGTTCTATGGTAATGCTGCCGGTGCCGGCAAAAAGGTCCAACGCCTCCGGCTCTTCTTCGAAATCCAGATAGCCGTTGAGTACGTTGAACAAGTTTTCCTTGGCAAAATCCGTCGTGGGACGTGCCTTGAAACTGCGGGGGACATCGAAATGCCTGCCCTTGTATATACCGGTGATGACTCTCATAACGATGATTTATATTATATCACATGAACCCATAAGGCCAACAGGTCGAACGGGAGCTGCTGATTCCGTGCCAACGTGGAACGGCGGTAAATATCGGCCGTATCCGTGTTTCTGACGTTCTGCAAGTATCGGGTAAGGATCCGTGCCGTGTCATTCTTTATATTGCCGTTGCCTAATAGTATGCATTCCTCCTGACGTACATCCATTTTCAGGTCTTTCCATACGGAAAGGATAAAATAGACCGCATTGTCTGCCATGTCGGCCGGAAAGGCATTGGCATAGCATAACCGTTGTTCCCGATAGCCGAATACGAAAACTTCTTTTTCGTCGAAATAAGCGTATAATTGCCGTTTGTCCTGTTGGGACAAAAGCCACAGCTTTTCCAATATCATGGTATGGCTGTGATAAAAACGTATGCTCGGAAAATATTGGCTGAGTATGCGTTCCACTTCAAGGTCTACTGTAAATATCTGGGCTATTTCCAGATGGGGCAGGATATTATAATAGGTTTTGCCCGTTTTTTCCTGAGCATATGTCAGGCGATAGAGCGCATGGGCTTCCTCTTTCCGGAAACATTCTAAAGGCACTTGCATGGAGAGTCCTGTCACTAAGCCATAAACCACGGAGTTATTCCTTTTTTGGACTATGGCAGATTGCCCGATGGCCTTTTTCAGGGTTTCCGCGACGCTTTCTTCTTCATGATAAATATAGTCTTCTATAGCTACCGGTTCCGTCGTTGCCGGGTTGTAGCTATAAAAAGAAAATCCATCCGCGTGCAGGCGGATGGACAGATTATAAGTTTGACTTTGATTATTCCCAGTTTCCTGCATTGTTGTTCGGGGTCATGAGGTCACCAATTTTCAGTCCGGCATAACGGCCTTGTTTCTCAGCCGCATCTGTCAGGTTGTAAATCTCGCGTTCGCTCAGGCCTTTCAGGTAAGCAGAATAAGGAGCACGGCATTCCATCACATTTTGAGTCACACCGGAGCGGCCTACGTGGATGGTTTTCTCCAATTCAAAAGTCTGTCCGTCACTATACGGGATGAATTTGAGTGAATCTGCGTTACCGTTTGTACCCACAATGGCTTCGGCCATGGGAGTCCATGTCGTGTCGCGACGGAAATTCTGCAAACCGTTGGCTGCGATGGCGGCAGCGTCTCCGCTGTTTACAATGGCTGCAGCCTTGGATTCGGTCAGCCCGCTTTCCATTTGTTTGTCACTCAGTTCTCCCACCTTGGTCACGTGGGGGATTTGTGCCGTTTTAATGAAGTTGATCAGCACGTCGAGCGTGTCGCAGAACTCACCTTGATGTTGTTGGCGGTACTGTTCTTCCGCATCTTTGATTTGAATCAAACGTGCCTTAACTGCTGCTTCCCGTATGTCCTTCTCCTTGTTGAACTGGATGGGTTGCATGATGCTCTCGTAGCAGAGATAAAGCAAAACCACTGCGCATAAGCCCAGGATGACATTAATTGCTTTTTTCATGATACATTTATAATTTTTATTTGTTACATTCGCATCGCAAAAGTAAGATAAATAAATTTAATATTCGACTTTTCGGCGAACTTTTTATCTCGGTTTTATGATAAATAAGGATTTAGAGCGGTTTATAGAGGGAAAATGTCCCTTTGAAGTTACAAACGGGCAACGGGAGATGATAGCCATGACGGCAGATTTCCTTTTGTCGGGGGACAAGGACGGGCTTTGTTTGTGGCGCGGATATGCCGGTACGGGCAAGACTTCCGTATTGAGCGCGTTGGTCAGGGCCTTGGACGATTTGAAGCAGAAAACCGTCCTGATGGCACCTACGGGGCGGGCGGCCAAAGTCTTCGCCCTGCATGCGGGGCATCCGGCCTTTACCATTCATAAGCGCATATACCGTCAGAAGACTTTTTCCAATGAGACGGACAATTTCTTACAGAATGTCAACCTGCAGAAACATACCTTATTTATTGTGGACGAGGCTTCCATGATTTCGGGGAGTACCGGCGGAGTGGGGCATTTCGGTTCCGGTTGCTTGTTGGACGACTTGATACAGTTCGTTTATTCGGGCGAGGGGTGCCGTTTGATGTTGGTGGGCGACACGGCACAGTTGCCTCCCGTGGGGGAGGAACTCAGTCCGGCCCTCTCTCGACGCGCATTGGAAGGATATGGCTTGCATGTATGGGAAGGAGAACTGACGCAAGTGGTCCGGCAGCATGACGAGAGCGGCATATTGTGGAATGCCACACGCCTGAGACATTGGATTACAGCGGATGAGTACACCGGATTGCCCCAAGTGCGCATCCAGGGTTTTCCCGATATCCGTCGCGTACCCGGAGATGAATTGATAGAAGCTTTGGAAGAAGCTTACAGCCGGTGCGGACTGGACCAGGCCATCGTGGTGACGCGGTCGAACAAACGAGCCAACATTTATAATAACGGCATAAGGGGGCGCATCTTAGGGCGGGAAGAAGAACTTACGGGAGGCGACCAGTTATTAGTGGCCAAGAACAATTATTTCTGGACTGCGGGACAGAAGGACTGTCCCTTCGATTTCTTGGCCAATGGTGACGTGGCGGTCGTGCGGAAAGTGCGGCGTACACGTGAAATGTACGGGTTTCGCTTTGCCGACGTGTGGTTGCGCTTTCCCGATTATGATGATGTGGAACTGGAGGCAACGGTATTGTTGGACACGTTACAGAGCGAAGCGCCGGCCTTGACGAAAAAACAGTCCGATGCCCTATTCTTTGCCGTAGAAGCGGATTATATGGACATTACGGTGAGGCGTGAACGGTTGAAAAAGTTGAAAACCGATCCCTATTTCAATGCCTTGCAGGTGAAATATGCCTATGCCGTGACTTGCCATAAGGCACAGGGCGGACAGTGGCAACGGGTCTTCGTGGATCAGGGCTATATGACGGAAGACATGCTTACGCCCGATTATGTCCGTTGGCTGTACACGGCCTTTACCCGGGCCACGGAAACTTTGTATTTGGTGAACTGGCCGCCGAATCAAATGGAAAGCGAGAAAGGATAAAATACTTTTGTACGGATTCCTGATGGGGACATCCGTGGCGTTTTTCAACATGAGGAGAACGGAAAATCAGTTGGCTGAGATTGATTTTTCGTTCTCCTCATGTTGGTTTTTTATTCTCCGCAGATTGATACAAGGATATGAAGAGATTTGTATTGCGTTGTATGATAGGCTTTTATGAAAATCCTTTCGGGAAGGCGAGAAAGAATGGAATGTCTTGAATATTCATGGCTTCTTCATAAGTCGGGATACAAGAGTAAAAAAGTGGGGAAGAGCCATGCTCCTCCCCACTTGCTATTCGATGCCGGGGTGTGGTGCGGTTTATAATGCCGCCAGTTCGACGAACTTGTCTACGGCCGCGCTCAGCCCGTCGGCATTCTTGCCGCCGGCTGTGGCGAAGTGGGGCTGTCCGCCGCCACCGCCCTGAATGAGCTTGGCTGCTTCGCGGACGATTTTGCCCACGTTCATGCCGTGTGCCTTTACCATATTGTCTGAAGCCGCAGCCGTCAGCATGGGCTTGCCTTCGTGCAGGCTGCCGATGATGACCAATGCGTCTTCCGCACCGTTCCGAAGTTGGAAGGCCATGTCTTTCACGAGATCGGCAGGCATGGGGAGAATGCTGCGGTATAGCGTAACACCGTTTACGATGGCGGCCTGCGAGACGATACGTGCCTTGGCCTGTGCGGCCTTTTCTTTCATGCTTTCTTCAATCTGCTTCTTCAGGGTTGCGTTTTCCTCAATGGATTTGAGGATGGCTGCTTTCACGTCCGGGGCATTGTTGAACAAGGTTCTCAATTCGTTAGTCAGGTCTTGCAGGGTATAAAGCATGTTTTCCACTTTTTCGCCTGTGATGGCCTCGATGCGGCGGATGCCGGCAGCTACCGAACTCTCGCTCAGGATTTTCACCATGCCGATGCGGCCGGTGGATTTGGCATGGCAACCGCCACAGAATTCCACGCTGTCGCCGAATTGCACGACGCGCACCCGGTCGCCGTATTTCTCACCGAAGAGCGCGATGGCGCCCAGTTCCTTGGCCTTTTCTATCGGCATGTCGCGGTGGTCTTGCAGGGGCAGGTCTTCGCGGATTTTGGCATTGACGATGCGTTCCACTTCGCGCAGTTGTTCGTCGGTCACTTTCTGGAAGTGGGAGAAGTCGAAGCGCAAGTATTCCGGGGTGACCAATGAACCTTTCTGTTCCACATGTTCGCCCAACACCGTGCGCAGGGCTTGGTCGAGCAAGTGCGTACAAGTGTGGTTGGCTTCGCTCGCAGCACGCAAATCAGTATCTACGCAGGCCATGAAGTCGGCTTCGGGGTGTTCGGGCAAAGTCTTGGCAATATGTACCGGGAGGTTGTTTTCCCGTTTGGTGTCAACGATTTCTATGGTTTCGTGTTCCGAACAAAGTACACCACGGTCGCCCACCTGTCCGCCCATTTCGGCATAGAACGGTGTATAGTCGAGTACGATTTGATAGAACGTCTGTTTCTTTTGTGTCACCTTGCGGTAGCGGAGGATGTGGCATTCGTGTTCCGTGTAGTCCCAACCTTTGAACTCGGTTTCTCCTTCCCTCACTACGACCCAGTCTCCCGTTTCCACGGCGGCGGCGTTGCGTGCGCGTTCTTTCTGCTTCTGCATTTCCGCATGGAACGTTTCTTCGTCCACGGTCATGCCGTTCTCACGGCAGATGAGTTCCGTCAGGTCGAGTGGGAAACCGTAGGTGTCGAACAGCGTGAATGCTTCCACGCCGTCTATGACGGTCTTCCCTGATGCGCGCGTTTCGGCCATCACACGGTCGAGCAGGCGGATACCGGTTTCCAAAGTGCGCAAGAAGGAGTCTTCTTCCTCTTTCATCACTTTGGAGATGAGCACCTTTTGGGCTCCCAATTCCGGGTAGGATTTTCCCATTTCCTGCACGAGCACGGGCAGGAGCTTGTACATGAAAGCTTCTTTTTGCCCTAAGAACGTGTAGGCATAGCGTACGGCGCGGCGCAGGATACGGCGGATGACGTAGCCGGCTTTGGCATTGCCCGGCAACTGGCCATCGGCAATGGAGAAAGCTATGGTGCGCAAGTGGTCGGCCACTACGCGCATGGCCACGTCCTTCTTCGGGTCTTCACCGTACCGGCAATCCGATAAATCACCGATTACCCGGATAATGGGTTGGAACACGTCTGTGTCGTAATTGGAACGTTTGCCTTGCATCACGGCGCACAAACGTTCGAACCCCATACCCGTGTCGATGACTTTGGCCGGAAGGGGCTCTAGGCTTTGGTCGGCCTTACGGTTGTATTGCATGAACACGAGGTTCCATATTTCGATGACCAACGGGTTGTCCTTGTTCACCAGTTCGCGACCGGGAACTTTCGCTTTTTCTTCCTCCGGACGCAGGTCGATATGGATTTCGGAACAGGGACCGCAGGGACCCGTGGCACCCATTTCCCAAAAGTTGTCGTGCTTGTTGCCGTTGATGATGTGGTCGGCCGGAAGGAACTTCTCCCAATAAGAGGCCGCTTCGTTGTCGCGTTCCAGTCCTTCTTCAGGTGAACCTTCAAAGACGGTGGCATACAAGTTGGACTTGTCAATTTTCAACACGTCTACCAGATATTCCCATGCCCATTCGATGGCTTCTTTCTTGAAGTAGTCGCCGAAGCTCCAGTTGCCGAGCATTTCGAACATGGTATGGTGGTAAGTGTCATGGCCTACTTCTTCCAAATCATTGTGTTTGCCGCTGACACGGAGGCATTTCTGCGAATCGGTGCAACGTTTGCTTGTGGCGGGACGGTTGCCCAGGATGATGTCTTTGAACTGGTTCATGCCCGCATTGGTAAACATCAGCGTCGGGTCGTCTTTGATGACCATCGGCGCAGACGGGACAATAAGATGCCCCTTAGACTCGAAGAACTTGACGAACGAGTCGCGGATTTCGTTTGCAGTCATTTGATTTTTATTTTATGCGTTACTATTTTCCAAAAAGTTTTGCAAAGATAGGCCGTTTTGCCTACTTTTGCAAGGAAATGACTGGAAACGAACGGAAAAAGAATTGAATTATGGCACTGAATCCGAATAAGGAGTTGAAACTTTATTATTCCATAGGGGAAGTGGCGGAAATGTTGGGCTTGTCCGAGACTTTGCTACGCTATTGGGAGAAAGAATTTCCCTCGATAACTCCCAAAAAGGCAGGGCGTAACGTACGTCAATATTCCCAGGAAGACATTGATCAGCTGAGGCTTGTCCGCCATTTGGTCAAGGACAAGGGCATGAAGTTGGCTGCGGCTCGCAAGGCGTTGAAGAATAATAAGGATGGTGCAGAACGTGATGCGGAGATTGTCGCCCGCTTGCGGAGCATCCGGGAAGAGTTGATGCAAATAAAAAAGGAATTAGACGGTTTGGTCTGATTCCTTTCTATGGTATATGGAGGGGATGCCTCAGTCTATTCTTGTCGCTTCTTCAACACCGGTCATGTTTTTCAGTTTGTTGCAGATGGTTTTGACATCTTCCACGTCGTGTACCCCTAATTGTATTTCGCAATCGAATATGCCATCCTTTGTCGTGACGGTCAATTTGTAGATATTGATGTTAAGTTGGTTGGACAGAACACCGGTCATTTCATGCAGGATACCGATATTGTCGATGCCGCTGACTTTGATGGTGGCGGGGAAGAACAGCGTTTTATGTACGTCCCATGTGGCCGCAAGAATATGGTTGCCGTCGCTGGTTTTGAGTTTGGCGGCCACGGGGCATTGGCGTTTGTGGATGTAAATGTGCTTGTCGCTGTCGATATATCCCAACACGTCATCTCCCGGGATGGGGTGGCAGCATTCCGCAATGGTGAAATTCTGGATGTTTTCTTCGTTCAGGATCACTGTTTTCTTCCGGTCTATTGAGACCGGTTGTTCCGGGGTTGGTTTCTCTTTTGTTTTTGAAGAAGGAGACTTCTTCTTCAGGAAAGGGATGAAATGTGTCCAACTGTTGCCCTTGTTCCCTGATTTCTCATGAAGTACGTTCAGGTCGGCCGTGCCCAACACGATATTTCTGGTGCCTATGGCCTGAAAGAGTTCTTCGCGGAACTTGATGTGGTGCAAGTCACATAGTTTGTCCACGTTCATGCTGTTGGGTTCAATCTCTGCTTTTTCGAAAAATTCGTTGAGCATTTCTTCTCCTTGCTTCTGCTGTTCGCGTTCTTCGCGGCGCAAGATGGCCTGGATTTTGCCTTTGGCCTTGGCCGTGGTGGCAAAATTAATCCATTCCTTCTGTACCCGTTGGGTTTTCGAGGTCAGGATTTCCACTTGGTCGCCACTTTGTAATTTATGGCTGAGCGGTACTAATTTATGGTTCACCTTCGCACCGATACAATGGCTGCCGAGAAACGTGTGGATACTGAATGCGAAATCGAGTGCCGTGCAGTCGGCCGGCATCGTCTTGAACTCCCCTTTGGGCGTAACTACGAAGATTTCCGAGGCGTAGAGGTTCAACTTGATGGCATCGAGGAAGTCCAAGGCGTTCGGCTGTGGGTCGTCCAGGATTTCTTTGATGGTGTGGAGCCATTTTTCCAGTTCGTCTTCGCTGTCTGCTGTCGTTTTGCTGCCTTCTTTATATTTCCAATGGGCGGCAAATCCTTGCTCTGCCATCTCGTCCATTCTTGTGGAGCGGATTTGCACTTCTATCCATTGGCCCGTCTTGCTCATGAGCGTGACATGCAGAGCTTGGTAGCCATTGGCTTTCGGATGAGTCAACCAATCGCGCAACCGTTCGGGGTGCGGCTTGTATATACGGCTGGCACACACGTAGATGCGGAAGCATTCGCTGATTTCGTCCTCAGCCCTTTGGGGTTCGAAGATGATTCTTACGGCCAGAATGTCGTAGACTTCTTCAAACTCGATATGCTTGTTTTGCATTTTGCACCAGATGGAATAAGGTGTCTTGATGCGTGCCTTGATGGTATAGGTAAGTCCCATCTTGTCCAATGCCTCGCGGATGGGGCGCGTGAAATCTTCAAAGAGGGTTTCACGATGGGCGCGGGTCTGTGCGAGTTTGTCGATAATCTGTTGGTATTCCTCAGGGTGTTCGTACCGGAAACTCAGGTCTTCCAGTTCTTCCTTGATTTTGTTCAGTCCGAGGCGGTTGGCTAGCGGCGCATAGATATAAAGGGTTTCCCCGGCTATCTTATATTGTTTGTTGGGAGGCTGTGAGCCTAACGTACGCATGTTATGCAACCGGTCGGAAATCTTGATGAGGATTACCCGGATGTCGTCGCTCATGGTCAGCAACAGTTTCTTGAAAGACTCGGCTTGGGCAGACGCCTTGTCGCCGAAGATGCCTCCCGATATTTTTGTAAGCCCGTCTACGATTTGGGCGATTTTAGGACCGAAGATGTTGGAGAGATCTTCCACGGTGTAGTCTGTGTCTTCTACTACGTCGTGGAGCAAGGCGGCGCAGATGGAGGTAGAACCCAAGCCGATTTCGCCGCATACGATTTGGGCTACGGCCAACGGATGCATGATGTAAGGTTCGCCGGAAAGGCGGCGCACTCCTTTATGGGCTTGTTTGGCAAAATTAAAAGCCTTGGTAATGATTTCCACCTTTTTGCGGTGGCGCGATGCCAAATAAGTGTCTATCAGATGCTGAAAGGCATCGTTTACCATTTTATCCTCCTCAAATTGCTTTTTGGCTAAGTCATCCATAATTACCTCCTTTTCTCTTTTGCAGCTGTTTTATCTGACCCTCAGTGTTTTCCCGGCCCGTATGCTTGTACCTTTTATGCCGTTGAGGCGTTTGAGTTTGGATACGGTCGTTCCGTAACGTTTCGCAATCGTCGAGAGAGTCTCTCCCGAGCGTATGGTGTGGGTTCTCGATTTGCTGCGGCTGTTCTTGCCGCTGCGTGAACGTGTAGCGGATGATTTTTTTGCAGATTGGCTTACTTCCACCTCGCTACGGTTGGTAAACAGTTCATCCGACTTATAAGTGTAAACGGAATCTCCGGCCGCAATGAACGCGCTGATACCGTGAGTGGGCAGGCGGAGAATGCAACTTTTCTTGGCACCCGGAATAAGGCCCGTACGATATTGCGGATTAAGGGCTTTGACTTCTTCCGCCTTGACGTTACATTCGGCTACGATTTGGTCGAAATGCACGTCACGGTCAACGATGATGGTGTCCGTGCTAGGCGGTAACGTGGTGGTCATCGGGCATATATTATGTTCGCAATAATAGTTCATGACGTAATTGGCGGCAATGAAAGCCGGAACATAACCTCTTGTTTCCTGCGGAAGATAAGGATAGATTTGCCAATAATCCCTGCTTCCTCCTGCGCGTCGGATGGCTTTGTTCACATTGGCCGGCCCGCAGTTGTAAGCCGCAATGACCAAAGTCCAGTCGCCGAAAATCTGATAGAGGTCTTGCAGGTAATGTGCGGCGGCATACGAGGACTTGATGGGGTCACGACGTTCGTCTATCAGACTATTGACATCGAGGCCATATACTTTACCGGTAGAAATCATGAATTGCCACAATCCGGCTGCACCAACCCGTGAGGTGGCTCCGGGGTTGAGGGCGGATTCGATGACCGGCAGGTATTTCAGTTCGAGGGGTAACTGGTAACTTTCCAATGCCTCCTCGAATATAGGTACGTAAAAGTTATTGGCTGCCAACATGTAGGATACGGAGCGTCTCAGCCGTGTACAATATTGGTCGATGAATTTCCGTACCACTTCGTTGTAGGGCATTTCTATGACATTGGGCAGGCGGTTGAGGCGCGAGATGTATTCCTCCTTGCTGTATTGCGGATTCTCGTCCGAACTTTCGCATTTCTCATCCAATCCCAGGTAGTTCTTGGTGTTCCATTCTTGCAACAAGCTGTCTATTTCGTAGGTCATACCTTCCGGGAGGCCGATTACTTCGTCTTTTCCCGTTTGGTCGTCGTGTACGGTGATGTCGTTTTGTGCTTTCATCCCCGTAGCCAATAAAGCTGCTATACAGAATAATCCGATTTTTTTCATCATGGTTTAAAAGTTTAAATTACATTGGACGCCGACTGAAGCCTCTCGTCCTCGTCCGCCAAAATTAAAGACGGTCGGTTCGATGCGTAAACCCAAATCTTTGGAAATGTCGAAAGACGAGAGTTCCGCGTCCACGTATGCGTCTACTACCGACAACAGGTACACGGCTATCATGGCGAAGATGCTCATGTCCCGGTACTTGCGGTAATAGTTCTTTTTGTTCTTGAATATTTCTTTGTATTGCTCTTCCCGGCCTGCAATGCTGTAATTCAACGGGAGCATGTTCTCGTAGCTCTTCGTGTTGGGGTCATCATCCATGATATCCAGATAGGCTTGTGAATAGTCGCCATACATTTGGTTGTTCCATGTCAGGGCATAAAGACATCCTAAAAAGCCTCCATAGACAATAGGAATCTTCCACAGTTTGCGGTTGTAAATCTGGCCGGCTCCCGGAATAATCAGGGATAACCACAGTGCACGCTGTGGATTGGGAATGAAACGCTTTTCCATAAAAGGGGGCGTGTGGCGGAGCAATGAATCGCTTTTCAGGCCGACGGCAGTGGAATCCAATGCGGTTGCGGTGGTGTCCGTCAACGTTCCTGCGGACGGCAAACTGTCACCGGGCGTGGGGGACGTTTCGGTGATAACGGGTGGGATGCTGTCTTTGGCCGTAACGGCCAACGTGTCGGTGAGCAGGGAAACTGCGGTGGACGCAGAGTCGTGTACGGCAGGCCTGCTGTCTGCTGTCAGAGGTGCTTGCCCCCAAACTGAAGACACCCCACCGTGCATGAACAAGATGCCGAGCAGGATGAGTGAATGATGATATAAGAGTTTAATACACTTCAACTTTTTAAACGGTCAAACAGTTCGATAATACGTTCCAATTCCTCTTCGTTCGCAAACGGAATGCTAATCTTCCCCTTACCTTTATCCGAACAAGTAAGTTGTACTTTGGCTTGAAAGAATTTAGATAGACTTTGTTTCAATACGTTGTATTCCTCTGGCAAGCGTGCTCCTTTCGGTATGATCTTTTTGCCTCCGCTTTTTACGCTTTCGCCTTCCGTGAGTGCCTTGACCATTTCTTCCACCTTCCGGACGGAAAGGTTCTCCTGGATGATTTGTTGGAATAATTTAATTTGCAGCGTAGGGTTGTCCAAGGCGAGTAAAGCGCGTGCGTGTCCCATGTCGATGTCTTTGTTTTGCAAAGCCATCTGAATAGGGGCGGGCAAACGGAGCAGACGCAAATAATTCGTGATGGTAGAGCGGTTCTTGCCGATGCGTTCACTCAATTTTTCTTGTGTCAAGCTGTACTGTTCGATAAGATGTTGGTAGGCCAGTGCTATCTCCACCGAATTCAGGTCTTCGCGTTGGATGTTCTCTATCAAGGCCATTTCCATGACATTTTCGTCATCTGCCGTACGTATGTATGCCGGGATGGTGTGCAAGCCGGCTTGTTTGGAAGCTCTCCAACGCCGTTCTCCGGCGATGATCTGAAACGTGTCATCCTCCATTTTGCGGAGTGTGATAGGTTGTACGATACCTATTTCCGCAATGGAGGCGGCCAGTTCGCGCAGACTTTCAGGGTCAAAATCCCTTCTCGGTTGGTTGGGATTCGGAGATATCTTGTCCAGTTCGATTTCATTAATGGTAGAGGAACCGTCCGTGTGGACTTCCTTGGTGGAAATCAGAGCGTCCAATCCTCGTCCTAAAGCAGGGTATTTCTTGTGTACAGCCATTCTTTTTTCTGTTATTTGTCTTTTTCAATAATTTCTTTCGCCAAGGCCAAATGGTTCTTGGAACCTGTGGAATCCGTATCGTAAAGGATGACCGGGAGACCGTGGCTCGGGGCTTCGCTGAGTTTGACGTTCCGTTGGATGACGGTTTTGAAGACCAGTTCCTGGAAATGTTTTTTCACTTCATCATAAATCTGGTTGGCCAGACGCAGGCGGCTGTCATACATGGTCAGCAAGAAACCTTCGATTTCCAAAGACGGGTTGAGTTTGGATTTGATAATCTTGATCGTATTGAGAAGTTTGCTGATACCTTCCAATGCGAAATATTCACACTGGACCGGGATGATTACGGCATCGGCTGCCGTCAATGCGTTTACGGTGATGAGACCTAATGAAGGGGAACAATCTATCAAAATGTAATCGTATTCGCCCTTCATGGGGGAAAGGATGCCCGTCAGCACTTTTTCCCGGTTGGGAAGGTTCAGCATTTCTATTTCCGCACCGACCAAATCAATGTGGGAAGGAATGATGTCCAATCCCTCGATATCCGTAGTATAGATGGCATCGCGCGGATCTGCATGGTCGATGATACATTCATAGATAGAGCAGTCTATTTCTGATACGTCTACTCCCAAACCGGAAGATGCATTGGCCTGAGGATCCGCATCGACAAGCAAGACCTTTTTTTCCAATGTCGCTAAAGAGGCGGCCAGATTCATCGAAGTCGTGGTCTTTCCGACCCCTCCTTTCTGATTTGCTAAAGCAATAATCTTTCCCATATCCTAATATTTGGTTTGCACAAAAGTAACGTATTCCTGACTACTGCGCTTTAGAGAATGCAGATAGAAACGTTAAATTGTTGAAAACTCGACTGTATTGTTAATAACTATATGGAACATCATGCCGCAAAGATAATGTTTTTCAGTGAAAGCACTGAGCTTTTAAACCTTTTTTCGTACTTTTGTAGAAACAAATATAGGTGAAAATGAACGACATGAGGCCGCTTATCCTACTCTCGAATGATGATGGAGTACAGGCAAAAGGATTGAACGAATTGATAGATATGTTGTCGCCTTTGGGAGACATTCTTGTTATGGCACCGGACGGGGCGCGTTCCGGTTCTGCCTGTGCCATTACGGCGCACGACCCTTTACGTTATCGCGTCATGGCTGTACGTCCGGGCATAAAAATCTGTGCGTGTAGCGGGACTCCGGTAGATTGTGTGAAACTGGCACTTGAAATGGAAACCGGTCGTAAACCGGACGTGGTGGTCAGTGGTATCAACCATGGGGACAATTCTTCTGTCAACGTGCATTATTCGGGGACGATGGGTGTGGTGTTAGAGGGGTGTATGAAAGGCATCCCGTCTGTCGGTTTTTCCTTGTGTGATTTCGATGCGGACGCTGATTTTTCTCCTACCGTCCCATACGTGCGAGGCATTGTGGCGCGTGTGTTGAAAACGGGATTGCCCGCAGGGGTATGCCTGAATGTAAACTTTCCCCAACCGTCGGGACAGGGGTACCGTGGAACGAAGGTATGCAGGATGGCCCGTGGGATGTGGTCCAACGAGTTGTATGCGGCCGATCATCCTCGGGGCGGAAAGTATTTTTGGCTTACCGGTGAGTATACCAACAAGGAGCCGGAGCGTACGGATACGGATGCTTGGGCTTTGGCACACGGCTATGTGGCGGTGACTCCAGTCACGGTGGACGTAACGGCTTATCAGGCCATGGACGGACTCAAAAACTTGGAGGTTTTATGAAATATTATCTGATTGTCGGTGAGGCCAGTGGGGACTTGCATGCGTCTCATCTGATGAAAGAACTGAAAGCCCGGGATGCCGAAGCGGATTTCCGCTTTTTGGGAGGAGACCTGATGAAGGCGCAGGGCGGGACTTTGGTACGTCATTATAAAGAATTGGCCTACATGGGGTTTATTCCCGTGTTGCTCCATCTACGTACGATACTGCACAACATGAAGGCATGCAAACGGGACGTTTTGGCGTGGAACCCCGATGTGTTGATTCTGGTGGATTATCCCGGTTTCAATTTGTCTGTGGCGGAATTCGTGCATGCGCATAGTCCCATACCGGTATATTACTATATCTCTCCCAAGATATGGGCATGGAAGGAGTATCGTATCAAGAATATCAAACGAGATGTGGATGAGCTTTTTTCCATCCTTCCGTTCGAGGTGGACTTCTTTGAGGGTAAGCATCATTATCCTATTCATTATGTGGGTAATCCTACGTTGGACGAAGTGGAGGCTTACAAAAAGGAAAACGAAAGGGATTTTGAACGTTTTGCGGAAGATAACGGATTGGAGGGCAAGCCTGTCTTAGCTTTGTTGGCCGGAAGCCGTAAACAGGAAATCAAAGACAACTTGCCCATGATGGTAGAGGCTGCTTCCGTTTATGCCGGACAGTATGAGTTGGTGTTGGCGGCGGCTCCTAATATAGACCCTGAATTTTATGGAAAAGTGTTACGGGGCAGCCGTGTGAAAATCCTGTACGGACAGACCTATCGTATATTGCACCATGCCTGCGCTGCTTTGGTCACGTCTGGGACGGCTACGTTGGAGACTGCACTTTTCCGGGTGCCCCAAGTGGTATGTTATTATACAGCTTGCGGAAAACTGGTCTCTTTCTTGCGTCGGCATATTTTGAAAGTCCGTTATATTTCGTTGGTCAATCTGGTAGCCGGGCGAGAGGTGGTCAAGGAGTTGGTGGCCGACGGGATGAGCATGGGGAATATACGGGAGGAACTTTCTCGGATTCTGCCCGGCGGAAACGGACGCACAGCCATGTTGCAGGGCTATGAAGAGATGGCTGTCAAGTTAGGGGATACCGGTGCGCCCGCGAAGGCGGCAAGTCTCATGCTCCGTCTGTTGGGGCGTGGCGTGGAACGGATAGCCTCTTCTGATAGCTGCCGTTAAGGCAGGCCTGTACGGATAATGAAAGGGCGGGAACCGTTGCTTCGAGCAAATGGTTCCCGCTTCTTGTATCAGGTATGGCCATCATGGCCGGGTTGCCTTTTTCTCCTTAATTATAATAAAGTAAGGGTGTAGAGGTAGATGACAGAAGCCGGAATGGCCAGTAATGAGCTGTCGAAACGATCAAGCATCCCTCCGTGTCCTGGCAGGATATTGCCACTGTCCTTGATTCGTAACTGCCGTTTCAAAAGGCTTTCCACAAGGTCGCCCCATGTGCCGAATATTACCACTGTAAGTGACAGTCCCAACCATTCCCATCTGCCGAGCGACGGTTCGAAGCAGGCAAAAATCTGTGATGCGGCTACGGCTACCAATCCCCCGCCTACGGAACCTTCCCACGATTTGTTCGGAGAGATACGCGGAAACAGTTTGTGACGACCGAAAAGCGAACCGAAACAGTAAGCCCCGGAGTCACTGGCCCAAAGGAATACGAATACGGAAAACGGCAGCATGCCCGCATAGGCCACACCGATGCTGTAAGACGCTTCGGGTTGGTAAGCCAATATATTGAGCGATGCAAACGGCAAGGCCACGTACATCTGGCTCATCATGGTATAGGCCCAATTGTTCAGTGCATGTTCGCTTTTCAGGTAAAGTTCACTGACCAACAGGTACACCACTGATAGCAGATACGGGATGAATACCCCGGAAGGGGTAAGGTTGCTGCAAAAGCCCGAAACGGCCAAAAAGAGGTAAATTCCGGCCACCGTACAAATCACTGCATTGGTTTGTACGTCGGCCCGCCGGTTCACCACTTGGCAAAACTCCCGTACGCTCAGGCCCGTTACCACGGCAAAGAGCAGGGTGAACGTGACGTTGCTCCATAAAATACCGCCCACCAGTACCGCTACGAAAGCGATACCGGTGGCTGTGCGGAGGCATAAATTCTTTATTTTATCGGTCATTTTTCTTTAGGGGCTTGTGCGTCTTGCGGTTTTTCAGCCTCGTGAGCGTCTGCTTGTGCCGTGGTTTCCGTAGGATGTTCGGATAACATATCCGTCGGTTGCTCCTCCGAGGCAGTCGCAGGCTGTTCCTCTTTTTGCTCGTCAGCATCCTGAGCCATCTCGTCTCCCGGGAGTTCTTCGTTCATGCTAAGCAATTCTTCCGTGCGGCTAGTCCACGGACGTTTGCCGAAAATCTTCTCCACATCTTCGGCGAAAATCACTTCGCGCTCCACCAGTATTTTTGCCAGTTCCGCATGTCCCTCTTGATGTTCGCGCAACAAGGACTTGGCACGTTCGTATTGTTCGGCAATCATCTGCTTCACTTCCTCGTCAATCAGTTGTGCGGTCTGGTCGGAATAAGGCTTCGTAAAGTTGTATTCGTCGTTGTTGTAATAACAGAGGTTCGGCAGCCGCTCACTCATACCCAGATAAGCAATCATGCTGTAAGCCTGTTTGGTCACGCGCTCTAGGTCGTTCAACGCACCGGAAGAGATGTGACCCGTGAATAATTCTTCGGCAGCCCGGCCGCCCAATGTGGCGCACATTTCGTCGAGCATCTGCTCTTTGGTCGTAATCTGTCGTTCCTCTGGCAAATACCAGGCTGCGCCAAGTGCACGTCCGCGCGGCACGATGGTCACTTTAATCAGCGGATTGGCGTATTGCAGGAACCAGGAAATGGTGGCATGTCCCGCTTCGTGCAAGGCAATGGTCTGTTTTTCTTCCACCGTCATGACTTTGGTCTGTTTTTCCAATCCTCCGATAATACGGTCCACGGCACTCAAGAAGTCATCTTTGCTCACGGCCTTTTTCCCATGCCGGGCTGCAATCAGGGCGGCTTCGTTACATACGTTGGCGATGTCGGCACCGGAGAAACCCGGTGTTTGGCGGGCCAACAAGTCAATGTCCACCGTGCTGTCCGTTTTCACCGGACGGAGATGGACTTTGAATACGGCTTTCCGTTCATTCAGGTCCGGCAGGTCCACGTGTATCTGACGGTCAAAACGTCCGGCACGCAGCAAGGCTTTGTCCAGAATGTCCACCCGGTTGGTGGCAGCCAGGATGATGACGCCGCTATTGGTGCCGAAACCATCCATTTCGGTCAACAACTGGTTCAATGTGTTTTCCCGTTCGTCGTTTCCTCCCATGGCAGGATTCTTTCCACGTGCCCGTCCCACGGCGTCGATTTCGTCGATGAAGATGATGCACGGGGATTTTTCTTTGGCCTGACGGAACAAGTCACGTACGCGGCTGGCTCCTACGCCAACGAACATTTCCACGAAGTCGGAACCCGAGAGGGAAAAGAACGGTACGTTGGCTTCTCCGGCCACGGCCTTGGCTAATAATGTCTTACCCGTTCCCGGAGGGCCTACCAACAGAGCTCCTTTGGGTATCTTGCCTCCCAAATCGGTGAATTTCTTTGGGTTCTTGAGGAACTCCACGATTTCCGCCACTTCCATTTTGGCACCGGCCTGTCCGGCCACGTCCTTGAAAGTCACTCTCGTGGCTTCGCCTTTCTCTATGAGCTTGGCTTTACTTTTCCCTACGCTGAATACGCTGCTCCCCGTCGGGCTTCCGCCGCTCATCCGTCTCATGATGAATACCCAAATGGCGATGATGACGAGCAAGGGGAAAAAGTTCCAGAAGATATTGCTCATGAAGTCGCTGCTCTGCTCGTATTTCAACGTGCCCTTGAACGCACCGGTGTTTTGTGCTTCATGTACCAAATCGAGTAATGCTTTGTTATCGGCATATTCCACGCTGATGACGGGCAGGCCTCCGATGCCTTTGACATCGTTTGTGCCGAACACGTCAGCGCGGTGCTCTTTTTTGACTCCCATTTGCAACACGCCCTTGTCTTTTTGGGCGATGATTCCGGTGGCGTAACCCTTTTTGACGTAAGTCTCGAAAGTCGTGTAGTCCACCGTTTTGGTGGAACTTCCTCCCGTCCCCGTGAAGAAGAGGTATACCAATATCACGATGATTATGCCGTATATCCAATTCATGTTGAACCGGGGCATCTTATTCTTGTTCTCTTTTTCGTTCATGATGTTTTAGGATGAGTTTAGTCAATGTCGGGAAGCGCGGTCAGTTGCGCGTCTTCCCATAGGTGTTCGATGTCGTAAAACTCTCGTGTTTGCGGCAGGAAGACATGTACGATGATGTCCGTATAATCCATTGCCACCCATTCGGCGTTCCTCAATCCGTCCACGGCTACAGGTTTGGCGTGCGCTTTGAGCCGCGCGGATTCCTCTATGGATTCCGCTATCGCCCGCACTTGTGAGGGAGAGTTCCCTTGGCAGATGATGAAATATTGGCAGATGGTGTCGCCTATGTTCGTCAAGTCGGCTACGACGATGTTCTTTCCTTTCTTTTCCTGTATGCCTTCCGTGATGGCATTTACTAATTGTTGCGTTTCGTTCATGCGTTAATCCATACATAAATTGTCGGGCAAAGATAGTATATAATATGTTATCATTCCAATTTTTAGGCTCAAAACCCTTTGCTTTTTATCTTTTTTAGATAATATAATCCGGTTTGTGCGTGGCGGTACACCCGGAAACATAGGGCGGCTGCTGTGGATTGGGATTTATGTGGATACGGCAGTTCCCGCATGAAAAAAGGGTATAAAAATTTGTGGGTTCAAAAATAAGTCGCTAAATTTGCACTCGCAAAAAGGACAGTGGGCTATGGTGTAATGGTAACACAACAGATTCTGGTCCTGTTTTTCCAGGTTCGAATCCTGGTAGCCCAACTGCAACAGTGTCGGTGGCATCTGTTTTTTGTGGAAGATTGGACTATGGTGTAATGGTAACACAACAGATTCTGGTCCTGTTTTTCCAGGTTCGAATCCTGGTAGTCCAACACGAAGCTTTCCTCATTTCGGGGAAAGCCTTTTTTGTGCGCGGTGGTTGGTTCCGGGGCGATGTGAAAATGGTATTCTTTTCCCTCACAGGGATTTTTCAAAAAAGCTCCTTCATCTTTCAGGTCTTATCGTAAGTCTCTTAAAAACAAGTTTGTTGTGCCCTGAAGGATGTACCGGCCATCTTTCAGCCGAAGGTGTCTGCATACCTTACGGAAGACGGGAAAGGCTCTTCCTTAAAAGGGCTTTTTTTCTGCGCCAAACGATTTTTCAATCTCAGCCAAGCGATTTTTCGTTCTGCGCCAAATGATTTTCCGCTTTCAGCCGACCGGTTTCCTGTTTTCATCCTGAAGGAAGGCTGAAAGATGGATGTTCTATCCTTCAGTTATTGTACGTATTGGAACACAGTGTGTTATCGTTCGGGCTGAAAGATGAAGCCATTTTTCTGAAAACTCTTGGGAGAGGGGGATACAGGGGGCACGTCAAGGTGTGGGGGGGATAGGATTTTATGGTGTGGCTATGTTCTTTTAACACTTGTTAGGTAGAAACGCCGTTTCATGTTTCGGGCTGACGGAATATGCCTGAAGGAAGCTGTTTGGGAAAAAGAAGCCTGACGCGTGGAGGCGGCAGGCTTTGAAATCAGAAGGCTTCGGTGATGGCTTTGAGGATTGTAATCAATGGGCACCAGGCTTTCTGCCCGATTTCAATCTTTATCCTTTTGGCCTTTATTCTCATGTGGCATACGGAGTAAATATTAGTTTAAGACGGGGCTTCCCCTGCCGGCCAATCTGTAAGAAGACGCTTAGTCGGCCTCGGCGTCTAATATGTGGAGTAGGGTGAATCCTTTTCTTTGTTATGGAATTCACACTTTCCGTGTTTTCCCGTTGGTGCCTTGTAGGACATTAAATCCTTATGTACGGGTGGGGAAGAATACAGTCATCAATGGAGAAAGTTACCTTTCTGCTGCTGAAAAAGAAAATGAACTTTATTCGTTTTTCAATCTATCGCAAACCGTATTTTTCCATCTTTTTATAAGGGTGATATTTCAGCAATGCTAAAATTCTGGTATCCATCGCTGATCTTATACCATACAAAGAACAACATATTAACGAATAATTAAATGAGGATGAACTGTAAAACATAAACCGTGACTTCTTTACCGATTATAATGAATACTTTTAAGGTTGGTAATATCCCTGCATGCTCATTTCCTTTGCCGTAAAATATTGATACTTATCCTCTTCTAGAGGATAGTCCCAACATCCCAATTGATGATAGATTTCTCCACCAAAACCATGTTTGAACTTATAAAGCCCGTACATGGGATGTGAGGCATCGGCATACGGAGCGATACCGAACATATCATACTCCAAGCAGTTGTGCTCACGCGCCAACTGTATTGCTCTCCATTGCAAGGCATAAGTGGGCATTAGGTTGCGGTGAGATGACGAAGAGGCTCCATAGAGGTAAGTAGCCCGATGGGATGAGAACACCAAGAACATCGCAGCCAACGGAGTGTTGTCATGATAGGCTATGAGTAACTTTACATTCACTTTGGGGTCGTCACATTCCATCTTTGAAGCAAATATGGAATGGAAATACTGAATATCGTTCAGGTGAAGCCCGTTACGGAAAGCAGTTTCTTGATAGAGGCTATGCCAAATCTGTAATCCTTCGATTCCTGCCGAACGCACCTCTACTCCGTGTTTCAGTGCCAAGCGGATGTTATAACGTGTCTTGGGTTTCATCCGTGCAAGTATTTTCTCTTCATCGGTGGATAAATCAAGTACAATGGTATTGGCCGGCAGAATGTTGGTGTTGGCTTTACGCAGGTTATGGCAGCAAGTGCCATAGTTGAGTTTTATTTCTTGAAACTCTTTTTGGGGAAGTCCTACCCATCGGCCTGCTTCGTCAAAATCATCAGCTTTGCACCAATGGCTTTTCCAATTGAGGTCATAACGCAGGGCTATGCAATGCTTGGGCAGGAAAGAGCGAAGTGATTCGGAAAGTTCTTCCAGAAAAGTACCTTGATTTTCTTCTGATGGTTCTATCTCGGGGCCATAGGGCAGATAAGCGATATAATCCTCACGGTTGAGATGTTGAAAGAACATAATGAAATCGGCTTGAGTGTACGCATAACCTCCCACGTGGGTGTAAAGGTCACTGTTGCGCACGCTGTAATCGAAAGCGCAGGAACTCATGCCAAGCTGTTCTTTTACTTTCGACCAAAAGGAAGTTTGCTGAACAATGGGCGTACTATAAGCATCTGTAATCTCTTTGGGTTCCAGTCGGATATTCATTTGTGAAATAGTTTTTTGTGCTCTTTCAGATGATGAAACAAACAGAGCGAATTAACAAAAATGCAAAATTAGCCTTTAAAAGTTTGACAAACAAGAAAAAAACGACAAATACGGGTTATTTGCCATCTTTTGCCATTTGTTGAAAAATATTAAGAAATTATCCATACTACGTATGGGGCTGTAAAAGTCCCGGATGCTAGCCAATAACGTTTGTTTAACCGTATGTTTTTAGTATCTTTGCAAATACATCGTGCAACAAAAGCCTTTAGAGGGCAGAATCATCGGGACAATTCTTAGTTGAAAACAGGTCCGTTTATCTCACATGATTCAGACTTATTAGTATCGCCCCTATTGTAGTTGTTTTCTGAAACAATAAAAAAGAAATGATTGTTATTCCGTATGGAATGACAATCGAATTCCAGTGTGTCTATTTGCTTATCAAATAGACATTCAACTTGTTTTGTGTTTAAGCCGAAGAAAAGATTAACGAATGAAAGAAAGGTTTGTTTATGAATGAAAAAAAGAAAATAGAAGTGATGAAACTCTACCTTATTTTCGGTCGTGAACGGAACAAAGCGTTCAAAATGCTGATGAAAGGAAAGAGTAAACAGGAAATCAAAAAAGAAACAGGATGCACTGTCGCTGTAAATGGAGCCAACTTTACCATCAACGAAGGTGAGATATTCGTCATTATGGGGTTAAGTGGAAGTGGAAAATCCAGTTTGTTACGTTGTATCAACCGGCTTAATAAACCCACCTTTGGGGCAATTGCGGTCGATGGCAAGAACATCGTCACCATGTCCGATGAGGAACTGCGTGCCGCCCGACGCAAGGAACTGGCTATGGTATTTCAGCATTTCGGCCTGTTGCCTCACCGTACCGTGTTGCAGAATATTGCTTTTGGACTTGAGCTGCAAGGCATAGGTAAGGAAGGGCGCGAACAAAAAGCACTGGAATGCATGAAACTTGTAGGGCTTGACGGCTATGAAAATCAGATGATAAACGAGCTTTCAGGCGGTATGCAACAACGTGTCGGATTGGCACGTGCTTTGGCGAATGACCCTGAGGTGTTGTTGATGGACGAGGCTTTCTCGGCCCTGGACCCGTTGATCCGGGTGCAGATGCAGGACGAGCTGCTGGCCTTACAATCAAAAATGAAAAAGACCATCGTGTTCATTACCCACGACTTGGAAGAAGCCATCAAGTTGGGTGACCGTATCGCTATCATGCGCGACGGTGAGATTCAACAGATTGGCACCTCGGAGGAAATCCTCACGGAACCCGCCAATGGCTATGTACAGAGTTTTGTGGAGAATGTGGATCGCAGCCGTATCGTCACAGCCGCTTCGATTATGGTGGACAAGCCTCTGGTGGCACGTTTGGGTAAGGAAGGACCGGAAGTGCTCATACGCAAAATGAAGGAGCGTAAACTTACCGTACTTCCCGTAGTGGATGCGGGCGGTATTTTGCAAGGCGAGGTTCGGTTGGGAGATCTTGTGAAATTGCGTGAAGCGAAGGTGAAAGACATCGCTTCGGTCATAAAAAGCGAGGTTCATTCCATTACCGCAGACACGGTGGTGGAAGACATCCTTCCGCTGATGACCAAGACCAATTCGCCGATCTGGGTGGTGAATGAAGAACGCGAATTTGAAGGAGTGGTTCCACTTTCATCGCTCATTGTGGAAGTGACCGGCAAGGATAAGGAAGAGATAAACGACATTATCCAACAAGCAATTGATTTATAATACAAAAAACGATATATACAATGATAGATATAGGATGTTATATAGAAGCAGCCATCGAATGGCTGGCCGAGGAAGGCGCGTTTTTTTTTGATGCGTTGAATGTAGGCGTAGAAAGTTTTATTGATAGTTTCCAACTGGCATTGTACGCTATCCCGTTTTATGTTTTTATTCCACTGACCGTTTCACTGGCTTGGTGGAAAGTAGGTAAAGGCATGGGGGTTTTTACTCTTCTGGGACTGTTGTTGATATGGGGTATGGGATTTTGGGAGGAAACCATGCAAACGCTCGCCTTAGTGCTTTCCTCCACTTGCATGGCTTTGCTGATAGGAATCCCACTCGGCATTTGGGCGGGAAAAAGTGAACGCTGTAACCGGATGCTCCGTCCCGTTCTGGACTGTATGCAGACCATGCCCGCTTTCGTCTATCTGATTCCTGCGGTATTGTTTTTCGGATTGGGTACGGTTCCCGGTGCTTTCGCCACCATCATCTTTGCCATGCCTCCGGTGGTGCGGCTTACGGGATTGGGCATACGGCAAGTACCTAAAAACGTAATAGAAGCTGCCCGATCGTTCGGGGCCACTCCCCGCCAATTACTTTTCAAGGTACAGTTGCCCTTGGCTTTACCCACCATACTAACCGGCATCAACCAGACCATCATGATGGCACTTTCCATGGTAGTGGTGTCTGCCATGATTTCAGCCGGAGGCTTGGGAGAAGTGGTACTGAAAGGCATCACACAAATGAAAATCGGACTCGGCTTTGAAGGCGGCATTGCCGTTGTGATACTGGCTATTATTTTAGACCGTGTTACCCAAGGTATCGCCCAAAAGAAATAATCATCATATTTAGCACAATGAATTTATGAGAATATTCAGATTTATCACAACCATTATCAGCAGTACCTTGATGACATCGTGTGTCATCAATCCCAATAAAATAAGCATCGCTTATCCTAACTGGGCGGAAGGTATCGCAGTGACCCATTTAGCCCGTGAAATTCTTGTGGAACAAGGTTTTCAAGTAGAACTGCTCAATGCGGATATCGCCCCGATATTCACCTCGCTTGCACGTGGAAAGACGGATGTGTTTCTTGACAGTTGGCTTCCCGTTACGCATAAACCCTATTTTGAAAAATATCAGGGAAAATTTGAAATATTGGGGCAGGTGTTCGACAGTGCCCGTATCGGTCTTGTGGTACCGGCTTATGTCCCCATTAACAGCATAGAGGAGCTGCCGGAGTTCACAGAACGTTTCAATGGGGAAATTGTAGGCATTGATGCAGGCACGGGTATCATGAAATGTACGGAAACGGCCATACCAACTTACGGACTGGATTACAAACTGATGATTTCAAGCGGTCCGGCCATGACTGCGCTTCTTGACAAGGCGATTAAAAAGAAAGAATGGATTGTAGTAACCGGATGGACCCCCCATTGGATGTTCGACCGTTACGAACTTAAAGTATTGGACGACCCGAAAAATATCTATGGAGCCTCGGAATATATCCGGGCGATTGCCCGTACCGGATTCAGCAAGGAACATCCATTCGCCGCAGAACTGTTGGGGAATATTCATCTTACGGACCGGCAAATCAGTTCACTGATGAGTGCCATTGAGCAGACAAGGGGAACGGAACGCGAGGCTGTAAGGGAATGGATAAAACAAAACAGAGCTTTGGTGGACAGTTGGATACCCAAAGACAAGGAAACGAAAATATATAAACGATGGATATGATTTTAGAAATAACACTTAGATTATTTGTAGCTCTTCTTTTAGGCGGAGTCATAGGAATAGAGCGTGAATATCGTTCAAAAGAAGCCGGATTCCGTACGCATTTCTTGGTGGCATTGGGTAGTGCTCTTTTTTGTATTGTATCACAATATGGCTTTGGCTTTGATTTAAAAGACTCATCGAGAGTAGCGGCACAAGTGGTTTCCGGTATTGGTTTCCTTGGAGCGGGAACAATTATTTTTCAAAAGAATGCAGTGCGCGGTCTGACTACAGCCGCCGGATTATGGGTAACGGCAGCTATCGGGTTGGCCTGTGGAACTGGCATGTATATAGCAGCCGGCATAGCTACAGCCATGGTGCTTTTCGGGCTGGAAGTTATGAATTCCTTTATTCCGACTGTCGGAACTACTACGGTGCAACTTACCTTTACAGCTACTAAGAAAGAGAGCGTGAAACGTGTGGTCAACCAGATAAAGGATGACTGCATTGAACTCTATTCTTATGAACTGCGTGACCGTCGTACCTCACAAGGTGAAATCTTCGAGGCCAACATTGAGATGAAGGTTAAACGCGGTAATCACAATGAACGACTTATCGATTATATGGATGAATTTGATGATGTTACTATTTCAAGTATAGAATAAAAGCTGATTATCACTTCCAATTGGATCATGCTTGTATTTATATAACAAACAAGTGCGGATATATCTATACAATATGTAAAACAGGAATAATAAACGATTTAACTATTTGTTTTTCAATAAGAAATGAGAATTTGAATGTCTTGCGTAATGTGTGGTCAGCGGTATGGACAGGCCGAGCTGTTACCCGATTTTCTTCAAATCCGCTACGTCCGACTTTTTCAGGTAGGCCATGTCCACGAACGGCATCTCACGGGTGAAGAAACTGAACATGAAGATGTCGCGGGCGAAAGCTGCCTGCGGCAAGCCGGACAAATCCATGCGGTAGATTCGTGATATGTCCTCTTGCCGGAGTGCCCGTTTCGCGGTCTTGTCCACTCCGGTGTAGACGTGCCGGAACGGATGCCGGTCGGTGGTCAGCCCCAGTTCCACAGCCAGATTGTAACAGGTGCGGAACTGCCGGACGTAGAATGATGACGTGTTGCGGCAGAGACCTTGTTCCTTCAGATGGCTTTCATAACGTTGCACGAGGTCGGAGGTAACCTCGTTGTAACCCAAATCTGCATGATTCCGGAAACGCTTGAAGCTGTTCAGGGCGGTGAGGCAAGTCTCTGCGCCGCGCGTCCGTCCTGCGCTCCGCAACATTAGGCTGTGGCGGAGCATGAATTCAAAAACTTGCATAAAAAAAGCCGCATCCGGAGTAAAAATCCGGATGCGGCAGATGGTTTATAAATGGTTTGTTCTTTTATTCAGCCTGGGCTGCTTTGATTTCCTTGTCGATGGCGGCAATCTTTTCGCCAATCAGGTTCAATTCGTCTTTCAACTTCTCCATCTTCTTGTTCATTTCGTTGAGGAGGCTGCTGCCTTTCTTCGAACTGCAAGTCAGGAAACCCAGGTTGTTCTCGTACGTCTTGATTTCGCTGCGTTTGTTCTCGTAAGCCCGTACCAGGCGTTCCCGTTCGCGGGACAAGCCTTGTCCGCCTTCTTTGGCATCGTTCTTCAAGTTGTTCTTGAAGTTGTCCAGACGGCGGCGTGCGGCCGACATGTTCAGGGCCTTGAACAGTTGGTCTACCGTTTCGTGGTAAGCCTTATAGATTTTGTCTTTCTCCTTGAAAGGCACGAAACCGATTTCGTTCCATTCCTTCATCAGCTCTCTTACGGCATCCTGTTTGTTTTCTTCCTCGTTGGACTCCAACAAGGCTTTCAGCTTATCGATGACCTGTTCCTTCTTTTGCAAGTTCTCTTTTTCCTCCCCGCGTTGGGATGCCGTGTTCTTGCCCTTCTGTTCGAAAAAATAGTCGCAGGCACCGATGAAACGTTGCCAAAGAGATTCGGAATGCTTTTTAGGAACGGCACCGATGGTCTTCCATTCCTTCTGTATCTGCATGAGCTTGTCGGCCGTGGCTTTCCAGTCCGTGCTGTCTTTCAGTGCCTCGGCCTTTTCGCAGAGTTCCGTTTTCTTGGCCAAGTTTTGAGCCTGTTCCTCTTTCATTCGTTTGAAGAATGAAGCCTTTTCCGTGAAGAACCGGTCGCATGCGCCACGGAAACGCTCGAAAATCTTCACGTTCATCTTTTGAGGGGCGAAACCAATGGTACGCCATTCCTTTTGCATCTCGATGATTTGCTGCGTCTGTGACTCCCATGCAGCCGCCGTCTTGATGGCGGTCAGGTCGATGGCTTCTATTTTCTCGCAGAGTGCGGTCTTGTGTGCCAGGTTTTCTTCTTCTTTCTGCTTCAGCTCCTCGAAATATTGTTGGTGGCGTTTGTTCACGGCGGTGGAAGCGGCTTTGAAGCGTGCCCAGATTTCTTCGCGCAATTCTTTCGCCACGGGTCCCGTTTCCTTGAATTCCTGATGCAAGGCTTGCAACTGTTGGAAAGCTGATATGACATCGGCTTCTTCGTTCAGCTTTTCCGCAGCTTCGCAAAGGTGGGTTTTGATTTCCAGGTTCTTCTTGAAATCGTACTCACGGAATTCGTTGTTGAGTTTCAGTTGGTCGTAATATTGCTCTACGTACAACTGGTAGGTTTTCCACAGCTCGTTGGCTTTTTCTGCCGGGACGAGTGTCAGTTCCTTCCATTGGTTCTGGAGTTCCTTAAACTCCTTGTAGGCTTGGTTGGCTTCCTCCGGTGTGGCGCTCAGGGTCTTGATGCGTTCCAAGATTTCCTGCTTTTTCTGCAGGTTCTCTTCTTTCTGCCGGTCCAGTTCGGCCTGCAATTCAGCTCTTTTTTGCTTGATGACGTTCATGGCCGCCTTGAATTCGTCCTCGAGCACATTCGGTACCGGAAGGAAAGCTTCGGGCTCGCCTCCGTTTTCGATGAATTGCGCACGGGCTGCTGCCACGTTTGCCTTATGTATTTTGTAGAAGGCCTGCTTCAGGGCATCCAATTCCTGTTTCTCGGCCGGAGCGTCGGCTTCGGCCAGTTCCTTCACTCGTGCTACGACTTCTTCCTGTGTTTGCGGCACTTCTATCGTTTGATTTTCCGTTTCGTTCACTTCAGGTGTTACGTTTTTTGTTACGTTCTCTTCCGTCTGGAGAGTTTCTTGAGAGTCCATCATGTTACTTGTTTTAGTATCTGATTCGGTTTTACTATTCATTTAATCGGCACAAATTAAGTATAAAAAACGGTGGAAACCTAAAAAATCTCCTGTTTTTTTACTTTGCCCGGCTTTAAATCCATGTTTTTCGCTTGAAATACCATACGAATGCCACTGTAATGCCCACGGTAAGCATCAAAGCTACGGGGAATCCCCATGCCCAATTCTCCATGCCGTTGACCAGGTTCATGCCGAGTAAACTGGCGATGAGCGTGGGGAACATGAGGATGATGGAAATGGACGTCAGCATTTTCATCACGCCGCTCGTGTTATTGTTGATGATATTGGCGTAAGTGTCCATCGTCGAGTCGAGGATGTTGGCATAGATGGATGTCGTCTCGCGTGCCTGGCTCATCTCGATATTGACATCCTCGATAAGGTCGGCATCCAGTTCGTCCACCGGAAGTTTGAACTTCAGCTTGGAGAGCAACGTCTCATTGCCTCGGATGGAAGTGATGAAATAAGTCAGGCTGTCTTGCAGGCGCGACAAGTTGATGAGGTCCACGTTGTCCACGTTACGATCCAAGTGTTGCTTGGCTTTCTCGATGAGCAGGTTGATTTGCTTCAGCCGTTTCAGGTACCACACGGCAGACGAAAGGAACAGGCGGAACACCATGTCTACGGAGTCGGTGAATCCCAATCCGCGTTTTTGCTGGTAGCTCACGAAGTCAATCATCATGTTCGTCTCGAAATTGCACACGGTGATGCACACCTCTTTGTTCAGGATGATACCGAGGGGTATGGTCGTATAAGGCGTGCGCGAGCGTACTTCTTTCACGTAAGGGATACGCAGGATGATGAGTATCCAACCGTCGTCGAACTCATAGCGGGCACGCTCGTCGGTATCGGCGATGTCCATTAAAAAGTAATCGGGGATGTGGAGCGTATTCTCCAGATAATCTATATCGTCCTGAGTCGGACAAGTAACTTGCACCCAACAGTTGGGTTCCCACTTTTCGAGCGTGCGCAGGCCGCGGTTTGTATTCCAGTATGTTCGCATGAATAAAAATCCTCCATAATTATAACGGAACGGAGGCAGCTCCTTGCAAACCTCTGTCCTACTTAGTTCATATTTTCCGCGTGATAATCGTCCATTTTAAATAAATACTCTGATAAATTGCGGTGCAAAGATACGATAAACCGCTTGAAGTTACAAATAAAAAAACGGCTTTGAGGCCGTTTTTTTATATCTTTTCTCCGGAGTATGCCGTTTCGGAAGTTTCCCGCGTTATGGCATTGGTCAGATTGATGAAATCGGCCACGGATAATTGTTCCGGGCGGCGGCCGAATATCTCGGCGGAGAGGAATTCGGCGTGGTCTTTAGGCAGCCGCCCTTCCTGCCGTGCCTTGTGGTCGGCATCGGCCAGCACGGGGCGGATGGAGTTGCGAAGCACTTTGCGCCGTTGGTTGAATGTGGTTTTCACTACCTGTTTGAAGAGCCGCTCGTTGCAACCTAAGTCCGTCGTGGAGTTGCGTGTCATACGGATGACCGCGCTCTTCACCTTGGGGGGAGGATTGAATACGTGTTCATGCACCGTGAACAAGTATTCCACGCTGTACCATGCCTGGATGAGTACGCTCAGGATACCGTAGGTCTTGCTGCCCGGACCGGCGGCAATGCGTTCCGCCACCTCTTTCTGTATCATGCCCGTACAGCAAGGGATGAGGTCTTTGTAGTCGAGCATCTTGAAGAATATCTGGCTGGAAATGTTATAAGGGTAGTTGCCCGTAAGCACGAACGGTTGCCCGCCGAACGTCCGTTCCAGGTGCATTTTCAGGAAATCGTCTTCTATGATGTTTTCTTCCAACTGGGGGTAATTGGCACGTAGGTAGGCCACGGATTCGAAATCAATCTCGACCACTTTGACGGGGCGGCCCTTGCCGACGAGGAACTGGGTCATGACACCCATGCCCGGCCCTACCTCGAGCACCGGGATTCCGGGGCAGGCATCTACTGTATCGGCGATGTCCTGTGCGATTTTCAGGTCTTTTAAAAAATGCTGCCCGAGAAACTTTTTGGGCTTGACTGTCTTCATTGTTGTTTTTTTGTTTTATTTTTGTGGATACAAAGGTAATCAAAAATAGACAGAGACGGCATTGGAAACTTCTAAGATCATTCGTCATGCGTTAAAAATAGCCTTCCCCTTGGCGTTGGGAGGCTTGATTTTGTGGTGGATGTACCGTGATTTCGACTGGAACGGGCTGTGGGAGGCTTTGAACGACGGGATGGATTGGACGTGGATGTGGCTTTCCATGCCTTTCGGTGTGTTGGCGCAGGTGTTGCGTGCCGTGCGTTGGAGGCAGGCATTGGCTCCGTTGGGAGAACGTCCGCGTTTGTCTTCGTGCGTGCATGCCGTGTTTCTTTCATACGCTTCCAGTCTTGTGGTGCCCCGGGTGGGGGAGGTCTTGCGTTGCGGTGTATTGAAGAAGTACGACGGCACTTCTTTTACGAAATCCTTGGGGACGGTGGTGACGGAGCGCATGGTGGATTCCCTGTTGATCTTGTTATTGGCTGCTTTGGCAGTCTTGCTGCAAGTCAAGGTGTTCATGGTGTTCTTTGCCGAGACGGGAGTAAGTTTTGAAGAACTGGCCGGACGCTTTTCTGCAGCCGGTTATTGGGTCACGGCAGCTTGTTTGTTGGTCGTGTTGGTGTTTCTTGCCGTTTTGGCCAGGCGGTTGGCGTGGTTCAACCATACCCGCAATTTGCTTCGCAATATTGTGGACGGAGTGTTTTCTTTGCGCAATGTCCGCCATATACCTATATATATAATGTATTCCTTGGGGATATGGCTTGCCTATTTCCTGCATTTCTATTTGACTTTTTATTGTTTTTCCTATACTTCGGGGTTGGGGGCTATGGTCGCCTTGATTGCTTTCGTGGTCGGCACGTTTGCCGTCTTGGTACCCACGCCGAATGGTGCCGGGCCGTGGCATTTTGCGGTGAAGACCATTTTGGTGCTCTACGGCGTATGTGAGCCGGATGCTGTCGTGTTCGTGCTCATCGTGCATACGTTGCAGACCTTGCTTGTCATGTTGTTGGGCTTCTATGCTGCCGGGGCATTGGCTTTTACCCGTCGGATAGGCCAGGAGGAAGCAGGGGGTGGAAGAAATTAAATCAGATTGTCAAACCATAATAATAGGTTGTTATGAACGAGATTAAGAACTTGGAACCGCAGGTGGTATGGAAGAATTTCCATGCATTGACACAGGTTCCGCGTCCGTCAGGACATTTGGAAAAAGTACAGCAATTCCTGTTGGATTGGGCGGCAGCCCATGGTATCGAGGCTTTCAAAGACGGTGGCGAAAACATCGTCATGCGCAAACCTGCCACACCGGGCATGGAGAACCGTAAGAAAGCCGTCATGCAGGCCCACATGGACATGGTGCCGCAGAAAACGGCAGAGAGCCGGCATAATTTTGAGACCGACCCCATTGAAACCTATATCGACGGCGAGTGGGTGAAAGCCAAGGGGACGACCTTGGGCTCGGACGACGGAATGGGCGTGGCGGCCATCATGGCCGTGATGGAAGACGAGAGCCTGGAGCACGGCCCGTTGGAGGCATTGATTACAGCCGACGAGGAAACTTGCATGTACGGGGTCAACCATCTTGCGTCCGACACGTTGACGGGCGACATCCTGCTGAACTTCGACAATGAGACGATGGGCGAATTTGTGGTAGGAAGTGCCGGAGGAGTGAACGTGACGGCATCGATTGCTTATAAAGCCGTGGAGGCAGACCCGGCAGACGTGGCGGTCAAGGTGACGGTCAAAGGGTTGCGCGGCGGACATTCCGGCTTGGAGATTTGCGAGAACCGTGCCAATGCCAACAAACTGATGGCGAGGTTCCTGAACATGGCCATCCGCGAGAACGAAGCACGGTTGGCTTCGTGGAAAGGCGGCAACATGCGTAACGCCATACCTCGTGAGAGCGAAGCTGTAGTGACGGTACCGGCGGATGATGTGGATGAGTTGCAAGGACTGGTGGATTATTGTGCGGACATGTTTGCCGAAGAATACCGTGGCGTGGAAGAGCACATCGTGATGACGATGGAGCGCGTGGATATGCCTGCGGTTCAGGTGCCGGAAGACATTCAGGACAATGTGTTGGATGCCATTATGGCTTGTCATGACGGCGTACTTCGCTACATCCCCTCCATTCCGCACATCGTGGAGACTTCGTCCAACCTGGCAATTGTCAATGTGACACCGGAACGTGCGGAAGTGCTGGTTCTGGCACGCAGTTCGAGCGAGAGCATGATGGACTATGTCGGGACCATGTTGGAAAGCTGCTTCAACATGGCGGGCATGAAGGTGGAATTCAGCGGTCGTTACGGGGCATGGCAGCCTAACTTCGATTCGCAGATTACGGCGCAGATGGTGGAAATCTATAAGGAGATGTTTGGCGAAGAGGCGTTGGTACAGGTCGTGCATGCCGGTTTGGAGTGCAGTCTTATCGGGGAAGTATATCCCGATATGGACTTGGTAAGTTTCGGTCCTACGCTCCGTTCGCCGCATACGCCGGATGAGCGTTGCCACATCCCGTCGGTGGCCAAGTTCTGGGATTTCCTGAAGGAGTTGCTCCGCCGGATACCGGAGAAGGCGTAAATAAGCGGAATTTTGCATAGGGAAAGGGGATGTGTCGTGCGGGCATGTTCCCTTTTTCCATGCGGCCATGATGGGCTTTGGAGATTACGGGGGCATGTTGCGGAGCGGATGTCTGCATCGCTTTGTCCGGATTTCTTGTTATTCTTACGTGTATTTGTAAACAGCTGTTTTTTAGTTAGTTGAATGCATTAAAAAGTTCTCCTTAGATTCGAGAATCAATCTGCGCCAAACGAAAAATCAATCAAAGGAGACTGATTTTTCGTTTGGCGCAGAACGATTTTACCACTTCCTCACTTCTCGTTTTGTCGTGGATTTTCAGGTTTTTGGGCTTTGGGTATGGGTGAACTGGAGAACCAGTTGGTCTGTGATGTATGGTTTTTAGAATATTATAACGTTGAATAGTTTCATTTTTCAAGAAGAATGCCGTTATTTGCATGAATCAGAACTAAAAACCAAAAGAAATAACTATGAAGCAAAAAATCTTATGGAGTATATGCGTGATGTTCCTTTGTTTCGGAACGGGGTGCCCGGCTGCGGGTTTCGATGATTTATGGAAACAAGTGGAAAAATATGAAAGACAAGATTTGCCGAAATCTGCTTATAAGGTTGTGGAACAGATAGCCGCCAAGGCAGACAAAGAGAGGCAAAAAGGTCAGCAGATGGCAGCTTTGCTCTACGGTTGCAAGCTCCGTCAGGACATCGTGCCCGATAGCTTTTATTCCGACATCATGAAACTGGAGCGGCTCAAACGGCAGACCACCGACGAGGTTCAACGGGCGGTGCTGGCTTCCGTGTTGGGAGATTTGTATGAAGACAATGCAGGCCGTAACCGGAATTACAGCGACCGTACGGATGCCCATCCCGACAGCATCCGCGAGTGGTCGCGGGAGCAGTTTATGAAGGTTGCATCGGAGAATTACCAACTGTCCATGGCTCGTCCGGACTTGTTGGCAGCGGCCAAAGCCGCCGACTACATGCCTTTTGTGGAGAAAGGGAAGGATGCCGGTTACTTCGGCGGGGATTTGCTGAATGTCATCGGGAGGCGGGCAGTGGCTATGAAACGGTACAGGACCGTTGCGATAGAAGATGTGGACAAGGACGTGTATGGACAAATGCTCGCTGTCTATCGTAAGAATGGAAACCGTGAGGCGGAATTGTTGGTGATGTTAGACTCTATCGGACATGTGGCACGTGTGTCGAATGGCGGTGTGGCGGAGCATGACCCTGACGGTGTGGCAAGGCGCGAACGGGAAGTGCTGCAAACCGGAACGTATAAGGCGTACGAGCGGATGCTCGCCCATTTCGGTGATTTGCCGTTGGCGGCAGAAATTTATCTGTGCATGCTCGATTTGGAGGTCAGTCCGCGCCTGAAAGTGCAATGGATAGAAGAAGGCTATGAAAGATATAAGGCTTATCCACGTTCGAAGGAACTACTGAATCACCGGAAAAGACTGGAAGCACCGGAAATGCGTTTCCGGATGTCTGAAAGCGTGAACCCTGACATGGGTTACGAAGCACGAGTGGAACACCGCAATGTGTCCGGAGTGGAGTTAAGTTGGTACCTGTTGCCAGAGGGAGAACCTGATTGGGATAAGGTGGAAAAGAAGTATAGGAGCGACCGCTTGGCTTACTTGAAACGGTATGGACGATTGCGGAAGACAGAACGCCTGGCATGGAAGGCGTATGCTCCATACGAGGCCGTGACAGATACTTTCGATTTGCGTGTTCCCGGTGTGGGCTACTATATGATAGTCGCAAAAGCGGATGGACAAGAAACATTGCAACCCTCCCAAATCCACGGGGTGAAGTCATCACGTTTGTTATTGGTGGGCGGTTTCTTGCCGGACAGCACTAGCCTTTGCACGGTAGTGGAGGGATGTACGGGGCGGCCCGTGCCATCGGCCACGGTGGAATGGTACTATCGTGACACGCTGTTGCATACCGCTTTGACGGATGCCGAGGGAAAAGCCCGTTGGTGCGATGCCGCTTATATCCGGAACCATATAGGGCATTACGGCCTGACGATAAAGGCTCGTAAAGGGGATGACCGTTATGCCCAACCTTGGCAGGAGCGTTTCCGGATGCCTTTCCACAAAGAAGAACGGGAACAGGTGCGGGAGCGTTTGTACACAGACAGGGCGGTGTACCGCCCCGGACAGACGGTGTATGTGGGTGGACTGTGTTACAATGAGCGACAGGCTGAAAGCCATACCGTGCAAGGGCGTAAGGTGGTGTTGGAATTGCACGACCCGAATGGGAAGGCCGTGGCGGAACAGAAAGTGGAGAGCGATGCTTTCGGTACGTTTTCGGGCACTTTCACTTTGCCAACGACCGGACTTTCCGGGCGTTATTTCATACGTACAGAATGGAGACATACGGATTTCAGGGTAGAGGAATACAAGCGTCCCACCTTTGAGGTGCATTTGGACGAGGTGGGCGAACACTTCGTCCCGGGCGACACGGTAAGCCTGACGGGTATGGCCATGAACTACAATGGGGTTCCCTTGCGGCATGCACGGGTGTCGGCCACATCTTTCGTCGTTCGTGCCCTCTATCGGGTGGTCGACGGGGAAAAGGAGCTTCCGCTCGATACGGTTTATACCGGTGAAGACGGGCAGTTCATGTTGCGTGTTCCGGTGCGTGAGACTGAAGAGTCATGGGGTAGTTGGGGGCTGCGCCAGATGGTGGAAGTGTCGGTCACGTCTGCATCTGGCGAGACGCAGTCGGCCAAAATTGGATTCCCTTTGACCAAGGAGGGATTGGAACTTGCGTTGGAGGGGGCATTACCGTGCGTGAAAGACAGCCTGCCTGCTTTTACGGCAAGGGTGCGTACGGCTGCGGGTGCCCTTTATACGGGACCAGTGGAAGTGACCGCCGACCTCTTCTTGTCGGAGAAACACCGACTGACGAAGAAAGTGTTGTCGGGTATCTGTCTGCCTGCCAACCGCGAGGTGCGGATTGCGGAGTTGTCAGCTCTTCCTTCTGCGGATTACGGATGGGTGGTACGGGCCGTGGCAGAAGGTGACACGGTGGAAACCTCCTACACGTTCAAACTTTTCAGCCTGTCGGACCGTCGTCCGGGCAACGATGATAACCTTTGGTTCTATTGCGTGAACGACACCGTCCGTCCGGATAAACCTGCCCGTCTGATGGTGGGTACGGCGGCCGACAGTGTCACGCTATATTACATGTTGTTCTGTGAAGACCGTATTTTGGAGGAAAAGGTTTATTCTGTGTCCGATACCATCATGGACTTCACTTATCCGTCCGTGCCAGATGGGGCAGACGGGATGCAGGCTGTGTTTTATTTGGTGCGGGACGGACGTTGTTCGACAAGGGAAGTGCGGCTTGTCCGTCCGTGTCCTGAACGGAAGTTGCGTCTTGCGTGGACATCGTTCCGCGACCGTCTGCAGCCGGGTACGGAAGAAACATGGCGGCTCCGGGTCACATTGCCCGATGGGCGGCCTGCTCCGGCACAGCTGATGGCTACACTGTATGATACCTCCTTGGATGCCATCAAGCCGCATGGCTGGAATTTTTACCAACATTTCTTTCCCTCGTTGCCTTCTGTCAGGATGGGTATGACGAATTGGTTCGGCAGCAATTATATTGCGTATGCTGCACGTGTCCCTTACACGGTTTCTAAACCTTTGCGGTTCGACTATTTTAATCCGGCGATGTTGGCGTGGGGCAGTCTCCGTACGGTTGAAGAAGTGCTCAATATTACGGATAATACTGTAGTGGTGGGCATGTCTCCGGGTAGCGGTAGGATTGCCGGGTTGGATATGGCGTACGGGGCGCAGGCAGCCGAGGCAGAAGTTGCACTTGCGGAACCTCCTGTGCTGCACGCACCCGTGGCGATGTCAGCCATGAAAAAAACAGCGGACGGTGTTGCGGCAGACGGAGTGTCGCAAGACGTGGTAATTCGTGAGAACCTGAATGAAACAGCCTTTTTCTATCCCCGTTTGATGACAGACACGAGCGGCGTGGTGACCTTGCGCTTCACTTTGCCCGAAAGCCTGACGACGTGGAAATTCATGGCTTTGGCCCATACGAAAGACATGATGGCGGGCTTGTTGACGGACGAGGTGGTAGCCGCCAAAGAGGTGATGGCCCAACTCAGCCTGCCGCGCTTCGTGCGGATGGGCGATCGTGCCACGCTTTCGGCCACGTTGTTCAACTTGACCGGGAAAACGTTGGAAGGCAAGGCCACGATGGAAGTGTTCGACCCGGCTACGGGAGAGGGCCTTTGGAAAGAGACGGTGAAGGTGGAGATGGAGGCGGAATCGGATACGGTGGTGTCTTTTGCCTACACGCCTTCGGGCAGTGTGTCCTTGCCGGCTTGTCGCATAATCTTCGAAGCCGGGGAGCATGCAGACGGGGAACAGCGTTATCTTCCTATTTTGGAGGACAAGGAATGGCTGACGCAGACCCAGCCTTTCGTGGTGTCGCACGAGGGGGATACGGTGATACGGCTCGGCGGTTTGTTCCAAGGCAACCATCCTGAGGCGGAGCACCGCTGTCTGACGGTGGAATATACGGCCAATCCCTTGTGGTATGCCGTGCAGGCCCTGCCTTCCGTGTTGGAGCCACGGACGGATGATGTGCTCTCATTGGGTGCGGCCTATTATGCTTCCACGCTTTCCTCTACATTGGCCGCACGGTATCCACAAGTGAAAACGGCGGTGGAACTTTGGCAACGCGAGGCGGGTGAAGAGCTCAAAAGTCCTTTGTCTGGCGGGGAAGACCTGACCGGCATCGTGTTGGAAGAAACACCTTGGGTGGCTGATGCCGAGATGGGGACACAGCGGTTGCCGGCTTTGCAACAGTTGTTTGATGCCAACCGTCAGGCTGACCTGCGTCGCCGGTTTGCCGAGGCTTTGGGCAAGTTGCAGCGCGGTGATGGTTCGTTCGGTTGGTTCAAGGGGATGTCCGGCAACGCATGGCTGACAGAGCGTGTGGCTTGTCTGTTGCTCCGGAGCGGGGCGGGCGTAAAGACAGACAGCCTCTTGGCGCAGTATGTGGACGTGAAGAAGATGATGGTTTATTTGATGGGCAAGGCACACGAAGAAATTATCAGGGACAAGGAAAGCCTGCGCGAGCATAAAATCCATGCGTACGGAGGTTCCTATTGGTTGGATTACCTCTATTTGGCAAGCCTGAGCGACGTGACTTGGTTTGATGCATCTGTCCGTAAAGATTTGGGATATATGCAAAGCCGTATTCTGGATTGTGTGGAACAAAGAGAGGCTGACGGAAAACGACGGATGGCGGGGGATAGTGACAGGCTTTCTCTTACCGAAACCGCCCAAGCCGTCATCGTATTGCGCTATATGGGCAAGGCTGATGCCGCCGCCGGACTGGTACGTTCTTTGCGTGAACATTTGGTGGACGGGGCAGAAGGGTTGCACCTTGAATACCCTTCCAACGGCTTTGTGGGTTCCGACCGGAAGATTGCGGTGCATACATTGTTGATGGAAGCATTATCAGCGCCGGGAGACGCGGATGAAAAGGAACAAGAGGGAATGTGCCGTTGGCTGTTATCGCAGAAGCGTTTGCAGGCCTGGGGGACTACTACGAGCAGCATGGACGCCGTGTATGCCTTGATGCAAGGGCAAAAACGGGATTTGGTCTTGCGCTCGAATGATGTGGTCCGGTTGGAAAGCCCGAAGGGTGAAGAGCTGGCCGTATTGAAATCTTCGGAAAGCAAGTTGGCCGGTTTGGGTACGGTGACGGCTACGGTGGAAGGCCGTGAACTGTCGAAAGGTGCCGGTTTGTTGAAAGTGGAAAAGGCGGAAGACCGTCCGTCCGCTTGGGGTGCGGTGTATGCGCAATACCGTTTGCCGTTGTCCGAGGTCGGCAGTTCCGCTTCGGGTCTTCGCATTCGCCAGGAAGTGGACAATGACCGTCCCCGGGTGGGCGACCGCGTGACGCTCCGTTACGTGCTCACGTCCGACCGCGACTATGAGTACGTCCGCCTGAAAGCGGGCCGCGCGGCTTGTCTGGAACCTGTGGACTCCCGTTCGGGCTATGAATACCGCAATGGTTTGGGATATTATAAGGAGGTGAAGGACGCTTCGACGAACTATTTCTTCGAGCGTTTACCCAAGGGGACTTACGTGATAGAGGCGGAATGCTACGTGGAGCGTGCCGGACGTTATGCCCTCGGTGCGGTGAAGCTGAACGGGGTGTATGCACCCGAGTTCAGTGCATACGGGGCAGGAACGGTATTGGAGGTAAGCGAATGAAATATGTATTGAATGTCATATTCGGTATGGTGATGCTGTGGCTCTCCGCAGGATATGCGGTGGCTCAGCAAGTGGAACTCTTGAAACCGAAAGATTTGGGACAGTGGAACATTCCGCCGGGGAATTACAGCGGGATTACGCCGATAGGAGACGGGCACTATGCCGTGGTGAGCGACAAGGAGACACGGGACGGGTTCTTTGTGTTCCGTATCGTACAGGATGAACGGACGGGACAAGTGACCGAGGTGGTGAATGAAGGATTCCGTGGAACGGATTCCGCTTTGAAAGGTGGAAGGGATGCGGAGGGTGTGGCTTTCGTGCCGGAAGATTCTTTGGTGTGGGTAAGCGGAGAAGCCGACCAACGTATTGTGGCCTATCGGACGGACGGCGCACCGGCACATCGGGAATTGGCTGTCCCTCCGGCATTGGGGCGGTCGGCCATTACGCCGAATTATGGTTTCGAAGCTTTGGGTTACGACCGTGAGTCCGAAACTTTCTGGACCGTGACCGAGAATGCCTTGAAGGCCGATGGCAGGGTGGCTGAACCTGGTGCGGGGCATGGCGTTTACCTTCGTTTGCAGAGTTTCGGGCGTGACGGGCTGCCGCGTGCATCGTATGCTTATCCGTTGGACATGCCCGTGTCGGAGGCCAAAGGAGAACAATATGCTTTCGGGGTGGTCGCAATCTGGCCGCAGGAAGGCGGACGCTTATGGGTGATGGAGCGGGAATTCAATGTACCGGAGAGGCGGTTGAAAGCCCGTACCCTGATGAAGATTTATGAGGTTGTACCCGGTTCAGGAACGGCACTTCCGGAAAAGCCCCCGTCGGAATGGTTATCCAGTTACGCTTTGAAAAAGGAACCGGTTGCGGCTTTTTCCACCCGCATGCGCTTGGTCAGGCCGAATTTGGCCAATTACGAAGGTCTGTGCGAAGGAAGCCGTCTGGCCGACGGACGGCGTACGTGGCTGCTCGTGAGCGATTCGCAGGGTGGTTATGGAAACAGATTGTGTCATTTGCGGGATTGGATTCGCGTCTGTGTCTCGCCTAAAGTAAAATGAATATGAAGAAGAAAAGTTTTTGGAGGCAAGGGATTTTAGCACTTTGCGTGGCGTGTATGTGTCTCGCCTGTGGCGGTGGGGAAAAGAAAGCCCCGTTGGGGCCATCCAAGGGACTGCCCGGGGAGTTGTTGCTGATTGTAGATGCTTCGCTTTGGAAAACGAGTGCCCGTGATTCGTTGGAAGATGTGCTGAAAGGCAGTGTGCCCGGCTTGTCGCAGTACGAACCCATGTTCCGGATGATGCGGATATTCCCGGAAAATTATTCGGGGCAATACTCCACGATGCGTAATATCATCGAGGTGCGTGAGGGCCCTCAAGCCGATGGGGTGGAAATGGGAGTGGCGTATAATGTGAAAGCCGTACCGCAGACTTATGTGAACATCAAGGCGCGGGATGCGGCTTCGCTCAACCGTTTTCTGATGACCCATCGGGAGCAGATAACCGATTTGTTCCTTGCTTCGGAAATGCAGTGGGAAGCAGCGCGTTTGAAGAAAAAGTACAGCAAGGTTGTGGATGACGCGTCGCGGGAACTTTTCGGCTATACGGTGAAGGTGCCGGCAGATATCGCCAAGGTCAAAAAAGGGGAACAGTTTATCTGGGCTTCGTCAGACCGTCAGACACAAGACATGAACTATGTGTGCTACAGTCTTCCGTTGGCAGACAGCAGCATGTTGTTGACCAAACGGTGGGTAGATCTGCGTGATTCGGTCATGAAACGGAATATTCCCGGTTCGACACCCGAGAACTGGATGACCACCACACGTGAAAACGGCGAACCGTTGGTGGTACAACGGTCTGTTCAGTTGGCCGACGGGCGTCAGGTATATGAGATGCGCGGTCTGTGGGAGATGCGCAAAGGGGCGCTCGGCGGTCCTTTCGTGTCGTTGGCATATCCCGACTCTGCGCAGGGGCGTTTGTTGGTGACGGAAGGGTTTATTTATTCGCCCGATACGAACAAACGCGACCTGGTGCGCCGCATGGAAGCCGCCTTGCGTACGTTAGCTCCGGTGAAACCTTGAAAAAAACGGTTCCTTCCTTGTGGGATGGGGCCGTTTTTCTTATCTTTGTCTCAAAATGAAAGTACGAATATGTCTGTGAAAAGAACCTTCCTGAGCGTTTGGGGAATGATACTGGCGGGAGCCGTGTGGGCACAACCCCGGCTTGCCATAGACCGCGATGTGGCCAACATGGGTGAGATTATGTTTCAACTGCCTTCTAAAGTAAACTTTACGTTGCGCAACACGGGGACTGACCCGTTGAGTATCACGGAAGTCATCCCTTCATGCGGCTGTACGGCCGTGGACTGGACGCGCGAGCTGATAGCTCCCGGAGCGGAAGGTACGATTACGGCGGTATATGATGCCAAGATGCTAGGCGTTTTCCAGAAAGACCTTGAGGTGTACACCAATGCTTCGGACGAGCCGGTTTATCTGCATATACAAGGGCGCGTGGTGTCTAAACTGTCCGACTATTCAGGCTCTTTTCCCATCGATTTGGGTAATGTGCGATTGAATATCAATAATATAGAATTTGACAACGTGAACCGAGGGGACCATCCGATGGTGGAACTGCAAATCGTCAATTTAGGCCGCAAGAGCTACAAGCCTTACCTGATGCACTTGCCGTCTTATCTCTCGGCACAGTATTTCCCGGAGACGTTGAGCGGCGGGCGTATCGGCAAGATTATGCTTACGTTGGACAGTGAGAAGTTGCATCAGATGGGGTTGACGCAGACTTCCATCTACTTGGCCCGTAAGGTGGGCGACAAGGTGTCGGAAGACAATGAGATTACGGTTTCTTCCGTGTTGTTGCCCGACTTTTCGTCCTTGTCGGCGAAAGACAGGGAACAGGCACCTCACATGGAGCTTTCCGCCGACACATTGGACATGGGCGAACTGGGACGGAAGCGCAAGAAGTCTATGACAGTCCTTGTGAGCAATAAGGGCAAGCGTACGCTCGAAATCCGGACTTTGCAAGTCTTCAATAAAGCTTTGGCTGTGGGGTTGAGCGACCGGAATATCGAGCCGGGCGAGACGGCGAAGCTGAAAGTCACGGTGTTGGCTAAATATCTGAATAAAGTGAAGAGCAGCCCGCGCGTGTTGTTGATTACGAACGACCCGGCCCGCTCGAAAGAGATTATTACCGTAAACGTGAAGCAATAAAGATGACGGCTATGGAACATCCTGAGAACAGTGCGGAATATAAGGGGCTGACCGTGAACAGCGGCGTAGCTCAACCTTCGATTGTGAACCCCTACCTGAAGCGTGGCCGGTACCGGCATCGGCAGATGTCGGCAGGGGATTATGTGGAAGGCATCCTGAAAGGGGACGTGACGGTGCTCGGCCGGGCCGTGACGTTGGTAGAAAGTACGAACCCCGCCCATCAGGCCGTGGCGCAGGAAGTGATAGAAAAGTGCCTGCCCCATGCCGGGCGTTCCATTCGCGTGGGCATCAGCGGGGTGCCCGGTGCCGGGAAAAGTACGAGTATCGACGCTTTCGGTATCCATGTGTTGCAGGAGTACGGAGGCAAATTGGCCGTGTTGGCCATCGATCCGAGCAGCGAGCGAAGCAAAGGGAGCATTTTGGGCGACAAGACCCGTATGGAGAAACTGGCCGTGCATCCTGACTCTTTTATCCGTCCCAGTCCCTCGGCCGGTTCGTTAGGTGGCGTGGCCCGCAAGACGCGTGAGACGATCATCCTGTGCGAGGCCGCCGGTTTCGACAAGATTTTCGTGGAGACGGTGGGCGTGGGACAGAGCGAAACGGCCTGTCATTCCATGGTAGACTTCTTCCTGCTCATCCAGTTGGCCGGTACGGGAGATGAGTTGCAAGGCATCAAACGCGGGATCATGGAGATGGCCGACGGCATCGTCATCAACAAATGCGACGGGAACAACGTGGACAAGTGCCAGTTGGCCGCTACGCAGTTCCGCAATGCGTTGCACCTGTTCCCGGCTCCTGAAAGCGGGTGGACACCACAAGTGCTGACCTATTCCGGCTTTTACAATTTGGGCGTGAAGGAGATTTGGGACATGGTGTACCGCTATATGGATTTTGTGAAAGGGAACGGATATTTTGAACACCGGCGCAACGAGCAGTCCAAATACTGGATGTATGAGACCATCAACGAGCAGTTGCGCAACAGTTTTTTCCAGAACGGACAAATTGTATCCCGTCTGGCCGAAGCCGAAGCCATGGTGTTGTCGGGACGGCAAACCTCTTTCGTGGCAGCCAAACAGTTGCTCGATGAATATTTCGCCTCGCTCCGGTGAGCGGAGATGGCGCGTAGAAAACAGCCGGGACAGATGTGTGGCATCCGTCCCGGCTGTTTTTATTATGGACAGGAAGCCCCGTCCTGTGTGTTTACGGTTGCATCCGCTTCCGGATGACTTCGGCGCATTCCTCCATCAGCCACTTCGGAGTGGACGTGGCCCCGCAGATGCCTATCGAACGGCAGTCCTCCAACCAGACGAAATCAATCTCCGACGCGGCATCTACCAGATACGAGCGCGGGTTCACGCTCCGGCATTCGTCATACAAGACCTTCCCGTTGGAACTCTTTTTGCCGCACACGAAGAGAATCACATCGTGGCGTGTGGCGAAATCGCGGATGTGCGGCATGCGGTTGGCCACTTGGCGGCAAATGGTGTCGTAGTAACGGAAGGTGGCTGTGGGAGAGATGTGCGCGCCGATGTATTCCACGATTTTCCGGAAACCCTCCAACGGTTTGGTGGTTTGCGAATACAGGCAAATGTCCCGGTTGAAATCCAGTTTGTCCACTTCTTCCGGCGATTCGATGACGATGGCCTTGCCATCGGTCTGTCCCACGAGACCGAGCACTTCGGCATGGCCGTTCTTTCCGTAGATGACGATTTGTTTGCTTTCCGTGCCCCCCGCCTGGTATTCCTTTTTGATGCGTTCCTGTAAATGAAGTACCACAGGGCAGGTCGCATCTATGATTTCAATCCCGTTGGTTTCGGCTTGCCCGTACGTGGCCGGAGGCTCGCCGTGGGCACGCAAGAGCACTTTGGCGTGGTGCAAGGTCGAGAACGTGGCGTGGTCGATGGTGATGAGGCCGAGTTTTTTCAGGCGGTCGCATTCCTTGCCGTTGTGCACGATGTCGCCCAGACAGTAGAGCGTGGCTCCCCGTGCCAACTCTTCTTCCGCCTTGTTGATGGCGCGGGTCACGCCGAAGCAGAAACCCGACCCTTGGTCTATCTCTATCTTCATTTGTAAAAATCCTTTAAGCTTTAAGCACTGTGCCGTACAGTCCCTTTTCCCGTTTTGCTGAAGTTATCGTTTCGTTCTGCTCCGAATGGAAAATCAATCGAAGCAGAATGATTTTTTAGCCAGATTTATCTTGTTGGTATGCAACGGTTTGCATATTTTTATAGAATACTCTTTATTCCGCTTCGGCAGCTTTTCGGAACTGGGCTGCAAGCCATTCCTTTTGTTCGGAAATCGTCATGTGGCTGTTGTCCAGTTCTATGGCGTCGTCGGCCTTACGGAGCGGACTTACGGTGCGGCTTGTGTCTATCCGGTCGCGTTCTTTCACGTTTTCCAATATTTCCTCGTAACTGCCTTCTTCCCCTTTGGCCTGTAATTCGTCATAGCGGCGTCGGGCACGGATTTCGGGAGAGGCGGTCACGAATATTTTGAGTTCGGCATCGGGGAACACCGTCGTGCCGATGTCCCGTCCGTCCATGACGATACCTTTTTCCCGTCCCATCTGTTGTTGGAGGCTGACCATGGCCTCGCGCACGAAATCGAGTGCAGCCACGATGCTGACTTTGGACGATACGGCCAGCGTACGGATGTCGTCTTCCACCAACGCCCCGTCTAGATAGGTTTGCGGCCTTCCTGTCTCGGGATTGAGCTTGAAAGAGATGTTCAGGTGCGGAAGGGCGGTTTTCAGGTGGTCGGTGTCTACCTCGTCTCCGTGGAATAGCTCATGCCGGAGGCAGTAGAGCGTGACGGCACGGTACATGGCACCGCTGTCAATGTAAATATAGCCTATTTCGCGAGCTAAATCTTTGGCCATCGTGCTTTTCCCGCAAGAGGAAAAACCGTCTATGGCAATCGTGATTTTTTTCATGTCGTTCTGTATATTATAATAATGTATAAGCTGAAATGGGGACTTGTCTGTCCTTACAGGCGGTAGGACGCGTTGAAGACGAAAGACGGGGCGGACAGGTGGTACTGGGCGTATGCCAGTCCGAAACCGAAACGGGAAAGCAGGATGCCCGCACCGGCACAGAGGCCGGCGGCGTGTGAAGAGCCTGCCGCTTTCATTTCGTTGGCTTTCCGGAAGTTGTAACCTAAGGACAGGTACATGTAGTCGGTAGGCAGGAAATCCACGCCCGCTGCCAGATGGTTCATAAGCATCTTGCCTGTAGACAACTCTTCGCCCGATGCGAAATAGTAATCCTTGTCCCATCGTGTCAGGTCTACGAGGGTGACGGACACGCGGAATGGGGCGTGGTCGAATCCTTTCGTAAAACCGATTTGCATGGAAAAGGGCAGTTTTTCGTGGATTTCACCGAATGCTTTTACCTGTCCGCCCAGGTTGCGCGCTACGGCCGACAACGAGAAATCCGTATTCTCGTTGTAGTAATTTGCGCCCAAGTCTACGGCCAGTGCTACAGACGAATAGTCGCCGTATTTCGAATAGATGAATTTTCCAGTGGCACCACCGGCCCACCGGTCGTTCAGGTTGTAGGCATACATTCCGCTCAAAGCCATGTCCATGGCCGAGAAAGAGCCCACGGTGACGTTGTCGGCCGTGATTTCGTCCATGGTGCCGTAGTGGGCATATTGTGCCGTGATGCCCATTGTGGAACGTTCTCCCAATATCTTGACAAACGCCGCGCTCCCCACGTTACACCCTTGCAGGTAAGTCATGAAGTTGAGATTCAGCGTCTTGTCGCTCACGGAACTGAGCAGTGCGGGGTTGCTGAAGACGAGCGACGCGTCATCCTCTATCAGGGAGATGTTGCGCCCGCCCAAAGCCGTGGAATGTGCGGACACGGGCATTTCCAAAAAGTTGAACACGGAGTTGCTTTCTTGGGCATGTGACGCGGCGGCAAGCAGGATATATAATGCTAAAATAAGCTTTTTCGTCATCTGGAATGAATTTTGTGGCCAAAGATACGGATTTTCTGAAATATCTGATTATATTTGCGCAATAATTCCGTATGGGGATACCGTTATGCAGATATAACGTGGAAAAGTCCGATTTAGGGTGTAGAACGAAAAAAAATGTGAGATTGGAAAAAAAATGGGGTGAAGCGCATGAGTATATAAAAAAAATGTGCTACTTTTGCCCTTGCATGAAGAATACGTAAAAAGCTAAATATAATATGGAAATTAAAAAATCATTGAGCGCGGATCTCGAAGGCAAGAAAGGCACCGGATTACTGATGGGCTTTGTCTTGGCTCTTTCGGCCATGTTTGTCGCATTCGAGTGGACACAGCATGACAAGAAGGTTATTGAAACGGAACCTGTATTCACGGTGGCGATTGAGGAGGACATGATTCCCATCACGCAGCAGCCCGAAGTGGTGGCGCCCCCCCCGGCTGCGGCCCCGAAAATCGCTGAAATCATCAATATCGTGGACAACGAAACGGAATTGGTGGAGGAGGAAGTGGAAACTTCCGAGGAAGTGAACCAAGCCATTGTGACGACTCCGGGTACGGGTACAACGGCCGTGGCTACGGGACCGGTAGGCCCTGTGGTGGAAGAAGTGGACGAAAACCAGATTTATGACATCGTGGAGGAGAATCCTCGTTTCCCCGGTGGTGAAGAAGCTTGTATGAAGTGGTTGTCCGACAACATCAAGTATCCCCCTATTTGTGTGGAGCAAGGTATTCAGGGACGTGTATACGCTCAGTTCGTGGTGAACAAGGACGGTTCCATTGTGGATATCAAGATTGTGCGCAGCCCGGATCCTTATCTGTCAAAGGAAGCAGAACGCGTGTTGAAGATGATGCCGAAGTGGAGTCCTGGTAAGCAGAGAGGTAAACCGGTGCGTGTGAAATTCTCATTGCCGGTGATGTTCAGATTGCAATAATATAAGATGTATAATATTAAGGAGGCTGCTCACGGCAGCCTCCTTTTGTGAGAAACATAGCCTATGTATAATTGGAAAGAAGTTTTAGACTACATTAACGGCGAGATAGCCGGAATGTCTTTCGAGCGTCAGCCTGCAGAACTCTACGAACCGATTCGTTACGTCCTTTCGATGGGAGGAAAACGCATCCGGCCGGTATTGATGCTGATGGCTTATAACCTGTATAAGGAAAAGGTTGAGGAAATCGGTTTCCAAGCCGTGGCCATCGAAATTTATCATAATTATACGTTGCTGCACGATGATTTGATGGATAGGGCCGATATGCGGCGGGGCATGGCTACCGTGCATAAGAAATGGGATGACAATGCCGCGATATTGAGCGGGGACTCCATGTTGGTCATGGCTTACCGCTACATGCAGCAGGGGTGTCCGGCTGAACATCTGGGAGACGTTATGAGTTTGTTTACGGAAACTGCCCTCGAAATCGGAGAAGGGCAGCAATACGATATGGAATTTGAGGCTCGTGCGGATGTCAGCGAAGAGGAATATATAGAAATGATTCGCTTGAAAACGTCCGTGTTGTTGGCTTGTGCGCTGAAAATCGGTGCATGGTTGGGGGGCGCTCCCCGGCAGGATGCGGAACTCCTTTATCGTTTCGGCGAGAACCTCGGCCTGGCTTTCCAGTTGCAGGACGATTATTTGGACGTATATGGTGACCCGGCGGTTTTCGGTAAGAAAATAGGAGGGGATATCCTGTGTAACAAGAAGACCTATATGCTGATTAACGCGTTGGGACGTGCTTTGCCTGCCGACCGGGAACGGTTGGAACAGTGGCTGAAGAAAGAGGAAGGAACTTATGTCCCGGAAGAAAAGATAGCCGCAGTGACAGCATTGTATGACAAGATGGGTATCCGTGCCTTGTGTGACGAGAAAATCCGTTTTTATTATGAACGGGCCCGTGAAATTCTGGACAAGGTAAATTTACCCGAGGAGCGGAAAGAACCTTTGTGGGAGATGGCGCAAAGTTTGTTGAATCGGAAGTCTTGAAGGAGCGGGGAAGTCGGTGATGAGAATAATTGATACGCATGCCCATTTGTTTGACGAGGTTTTTGCCGGAGATTTGGAGGAGGTGGTTTCCCGTGCCTTGCAGAACGATGTGGAAAAGGTGTTTCTCCCCAACATAGACGAGTCGACGATTCCTGCCATGTTGGACTTGTGCACGGGGCATCCGGGCTTTTTTTATCCGATGTTGGGGCTTCACCCCACGGAAGTGAGGGCAGATTATCGCGAGGTGCTCGGGCGTATGGAGGCACTGCTGCAAGCCGGCCATCCTTTTATAGGTATCGGCGAAGTGGGATTGGACTATTATTGGGATAGTACTTATTATAAGGAACAACAAGAAGCATTCCGTTGTCAAGTGGAGTGGTCGTTAGCCTACGGGCTACCTTTGATGATTCATTCCCGTTCGGCACAAAAAGAACTGGTGGACGTGCTCGCTCCTTTTCGTACGAGAGGGGTTGGGGGAGTTTTCCATAGCTTTGGCGGCACGACGGAAGAGGCGCGGGAGTTGCTTTCATTCGAAGGATTCATGATAGGTATCAATGGTGTGCTGACTTTTAAAAAATCCGCCTTGCCGGAAGTGTTGCGGCAGATACCAATAGAACGGGTGGTGTTGGAAACCGATGCTCCTTATCTGTCGCCGGTTCCTCGCCGGGGCAAAAGGAACGAAAGCGCATATATCCGGCACACTTTGGTGAAAGTGGCGGAAGTTTACGGTTTGCCGGTGGAAACGGTTGCCGGACAAACGTACGAAAATGCGTTGAAAATTTATTCAGGCGCCCGTAAATGAAGCCGTCGAAAGGTTAAAATTAAACTTTTTGTAGGATGAGACGAACTTTTTGGGCTGAGTATGGTGGTAGTCCGGAAAAAAAAGAATATTTTTGTACTCGAAAACGGAGGCATATCGTTTTTTTTTGTAACTTGCGCCCGTTTTGAGAAGGAGAGATGCTCGAGTGGCTGAAGAGGCACGCCTGGAAAGCGTGTATACGCCTAAAGCGTATCGGGGGTTCGAATCCCCCTCTCTCCGCTAAACATAAACGAGGAAATAATAATAATTAATATTAATCTTAAAAAATTAGACACACAATGAAAAAGTTATTTGCAATTATTGCGATGTTTGGAGTTTTTGCATTCGGTGCGACTCAGGCCATGATGGCACAGACTGACGAGGCCGCTGCTGCGGAATCGGATTCGGCTGCCACTATGGTAGACAGTGCGGCTGTAGACTCGGCTGCTGTAGATACGGCGGCTGTTGAGGCAATGGATGCTACGGAAGAAACCGTTGCACCGGTAGAAGAAGAAAGCTTCCACAAGGAATTGAAGACGAAGTTTATCGAAGGTGATGCTGGCTTCATGTCATTGGTTGCTATAGCCTTGGTGTTCGGTTTGGCTTTCTGCATCGAACGTATCATTTACTTGAGCTTGGCTGAAATCGATTCTAAGAAATTGATGGCTCAGATTGAGGAAAGACTGAATGCAGGTGATGTTGAAGGTGCAAAGACGATTTGCCGTAACACTCGCGGTCCTATTGCTTCTATCTGCTATCAGGGCTTAATGCGTTTCGATGACGGTGTTGAGGATGTAGAGCGTTCTATTACGGCATACGGTGCCGTGCAGGCCGGTTATTTGGAAAAAGGATGTTCTTGGATTACCTTGTTTATTGCAATGGCACCGTCACTCGGGTTCTTGGGTACTGTGATTGGTATGGTGATGGCCTTCGACCAGATTCAGGCTGCAGGTGATATCTCCCCGACAGTCGTTGCAGGTGGTATGAAAGTGGCCTTGATCACAACTATCTTCGGTATTATTGTTGCATTGGTATTGCAGGTATTCTATAACTATATCCTTTCCAAAATTGAGGAAATCACTTCTAACATGGAAGAAGCTACTATTTCTTTGCTTGACATGTGCATGAAGTATAACTTGAAAAAATAATTAGCAATATGGCAGCAAAGAAATATATGACGTCATATTATGTCCTGTATGCTTGCTTTGCAATCATCGTATTGTTTTTTGCGGCATTCTTCGGATATGGATATGATAATCCCGTAGGAGATTATAACGCTCCTGTTTGTACGGAAGGATTGATGTGGTTGATGTACGGCATGTTCGCTGTGACGTGTTTGTTAGCTCTTTGGAGTGTCATCCGCGGTGTTAAAATTTCCATGGGCTCTAAGGGTGGAGATATTAGCGGTGTGCCGGGTGCTAAAATCAGTGCTGTGTCTTTTGCGATTTTGGTACTTTCTTTGGTTATCGGTTGGGTGCTCGGAATGGGCGAAACTGAATTTACAGCGGCTGATGGAACCGTGACTTCAGCGACAATGGTGACAGTAACCGATATGTTTATGGTTTCCATTTATATCATGTTGTTATTGACTACCGTAGCTGTGGTTTTCAACATGTCCGGTATAATGAAGAGAAAGAAATAAGAAAAACGTCTAAAACGATAAGGAATGGCAAGAAAAAAAAGAAAAGTACCCGGACTGAACGCCAGTTCAACAGCGGATATTTCTTTCATATTGCTGATCTTCTTCCTCGTAACGACTTCAATGGATACGGATTCGGGATTGGCAAGACGTTTGCCGCCCCCTCCTGAAGATGAACAAGACGAGGCGCAGATAGACGTGAAAGAGAGAAATGTGTTGATGGTCAAGGTCAATGCTGCCGGGCAGTTAATGTGCGGGGGTGATTTCATTGAGATTACACAGCTGTGTGATAAAGTGAAAGAATTCGTCAAGAATGAAAACAACAGTGCGACGATGCCAGAGAAGCACGCCAAGAATATTCCTTTGTTGGGGGTATGCGCTGTGACAGACAAGCATGTGATTTCAGTGCAGACAGACCGTGGTACGAGCTATAATGTGTATTTCCAAGTGCAGAATGAATTGGTACGAGCTTATAATGAGTTGCGTGATGAGTTGAGCAAAGCTAAGTTCGGAAGAGTTTACAGTGCTTTGGATGATGAGCATCAAGCTGCAATTCGTGAGTATTATCCGCAGAAGATTTCTGAGGCAGAACCTAAAAATTATGGAGGAAATGACTGATGGGAAGATTTAGCAGAGGTGGAAGCCGTGAGATGCCAGAATTGAATACTTCATCGCTTCCAGACTTGATTTTTACAATCTTGTTCTTCTTCATGATTGTTACCACCATGCGCGAAGTGACTTTGAAAGTGAAGTTTACGGTGCCTACTGGTACGGAACTGGAGAAATTGGAAAAGAAGTCTGCTGTGTCCTTTATTTATGTAGGACCACCAACCGACCAGTTGCGCGCAGCTATGGGTTCAGGTACGCGTATCCAATTGAATGATCGTTTTGCAGAACCTGCAGAAGTCATGGATTTTATTGCGGAGGAACGTACAAGAATGACAGACCAAGCAGCCCAAGTGGTCTCCATGAAAGTGGATCAGCGTACACAGATGGGTATTATAACAGACATCAAGCAGGTGCTGAGAAAATCGTGGGCCTTAAAAATCAATTATTCTGCAGCAAAGCGAAATTGATAGAAGGATATTATTAAAAAACGGTATTTTCATAATGAAAATACCGTTTTTTTATGGATTTATACCAAGGTCTTTGTTTTTTCTTTATTTTTGCAATAAATAAACGAATAGATTATGGGGATTGCTAATTTGGATGCTCTTGACGAGCAGATTCTAAAGTTAATTGCTGACAACGCACGTATTCCTTTTTTGGAAGTGGCCCGTGCTTGTCACGTGTCTGGTGCAGCGATTCATCAGCGCATACAGAAGTTGACTCGCTTAGGAGTCTTGAAAGGTTCACAATACGTGTTGGATCCGGAAAGGATCGGTTACGAGACTTGTGCCTATGTGGGGCTTTTTCTGAAAGATCCTTCGGATTTCGACCGGGTGGTTGCGGAATTGTGGAATATTCCGGAAGTGGTTGAATGCCATTATACGACAGGCGATTATGACATGTTTATCAAAATCTATGCCCGGAACAACCATCACATGTTGAGTATCATCCATGATAAGTTACAGCCTTTAGGCTTGCAACGTTCTGAAACCATTATTTCTTTTCATGAGGCAATTAACCGGCAGATGCCGATTCCTGAAATAAAGCACAAGAAGGGCGGCACGGAGAATATGGATGTGGAAGTAGAGGAAGAAGAATAATTGGGAGAAAAGAAAAAGAGGTGGTCTCGTCAGGAAGGCGGACAACCTCTTTTTTTCTTTTTAAGTCTTGTATTCTATACGGTTCTTCGTTTGAGACGGAATTTCTTCTGGGTATCAATGGCGGCTCTTTCTCTGATAATCTTTGAAGGAGAAAGGATATTGATGTTTCTCGTCCCTATTATGTCGAGAACTTTGTATGAGTTCCCATAGCCGGATGTCGAAAGGGGGGAAGAAAGCATCCGCTTCTTGGGGCGTGTCTTCTATTTCCGTGAGATATATTTTCTGGGCGAGTGGCAGGGCCTCTTGATACACGCTTTCACCGCCGATGATGAATATCTCTTCTTCTTCCTTGCAATGTGACAGGGCCTCTTGTAAGCTACTGAATGTTTCCGCACCGGGGAAGACGGCAGCTTTGTTTCTGCTCAGCACGATATTACGCCGGTTGGGCAACGCTCCTTTGGGAAAGGATTCAAACGTCTTGCGCCCCATGATGATGGTATGTCCGGTGGTGAGTGCCTTGAATCGCTTCAGGTCGTCGGGAAGCCGGTACAGCAAGTGGTTTTCAAAACCGATGGCACGGTTGCGTGCAATAGCTACGATAATGGATATCATGTCGGGATGGTTAGAGGGTTATACGGAAACCGCACCGGCAATGTGCGGCCAAGGGTTATAGTTTTCCAATGTGAAGTCTTCAAACTTGAAGTCGAAGATGCTTTTCACGTCCGGATTGAGTCTCATGCGAGGCAGGGGACGAGGTTCCCGGGTGAGTTGCAGTTTCACTTGTTCCAGATGGTTCTTATAGATATGTGTGTCTCCTAACGTGTGTACGAAGTCGCCTGCTTTCAGTCCCGTCACCTGTGCCATCATCATCAACAACAGGGCGTATGATGCGATATTGAAGGGAACACCGAGAAACGTATCCGCACTACGTTGGTAAAGCTGAAGGCTCAATTTCCCTTTAGCTACGTAAAACTGAAAAAAAGCATGGCAGGGAGGCAGGTTCATGTTCCCGAGGTCGCCGACGTTCCATGCACTGACGATGATACGGCGTGAATCGGGATTGTGTCTGATGGTATCCACAGCCTCTTGTATCTGGTCTATGAATCCACCTTTATAGTCCGGCCACGAACGCCACTGATACCCGTAAATATGTCCCAGATCGCCGTTTTCATCTGCCCATTCATTCCATATCCTTACGCCGTGTTCCTGCAAATATTTCACGTTGGTATCGCCTTGCAGGAACCAGAGCAGTTCATGGATGATGGACTTCAGGTGTAACTTCTTTGTGGTAAGCAGCGGAAATCCTTCTTCGAGGTTGAACCGCATCTGATGGCCGAATACGCTGAGGGTGCCCGTACCTGTACGGTCGCTCTTCTCCACGCCTTCTTCCATTATCCTATGTAACAGGTCGAGATATTGTTTCATTCTTAATATTGTTTTATTTTTTTTTCTTATTGATAAGGGTGGTCAGCCAATCGTTGGCGGCTATGCAGAGCATGACTACGCCCACGACGAACAACAAGTCTGTGAAGTCGATGATCCATTCAACGACGATAAGCCCTACCCCCCAACAGGCGTTCTTTATGGCAGATTGTTTGAGCATTTGGTTTCTCGTATCTTCGTCTATCGTCCGTCTTTCAGGGTCATACGCGGCTCTTTCTATCCTCCTGTTCTTCTCGCGGTGGGAACGGTATATCAGGTAGACGGCTAAAAGCACGAGGAGGGCAGGAATGAGGAACAGGATTACGGTAAGTATTGTAAAGAGCACACCGCCAATTCCGAGAAGTCCGGATAAAAAGTCCAAAACTCCTTCGTTTCCCAAATCGTCCATGAGAGAAAATGTGTGGGAGTAAACCGATGGGGGAGAACTCCACGTGCTATCGTCGGCCACGTCTTCCAAAGCCGACACCGTATCGGAGTAGACAGTGATGCCATTTTGTGCCAAGACAATATTTTGTGCGAGACAAGCCCATAAAAGGCAAAGCCATATGACGGGAAATATAGGGCGTTTCATGTGGTAAGCGGTTTGATTTAATGTACAAAGATAGCGAAAGGCGAGTGCAGAGACAAATGAAAACAAAGTTTTCTGGTTTGGCTATGCCGAGCCGCATCCTATCTTCGTGGGAACAAAGATAGCGAAAGGCGAGCGCAGAAGCAAATTAAAATCCGTCCGATTTTGTTGTTCGCCACGTTTTTTTTGCGTACTTTTATCCTCATAAAATGATACGACATGACACGATCGGATATATCTCAGGAGTTTAAAGACTACGCCCTACGTTTGCTTGGTACGGAGCGTTATGCACGTTTTGCCCAAGCTTTGGATGAAGAACCTTCCGTGAGTGTGAGGCTGAATCCGTTCAAGTCCTTATGGGCCGGTCTTTCGACGGAATATTTGAATGGGGGAGATGGCCCGGTGCCTTGGGCTTCCGGTGAAGGAGGTTACCTGAGCGAACGTCCTCCGTTCACATTCGACCCATTATTCCATGCCGGTGCCTATTATGTACAAGAGGCTGCTTCCATGTTTCTCGGGCAGGTCTTATGCCGTTATGTAACCCGTCCGGTGATAGCGCTCGACCTTTGTGCTGCACCCGGCGGCAAGTCTACCCATATTCGTTCGTGTCTGCCGGAGGGTAGTCTGTTGGTGGCCAACGAACCCGTAAAGGCACGTGCTCAGGTTTTACTGGAGAATCTGACGAAGTGGGGACATCCTGACGTGGTAGTGACCAACAGTTATCCAAGGGATTTTGCCCGTTTGCCAGCCTTTTTCGACTTGTTGGTGACCGATGTGCCGTGCTCCGGCGAGGGGATGTTCCGAAAAGAAGAAGATGCCGTGACAGGTTGGAGTATGGAGGCTGTCCGGATGTGCCGTGACCGTCAGCGTGAGATTTTGCGTGACGTATGGCCTTCGTTGAAGTCTGGTGGGTTGTTGGTGTACAGTACTTGTACGCTGAATACTTTAGAGGATGAGGAAAATGTGGCTTGGATAGCCGAAGAACTCGGTGCGGAAATACTTCCTCTTGATGTGGAACCGGGTTGGGGAGTCGTGGGGAACCTGCTTCCGCTCTCCTCTGTAAAAGATACGGTGAAGGCGGAAAGGCTTTTTCCCGTCGCCCATTTCATTCCCGGTTTTACTCGTGGAGAAGGCTTCTTTTTGGCCGTTTTACGAAAAAATGGTGAGGAAGGGGTTTCGGATTGGGGGATGTCCTCTGACAGGTATAAAAGTGAGCGTGTGAAGTCTAAAAAGAAACGTACTGTACAAGCTTCCGTTCCGGCTTTGCCTGCTTCCTGCCGGTCATGGTTGCTTCATGCCGATACCTTTGATTTCGTTTCCGACGGACCGGTGTGGACGGCTATACGTGCTTCATTCTCCCGTCAGATAGGCTTGTTGAGAGAATCGGTTAAAGTATGGCAGGTTGGTGTTCCGTTGGCTACGGTAAAGGGGAAGGACTATATTCCGCTTCACGCTTTAGCGATGTCCGTCGACTTGAATCGTGCGGCTTTCCCGGTTGTCCCCGTTTCCTACGACATGGCGGTGCCCTATTTACGTAAAGAAGTGCTTGTCTTGCCTCCCGACACTCCTAAAGGTTACGTGTTGTTGACGTTTCAGGACACTCCGATCGGTTTCGTGAAAAATATAGGCGGACGGGCCAATAACCTTTATCCACAGGAGTGGAAAATACGGACAAGCTATCTTTCGACTTATAGTTTAAAAGGAGATTTACGGCGTAAATCAATAGAATAAAGTGAAAAATACTAAAAAATAATATATTTCTCTCTTGTTACTTGCTTTTTTATTCTGTAAATGCTATATTTAAAGCCTGAGAGTGTGAATGGATTGAAGCGATGAGAGTTCTACTCACACCGTAGATGTCTAATTGTCTAACTTAATCTATACAGCGCTATGAAAATTTTATTTATCGGTTCAGGGTGCGCCTGTAGGTTACCTTTTGTAGAATATCTTTTTAAGAAGAAAATACAAGAGGCAGAGGTGCCGGATATTGAAGTAGAGTCCGCCGATATGGCCATGTGGGGAGTCACTTCTCATGAAAGTGTGGTTCCGGAAAGCAGTGGTCCTGATAAAGTAGGCAACTTACTGAATCAGGCCGATTTTATCGTGGTTATGGAAGGACGGCAGCGCAACTTTCTGACACGTTTTATGGATTACAGTAGTTGGAATAAAATTCACTTATTCTTGGATTATTGTACATCTGAGAAGGAACATCTGGTAGGTTCCGTGTGTGGCGATCTCGATTATCAGACGCAGGATGAAGAGATGAGTAATGGTTGTATGAATCTGATAGCTCGCATAAAGGCTTTTTTGAAGGAGCATTTAAGCGAGAAAACGGAAATCTCCACATTGATGCCGGCTTAAACGATAAAGCATATCGGGCAGGGACATTCCATGTCGGGTATGCTTTATGATTAGAAATGAAGGAATATGTGTTTGGTGAAAACTATTGTGAGTCTCCTTGTGATGCTTATGGCGGGGTTGCAAAGTGTGCAATCGCAAAATTGGGTTATTGTGAAAGAACGGTCTGTAGGAGTGGATTCTGAAAGTTTGAGGGTTGGAGGCGTTTTGGGGAAAGCGAAAAAAGGTGTGGTATTATGCCAACGGGACGGTGTGGAAACAAGGCATGTATGGCCTTCTTATCGAAAAATATAAAGTATCCGCCAGTTTGTGTATCTGAAGAAGCGAGTGGAAGAGTATATATGCAATTTGTGGTGGAAAAAGATGGGGAAATCTGCCAAATCAGGGTGTTGTTTTCTTTACCGGTAAAGTTCGGGTTGAAATAGGCATGAGGAAAAAGATTACTGCTCTTTTGCCTCCGTGTTGTTTTTCGGGGTTTCCGGAGTATCGAACAAACCGTAAGTGGTACGGAGGACGCGGAATTCCGTCCGGCGGTTCAGGGCGTTGCAGATTTCCTGCTGTTCTTCTGGCAGTTTTTTGATGAAAGCCTCCGTCAATGTGTCGTTCTCATGCAGGAACGGGTACCGTTCCGTCAATCGTTTGCGGATGACTTTCGGGCGTGTCTCGCCATATCCGATAGGAGTCAGGCGGTCGGTAGCGACGCCGTGTGCTATCAGGTACTTCACCACTGATTCTGCCCGGCGTTGGGAGAGGCGGATATTGTATTCATCCCTTCCCCGGTAGTCGCAATGCGAGCTGAGTTCAATCGTGATGTTCGGGTTGTCTTCCATGAGCGTGACGAGGGAGTCCAGTGCAAGAGTAGAAGAGTCCGTGAGTTCCGCACTGTCGAAGGCGTAAAATACATTGTCTACCAGTACGGGAGCTGTGATGGAAGCCAGTTCGAACTGAAGTACGTATTCTTTGCTTATGCTGCTAGTGTCCACTCGCAGTTGTTCTTTATGGTTCAGGAATCCCTTGCACGTACCTAAGAATACATAGTCTACATTGGGTTGGATTTCTTGGGTAAAAGAACCGTCTCCTTTCACGCTCAGTTTCAAGTTTGTCCCGTCGTTGCCCACCATGTAAACCAGGCCTTCCGGCAGTTCATAGCCGTCTTTTTCGTAGACCCATCCTTTGACCGTAAGCAATACTTCCGGGCATTCGAAACTCATGATGTGGTCCCACCCTCGGGCATCTCCCCGGTTGGTGCTGAAAAATCCCCGGTTGTGCAGTCCGTCAAAAGTCATGGCAAAATCATCTCCTTGCGAGTTCATCGGATATTTCAGGTTTTCTACGGTCCATGTACCCGCACTGTCCTGTTCGGCCTTGAATAAGTCTAATCCGCCCATGCCAACGTGTCCGTCGGAGGAAAAATACAAATCTCCGTTCGGACGGAATGAAGGGAACATTTCATTCCCCGGAGTATTGATGGGTTCGCCGAGATTATCCACTCCGCCTAATCCATGTTCTCCTATTTCTATTCGCCAGATGTCCAAGCCTCCTAATCCTCCCGGCATGTCGGATACGAAATACAGCCATCTGCCATCCGGCGATACGGTAGGATGGGCAAAGGAGGATAAAGTGTCTTTTGTGATTTCCAATAATTTGGGTGCACTCCAACTGGCATCCGTGCGTTCCGAGGTATAAATTTGTGCATATCGTGGATATTCGGGGTCATGCGTGCAACGGGTGAAATACATTGTTTTGCCGTCCGGCGAAAAGGCGCAGGCTCCTTCATCGTATTCGCTGTTTACTTCGGATTCTACCAGTTCCGGTGCCTGCCATTTCCCTTTATCGTCTTTTCTGGAGATAAAGATATCACCGGACTTGATACCCGTAATGCCGCTCAGTTCGTTGCCTGTTGCCTGTGGGCGTGTGGAAGTCAGATACAGCATGTCCATGTCATCACCTGCCAACATCGGGCAATAGTCCGAGCGTCGGGCATTGAGTAGCGGTTCTTTCCTTATCGAATACAGTGTCGGTTTCTGTTTCCAGATGGGTGCCATGGTACAGCCCTGTAGTCCGTGACGTGCCAATACGTCGTTTGGTTTGTACTGAAGGTAAATCTCATAATTCTGCAACGCCTTTTTATAATCGCCGTTTTTGCGTTGCATTTCAGCCAAATAAAAATAAACGATGCTGTCCGGGTAGTTGTATCGTGCTGCATTTTGGTATGATCCGATGGCCCGTGAAGTATAATTGATGCGCCGGTAGCAGTCCGCAGCTTTGTAGGCCCGTTCGCCCCTCTTGGCGCGTTCCTTGGGTTTGGTGCGCATATAGGCTTTACGGTATTCGGCTGCCGCTTCGAAGTATTCTCCTATGGCATAGAATTTATCTCCCTTTTTCACATTGCTTTCCGCGCTACAGCTTGCGAGCCATAACGTTACAAAAATACCCCCAAAAAGAGAAATCCATTTTTTCATATTCCATTCGGTATGCAAATATAATTTTTTTATTTCATTTACCGTTGGAACTAACGGATTTTTTTGAACCGAAATGGATTCAGGAGTATCTTTTTGAGGGTGTCTTGTTAGATAGACGGAACGCTAACGAATGACAACCTTTTCTTGTTTCATGGTGCCGTCGTTGAACTGTGTCTGTCGGATATAAATGCCTTTCTGCAAATTGGTAGTTCGTATGCCGTCTAATGTATAGTAGAGTTTACGTATGACGGTATGGTTTCCCGTTTGGGTCTCAGGTATGCTGCTGCCTTCTATGGGAATAAATTCAAAAGGATAATCGTTAGGTTCTTCTGTTGCAGCGAAATTTATGTTCCCGTTTTCGTCCACATTCCAGAATATTTTACCCGATCGTGCGGATTTCTGTATGGCCAGAGGTGTTATGCCTTTGGCTCCGCTGAGGCGGAACATCCTTGTGGATGTTGTTTTCCATGTCCCGTCATCTTTCAGATAGGCTTGGTCCAATAAAGACATGAAACCGCATGCTGTGGAAGGCGGTCTGTTGTCCACATACCATTGTTGGGCTTTGTTCTCTTCTCTTCCTTTCGGTTCAAAGGATGGAACCGTGCCGTTCCCATGGTTGGTCAGGTAAGTGTCATATCCTCTGTGTCGGATATAATAATAGCCGACCGGGATAGTTCGGTAATTGTCGTCTTTTACATAAATTTGATAGTTGAGGGTGGTGGAGTGGTTTCCTGCCGTATAAGAAAGGCTATACGTCCCGGAAGTCTGTATGTCGTTGATTACAAGTTCGTCTCCTGTCGAATCGTCGTTCCATAGGTAACTTCCGTTCACCATGAAGTCGGATGGGGTGACAGAAAGGGTCACGTTGTCCCCTTGTTCCACTATGGCCATGGAGGAGTCCGTGTAGCGTCCTCCGTTGACAGTGATGTCCGGATGGGCAATTTGCACGTTGATATGGAATGTCACCTTTTGTTTCCGTCCACCTTGTCCGATGAATAATACGGATACGTTCCGGCTAGTTGTCACGTTCGGCAAAGTGATGGACGGACCGGTGGCTCCGTTTTCCCATGTGTAATATCCCCAACCCATCTTTGCTTGGACTTCGAGGGTTACGGGGTTGCCGTATAGGATGTTGACCGTGCGGGTTTGCAATTTGTTTCCATTGGCAGTAATAAAAGGTATAATGTCGCTTTCTTCGCAATCTCCTGCTACGGCAATGGTGAACGCCTGTTCGCTTTCCACGCCTTTTTCATTGGTGTAAGTCACGCGCCATACACCGCTCTTGTTCGCCACAATCGTAATGTCCTTGGATGTCTCTCCGTTGTTCCATTTCCATTTCCCGGTGTCTGCCGTGCCAACCGGAAGTTGGGGCTTCAGCGTGACGATAGTGCCAACCGGGAGGGCGTTGGTCGGTGCTATGGCATAGGTGTTGGTAAGCCCGCCAAGTTCGTTGTGGGGTACTGTTGTTCCATTATATTCCATGACAGGGGTGAGGGGTGTGGGCACTTGGTCAGGTTGCGCGAAGTCTCGGGTGTTCATCAGCACGGAATAGCCCATGTGGTCGTATCCTCCGCTGACACTGCCCTGTCCGCCTCCGTCAATACCCATTTTTTCGTAAGCCATTTCAGAGAAAGGCATTTTCACGCCTTTGATGCCCTCGTAATGTCCGATGACGGTGCCCCAGTACGGACGAATTTGTTCTCCCAGTGCCGGTGATTTTTGTAGCCACGACCGGTTGTCCCACCAAGCTAATCCCCGGTCGGCATAATGATAGTCGGTCCAAGGCAGGTTAGGCACGCTTTGCGTCTGTGCCGCCAAATATTCGATGCCGGCGGCCAGACGGTTGTCCATGTAGGAAAACAGGTCGTCTCCTTGGTTCCATCCGATGTGTGCCACATCCACAGCCAATCCTGCAGCCATGGCAGCGTGACCGATGTCGCGACCGCTTTCCTGCATCTGTCCCAATTTTCCGTACGCACCTGTTTCCAACTCCGAATTTTGTGTCGTGACCACCAGATTGCCTATGAATTCCGTCAGTCCGTCATTCAAAATCGGGTTGGCTGTACGTGGGTCTACGAAAGTACCTACTTGGTCGTATTTGTAGAAAGAAAGGCCTTGGTTATAAAGGAACACGTCATCACAAAGGATGCCGATGCTCATTACGGCCAATACGTTGCACAATCCCCAGTTCGACCAATAATGCCCAGGGCACTTCCCCCATCCTCCGGAGTTTTCCCACGTGCCGTTTCGGCCACGTAGGAATCCTATACAAGAAGGATACCACACATTGAGCATCCATCGTTTGAACTCTGCAAAGTCTTCTGCATTCCAACCCTCGTAGTCGCGTACCAGTTCGGCTGCGTTGGCAAAAGCATAACCGTATAGTCCGGCTGCCAACGCATAATTGGAGTCTCCGCCGATGGCTTTCGTCGTGCGTGCCCAAGCCATAAGGACGTCTACGGCGTGGCGGGCGTGTTCTTCCGACCTGTCTATTTTCCAACGAAGCGCATTCTGGTAAGCGATGGTGGCACCGCGTGCGGCGTTGATATAGTTTTCCCCTACTCCTCCGCCACGGACAATGGTTTCAACGGGATAGGTGGCGGCATTGGATTGTGAATAAGCCGCGTTTTTCAGTACATTGTATGCGGCTATGACTTTTGCGTTGCCGTCCTTCAACTGTTGCCGTATGCGTTCAAAGTCCTCATCGGTGTGGAGCGCACCGGGATGTCGGAATCCTTTATCCGTATCATAGCCTTCCACGACATCCTCGTCATCGAATTCAAATCCGTCAGTGGCTTTCAACGTGTTCTGTGCTGCGGCCAAGGCTTTGATTTGTTTGTCAATGACGTTTTGGTTCACTTTTCCTTCTTCAGCGAGGGTTTTGGCCATGTTGATTTCATCCAGGTAAATCGCCACGGCAGCTTCCGGATAAATTGCAGCATGTCCGGCCAAGAAATCTTCTGCTTCCCGGATGGCGGTCCGCAGGGCTGTGAAATCGCCGGGGGTACCATAGCGGAATTCATGCTCCAAATCTTCGGTGATTTGTGAGAGGGCGTTGATTTCCGCCGTGCCCAATACTTTGCCGTAAAGTCTGATGTCGCTCACGAGGGTTTGTTTCAAGTAATTGTCTGCGGAAAAAGGAGCACGTCCAATCCATACGTAAGGAATGGAGGCATTGAAGTTTTCCGAGTTGGCAGGCATCGAACTGTTTGACCCTTTGCGTACACCGTTAAGATAAAGCGTGCCGTTCTTTCCGTTTTGTGTATAAAGGACGTGTATCCACTGGCCTTTTTCCGATTCTCCTCCGATTTCAATACCCGTTTCGTGTTGATAACCACCTGTGGAGTTGGCAAACCGTTGTGCGTTCAAGCGGTAGGCCGAATATTTCCCCTCAGAAGCGGTGCAAGCCATGGATGTGGAGAAGGACCAAAGGAAGAATCCCGCGCCGGAAAGCGAGGCGTTTTCGTCTACCCGGTAGTACATGGAGACTGTATAGGAGTCCATTTCTTTGAATAGGGCGCCCGTTTTTTCGGTCAAATCAAGATAACCAGACTGGTTGCCCAAATTGAGCACATGGTATTTTCCCATTTCTTCCACTTTGGCACCGTTTTTCAACGAAGCTATGATGCCGGATGTAGAAGCGTCCGTGACGGAAGTGCCGTTTACTTGTTCGAAGTCGAAGTGCAGTCGCAATCCGTCTTCCTGTGCATAAAGTCCGGTGCCGGTACATGCCACGAAGCAAGAAGCTAACAGCATGCAGAGTTTTTTCCTTTTGCTTTTCATGTCATTGTTCATAAGTGTAAATTAAGTAATGATAATAAATCTCTTTATGTATATACGAATAAGGACGGCGAATTACTTATTTTTTTAATATTAAAGATGGTTAAGACAATAAAAAGCCACGAATACGGACGAATGAGAAAAACCGTATTCCATGGCTTGGGTTGCGCAGGCGGTTCCGTTATGGTTTTACCTATGGAGATAGAGCCTGTGCAGGGAGGAGGATTTTTTCAGTGTTTCTGATTGTTCCAATAGTCTTCGAGCCGGTCCGCCTCTTCTTTTGTCAGGTGGATGACGGCGCCGTGCTTGGGCGACCGGAAGTTAGTGGTCTTCATCACGCCTTCGTTGAAGCGTCCCAAGTTTTTGAAGTGTACGAAATCGCTAGTTTCTACAAAACCGAAGTTATGTGGGTTGATACCGAATATATCGTACATGAGCACCCATTTGTTTTCACCGATGCGTTTCCAGACGTTAGGCGCCTCGCAGGCCACCGGTTCAAAGTCTATCCAACGCGGGTCGAACCGGTAGCCTCCGTCGATACGGTCGGAAACCGCCTGTTTGATGCCCGAACCGGATTCATGCGCCACGTAGAACAGGTGATATTCCATTTTTTGCCGCTCCTCGTTCCATATCGGGGTGATGTCGCCGTCGATGGCAGACGCTCCAGAGGGGTATTCAAACAAGATTTGCGGAATACTCTCGATACGGTTGAAATCTTGGTTTACGTAGACATAATAAAGCCTGTTTTGCTCGTTGCCGAACCGCATGGTGAAATAAATCATCATCCGTCCTGTGGCGGGGTCATAGACTGTTTCCGGTGCCCAAGCACAACCTATCTGTGCAAATTCCTTGGACATCTGGTCGAAACGTATGTTGGTGCGTGTCCAATGGATGAGGTCGAACGATTTCATCAGCACCAAGCCACGGTTGTTTCCCCAACCATAAGCTTTCCCGTCGCGCTCCCATTCCGTATCGCGGTAACCCTCGCGTTGTGCATAAATATGCAAGTCGGTCATGGCCAAGTAGAAGCCGCCGTCCGGGCCACGGTAGATATGCGGGTCGCGGATACCTTTCTGGTCGGCGATTGTATCGCCTGCAATAATGGGCTTGCCATCGTTCAGGGCGGTAAACGTATAACCGTCGCGGCTGATGGCTGCATGCAGGCAGTGGTCTTCGTCCTGATGAAATACCATAAGGTAGGCCGCCATGTCTTTTTCTTGCGGTGTGGCATCACGGTAGGTGAAGTTGCGGAAAGTCGTACGTCCTTTTCCTGCGGACAGGAGTGCAGGACGGAGGGCATAGAACCCACCGTAGTTGTTGTGATGAAGTCCCGACACGTCGATATCCGTGGCCAGTTCCTTCCATGACTTTCCGTCCTTGCTGGCAGAGAGGGTCACGCGGTTGGCACGGTTGAGCAGGCGGAGGTAGAAATGCTTGTGGTAATCGGAAGGCATGGTTTCGGCTTTTTCCCCGTTGCGGTATATCGTGAGCGTCTTTCCGTCCGAAGCGACACCGGCGTATGCCTTCTCGTCATAGAAAAGGAGCAAACCGCCCGTGTTCCCTTTTCCGAGGGTGATTTCCGTTGTGAGCTCATAGTTCTTGTCTGTGGCTGTGGTCAAAAGCAAACGTCCATCCGTAGGAGTCTTGCCTTTGGCTTTGACGCTCATGCCGTCCTTGCCGAATGAGAGGCTTTCGGGGGCGTATTCCTTCCAAAAGGTCCATTGCAGGCCGAGTTGCTTGCCCGTGAAGTCATCGGAGAGTTCCAGTCCGTGTTTTTCAGGGTCTTGTGCCGGGAGCGGACGGGCATCATGCCGCAGCTTGACCCATCCGTCGGCCGTCCATTCCACCGGGTCTATCAGCGTCTGGCGACCCAACGTGTGGTAACCTTGTGCGTAAGCATGGTACACCACCCACCAGTTCCCTTCGGCATCGTCGATGAGCGTACCGTGTCCTTTCGACCACCAAGGGTCGCTTGCATTGTAGGTATGCACCAAAGGGTTGTAGGGGGAGTTCTCCCACGGGCCGAACACGCTTTTGGAACGTGCCACGACTACCATGTGACTCGTGGCCGGTCCGGCGGTGCCGCCTTCTGCCGATACCATATAATAATAACCGTCCTTGTGCAGCAGTTTCGGGCCTTCGAGGAACATGTCGCCATTGCCTTCGGTTTTCCAATCCTTGGGGAACCGCCAACCTTCGTAGACGGTCTTTTTCGGTCCCGTCACTTTCAGCCCGTCGTCGCTTAGCGGGGCTATGGCACCTTTGTCCACATATAAATACCGTTTGCCGTCTTCGCCCACTACATGTCCAGGGTCGATGCCCGTCAGGTCGAGTTTCACCGGTTGGCTCCACGGGCCTCGGATATCATCGGCATAGACCACATAGTTGGCTCCGGCAGCAGGATAGTAGATATAGTAACGTCCTTTGTACTTCACCAAGTCTGGAGCGTAGACCGAACCGTCGAGTGCATGGAGTGCACGGGCTATGGGGGTCCAGTTCACCAAATCGGTAGAGTGCCAAATGAGCAGTCCCGGTGCGTAATTGAAAGATGAGTTTGTCATGTAGAAGTCTTTTCCTTCCCTGATGATGGACGGGTCGGGATAATCCCCACTCAAAAGCAGGCGAGGGAAGGTTTGTGCACGGCCTGTGGTTGCCAGGCATAAAAATAGTAAACTAAGAATCAGTTTGCTGATACGAGTACTGTTCATGGTTTAAGTGATTAAAAGTTATTGGGTTGAATTTCTCCTCAAAGGTATATAATAGGGACTGAAGAGTGTGCAGTTTACACGCGAATGTCTGTGTTTTTAATACAGTTTAACTATTGTTTATCGTTCTTCTGCGATAACCAGGATGGGGTTGGACATGTCGTTCAATGGATAATCGTTTACCGCTATTTCCTTTAAAACTTCCAAGTCGTCATCATTAAATCTGTCTATGGACAATAAATCTACAGCCTTGTTATCGAATGCCACCCAAGGCCAAAAACTTACATTTTTGAATCCTTTTAAAGAAAGGTGTTCCGATTCACTACCGTATGCATACTTCTTATCATGGATAAAGGCATGCGAGTGGCGGTCTATCAATAGGTCGCATTGTTCCTTGTCCATCGTTACGGTTAAATAAAAGTATTTATCTGTAACCACAATGTTGTCTATTTGGTATTTTGTCCTGTAAAGCTCGTCCGAATAATCCCAGTTTTCACATAGTTGCCTGCTTGGGCGGAAATTGCCTCTGTCCATCGTCAGCGTGTCTATGATGCCTTGCGGGGTGAGTAAAGTCACTTTGTCGTCAAAAGGCAACGTGAACATGACTCCTTCCGATGTATTACGAAGCATGCCGGTTCTTGTCATACTACGGGAAACCTGTTCATGGTCTTTATATACAGGATATGTTCCTTTTTCAGTCCCGTCTGGCGATACGATACGGAGGTTTACTTGCAATCCTTCGCTTGAATACTTCCTCGTCTCGCAAACCAAGGCATTCAGTTGCTTGTTGAATCTGACCGTTTGAAGGATTTCGTTGTTCTCGGATATTTTGAATTGTCCAATATAGTTGCCTTCAAGGTCGTATTTGTAGATAAAGCCTCCCATGTTTCCGACATAGATTCTTTTCTCTTTTTCATCATAATTAGCGGAGTTGATACGCCCGTGTTCTCCGTGTCCTCTTCCCAACCGTCCCACGCGGTTCAAGAATTTCCCTTGGGTGTCGAATCTCAGAATCTCGTCTTGGTCCCAAACCAGTACGTTGTTGCTGTCCATTCCAAACACGTTCGGGCTGCTCAATATGCTTTGCTCGTGGGTTTCAAGCGGAATGAATTTTATGGAAGAGTAAATGCTTTCTGCCGGAACAACTATTTCGTTCTGTCCTATGTCGGTCAAATCTATTGTAGCTCTACTTTTTTGTCGGCTACATGCGTACATGAAAAAAGGGCACAACAAGAGAAAGTAGAATTTATTCATCGGGCTCTTGGTTTAGGTGTTCCACTAATTTTGTTAAGGCGTCTGTTTCGGGCGATTGTTTGTCTACTTGTACTATCTTGCCATTCTCTAAATATATGATAAGAGGATATATATGTTCTTTAAAATCAACTGTATAGACGTTAGTTGTGTCAATAATGAAATTAAAATCCTCTAGTTTTACATTTTTTAGGCTTCGTTTTAACAGCTTTGGGGATAAAACACTTGTAAATACAACCACATTCTTTTCTTGGTCATGTGAAAAATGCTTTTTATTCTCTATAAGAAAGTGAATTCCTGACGTGATGCAGCCGGAGCATCCTCCTCCAGGGATAATGTAACAACAAGTCCATTGTGGATTAAAGGCCACATTCTCTTTTTTGAAATATTCTTTTGACAAGGCTGTTATATTCGTTCTGTCATGACAGCCCACTAATAAAAGACATCCGAATAGAAATACCAGATACTTCATTGTTTGTTAATTTTAATACAAGCAAAATAGATATGGTTCTCGTCGGGATTTTCCATGGCAATGGCAATCCCCTCTTTGCAAACGTGCATGTTTTGGTAATGGAACTTTTTGTAATCCGTCGAGATGCTGCTTTCCGATAAGATTTTTCCCTCCGTATCCGATGCGACGATGGAGAACGGTTTGCAAAACGCTCCTTTCTCGCTCCAGTCCAGTAAAGGGTGTTCTGCAAATCTCAAATAGATGTTCCGGTATGGGTCATACATAATGTTGGAATAAGAGGTCTGGCTGATATAATAACGGATTTCATTGATTTCATCTTCTTCTGAACTGTCAAATGCAAATTCTTCAATGCCCTTATCGTACCGGCTTTTCATCGGTATGGTATCACAAAATGAAAAATCATTATTATAACGCAATACTTTATCTAATATAGGGAAACTATACAAGTAGCGGCCTTTTGAATCTTTGGCTACGTATGTACAATTCATATAATATCCTCCCCAATTATATTGCATATACAAATCAGGATAATAAGCAATAGGTTTCCATTCGCCTGATTCCTTATAGAGGCCTTCCGAGACGGGGATGGTCAAACCTTTCGCTTGGCTTAGTGCACCCAATATGCTTCCTGAAAACAGAAACTTTTCATGGTCGGATTCAATACGCGTCCCGTTCAGTGCATCTACGGAAGATACCCATTGTGTATAATTATCACTTCGGGGAATATTCCAACGTTTTTGAATATTTCCGTTCGACTCAATTAAAAAAACGGTTTTCTTGCCATCATTGTAAATGATAATAGAATCCGGATTTATATAATTAAATCCGGAACAGTTCCTAAGAATGCCGCATTGGTGAAGTGGAACAGAATCTTCGAGTATTCCTTGTTGCCAATCAAAAATATAGAGGTGGAATTCGTCTAACATTACATATTTCTCTTTCCCATTCATTGAAATGATTTGGGAGGCCATTGGCTTATTGGTAATGTTATCGCCTACATTGATTTTTTTGACATCGTAATGGTTTATATCTACCATGGAACTGTCGCTGATATTGGTAACTTCACGTTGTATACCTTGCGGTTGGTTTTTGCAAGCACTTAACAAGCCAACCAATACAAGCATTGATATATAATCTTTTTTCATGATATTTGTTATTTCTATGCGTAAATGTACGCAAAAGTAACGGATTATAGAAACTTTTTATTGAGAATAGAATTTTTTCCGGGTTCGTCATTCCTTGCATGCTTCCTCCAAAGGTTTTTTGCAAAAACATCCTTCATCTTTCAGATTGTTCGATAATCGGTTGTTATAGAATGAATTGTAGGATGAAGGATGTTTCAGTCATCTTTCAGTTCCCCTTCATGGCAGAAAGCAATGAAAAGTTCTGCGCCAAATGATTTTTTAATCTAAGCCGAACGATCTCTCGTTCTGCGCCAAGCGATTTTCCAGTCTCTGCCGGACGGAATGAAGCATGGCTGAAAGATGGCTGAAATATCCTTCAGCTTATAACATCAATGTTATGAGGATGTTAAAGTGCATCCTGAAAGATGAAGGATGTTTTCACGAAAAACTTGTGTAGGAGGCGGTATGGCATGCAAGGACGCGGCTTACGAAGAGATTTCCAACGGTGCGCGGAAAGTACATCCGTTTTTCCATTCCGAACAGCCGAAAGCGGTCTTGCCTTTGATGATGTGCCCCTTTCCGCAGAGCGGGCAGAGGTCACCCTCTTTGGGGGCAGGAGGCGTGGCCGGGATTATGGCTGTTTGAGGAGCGGCCGACTTTTTAGATAAATCGCTCTCGCCCGGCATAGTCAGGCGGGCTTGGTTCTGCTCTCGCTTGCTCGCGATTTTGCGTGCCGTTCTTGGTGCTTTAGCTGACTTTTCTTTTACGTTTCCCTTTTTCCCTTTTGGTACAGGCTTATCTTCCTGTGTTTCCGCGACGCGACGGTTGGTGTTGTCTGCCAGGACGGTATGCACGATTTCGGCTACCATTTGCTTGAGTTCTTCCAAAAAAGTTTTGGCATCGTAGGTTTTCTTTTCAATCAACCGAAGGCGGCGTTCCCAAATGCCGGTCAACTCGGCACTTTTGAGCAGTTCCTCATGGATGAGGCTGATGAGTTCCACTCCCGTGGGAGTGGCTATAAGGTTCTTTCGTTCCAACCGAATATAATGCCGCTTGAAGAGGGTCTGGATGATGGCGGCCCGGGTGGACGGACGGCCGATACCGTTCTCTTTCAAGGCATCACGCAATTCGTCGTCGTCCACCAGGCGACCCGCAGTCTCCATGGCGCGCAAGAGCGTAGCTTCTGTGTAAGGTTTGGGCGGCTGTGTCCATTTTTCGGCCAAGTCCGGAACGTGGGGGCCGCTTTCACCTTTCGTGAAAACAGGGAGCGTACGTTCTTCCTCGGCGTTTTTTCCCAAGGTTTCCACCGTCTTGGCCTCCTGTGCATACACCTCTCGCCAACCCGGCAAGAGAATCTGTTTTCCGGTTGTTTTGAACGGGATGTCGGCCGTTTCGCCGAGGATGGTGGTGGTGGCGAATTTGCAGTCGGGGTAGAACGCTGCAATGAAACGCCGCGCCACGAGGTCGAATACCTGTTGTTCGTCCGGTGTCAAGCCGTGCGGTGCTACTCCTGTGGGGATAATGGCATGGTGGTCGGTGACTTTGGAAGAGTCGAACACCTTTTTACTCTTTTTCAACGCCGCGCCACGTAAGGGTTGGAGCAAGGCGGCATATTCGCCGGCTATACCGTTGAGGATGGCGTTGCATTTCGGATAAATGTCGTCGCTCAGGAAAGTGGTGTCCACACGTGGATAAGTCGTGACTTTCTTCTCGTAGAGCGACTGGATGAGTTGCAGGGTCAGGTCGGACGAGAAAGAAAACTTGCGGTTGCATTCCACCTGTAGCGAGGTCAGGTCGTACAAACGGGGAGGGGCTTCCGTTCCGTTTTTCTTGGTGACGGACGTAATCGTGAACGGTGCGTCTTTGATTTGTTCAAGGGCTTTCCGTCCTTCTTCTTCCGAGGTGAATCCCCGGCGTGCCACATCGTTTGCCTTGCCGCTTCCGTTGCCGTTCGCACCTTTTTCCTGAGAAACCGTCGCGGTTTCCTCTTCGTCTTGTTCCAACACAGCGGTAAAGACTGTATCACGGTAGTTGGTGGTCAGTACCCAATAAGGTTCCGGCTTGAAGTTCTCGATTTCCTGTTGACGGTTGACGATGAGAGCCAGTGTGGGGGTTTGAACCCGTCCGATGCTCAGCACCTGGCGGCCCTGTGCGTACTTCAATGTATAGAGCCGCGTGGCGTTCATGCCCAAAGTCCAGTCGCCGATGGCGCGGCTCAGTCCGGCTTCGTAGAGCGACTGGTATTCGCTCTGGTCTTTCAGGTTGCTGAATCCCTCACGGATGGCTTCTTCCGTGAGTGACGAAATCCAGAGGCGTTTCACCGGGCATCGGGCACCGGCCTTCTGCATGACCCAACGTTGTATCAACTCTCCCTCCAGTCCGGCATCACCGCAGTTGATGATCATGTCAGCAGCCTGCATCAGCCGTTCAATCACCCGGAATTGTTCTTCGATGCCCTTGTCATTTTTCAGCTTGATGCCGAAGCGGGGCGGAATCATGGGTAATGAAGAAAGGCTCCACGCTTTCCAGAGCGGAGTATATTCGTGCGGTTCCTTCAGTTCGCAAAGATGACCGAAAGTCCAAGTGACCTGGTAGCCGTTGCCTTCCCAATAATTACGGTGGTCTTGCGTGGCGCCCAGTACTTTGGCAATGTCTTTACCCACACTGGGTTTCTCGGCGATACATACAATCATGCGTTTCTCTTCTTCATTATAGCGGGACAAAGATAGTGCTTTTTGCCGGAAAAATGCAGGGAAAGCCTTTCGATTTGCAAGTGGATGCAAGGATGCCATGGGAGGATTGTATTTTTTCGGTTGTTTTATAGTTAAAAAACGCCCAAAGTCTCTTCTTTTCTTTCTTTTTTATTATTTTTGCATTGTTTTAATGCAAAAAAAGTGTGTCTATGAGAAAATCTACTTCTATTAATTTTAAGGCTGTTTTGATTGCCTTGTTTGTTGTTTCATTGGGTATAGAAATGGTTTCGGCAGCCGGTTTCCCTTCGGTTAAGGAATTGTATGGCCGCTATAAATTTAGTGGAGAATGCTCTTATGTTGACATGGTTTCTGGAGCGGCGGGCGAGGCTCCGGTTCCTGCGACAACGGGTTATAATATGGCCGTGTTGCCGGGCGAGTCAGAGAATGAATTGAAGGTGCTCGGTTTCTTCGGTTATGGCGGTGGTGTGACGCTGACCTACAATCAGGAAGATGGTACATTGAAGGGAGAAACGCCAACGGCCGTGTTTATGATGGGAATGAATTTGATGGTTGTAGCAGATGCAGCATCCACAGGAGGAACTGTCGTTTTTAACTATCAGGTGACGGAGAAGGATGGCAAAATAGAGATTACGGCGCAGAATGCATTGGAAAATGTCACCATTATGGATATGGAGGACGGTATTATGGGGATGCTTTCTTACGCTTCTGCATATACCATGACCAAGGAAGACATATCCTATAATCTTAGTGATGTGATTGGGGAGTATGATTTCGCGTCGACGAGGGTAGATAATAATTTGTTGGCTGATGCGTCTGAAAATTTTAAGCTGAAAATTACGGGAAATACCTCAGAAACGGTTCCTTCCGGTGTGAGCGTAGGGAATTGGTTCGGGGTGGAAAACACGGAAGTGGCCGCAGAGTTCTATGCCGATGGTGGCATATTGGTATTGCCGCATGATGTGAAATTGGCCAATGGCATGTGCTTCGGGGCGCAACCGGAAGAGGAAGGCGGTTATAATCCCAACGAAGCTTCGTTCTTTTTTGTGGAAAAAGACAAGTTGGTGACACCGGGTTATTTGGTCTTAGACAACGGATTCGACGAGGTGATGGAAATGCCATTGCAAATGGCAGTCATAGGCGGTGAGGCCGTGAAGGCAGGAAGTGGCATTAGCAGCCGTTGTATCAAGGATGTCAAAATTTATAGTTCAGACGGCTCGATTCGCGTAGAAGGGTTGGAAAGTGCCGAAATCAGTGTGTTTGACGCACAGGGTATGTTGGTGTCGTCTGTGCACGGAGCTACGGCTGCATTCGGCGGTCTGAAGTCTGGGCTGTATTTGGTAAAAGTCGGCAGTCAGACAGCGAAAGTTGTAGTGAAATAACCTGAAGATATATATGTAAAACGAAGGGAACCGGGTCTTGTGGGACTTCTTTCTCTTCGTTTTATTTTTCTTTTTCCAAAGTGTTGGAGAAAGGGAATATAAAATGATTGGCAGGAGTAATAATGTCCTGCTTTTTATATATAACGAAAGAAGTATGAAAATAAACTTGAGAATCGTATTTTTCCGTTTAAAGGCTTGCGGTGCCGGGTTTGCCCTTTTCGTTTTTGTTATGGTGCTTTCATCGGTCTCTGCGCTTTATGCACAGAACGGTACAGGTGTCGGAGGGGCGGTTCGTGCTGAAACAGTCGGAAGTCCGGAGAAAATGACGGTAAAAGGAGTTGTGGTGGACAAGGAGACTGGAGAGACCATGATTGGAGTTTCCATTCGCGTGTTGGGTACGGACGTGATTACGGTGACGGATATAGACGGTGCTTATTCATTAACTTTGCCCAAAGGACATTATAAAGTGGTTTTCACTTATATCGGCTACGAAAAGTTAGAGCGGGAATTGGACGCGTCCCATACGGAAAGTTTTAAGAAGGTTGTGATGGCCCCGGCATCGAAAACCATGAATGAAGTGGTGGTGACGGGAATATACCAACGTAAGAAGGAAAGCTTTACGGGGTCGGCTGCTACTTTCGAGGGACCGGAATTGAAAAAAATCGGGGTACAGAATGTCTTGCAGAGTTTGAAAACCCTCGATCCATCTTTCAAAATCGCGGACAACATCCAGTTTGGTTCAGATCCCAACCGCATGCCGGACATCGAAATCCGCGGCAAGAGCAGCATCATGGGGTTGAAAGAGGAATATGGTACGGATCCGAATCAGCCCTTGTTCATACTGGACGGATTTGAAACCGATTTGCAGACGGTCTCGGATTTGAACATGAACCGCGTGGCTTCCGTTACGATATTGAAGGATGCGGCCTCTACGGCTATTTATGGTTCGAAAGCGGCCAATGGTGTTGTGGTCATCGAGACGGTGAAGCCGGAGAAGGGACGGTTGCGCTTGAGTTATAAAGGCGACTTCTCCCTGACAATGGCCGACTTGACGGATTATAACCTGATGAATGCCAACGAAAAGATAAAGTTCGAAGAATTGGCCGGGTTATATACTGATTTGACGAACGACCCGTTAAACCAACTGAGGTTGGACAACCTGAGGAACGAACGTTTGAAAGAAGTGGCACGTGGAGTGGATACTTATTGGTTGAGTGAGCCGTTGCGTACCGGTTTCGTGCAAAAACATAATGTTTATGCCGAGGGCGGAGAAGAGAAAATCAGGTATGGCTTAGGGCTGACTTACGGGAATACGGAAGGCGTGATGAAGGAGTCGAGCCGCCAGACCCTATCCGGAAATCTGGATTTGATTTATCGTACCGGGAAGTTTCAGTTCAGTAATAAACTGACGATTGATTATCTGGAAACGTCCGACCCTGTGGTCTCGTTCTCCGAATATGCTTTGGCTAATCCCTATTACCGCAAGTACAATGCCGATGGCGGAGTAGACAAGTATTTGTATGTTCCGGAGAATGACGACGAGACTCCTGTTCCGAATCCGCTTTGGAATGCCCGTCTGAACAATTATGACCGTGGGGATGAATTTGGCTTTACGAATAACTTCATTGCGGAATGGTTTGCCACGACGGATTTGCGTGCCCGTGCCAAATTCGGAGTGACGAAAACTACGGCCACAGCCGAAACGCGTTTGTCTCCGTTGCATACGGATTTCGACAGTATGAGCGATACGGAGAAGGGCTCATACGAACATTCCACTACCGCTGTCACGAAGTATGAAGGGGACCTGTCCGTGACTTACGGCAAGCTGTTCCGGGAAGTCCACATGCTCAATCTTGTCGGCGGGTTTAATTTTTCCAACACGGAGTCTACCCGTAACGGTTATAAGGCAATAGGCTTCACCGAAGACCAGTTCGGTGCACCTTCTTTTGCCAATGGCTATCCGGATGGTGGAAAACCTTCATATTCAGAAAGCACCACGCGTGCGGCCAGTTTCTATTTGAATGGTGGATACGCGTATGACAACCGTTATTTGCTCGACGTTAACTATCGGCGCGACGGGGCTTCCATGTTCGGGTCGAGCCACCGTTTCCGCGATACGTGGTCGGTGGGTATAGGTTGGAACATTCACAAGGAAAAGTTTATGAGCGGCACGGACCTGTTCCAACTGCTCAAGTTGCGTGCGTCTGTCGGCAATCCCGGTAATCAGAACTTTTCCGCTTATCAGGCTTTCACGACTTATCAATTCAATGGATGGATGACCAATGTGTTCGGTGCGGGTGTTTTGATATCGGCTTTGGGAAATCCCGACCTTCAGTGGCAGAACACTTTGAATTATACGGTAGGGACGGATATAGCCATGTTCGACAATCGTTTGAATGTAACTGTGGATGTTTTCCGCAAAATTACAGACCCGCTGTTGGCTGTCATTACGACACCGGGTTCGGTAGGCGTAAAGAGCGTAGCGATGAATGCCGGCCGGCAAAATACGAACGGACTGGAGGCTACGTTGCGTGTGTCTCCTATTCATAACGTGGAAAAGGGGATACAATGGACCGTCAGCTTGAATGCGCGGACGTACAAATCGGAGTACGCCCATATCGGCAATTCGCTGAGTGCCTTGAACAAAGCCGGACAGGCTTCGGTGACGGGGACGACGCGTTATTACGATGGGGGAAGCCCGACGGCTATTTGGGCTGTCCGTTCGGCAGGTATTGACCCGGCTACGGGTAAAGAGCTTTTTATTAAGAAAGACGGTAGTTATTCGTTCGATTATGATGTGAATGACGAAGTGGTCGTCGGTGACACGCAGCCTAAATTGGAAGGGGTCTTGGGAACGACCTTTTATTACAAGGGCTTTTCGTTCGGAGCTTATTTCCGTTACCAACTCGGGGGGCAGATATTCAATTCAGACTTATATAATAAGGTGGAGAATATCGATTTGAGTGACATAAACTACAATCAGGACCGGCGTGCGCTGTATGACCGTTGGTCCGTTCCAGGTCAGGAAGCGCAGTTTAAGGGTATCTCCTTAGTGCAGAAAACGGACAAGTCTTCCCGTTTCGTAATGGATGAGAATACGTTTGCCGGAGAGTCCTTCAATGTAGGATATGAATTCACGCAACCTTTCATTAAAAAGGTCGGTCTGTCGTCGTTGACCCTTCAGGCTAACATGAACGACATCTTCCGGGTGTCTACCGTAAAAGCGGAACGGGGTATTGATTATCCTTTTGCGCGAACTGTGTCATTTTCTGTTTCAGCCGTATTCTAAAGCTATAGAAATTATGAAAATATTAAAATATATCATATTGTCTTTTTCCGGCTTGTTTTTCACGGCCGGATGTAGTGACTGGCTTGAAGTGAAGCCCTACGACACCATGGCCGAAGGTGATTTGTTAAGTACCGAAGAAGGTTTCAAGAAATTGCTTAACGGAGTGTATATTGATTTGAACAAGGACGAGCTGTACGGCCAGACGCTTACCGTGGAAATGGTGGAGATTATGGGAGGGTCTTATCTGATTGGTACCGATCCATTGACTTGGGGCGATTATATTGATTTGAACAACCGGAACTTCACTACCGAGTATTGGCGTACGAGACTCGACAATACGTGGGACAAGGCGTATGCATTGATTCGTAATTGCAATACGATATTGGAACAGATGGAGAGTCGTAAGCCGGTCTTTACAGGCAACAATTATAATTTGATTCGGGGAGAAGCGTTGGCGTTAAGGGCTTTGCTGCATTTCGACATGTTCCGTCTGTTCGGTCCCGTGTATAAGCTGAACCCGACGAAGACCAGTATTCCCTATGAGACATCCACTACCTTGCAGGTGCAGGAACTGTTACCGGGGAATGAAGTGATGCGCCATGTCATAGAGGACTTGTCTGAAGCGGAAAAACTGTTGGCCGATGACCCGATTATCACGACGACGGACCATTTGGTCAATCATGCGACGACGGGGGGAAGCAATTTCTTGGAGTACCGTACGTTGAGGCTTAATTATTATGCCGTACAGGCGTTGTTGGCGCGGGCATATCACTATATATCCAGTTACAAGGATGAGCATCAGGAGGACTATAAAGCCAAGGCTAAAAGCTATGCCGAAGGGATTATTAATATTGCCCCGCAGCATTTCCCGTTTGTGAATAAAGCGGACGTGTTAGGGACACCGGAGAATGTGGATCGCATTTTTGCCACGGAAGTGATTTTCGGTCTGACGAATGTGAACCGTAATCTGATGTTCAAGAACAACAACGATCCGGATCGAAGCCCGAAGCCGGTGCTCAGGATGGATCCGGCTCTTCTGGAGATGCCTTATTTCGGCGGCAGAGCGGACTACGGCGGGTCTACTGACGACTATCGTTACATTGCCAACTGGAAAAAGAGCGGAAATGATTACTATTTCTATAAGTATGCGGACATTACCGACGTGGGGAAGATAGAGAACACCATCGTTCCGATGATACGGTTGGGAGAAATGTATCTGATTATTGCAGACCTTTACGACGAGGTGAGCGAACGCCCTCTTATGGGCAGTTGGGTGAATAAGTTACGGGAACACCGTGGAGTAGAGAAAATGGATGAATCTAAATATGCTCCGCATTTCTTGGGATACGAGGTCGTGAGAGAGCTGTATGGGGAGGGACAAATCTTTTTCTATCATAAGCGGAACTATTCACCGGTATTGATTACTTTTGATCCTATTACGGAATTCATCCCGGCTTCGGAGAAATTTTTTGTAGTTCCTTTACCGGATACGGAATCAGACAACAGACAATAAACAGGTTATGATGAAGAATTTAAAAATATGGTTTCCGATGTGCCTTGCGCTTTGCTTGTGGAGTGCATGCGATGAACGTACGCCGGATTTGTATAGTGCTCCCGACGGAATTTACTTTAATAACCGGACTTCGGGGAGTGTGTTGGTAGATACGACGACTTTGACTTTCGTTTATGAGCCGGACGAAACGATGTATCTCGACGTACCGGTAGTCATACAGACCATTGGAAGGCAGGCTGATATCGATCGTCCGGTCAATCTCAAGGTTTGGTCGGACAATGCCGAGGAAGGAGTGGATTATGAGTTGCTGACACCGGCGGTGGTACCGGCTCATGCTTCCATGTTTTCCTATGTGGTTCGTTTGAAACGTACGGAAGCCATTAAAACGGAATTGAAGTCCATTTATCTGGAACTGTCGGCTAACGAGTATTTCACTACGTTTCTGGAGAGGGATTCTACGGGAAGCGAGGAACGTCCTTACACCGAGATGTTGAAGTTCCGGATAGATTTTTCCGACTTCTATTCTACTCCTCCGGCCGGATGGCTTCCCGAGTATGTCGGCGAGTTTTCAGAACGTAAGTTACGTCTGATGTGGAAGCTGTTCGATGATGTGGTGGATCGTGCCGACTATAATGTGAAGGGGGCTATTCCTTTCAATAAATGGGTGTACATGCAACGGGAAATAGATACTTATATGACGAAGCAATTATATATATTGTTGGGATATGAACAAGGAACGGTGGATGTAGACGCATTGGTGGACCCGGCAGCCGAAGGGGATGATCGCCAACTGTTGGATTTTACTCCCATAACCTCTGATAACTAAAATGGAATGATATGGAAAGAATGAAATATATCCGTTTGCTATGGTTGGTGTTGCCGTTCTTATGGCAAAGCTGTGCGGAAGATAAGGGGAATTACGATTACAGGGATTTGAACGATTTGAACATTTCGTTCGATGACGCTTATTCTGCCATTTCCCGTGAACCTTTCGTCATAAAGCCGGAGGTGGCAGCAAAAGAGTTCGTACCGGATGCTTATACTTATGAATGGAAGGCGTACGACCAGGCCGGGAGCCAGGAACCGGTTGTGTTGGGTACGGCTTTGAATCTGGATGTGGAATTGACTCTTGCACAGGGCAACTATCAGTTGGTACTGACCATTAGGGAGAAGGCGTCGGGGCTGTATTATCAAAAGTCGGCCACGTTGAACGTGGATACGCCGCTTTCGTTGGGGTGGTTGGTATTGTGCTCCGACAACGGGCGTGTGCGTCTGGACATGGTGTCGCACATCAAGGAAACGGATAATGTGTATTATGATTTGTTGAAAGGGACGGAGTTGGAGGATTGGCTACAACCTTACCAGCTGGTTTGCGACCCTGGGATGCAAGAGCCTTTCTATTTGGTGGCCGGTAGTGGGACTACGCGTTTGAGCAATAACGATTTTCAATGGAACGACTCCTATATGATAGGTTATGAGTTCGGTAACGGAATGTATACCGGTACGGTACGTTGCTTGGCTTCTCACAGGCCAGGCAAGTTGTTTGTCGATATTGCGGGACGTGTGTATTATTGTAATACTTTGTCCGGCGACGGGTTGTTCGGTTCCGTCCGAGCCAATGGTTTTTATGTAGAGCCGGCAGTCGGTTATAATGCCAAAGGGACTCCTTTTATTCCGGCTTTTATGATGTGGGACAAGAATAACCGCCGTTTTGTGGTCTGTGCTTCGGAGTTCGCGTCTATCGGATTGGATAATGTGAGAGACGTGCCGATGGATGAATTGGCCGCCGACGGTTTCCCTACGGTGAATGAAGAGCTTTTCGCATGGCCGAAAAGAGCAGACCGAATGGACTTTATCTGTATGGAGAATACCCGTTACGACCGTAATCAAGACGGTAACGGAATGACATACGCCGTGTTGGGTAAAGGCGACCAACGTTTCTTGTATGGTATCATTCTCAATGAGCTTTACTCTTTTGCCGAAGCCAAATACGGTTATGCCTATGAGAAAGCTTATTATGTGGATTTGTCTGCTTGTACCGACATTGCCGGGGCCACACACTTTGCGTTCAGTTCCCTGAAGACATTTATGTATTATGCCGTGGGTAGAAAGGTCTATCGCGTGAATTTTTCCAATGCGGATCCGGCGGCAGAATTACAGTTCGAATTGCCAGAAGGAGAAGAAATCACCTGTTTGAAATTCTATCTGTGGGAACAAGAAGACACAGACAACCGTTCTTACGACCTGATTGTAGGCAGCAAGAAAAATGATACGGGCGAGGGTACATTGCGTATTTATGACGGATTCACGAATGAAGGCAATTTCCAGAATGCCGTTCCGGTGGAACGATACTCCGGTTTTGCGGATATTGTGGACGTGATTTACCGCGAGAAAGTAATTTATCAACAATAATTAATAATGAATGAGATGATGAAAAATAATATGTGGTTTAAGACAGCCTTTTTAACGTTTGTCTTTTGTGCTTTGGGGTTCGTAGAGAGTCGGGCCGATATTCAGTTGACAGTCGATGTGGCAAATAAGACGGCTTCGACAGTTGTTGTGGTGTATCAGACTACGATCGTAGAGATTCCGTTGGACGACAACGGGCACGGTAGTCATACCTTTCAGCATATAGGTGCCGTACATGCCAGTCTGTTTTATGGAATGGACAGCAAAAATATTTTTTTGGAAGACGGAGATCGTATCCATATCTCCTTCGACGGGGCTGATTTCAAGGGAACCGTAAAATTTGAAGCGGATGGAGGCAAAGAGAAAATCTTTAAGTATCTGAATCAGGTGACCCTGTTGGATGTCCCGCAAGAGAAGATGGCCCTGACATTTGATGAGTACGCCGCGTTGGTGGACAAGAAAGAAGAGTCCATGATGCGTATATTGAAGGCATGGAAGTTGGACGAAGTCAGTCCGCGTTTCGTTGCCGTCGAAACCGGTCGAATCCGTTATGCCTATGCTTCTTCGCTGATGATGTACGCTGTGGGGCATCCTTTTGTGGCTCAGGATACCACTTACCGCCCGGACGAAGCCTATTACGATACGCTTAAAAAGTATGCTGTGGCAGACGAAAACCTGGTAGAACTGAAAGAGTATCGTGAGTATATGAAGGAGATAGCCCGAATGTTCGGCTGCAAGAAAGAAGAAGCAAAGACACCATACGACCGTACTATTTGCATGATGAACTACATTGCCGACCATATCGAGGACGACAAAGTGAAACAGACGCTGCTGAACGTGTTGGCTATCGAGCAAGTAGAACAGTATGGCATCAGCAATATAGATGAATTGCTGAATCTGCACGGCACTTACGTGACCGATCCCGTACTGCAGACTGCCTTCAAAGAAAAATATGATGCTTGGGATTTGGCCCGTCCGGGTAACCCTTCCCCCGATTTCCGGGCATGGGATGTGGACGGGAAGTCATACACTGTGGCTGATTTCAGGGGAAAATATGTGTACATCGACCTTTGGGCGACGTGGTGCGGTCCGTGTCGCCGTGAGATGCCTTTCCTCAAGCAGTTGGAAGAAGAATACAAAGGGCGCAATATCACCTTCCTGAGCCTTTCTACGGATGCACGTAAGGCTGATTGGCTGAAGATGGTGAAAAGTCATCCGATGACGGGAATGCAGTTGTTTTTGGGTACGGGAAGCCGTTTCCAGACGGCATACAAGGCCGACGGTATTCCCCATTTCATCCTGCTCGATCCCGAGGGGAAGATTGTGAATGCCAATATGTTGCGTCCTTCTTCGCCCGACATTCGCAGTTACTTGGACCGTCAACCCGGTCTGTAAAGGAAGTGATATGAGGATAAAAGGAGCTTTCGGGCTCCTTTTTTTGTGGGGACAAACTTTGTACGGTTACACTCGGAAATATCTTTTTTGTTTTTTTACGGCACGGACGGTTGACGAAGAATGTTATTTTTTTCATCTTTGTACAATTAAATTCCAAGAGCCGTAACTATGAATGTTTCCATTGAAATAGGATTGCTTGTATCCGCCTTTCTGATTTTCTGTAGTATCCTGATGAGCAAGACCGGTTACCGTTTCGGTATCCCTACCCTGTTGATGTTCTTGTTGGCCGGCATGCTGTTCGGCACAGACGGTCTGGGCATACAGTTCGACGATGTGTCGGTGGCCCAACATATCGGTATGGTGGCATTGTGTATCATCCTTTTCACCGGCGGAATGGACACGAAGATGGAGGACATCCGTCCGGTATTGTCGCCGGGTGTCATGTTGGCCACCTCCGGCGTATTTCTGACTACGCTTTTTTGCGGATTGTTCGTCTATTGGGTTTCCGGTTGGCCGCTGCATACGGGTGTCGGTTTCACCCTCATCGGTTCCTTGCTGTTGGCCGCCACGATGTCTTCCACCGACTCCGCTTCCGTCTTCAACATCCTTCGCTCGCAGCGAATCAACCTGAAACACAATCTTAAACCGATGTTGGAACTCGAGAGCGGGAGCAACGACCCGATGGCCTATCTCTTGACCGTTATCCTGATACAATGCCTGCAGGCCGGAGGAGTTTCAGGTTGGGAAATCCTGTGGTCTTTTCTGCTGCAGTTTGTAGTCGGCATAGCCGGGGGGTATCTGTTGGGACGTTTGTCCGTATGGCTCATCAACCGTGTGAGCCTGAAGAATGCCGAGCTTTATTCCATCATGGTGCTTTGTTTCATTTTCATCATTTATTGCTCGGTCTATTTGCTGAAAGGCAATGGGTATCTGGCGGTTTATATTGCCGGTATGGTCATCGGCAACAGCCGCCTGTTCAAGAAGAAGGAAATAGGAACTTTTCTCGATGGCATGACATGGCTGCTCCAGATTGTGATGTTCCTCATGCTGGGACTGTTGGTCAATCCCCACGAGATGCTTCCCGTCATGCTGACGGCGGTCCTGGTCAGCGTCTTTATGACCTTTGTGGCCCGTCCGCTTAGCGTATGGTTAAGCCTTCTGCCTTTTGGGCGGAAAATCACGAATAAATCCAAGCTTTTTATTTCCTGGGTCGGTATCCGTGGGGCTGCTCCCATTATTTTCGCTACCTATCCGGTGATGGCGCAAGTGGACGGTGCCAGTCAGATTTTCAATATCGTGTTTTTCGTCACGTTGATATCTTTGCTTTTTCAGGGTATGTCCTTGTCATGGGTGGCGCGTAAGTTGGGCCTTACGGAACCCTTGCCGGAAAAAGAGGACAACTTCGGTATCGAACTGACCGAGGATGTCGGGAGCACGTTACGCGAAGTGCTTTGTACGGAAGAGCTTCTGCAACGGGGACGTCATATTCGCGAACTGTCGCTCCCGGAAGGAACGCTGGTTATTATGATTAAGCGGGGCGACCGTTATATTGTGCCGAACGGTTCGCTGGAACTGATGTTGGGCGACCGGTTGTTATTGATGATTCATAATGTATAAATGACTGTTTATAAGTTATCTATATTTTCCTTTGAGGCTTTTTGTTCTTTTTGTGCCGGATGGTTTTCCATTTCTGCCGGACGTTTTTTGGTCTTGTATTGGGTGGTTGGCTGTTTCGTGTTTGGCTATTCATGATTTTCAGCGAGGAGTCCGACTATATGCTTTCTTCTTTTCTACCCCATGCTCTAGATATGGAAAACGGTCACCCCGACCTAAGCCGGAATGACCGCCATGAAGAAAAAATTAAGTGGTATTTATTCTTTGTCCAAAAGGATTTTCATCATTTCACAGGCTGCTTTGGCTACGGAGGTTCCGGGGCCGAAGATGGCTGCTACGCCTGCTTTGTACAGGAAGTCGTAGTCCTGCGCCGGGATGACACCGCCTGCGATGACCATGATGTCCTCGCGTCCCAACCGCTTCAACTCTTCGATGACTTGCGGGATGAGGGTCTTGTGTCCGGCTGCCAGCGAACTTACGCCCATGATGTTCACGTCGTTCTCTACGGCTTGGCGTGCAGCTTCGGCCGGTGTCTGGAACAACGGTCCCATGTCGACATCGAAACCGCAGTCGGCATAACCCGTGGCACAAACCTTGGCTCCACGGTCGTGCCCGTCCTGCCCCATTTTGGCAATCATGATACGCGGCCGGCGGCCTTCCTGCCGGGCGAACTCTTCCGTCAACTCGCAAGCTTCGGCGAAGTCGGCGTCTGCTTTACTTTCTGATGAATACACTTGTGAAATAGTTCTGATTACGGCTTTATATCGGCCTACGATAGCCTCGCAAGCGTCTGAAATCTCTCCTAACGTGGCACGTACGCTGGCTGCCTTTACGGCTAGGTCGAGCAGGTTGTGTTCGCTCTTCTTGCCTTCGTTGAACTCGCGTACGCATTCGGTGATGGCGGCCAATGCCTTTTTCACCTCTTCCTCGTTCCGTCCGGCTTTCAGTTTCTTCAGGTTTTCTTCCTGTTGCAGGCGGACGGCAGTGTTGTCCACTTCGAGGATGTCGATTGGATCTTCGTGGTCCAAACGGTATTTGTTCACACCCACGATGGTCTGTGCGCCGGAGTCGATACGGGCCTGTGTACGGGCTGCGGCCTCTTCGATACGCATCTTGGGCAGACCGGTTTCAATGGCTTTGGCCATACCGCCCAGTTTCTCGATTTCCTGAATGTGTTCCCAAGCCTTGTGGACGAGTTCGTTCGTCAGGGTTTCCACATAATAAGAACCGGCCCACGGGTCAATGTGCTTGCACACTTGGGTTTCGTTCTGGATGTATATCTGCGTGTTACGTGCGATACGGGCAGAAAAGTCCGTTGGCAGGGCGATGGCTTCGTCCAACGAGTTGGTATGCAACGACTGGGTGTGCCCCAAAACGGCTGCCATGGCCTCGATACACGTACGTCCCACGTTGTTGAACGGGTCCTGTTCCGTAAGCGACCAACCGGAAGTCTGCGAGTGGGTACGCAACGCCATGGATTTCGGGTTTTTCGCACCAAAGCTTTTCACGATTTTTGCCCACAGCAAACGTGCCGCACGCATCTTGGCAATCTCCATGAAATGGTTCATGCCAATGGCCCAAAAGAAAGACAAACGAGGCGCGAATGCGTCGATGTCGATTCCGGCGTTCACTCCGGCGCGCAGGTAGTCCATACCGTCGGCCAATGTGTAGGCCAGCTCGATGTCCGCCGTGGCACCGGCTTCCTGCATGTGGTAACCGGAGATGGAAATGGAGTTGAACTTAGGCATCTTCTGTGAAGTGTACTCAAAGATGTCGGCAATAATCTTCATTGAGAAGGCGGGTGGATAAATATAGGTGTTGCGCACCATGAATTCTTTCAGGATGTCGTTCTGGATGGTTCCGGCCATTTCTTCCAACTGTGCGCCTTGTTCCAGTCCGGCGTTGATGTAAAAGGCCAGGATGGGGAGCACGGCACCGTTCATCGTCATGGAGACGGACATCTTGTTCAAGGGGATTCCCTCGAAAAGCACTTTCATGTTCTCCAATGAACAGATTGACACGCCGGCCTTGCCCACGTCGCCTACCACACGTTCGTTGTCTGGGTCGTAGCCACGATGTGTCGGGAGGTCGAAAGCCACGGACAAACCTTTCTGTCCGCTGGCCAAGTTGCGGCGGTAGAATGCGTTACTTTCCTCGGCGGTGGAGAATCCGGCGTACTGGCGGATGGTCCACGGGCGGAACGGGTACATCATGCTGTACGGGCCGCGCAGGAACGGAGGTATACCGGCTGCAAAGTCCAAATGCTCCATTCCTTCCAAATCCTCTTGGGTGTACACCGGCTGGATGTCGATCTGTTCGGGCGTTTTCCAGTTGGCGGTGATACCGTTTTCTTTTTGCCAGTCCTGGCCGTTCTTTTGGCCGAAACCGGAGAATATGTTTATGTCTTTAAAATTCTGTCTCATTTGATTCCCAATTTTGCGTTATACTCTTTCAGTGTCTGGAGTTGGTCTACACGGACGTGGATGAAATACTCGATACCTGCGGCTTTCAAGTCCTCCATGCAGGCCGGAGCACCGGCCACGACAAACATGGCACGGCCGTCCACGGCTTTGAAAGCCGGGATGGCATATTCGGCGTATTCGTCATCGCTGGAGCAAAGCACCACGATGTCGGCACCTGCCTTCATGGCGGCTTCCACGCCTTCTTCCACGGTTGGGAAACCTAAATTGTCTATCACCTTGTAGCCGGCGCAAGCCAGGAAGTTGCAACTGAACTGGGCGCGTGCCTGACGCATGGCCAGGTTGCCTATGGTGAGCATGAAAGCCACCGGCTGCTTTTCGGCTTGTTCTGTCTGTAGGCGCAATGTTTCGAAATCGGCAGCCAGACGGCTTGTTTCCAGTTTGGCGAACGGTTTTTCGCAACTGTCACCGTGGCTGTGGCAGCAGCATGTGGCAGCCAATGGGGCTTTTCCTTCGCTCTTTTCGTTGAAGTTGGGGAATTGGTTCGTTCCGAGCAGGAACTCCTTGCGCTTGCCTGCGTTGGCATGACGCTTGGCGTTGGTGTCGTTCACGGCCTTTTGGATGCTGCCTGCCTTGGCGGCTGCAAGGAATCCGCCCTCTTCTTCTACGGTAAGGAACAGTTTCCAAGCTTCTTCTGCCAACGAACGGGTGAGCGTTTCGATGAAATATGACCCACCGGCCACGTCTACGATTTTGTCGAAGTGGCTTTCTTCCTGCAACAACAGCTGTTGGTTGCGGGCGATACGTTCAGCAAAATCAGTCGGAGTCTCGTATGGAGTGTCGAACGGAGTCACTACGATGGCGTCTACGTTGGCCAATGCGGCACTCATCGCCTCAGTCTGCGTGCGCAGCATGTTCACGTAGCTGTCGAACACCGTCATGTTGTAAGTGGAAGTGGTGGCGTTGACATACATTTTGCAGGCACAGTTGCAGAACTTATCCTCACCCGTGTTGGTGCAGTCTTCGCGCGGACAAACCGGGTTATATTGTTTTACGATGTTGGCCCACATCATGCGTGCAGCACGGAACTTGGCGATTTCCATGAAATAGACACCGCTGATGCCGAAGTTGAATTTGATTTTCTTGGCGGCAAGGGCTGCCGGGATACCGGCCTCTACCATCAGGTTGAGGTATTCGTTCCCCCATGCCAGGGCATAGCCCAGTTCCTGATAGATATAAGCACCGGCGTTGCAGAGCGTGTCGGCATTGATACAAACGCAACGCATTTTCGGGAACGGTGCGAGGATATTGACCAGTTCCGCCAGTCTGTTCAACAGGGCGGTCGTATCCTTGCCCTTGGTCAGTATCTTCTGCATCGGGTCGAAGTCGATGCTGCCCACTAATGCGGCGCGGTCATATCCTTTTTCATCGTAGTATGCCGTCAGGAGACGGGCTAATTCTACGGTATGACCTTGACAAGTACTGAAATTCAGTTCCACCGCATCGGCCTTGATTCCTTCCAATAAAGTGGAGATGAACGTGGCGTTCAACTCTTTGGCCGGGACTTTAAACCCTAATGATGTGACTCCTTTATTCAGGAGGTCGAGTGCTTTTTCATTCGCTTCTTTTGGGACGGTCACTCGGATGTTTTGGCGGACATACCAACGGTTGTTGTCCTTCTTGTTCCCTCTAACATAGGGGAATTCGCCGGGAAGTGCATGGGTTTGCGCCATACCTTCCAAATCTTCTTTTCGGTAAAATGGTTCTGCGCTGAACCCTTCATTGGTTCTCCAGACCATTTTTTTCTGATAATCCGCACCTTTGAGGTCGACGTTGATTTTGTCGAGCCATTCTTGTCGCGTAGGTGCAATGAAGTCAGAGAAAAGCTTTTCTTTACTATCTGCCATAGCTATACTGTTAAAAAGAATTTTATCAATCGAACAAAAGTAACAAAACTTTTGTAGAAGTACAAAAAATCAGATGGAAAAACTCAGTTGGTGTCCTTTTTTTGAGTACTTTTGCCGACGAATAGGAAGAATTAAAAAATCATTTATATATAAAATTAAAGTAAAGCGATGAATTGGTTAGAGCAATTGCTGTTTGATTCAAATTCCATTGCCCATATCGTCTTGTTGTACACGGCGGTAATTTCTTTGGGAGTCTATTTGGGAAAAATTAAATTTTTCGGCATCTCATTAGGAGTGACGTTCGTGTTGTTTGCAGGTATTTTGGCCGGACATTTCGGATTTACCGGTCCTGTCTCCACGTTGAATTTCTTGCAGGATTTCGGTTTGATACTGTTTGTGTATTGTATCGGCTTGCAGGTGGGACCGGGGTTCTTCGAGTCTTTCAAGAAAGGTGGTGTGACATTGAATCTGTTGGCTTGTGGCATCGTGGCGTTGAACATCCTGGTGATGTTGGTTTTGTATTTTTGTGTGTTTGATACGAACGACCCGCGTAACTTGCCGATGATGGTGGGGGTACTTTGCGGTGCGGTGACAAACACGCCGGGATTGGGGGCGGCCACGGAGGCGTTGACCCAGGTCTTTGCGAACGGGCAGGCCATTCCGCAGATAGCTTCAGGTTATGCTTGTGCCTATCCCCTCGGGGTGGTGGGTATTATCGCTGCTACTATTTCCATTCGTTATATTTGCGGTATCGTGTTGAAAGACGAGGAAGACCGTATATTGGCGCAACAGGCAGAAAACCCGCACGCCAAGCCTCACAAGATGACTTTGAAGGTCACGAACACGGCCCTGCATGAAAAGACGTTGCTGCAGGTGCGCGATTTCTTGGGACGCAATTATGTTTGTTCGCGTGCCTTGCATGACGGCCATGTAAGTATACCGACCAAGGATACGAAGTTTTATTTGGGCGACCACTTGTTCATTACTTGTGCCGAAGACGATGCGGAAGCTGTCCGTGCCTTTATCGGACCGGAAGAATATATCGACTGGGACATGCAGGACATGCCGATGGTGTCGAAGAGCATTGTGGTAACTCAACCGAAAATGAACGGCAAGACTTTCGGCCAGTTGCATTTCAGTTCTGTCTATGGGGTGAATGTGACGCGTATTTCCCGTTCCGGAATGAACCTTTTCGCCGACCGTAACTTGCGTATGCAGGTGGGCGACAAGATTGTCGTGGTTGGGCCGGAAGATGCAGTCGACCGTGTGGCGAGCCTGATGGGTAACTCCGTGAAGCGTTTGGATCATCCCAACTTAGTGACGATTTTTGTCGGTATTCTGGTCGGCATCATATTCGGAAGCATTCCGTTTGCTTTCCCGGGCGTGCCCACGCCTGTGAAGCTCGGTTTGGCCGGAGGGCCGCTGATTGTGGCCATTTTGATAGGCCGTTTCGGTTATAAGTTCCGTTTGGTCACGTATGTGTCTACAAGTGCCAATTTCATGTTGCGCGAGTTCGGATTAGCTTTATTCCTGGCCAGTGTGGGGATAAAAGCCGGGGAGCATTTTGTGGAGACTGTGGTTGCCGGTGACGGTCTGACGTATGTGTGGACCGGTTTCCTGATAACTGTGATACCTATATTAATAATAGGTATAATTGCCCGGATGCGTTTCAAGTTGAACTACTTCACTATCATGGGATTGATAGCCGGTAGCACGACCGACCCCCCGGCCTTGGCTTTTGCCAATCAGGCATCCAGTACGGATGCTCCTGCTGTGGGCTATTCTACTGTTTACCCGTTGACGATGTTCTTGCGCATTCTGACGGCACAGTTGATTGTACTGTTGCTTTGCGGGGCATTCTGATGCCGTGCAGGTAGATTTGTACGTATGGCGCCCGGGTTTATTGGATAAACCGGGCGCCATACGTATAATGCGGATTTTATAATATGCAGGATGAACTTTCCGTTCGTGGTATTTCTATCACCTCCAAGTCTTTGAAGGTCTGCCCCTCTACGGTGAAACGTACGAGCGTACGTACTTTGTGCCAACCCATGATGCCCGCAGCTCCCGGGTTGATATGCAGCAAACCTAATTTAGGGTCGAACTGAACCTTTAGGATATGGGAATGCCCACAGATGAACAAATGAGGCGGACGACTGTACAGTTGCGTTCGTATGTCGGGAGTATATTTGCCGGGGTATCCTCCGATGTGCGTCATCAGCACCTCGGCATCTTCGCAACGCCACCGGAGCTTCTCGCCGAACATTTTACGGATGTCCTCACCGTCGCAGTTTCCATATACAGCCCTGAAAGGGCGGAATGCAGACAATTTTTGTACCACTTCCATGGAGCCGATGTCTCCAGCATGCCAAATCTCATCGCATTCTTCAAAATACTCCAGATATTTCCGGTCCCAATAACGGTGGGTGTCCGAAAGCAATCCGATGCGCTTCATAGTTTCAGCTTCTGGGCTATGAAGTCTTCGACTATGTCGACAGTAGCTTCTATGCCTAAGGCAGACGAATTGATGCAAAGGTCATAGGACGCTGCGCTTCCCCAAGTCTTGGCACTGTAGTAGTTATAGTATTCGGAACGTTTCTCGTCTCCTTCTATACATTTCTTTTCTGCCTCTTTTTCCGTGATGTGGAGCATCTCGCAGACTCGTTTGATTCGGTCGGGCATGTCGGCCGTGATAAAGACATTCACGGTGTTGGGATAGTCGCGCAGGATATAGTCGGCACATCTTCCTACGAACACGCAAGAATCCTGTTCGGCCGCCTTGCGGATGGCGTCGCTTTGAAATTTGAAAAGCGATTCGTCACTGAGTTGGTTGGCGTATGGGTCGCTACTACCGAAGATGGGGGCAAAAGAGCTGAAAAGTATTTTGAGGAAACCTTTATGCTCATCATTGCGCTCGAAGAACTTTTTATTGAAGCCGCTTTCTTTTGCAGCCAGGTCCAAAAGTTCCTTGTCATAAAACTTGATGTTGAAATCTTCCGCAATGCGGTTCCCGATGATGCGTCCGCCGCTGCCTAACTGGCGTCCTACATTGATAATGATATGTTTTCTCATGACGTTATACGGCTAATTTTTTAAATTTTCTATATGCTGTGATTAACATGATTCCGGCTGCTATACATGCGATGGCATCGGATATGGGCATGGCCAACCATACTCCTTTTACGCCCCAGAACTGAGGCAATGTCAGAAGCAGCGGGATGAGGAACAAAAGTTGCCGTGTCAGGGACAGGAAAATACTTTTGCTCGCCTGCCCGATGCTTTGGAAGAAGTTGGTCGTGACCATTTGCATGCCGATTAAAGGATAGAATATGACTACGATACGCATACCCTTCACGGCTATGTCGGTCAGTTCTTCGTCTGTTGTAAAGGCACGGACACACAATTCCGGAAGCAACTCCCCGATGAGGAAACCGGTTGTGGTAATCAACGTTCCCCAAAGCAGGGTGTAACGCAATACCTTGAGTACGCGATGGTAGTCCTGAGAACCGTAATTGTATCCGGCGATGGGCTGCATGCCTTGGTTTAATCCTATGACAATCATGATGAAGATGAACAAGACGCGGTTGACGATACCATACGCACCGATAGCCAAGTCACCCCCGTATTGTCCAAGTCCGCGGTTGATGAGGATTACGACGAGGCAAGCGCAACTGTTCATCAGGAAGGGAGACATGCCGATGGCGAAAGTATCCTTGACGATTTTCTTTTTCAGGCGGTAAATGCCACGTTTGAACTGGATAAGCTCCTTGGGGCGGCGGAAGACGCTCACCTGCCACAGCAACGAGACGATTTGTGCCAGAATCGTGGCCGTGGCAGCGCCGCGTATGCCCATGTCCATCCCGTAAATGAAAATAGGATTGAGGATGGTGTTTCCCACCACAGCCATGATGGTAGCGTTCATGGCCAGTTGAGGATGGCCCGTAGAACGTAGGATGGCGTTGAAAGTGAAGAAACTGTGCGTGATGACGTTACCCAACAATATAATTTCCATGTACTCTCTGGCATAAGGTAATGTGGCGGGGCTGGCACCGAAAAAGTTCAGAATCGGGTCGAGGAACACCAATGACACGATGCTGAACAAGACACCCAGAATCAGGGTCAGTGTGACGACGTTGCCGAAAATATCTTGGGCGGCTTTGTAGTCTTGTTGTCCCAATCTCACGGATATCAAGGTCGACGCTCCGATTCCGACCATGGCTCCGAACGCTGCGGACAGGTTCATGAAAGGGAACGTGAGTGCCAACCCGGAGATAGCCAAAGGCCCCACGCCGTGACCGATGAAGATACTGTCCACCATGTTATAGAGTGAAGAAGCCGTCATGGCGACGATGGCCGGGAAAGCATATTGTTTAAGTAGCTTGCTGACGGGAAGAGTTCCTAAATCTAATGGTGAAGCGTGATTCGACATATTAAGTTAATTTAAGTAAGGCAAAGGTACGAAAAAAGCCCGTAAGGCCGGTTATCTTTTTTCGACTAATTTTTTCCGCATAAAAGGCTTGATGGAAATTCTTTTTTAGTACCTTTGTTGCAGCATGGCAATACTCAACCGCCAGAGTGAGGCGGACAGGTAGCAGATAGTGTTTCTTAAATCATATTAAGTATCATGAGTAATCAGTTAGAGAGAATCAAGGAATTAGTGGAACTCCGTGCCAAAGCGCGCATGGGAGGAGGCGAGAAGGCCATAGAAAAACAACATGCGAGAGGGAAATATACGGCTCGCGAACGCATTGACATGTTGCTGGATGAAGGCAGTTTCGAGGAAATGGACATGTTCAAGCTCCATCGTTGCACCAACTTCGGCATGGAGAAGAAACAATATTTGGGGGACGGGGTCGTGACCGGAAGCGGTACTATCGACGGGCGTTTGGTTTATGTGTTTGCACAGGACTTCACGGTGAACGGAGGCTCTTTGTCTGAGACCATGGCCGAGAAAATCTGTAAGGTGATGGACCAGGCCATGAAAATGGGGGCACCTTGTATCGGTATCAATGATTCGGGCGGAGCACGTATCCAAGAAGGTATCAACGCCTTGGGTGGTTATGCCAATATCTTCCAGCGTAACATTGAGGCATCCGGTGTGATTCCCCAGATTTCCGGTATTTTCGGGCCTTGTGCGGGCGGTGCCGTATATTCTCCAGCCCTGACGGATTTTATTTTGATGATGGAGAACACCTCTTATATGTTCCTGACCGGTCCGAAAGTCGTGAAGACGGTGACTGGCGAGGATGTGTCGCAAGAAGACTTGGGAGGCGCGAGCGTGCATGCCACGAAGTCAGGTGTGACGCACTTCACGGCCGAAACGGAAGAAGAGGCCATGCAGATGATCCGTACCCTTATCAGTTATATTCCTCAAAACAACATGGAGGAAGCACCACGGGTGGAATGTACCGACCCGATTGACCGTTTGGAGGATTTCCTCAATGAAATCATTCCGGACAATCCGAATCAGGCGTATGACATGTACGAAGTTATCGGAGCGATAGTGGACAATGGTGAGTTTTTTGAAGTGCAGCCCGATTATGCCAAGAATATCATTGTGGGCTTCGCCCGCTTCAACGGGCAGAGCGTGGGCGTGGTGGCCAACCAACCGAAGTGCTATGCAGGCGTGCTCGACTGCAATGCCAGCCGCAAGGGGGCGCGTTTCGTGCGTTTTTGCGATGCGTTCAACATTCCGTTGGTGACCTTGGTGGATGTGCCGGGTTTCCTGCCGGGTACGGGGCAAGAGTACAACGCCGTGATATTGCACGGGGCGAAGTTGCTGTATGCCTACGGGGAAGCCACCGTGCCTAAGGTGACGGTGACCTTGCGCAAGAGCTATGGCGGATCCCATATCGTGATGAGCTGTAAGCAGCTGCGTGGAGACATCAATTATGCTTGGCCGTCGGCGGAAATTGCGGTGATGGGCGCTTCCGGGGCCGTGGCCGTATTGTACGCCAAGGATGCCAAGGAAGCCGAAGACCCGAAAGCCTTCCTGGAAGAGAAGGAAGCCGAGTATAACAAACTCTTTACCAATCCTTACCAGGCTGCCAAGTACGGTTACATCGACGATGTGATAGAGCCGCGCAACACGCGCTTCCGTGTCATTCGTGCGTTGGCCCAGTTGCAGACCAAGAAATTATTGAACCCTGTGAAGAAGCATGGGAATATTCCATTGTAATCCAATATAAAGATGATGTTACACAAAAGATTTTTAGGAATCCTTGTTGGTTTGACGGTTGTGGCCGCTGCTTTCGGGCAGGGGGCCTTCAGCTTCAAAATCAATGAAGTGGTTGTGACCAACACGCACGGTCTCATTGACGAATACGGGGAGCGTTCGGGTTGGATTGAGATTGCCAACACTTCGTGGGGAACCAACAACATCCGTAGTTGTTATCTGACTACGAATCGTGAGGCTTTGAACAAAGACCTTTCCGTGCCGGAACGTGTCAAGTTGATGTCGCTCGTACCGAAAGGGGATGAACGCACGAACTTGACCGCCCAACAGCGCATCGTGTTTTTTGCCGACGGGCATACGAATCTCGGTACTTTGCACACCAACTTTACGTTAAAGGAAGGCGAGGAAAACTTCATCGCCTTGTTTGACGGAAACGGCAAGACGTTGCTCGATTCCATCACTGTGCCGCCCTTGGCCGAAAACCAGTCATACGCCCGGGTGTATGATTCTGATAGCGAGGCTTACGTCTGGATGGTGCTTGATGCGGAAGAGGTGACTCCCGGGGCACCGAATGCCGGACAGGGCAAAGTGCAGGACAAAGTTGCGGAATTCAAAGAGAAAGACCCGTATGGCATTGCCATGTCCATCATGGCGATGGGGGTCGTGTTCGGGTGCCTGTTGGCCCTTTATGTCTTTTTCCGCCTGTTCGGCTATGCCGTGACACTGGTATCGAAGATGGCCCGTGTGCGGGCTATCCGTGCGGTGCGCGACCAAGCTGACAAAGCTGCCGTCATGGCCAAACAGGGTATGGAGACCAAGGGGGTGGACATGAAAGTCTATATGGCTGTCATTGCCATGGCACTCCGCGATTATGAGGAAGACGTGCATGACGTGGAGAGCAACGTCCTGACTTACCATACCGAAGAGCACTCCGAATGGAATGCGAAGGGCTACACCATGCGTGAGTGGCCGGAATAAAATCAAACGTTAAAGTCTAATCAAAAAAAGAATCATCATGAAAGAATATAAATATAAGGTAAAGGGTGCCGAATATACGGTGAAGATTAACGATGTGGAGGGGAACATGGCTCAAGTGGAAGTCAACGGGATTCCTTTCGAAGTGGAGATGGAACGTCCGATGCATTTGACCCACAAGCCGGTCATCCGTCCGGTAGCCCATGTGCATCATGGCCCTGTCACTCCGGCTGCCGCACCGGCAGCGCAGCCCGAAGTCCCGGTCGGGAACGGTACGGCCGTCCGTGCCCCGCTGCCCGGCACGGTGAATGCCGTGGCTGTCAACGTGGGACAAGCCGTGAAGAAAGGACAGACCGTGGTGGTGCTCGAAGCCATGAAGATGGAAAACAATATCAATGCCGAGTGCGACGGTACGGTAATGGCCGTGCATGTAAACAAGGGCGACTCGGTGCGTGAAGGTGCAATTCTGGTAACAATCGGTTAGGGCTATGGAAGTATTTGATTTCATCGGAACAAAATTATCCGACTTCCTCACCTATACGGGCTTTGCAAATGCCGAGTTGGGGAATTGGATCATGATACTGGTGGGTGCGTTCTTCTTGTGGTTGGCCATCAAGAAGGATTTCGAGCCTTTGCTTTTGATTCCTATCGGTTTGGGTATTATCTTGGGAAATATTCCTTTTAAAGCCGTCGGGCTTGAAGTCGGGCTGTATGAGGATAATTCCGTGTTGAACATTTTTTATCAGGGGGTGAAGACCGGTTGGTATCCGCCTTTGGTATTCCTCGGTATCGGTGCCATGACGGATTTCTCGGCGTTGATAGCCAACCCGAAGCTTTTGTTGGTCGGTGCTGCCGCCCAATTCGGTATCTTCGGGGCCTACATGATAGCCTTGGCCTTGGGTTTCGAGCCTAACCAGGCGGCAGGCATTGCCATCATCGGCGGAGCCGACGGGCCGACGGCCATCTTCCTGTCTTCCAAGTTGGCGCCGAACCTGATGGGAGCCATAGCCGTGTGCGCCTATTCCTACATGGCTTTGGTGCCGGTCATCCAACCGCCTTTGATGCGTTTGCTTACCACGAAGAAAGAGCGTTTGATACGCATGAAGCCCGCACGTCAGGTTTCGCAGACCGAGAAGATCATATTTCCTGTCGTGGGTTTGCTGATGACGACTTTCATCGTGCCTTCCGGCCTCCCGCTTTTGGGTATGTTGTTTTTCGGTAACCTGTTGAAAGAAAGTACGAAGACCACCCGTTTGGCCAAGACCGCCGGTAGTGCGTTGAACGATGTCATCGTCATGTTGCTCGGCCTTACAGTGGGATGCTCCACGCAGGCCAGCGAGTTCTTGACGATGGACACGATAAAGATTTTCGCCTTAGGGGCTTTTGCCTTTATCATCGCTACAGCTTCGGGCGTGTTGTTCGTCAAGTTCTTCAACCTGTTCTTGCCGAAACACAAGAAAATCAATCCGCTTATCGGTAATGCGGGCGTGTCCGCCGTGCCGATGGCTGCCCGTATCTCGCAGAATCTGGGGTTGGAATACGATTCCAAGAACTACCTGTTGATGCATGCCATGGGGCCGAATGTGGCCGGTGTGATAGGCTCGGCTGTGGCTGCCGGTGTGTTGTTGGGCTTCTTGAGCTAACTTGGGCACGAGCCGTCAGACGATACTAAAGGCCGTTTTCCTCCAAGGGAAAGCGGCCTTTTCTTTGAAATAGAACAATCTTGACACCATGCCGGTATGGAATCCCGAATAGATGTTTTAGTAAGTAGTTGTTATACAGTATAATAAATTTTGATGCAGAATCGAATTTTAATCTCAGTAGATTTGAAAATCAATCTCAGGAGATTGATTTTTCGTTTGGCTGAGATTGATTTTCCGTTCTCCGCAGAATGATTCGGCTTCCTCCGGAGGCGTAAGAAATATTTATAGACGTGTCGGAAGACGCAGAAATAATTCTTGGTTTTCCCCTTACTTTATTTTTTTCTTCGTACTTTTGTGTAAAAGGACTTTCACGCTAACGGATATGGAACATGAAAGAAAGAAGGTTTTGGTCGGCATGTCGGGAGGCATCGACAGTTCGGCGGTGTGCCTGATGTTGCAGGACGAAGGTTACGAGGTGGTGGGCGTGACGATGCGCGTGTGGGACTTGGCGCGCCAGTTTACCGATGCGGGGCAAGAATATCCCGATTTCATACAAGATGCCCGGGCCTTGGCCGCTCGTTTGGGCATCGTCCATTATGTGGCCGACGAGCGGACGGCCTTTAAAGATATCGTAGTCCGTGATTTCGTGGATGAATATCTTGCCGGGCGTACGCCGAATCCCTGTGTGATGTGCAATCCCGCGTTCAAGTTCCGCGTGTTGGTGGAGTGGGCGGACAAGTTGGGTTGCGATTATATTGCCACGGGGCATTATGTGAGAGTGAAAGAAGAGGACGGGCACTACGCATTATATTGCGGTGTGGACGGGAAAAAAGACCAGTCCTATTTCCTTTGGCGGTTGGGGCAAGACGTGCTGTCGCGCTGTATTTTCCCATTGGGCGCGATGAGAAAGGAAGACGTGCGGGGCTATCTGGCACGGAAGGGATTTGAGATGAAAGCCCGCAGCGGAGAATCGATGGAAATTTGTTTCATAGACAAGGACTATCGGGATTTCCTGCGTGAGCAGGTGCCGGACTTGGACCGGTGCGTGGGCGAAGGCAAGTTTGTCGACGTACAGGGGCGCGTCATTGGTACGCATTGCGGTTTCCCGTATTTCACGGTGGGGCAACGTAAGGGGTTGGGCATTGCCTTGGGCAAGCCGGCCTACGTGTTGAGGTTGAATGCCCGGAAGAACACGGTGATGCTGGGTGATGCGGACGATTTGGACGCGAGCCACATGTTGGTGTCCGGCATGCGCATGCCGGAGGACGGGACTTGGGACGACGGCAGCTTGTCGGTGCGCATCCGTTACCGAAGCCGCCCGATACCGTGCACCGTGCGACGGGTGAAGAACCTCTTTCCGGAAGAAGGAGGCAGCGAGGAATTGGGACTGGTGCGTTTCAAGGAGAAGGCTTCGGCTGTGACACCCGGCCAGTCTGCCGTGTTCTACGTCGGCGACAAGATGGTGGGCGGTGCCTACATCGGTTCGCAACGGGGGCTGCAAGCTTATTTGGAAGACTGAGATGGAGGCATTGACACTATATGAACTGAATGGGTTGGTGCGCGGCACGTTGGAACGTACGTTGCAGGCCGAATATTGGTTGCAGGCCGAACTGAGCGAGGTACGCGAGGCTTACAACGGCCATTGTTATCTGGAGTTCGTGCAGAAGTCCGTGAACGGCCGTGACTTGGTGGCCAAAGCTCGCGGTGTGGTTTGGGCCGGGACGTACCGTCTGCTGAAACCCATGTTCGAGCGGGAGACAGGGCGGGCTTTATCGCCGGGACTGAAGGTTTTGGTCAAGGTCGGGGTCACCTTTCATGAACTTTATGGTTATTCGTTGACCGTGGCAGACATCGATCCGGCCTATACGTTGGGTGACATGGCGCGTCTACGCCGGGAGATTCTGGCACGCTTGGAGGCAGACGGCATCCTGAACGACAATAAGGAACTGCCTTTGCCGATGTTGGCCAACCGTATAGCCGTCATTTCGTCGGCCACAGCCGCCGGTTACGGTGATTTCTGCAACCAGTTGCTCCGCAATGACTATCGCCTGCGTTTCACCGTCCGGCTTTTCCCTGCCGTGATGCAGGGCGAACATGTGGAATCATCGGTGTTGGCGGCATTGGATGCCGTCATGGCTCGGCAAGACGAGTGGGATGCCGTGGTGATTATCCGTGGTGGAGGGGCGACCAGTGACTTGTCCGGCTTCGACACCTATTTGTTGGCAGCGGCTTGTGCACAGTTCCCTTTGCCGGTGATAACCGGCATCGGGCATGAGCGCGACGACACGGTGATAGACCTAGTGGCGCACACGCGGGTAAAGACTCCCACGGCTGCCGCCGCGTTCCTCATCCATCACCAGTTGGAGGCGGCCTCGCGTCTGGAGGCTGTGGCACGCGAAATCCAACAGCAGGCCAAGGGGCGCATGGAAGGTGAGCGTTTGCGCGTGGAGCGTTTGTCCGCCCGGTTGTCAGCGGCAGCCCTGCAGGTGCGTACCCGTGGGGAGCGCAGGTTGGAGCAGATGGCCGCATGTCTGTTCCATGCCGGCCGGCAACGCCTTTCCGACGAACACCATCGCCTCGACCTGTATGCCGGGCGGTTGGGGCGCGGCATCCCCGTGCGCATGGAGCGTGAGCGGTTCCGCTTGCAGCTCCTGCAGCAGAAATGCGAGGCGGCCGACCCCGTCCTGTTGCTCAAGAGGGGCTACAGCATGACGTTTTGCGGTGGAAAGTTGGTGCGGAAGGCTTCGGAACTGAAAGGAGGAGAAGAAATCACGACCCGTTTGGCGGAAGGCGAGATACGCTCGGTCGTACAATAATATAAGGTATATGAAGAAAGAAAACTTGTCATACGAGGAGGCTATGGCGCGTCTGGAAGAATTGGTGCGCCGGATTGAGTCAAACGAGACCGGCATCGACCAGTTGGCCGGGGAATTGAAGGAAGCTCAACGCTTGGTAGCGTTCTGCCGCGAGAAGCTTTACGTGACGGACGAAGAAATCAAAAAAATACTGGAAACGGGCGAGAAAGAAGCCTGAGGCGGTTCCGGTTTCGTCCGGTGTATGGCGTTTTTCTTGTTAAATGATAAATTCTTTGCGGAAAATGCCTTTAAAATAATAAAATTCTGTAATTTTGTCTTTCAGAATGAAATTTAAAAAACGGAAAAGATGAAAGAAATCGATTGGGCGAACCTGTCTTTCGGCTATATGAAGACAGACTATAACGTACGTTGCTATTATCGCGACGGGAAGTGGGGAGAGATTGAAGTTTGTTCGGAGGAGACCCTCAATATCCACATGGCGGCTACTTGCCTGCACTACGGGCAGGAAGCTTTCGAGGGGCTGAAAGCTTACCGTTGTCCGGACGGCAAGGTGCGCGTGTTCCGCATGGACGAGAATGCCAAGCGTTTGCAGAGCACGTGCCGTGGCATACTGATGCCCGAACTGCCTACGGAACGTTTCGAGGAAATGGTCAAGAAGGTGGTGCGGCTCAACGAGCGTTTCATTCCGCCATACGAGAGCGGTGCCACGTTGTACATCCGTCCGCTGCTTATCGGCACGGGTGCCCAAGTGGGCGTGCATCCGGCCAACGAATACCTCTTCGTGATTTTCGTCACGCCGGTAGGACCATACTTCAAGGGAGGCTTCGCCACCAATCCGTACGTGATTATCCGTGAGTTCGACCGTTCCGCACCGTTGGGAACGGGTATCTATAAAGTAGGCGGGAACTATGCGGCGAGCTTGAAAGCGAACAAGATGGCACACGATTTGGGGTACTCCTGCGAGTTTTACCTCGATGCGAAAGAAAAGAAATACATCGACGAATGCGGGGCTGCCAATTTCTTCGGCATCAAGAACAATACGTATGTCACACCGAAGTCCACGTCCATCTTGCCTTCCATCACCAACAAGAGCCTGATGCAGTTGGCTGAAGACATGGGCATGACGGTGGAACGCCGCCAGATTCCGGAAGAAGAACTGGCCACTTTCGAAGAGGCCGGGGCATGCGGTACGGCTGCGGTTATCAGTCCCATCGAGCGTATCGACGATTTGGAGAACAAGAAGAGCTATATTATCAGCAAAGACGGCAAACCGGGACCGGTTTGTACACAGTTATATCACCACCTGCGTAATATCCAGTACGGCATCGAACCCGATGTGCACGGATGGACTACGGTGGTGATGGACTGATTTATTCATTAAAAAATCTATTATTATGATTAGAAGTGCAAGTGAAATGCGGGCTGCAGCCCGGGCGTCGCTTTCTGGAAAATGGGGCGGCGCGGTTATGGTTACGTTGGTTTATCTGGCGGTTATGGGAGTGTTACCGGCTAGTATCGACTTAAAAGTTTATGATGGAGTAGGTTCCATTATACAGTTGGTGCTGATACCTCTTGGTTGGAGCATATCTGTGCTGTTCCTCGACAATTTGCGTAGTGGAGACGAGTATAAGGTCGGGCAGTTATTCGAGGGTTTTCGCGATTACACCCGTGTGGCCGGGACGATGATACTCACCGGTATCTATACGTTTCTTTGGACCTTGTTGCTTATCGTGCCGGGCATCATCAAGTCTTTTTCTTATGCCATGACGGCTTTTGTCTTGCGGGATAATCCCGAATTGAAATTTAATGGTGCCATTGAAAAAAGCATGAAGATGATGGAGGGGCATAAGTTCGACCTGTTTTATTTGTACTTGACTTTCATTGGTTGGGGGTTACTTTGCATCTTGACGTTGGGCATCGGCCTCTTGTGGTTGGTTCCTTACATGCAATCAGCTTCGGCGCACTTCTATGAGGATGTGAAAGCCGAGTACGAAGCGGCTCAGGCGCAAGGGGAATAAAGAGTTCTCGAATTCATGATTTTGAGCTGCTGACAAGAGGAAAAGTTTGTCGGCGGCTTTTTTATTTTTCTGATATTGCCTACCTTTGTGATAGATAAACAGATTGATATAAAAATAGAATGGGAAAAGGGAAATTAGCAAAGTTTGCCGACATGGCCAGTTATTCTCATGTGTTTGAATACCCTTATTCGGTCGTGGATGAAGTGCCTTTCGATATGAAAGGGCGTTGGCATGAAGATTTTTTCCGGAACGACCATCCTATCGTGTTGGAACTCGGGTGCGGGCGGGGTGAATATACCGTGGGGTTGGCCCGTTTGTATCCCGACAAAAACTTTATCGGGGTGGACATCAAGGGCGCCCGTATGTGGACGGGAGCCACGGAGGCGTTGCGCGAAGGCTTGCCCAACGTGGCGTTCCTGCGTACGAACATAGAGGTTATCGACCGTTTCTTTGCCGAAGGCGAAGTGGCCGAGATTTGGCTGACGTTCAGCGACCCGCAGATGAAGAAAGTGACCAAACGTCTCACGTCTACTTACTTCATGGCGCGTTACCGCCGTTTCCTGCAAGACCGTGGACGGATTCACTTGAAAACCGATTCCAATTTCCTTTTCACTTATACGGAATATATGGTGGAAAAGAACGGTTTGCCCTTGGAATTTTCCACCCGCGACTTGTATCACAGTACGTTGGCCGAGCATCCGGATACCGAAGAAGCCCGTATCCTGAACATCCGGACGTATTACGAGCAGCAATGGCTCGACCGCGGACTGGATATCAAATACATGCGTTTCCTCTTGCCGCAAGCCGGAGAACTGTCGGAGCCGGAAGTGGAGATAGAATTGGATGAATACCGGAGTTACAACCGCAGCAAGCGCAGCGGATTGTCGACGGCTAAATGAAAGAACGAATTAAAATACCGAACTTATGGAAATATATCCCAAATTGATTATGGACGCACTGGCTACCGTGCGTTATCCCGGTACGGGAAAGAACATCGTAGAGGCCGGGATGGTGGAAGACGATTTGCGTATCAGCGGGCTGCATGTCAGTTTTTCGTTGATTTTCGACAAGCCGACGAATCCTTTCCTCAAGTCGCTCGTGAAAGCTTCCGAGGCTGCCATCCATGCCTACGTGGGCAAGGAGGTGGAGGTGGAGATACACACCAAAACCTTGCAGGCTCCCCGCCCGGAGGTGGGGCAACTGTTGCCCGGCGTGAAGAACATTATCGCCGTGTCGTCCGGCAAAGGCGGTGTGGGGAAATCTACGGTAGCGGCCAACTTGGCTGTGGCTTTGGCCAAGATGGGTTATAAGGTTGGACTGCTTGATACAGACATCTTCGGGCCGAGCATGCCCAAGATGTTCCATGTGGAAGATGCGCATCCTTATGCCGAACTGGTGAATGGGCGTGATTTGATTGTGCCGGTGGAGAGTTACGGCATCAAGATGCTTTCCATCGGATTCTTTGTCGATCCCGACCAGGCCACTTTGTGGCGTGGGGCGATGGCCTGCAATGCGTTGAAGCAGTTGATAGGCGATGCAAACTGGGGCGACTTGGATTACTTTATCCTCGACACGCCTCCGGGTACGAGCGATATCCATCTCACGTTGGTGCAGACCTTACCTATTACCGGTGCTGTCATTGTCAGCACGCCGCAGAAAGTGGCGTTGGCCGATGCGCGCAAAGGCATCAACATGTACCAGAACGAGAAAGTGAATGTCCCCATCCTTGGGTTGGTGGAAAACATGGCATGGTTCACTCCGGCCGAGTTGCCGCAAAACAGATACTACCTGTTCGGGAAAGAAGGGGTGAAACGCCTTGCCGAAGAGATGCACGTGCCTTTGTTGGGACAGATTCCCATCGTGCAGAGCATTTGCGAGAATGGTGACAACGGTACGCCCGAAGTATTGAACGACGGGAGCCAGACGGGACAAGCGTTCATGGCCTTTGCCCGCCGTGTGGTGGAAGAGACCGACCGGAGGAATGCGGAACAGGCACCGACGCATATCGTAGAGGTAAAGAAGTAATTGTATATATTATAATGTATAAGCCGTTTTGCCGTGGGCAGGACGGCTTTTTTAACTTGAAAAGAGCGATGGTACAAAACGAGCGGAAAACTTCCACGGTGCACGTGGTGGGGAATATGGATTGGGACGGGCTTCACCGTCCGCAAATCTATTATGCCATGGTGGCTATTTTTTCGGGGTTGTTCCTTTCGGTCATCGATGGCACGATATGCAACGTGGCCTTGCCCACGATTGCGCGTCAGTTGCAAATCTCTTCCTCCGATTCCATCTGGATAGTCAATGCTTTCCAACTGGTGGTCGTCATGACCCTGTTGCCTTGTTCCGCGTTGGGCGAGCTGTTCGGGTTCAAACGTACCTATCTGTGGGGAATGGTCTTCTTTACCGTCGGTTCGTTGTGTTGTGCCTTGTCCGGTTCGTTTGCCCTGTTGGTTCTTTCACGCATGTTGCAAGGCGTGGGGGCGGCCATGGTGATGAGTGTGAACGGCTCTTTGGTGCGTCTGATTTATCCGAAACGCCATCTGGCCAAAGGTTTCGGGCTGAATGCCACGGTCGTGGCTTTGGCTTCCGTGGCCGGACCTACATTGTCCGGTGCTATTTTGTCCGTGTCTTCCTGGCCATGGCTGTTTGCCGTGAATTTGCCGTTCGGCGTACTGACATTCTTTTTGGCCCGTAGATACTTGCCGGGGAATCCGACTTGCGTCGAGGGGCGACGGTTCGATTTCCCTTCGGCAGTGCTGAACGCTCTTACGTTCGGTCTGTTCATCGGTTGTGTGGAAGCCTTTTCCCACGGGCTGTCCTTTCGTTGGATTGTGGTCGGAGTTGTCCTTTTGGTCGGGATAGGGGCCGTTTTCGTGCGTCGTCAGTTGCGCCAACCCTATCCGATGCTGCCTTTCGATTTGCTTCGCATACCCGTGTTTTCTTTGTCCGTGCTGACCAGTATCCTTTCTTTCACTTCGCAAATGTTAGGCATGGTGGCCTTGCCTTTTATGTTCCATCTCACGTTCGGGATGAGCGCGGCAGAGACGGGGCTGCTGATGACCGCATGGCCTTTGGTGATTGTGGTGGCCGGTCCTTTGGCCGGCACGTTGGCCACGAAAATCCATCCGGGGCTGTTGGGAGGTTTCGGGTTACTGGTGATGAGTGTCGGCTGCTTCTTGTTGGCAGATGTGTCGCCGTCGGCGGGTTATGGCGGGTTGGTGGCACGTTTGATGCTCTGCGGTTTCGGTTTTGGACTGTTCCAATCTCCCAACAACCACCTGTTGCTGAGTTCCGCACCGTCATATCGGACCGGTGGGGCAAGCGGGATGCAAGCCACGGCACGTTTGGTGGGGCAGACCATGGGGGCAGCCTTGGTAGCCTTGCTCTTTTATATCAACGGGGACCGTGCGCCCCATGCTGCCATGTTGTTGGCTGGCGGTTTCACGCTTTGCGGAAGCCTTGTGTCCTGTTCGCGTTTACGGGCACGTCGTTTTTGAACGATTTTGTTTTTTAGGTCCTGAAACATCGGTTTGTTTCCGGATGTTTCGGGTTTTATTATATTTATTCCTATCTTTGCATTTACATTCCACGCCGAGAGGGGTTTTTCATGTGGAGACACGGAAAAAAGTTGTAAGGCAATTTAGCCGTAAAACAGCGGTGGGGGTGTGCATATATTGAGAAGGCGTTTGCTTAGACGCTTTGTTCTTGACGCGTTGGAATCTCGCAAATTCGTAATATCAGTCAGGACATGGCAGCGGCAGATGCCCATGGGGTGTGTACAGGAGCGCATACCTTTATTGCCGTTGGTGCGTGTGCCACGTTTTAGTGGCACACCACATACGATGCCATAAAGGTGGGTGTTGTTCATATCGGCGTGGGACTGTGCGTTGTTGTTCTACTGATATGGGCAATGCGAGAGCCTCAATGCGTGGAACAGCAACGGGCGGGTTTTCCACGCTTTTTCGTATGTGCCCGGAATTATGTCGTTTAAAAAATTAACCGGTGCCTGAGAGGAAGACACGGGCACGAAGCCGCAGGATGACAGTGCGGCGAGGTTGCGCAGATGGAAAACAAACTATGCTTCAGTGTGTATGGTGAACTCTATGTCGTGGATCTCGACAGGATGTTGTATTTTGAGGCCGACGACCATTACACTCATGTCTATTACTCTTCGGGGACACATTTCATGATTCCTTTCGGCCTTGCCAAAGTGGAAGCCGCTCTCTCGGACAAGGGGAAGGCCGGTGACGCGTTCCTGCGCTTGGGGCGTAAATATATCGTCAACACCCGGCGGGTCTTTCATGTCAACGCGGTGAAACAGGTGGCGGTATTAGTGGACGATCATGGTACCAACTATACCTTGCACCTTCCCAAACCGGTGCTTCGCATGCTTATGGAGAACATCAGTGGAAAGTTGGATACCATGGTGACGCAACGTTGAATGCGTGCGCTATCCCGGCATGTGGCATGCATTTGTGCGATCACCCCTATTGGGACGATGCCGGGAACTCATAATTCTTGGATTTCTTCTATCGTAAGTCCTGTGGCCAGTGATATGTCTTCAGGCGGCATGCCCATGGATTTGAGCTTGCGTGCGGTGGATAAGAGGCCCTCGGCTTTTCCTTTCGCCCATCCTTCTTCCAATCCCTCAGCCCTTCCTTCGGCTCTTCCTTCGGCTCTTCCTTCGGCTCTTCCTTCGGCTCTTCCTTCGGCCAAGCCTTCCATTTTGGCGGTACTTAGCACGTCGTTTTGTATCATGATGGCATTGAGATGCTCGTCGTAGGCATGGCGTTCACCGGGCGTCATGCTGTAGTATTTCAGTTTTTCCCGTGCTTCGCTCAATCCAGGTGCTTTCGTTTCAGGTTCTATCTCGCCTGTCTTCAGGTAGTTTACCCATTCCTCCAACGGTGTTTTTGCTACTTTGTTGAACTCGTTCACGCGGATGATGTAGTATTCCGGGAAGATTTCTCTCGGGTATTTGGGTAAGAGGGCATCTTCTTGCTTGGTCGTGATTTGCAGCTCGTCATCGGCATGTACGCCGATGAAACGGTTTTGCCCATGGTAGAGGTAATCGTTACCCTTTCCCAAATCGAAATAGACGATGCTGATGGAGTAAACCTTCTTGATGTTTCCATAGCTCTCGCCTAATGAAATGTGTTCGGTGATGGTCTTGGCCACGCCGTAGAGAATGCGTTCCAGATAATAAACTTCCCGCGTGTTCTGCACCTCCACGAGTATGATTTCTCCCTTGCTGTTCTTTGCCTTGATGTCCACGCGGTTGAACTTGTCTGTTTCGACCAACTGGTTGCCCTCACTTTCCAGTATTTCCACGATTTGCGTCTTGTCCTCGAAGAGCACGGTGAGCAACCCTTCCAACACGGCGAAGTTGGCTTTGTCGCGTAGCATCCGCTTGATGGCCCAGTCGAAACGTATGTATCTGTCTTTTAATTCGCCCATAGGATTTGTCTGTTAGATGTTATGTCTATGCAAAGAAAAGGAATTATCGGATAAAAACAAAGTGATAAGGAGGAAAAAATAGGGAGGACTGAAATTTGGTGGCTCTTGTCCGCATGCTTCCTTCCTAAGAAGGTTCAAAAATCATCTTTCATCTTTCAGGATGAGAGGCAATGTATTGTCATATAGTATGTTACAGTGTGAAGGATAGGATGCCTGTCTTTCAGTTGCTTTTCATGGTTGAATGCCGTCAGAAGGTCTGCGCCAATTGATTTTTCGTTTTCAGCCAATTGATTTTTCAATCTCAGCCGATTGGTTTCCCGATTGCAGTCAAACGGAATGAAGTGTGGCTGAAAGATGCCTGAAACATCTTTCAGCTTATAACGTCAAAATTATGAGTGGATTACCATGCAACCTGAAGGATGAAGGGTCTTTTCACAAAAATCTTTGGTTGGATGTATGCCTTCCCTTAAAAAGGTCGGGGTAGGATGCCCGTGTCGTAGTAGGGTGCGCACTTTTGCCTTTTGGGGTGGTGGGTCTCTTTTTTTGAAGTTGGGGTGCATAGGTGTAATGCGTTTTCACGAAAAGAATGGCATGGTTCACGAATAACACCTTTTAGGTTTGCATGTTATTTTTGAATTGTAGGTAATTTTACCGATGCAAAATTAGGCGGGTGCCTGTACTATATATAGATAGGTGGGGCATCTTGAAGAATAAAGAGACTTTAAAAGATAAGTATAGAATTTAAAACATTAAAAGTATGAAAAAGAAGACACTGGTTTCTGTTCTTGCAATGACATCTGCTTCTATGGCAGCCTATGCCAATGCAAATTTGGATCAGATTAAGACAGAAGTGGATCAATGGGTGGGAGCGGAAAAACCATCGTTGGTGAACGGTGTGTTGACATCTCCAAATGGTACCACGATTTCTCAGTCTTTGGGTTCCCTTTTACCTGGTACATACAAGTTGTCGGCTACTACCTCGATGAATGCTAAGTTCTTGGTGAACGGCAAGGCGTTGACAAACGGCGAGTTCAAAGTGGAAGGTACTGCGGCATCCGAGGTTACTCTTGCCATTGAGGCTGTCGAGACGGGAAAGGAATTCCGGGTTGGCGGTTTCAAGTTGGAACTGGTATTCGATTTTGCTGGAGCACAACGGACATTGCTTAATGCTGCTTCGAAGGCTATTGCAAAAGTGAGCCAAGAGGATGATGCGGATAAATATGCCGAATTTAATAAGCGGTATAGTGACCTGACGGTAAAAATCAATCGGGTGAAAGATGATGCTGCCGGTGATTTCGCTGCTTATACGGTGTATGGTGAGTATAAGTTTTACCTCAATGGCGTGGAAGGAAGTACACTCATGTCAGAGGTCAAGGCACTTGATACGGATATCGAGGCGCATTTGGCCAACTGGAGAGCTTATACGGCTTCTAAGGCTGTCGGTGAAGAACAAAGTACAGCTTTGAAAAGCGCTTGGGATACAAATATTGGCAATTTAAGTGATGCAGACGGAGTAAACAGCAAGCAAAGTGCTCAGGACTATGCCAAGGTGTTGTCCCAGAGCGAATATAATGCTGCAAAGGAAACAATCGATGCTTTCCTTCTTAAAATTGAAGGTTATTATGATAATGGTACTGCTGCTACTGAATGTACGCCAACATTCAACAGTGAATTTGCCAAAAAGGCATCGGAAGCTATAAAAAAATTCACCGATAAATTGGTGAATGTCGATAAGAACCATAAGGCTTATGACGAAGTGTTGGGGAAAATCAACTTTACTAAGGCTCATTATAACGAACAGTTGCAGGCCTTCATGAAAGTAGCGGTAGACCCTCAGGATTTCCCGGGCTTGTATGAGACGATGCGTACTGAGGCTCACAATGCATTTAACGAAGTGAACCTGGGCATTGTAGCCGTGGAGAGGAAAAACGGAACGAATGAGAACCATCAGACCGCAGAAGAGGGATATGAGGCTAACACGCACGCTTTGGACAGTTTGTACAAGAAAACAGACGAGGTGCATAAATTCTATACGGACAGCATCCAAAACAATGACAATATATACAAGGCTTTGATTGCCGAAAGGACAGACGGCAAGAGTCCATGGGCATTGCTTGCGGAATTGAAAAAAGACGCGGTGGTTTCCGAAAAGTATAAGTCCGAGTTGGAAAAAGCCGAAGCCGATCTTAAGGCAATCGAAACCGAGGTCGTAAATCAATACAAGAAGTATACGTTGGATGCTTATACCCAAAAAGGTGGTGCATACGAGAAGGCTAAGGAACTGGTGACAACGAGCCTGAATGCCATCATTGAAAAAGAATACCAATCTTTGCCGAACTATCAGGCAAAAGTGGAATTGACCGCTGCGTTGGATGTTCAAACGGCTTCGTTCGATAAGGCCAAGACGGAAGTGCATGCCCTGAAGTATGGCGACGTGTCGGTGGGCGACATCTATAAAGATACCGATGAGAAGACGTTGCAAGATGAGATAGATGCATTCTCTTCATATATAAAGAAAAGCTTTGATGAAGGGACTTGTGCCGATAACAAAGATACGAAGAAAGCAGAAATAGAAGCTCTTAAAGGCGAAATTCAGAGCTATGTGAATGCTGCCAAGGCCGTCGTGAAGGTTTATGACAACGCTGCAAAGACTATCTCTGATATTCAAGCAGAAATCAAAAAGCTTTCGGACAAGGTCGGGAATGGCGACGGACGTTATGTACCGGTCTATACCGGAACGGAAACACCGGACGAAAATATCGATGATTTGCCAACTTATGGCGGCAAGTTAGATGAAATGAACAAGACATTGTCCGACCTTCAGACAGCTTTGAAAGCCGCAACGGTTGCCAAGGATGCCGATGGGGATACGCATGCTAACGGCATGAACAATGTTTTGACGGAGGCAACCAATGCCAAGGGAAATGAAACTACAGGTATCACAGGCGAGGTGAAAACCTTGGTGGGAACTTTCGATAAGCACAAAGAATGGTATGACCAACAAGTAGTCGTAATTACCATCAACCGTTTGAAGAATCAAATCACTGCGGATATCAAATCTGTAAATGATGATCTGGATGGACTTTCGGTGACTGCGGAGATTTATGGGTCTTTTGCCAAGAACTTGCTTGAAAAGCAGACGGTATTGTACAGCTCTGTGGATAAAATAGAAGAAACGGTAACTGATTTGGACTACACAAGCGAGGATAAGCAGGCTGAAACTTTGGCAGCCTTGTCTGATGCCAGTGCTGAGATGGCGAAACTTCTTGAGGATGTCAGTGCCTTCATTGATGAGGTCGGTGAGGCGAAGGAAATCCACGCCAAGAACAACTCCGTACAGGCAAGTCTGACGAAGGTTGCTGATGGTATTGCGGGAAATATCGGTAAGATTGATGCGAATTGGACTCCTATTGATGACAAGGATGTGTCGAAAAAGCATTTTGATGACCTGAAGGGAAGTTATACCACGGAGCTTGGTAAGCAGGAGACGGCGATGGACAACGCGTATAAGGGCGATACATTGCACAATGACAGTGCCGCTATTCACGAGGCAATGAAGGTTATTGACGGCAAGGTGAAAGCGACATTGACCGAATTGGAAGTGGCCAGGAAGAACTTGGCAGCTTACGAAAGATTGGCCGTAGAAACCAAGAAGACGGATATCCACAACTTGATAGTAGCGGAATTGGGCGAACTGTCAAATTTGGCATTGGGCAATAGTGAAAACCATTATGTAAATGGCCTGTTGGGCGAGAATACCAACCCGAAAGGCACGTATGTGGTAGAGTTCGATAATTGGGTGGCTAACGTGAATGCGGCTTGGAAGAGCCATTACAACGACAATAGTGACGAAAGCTGCCAGACGCGGGAAGACAACTTCAAAGAGGACTACACTGATATTTGTGAAAAGATAAAGCAGGTATCTAAGGATGCTGAGACAAATATCAAAGTGGATAACACACTGAATACAGAATACGCAACTGTGAAAAATTCCGTGGACAGTTTGTATACCATATTGACTGTAGGTGACCCGACTACGGCGGCCAAAGCCTTTATCGAACAATTAGAGGCAGAGAAGAGCAAACTTGAAAATCAAGTTGCGGAGGATATTGCCACAGCTTTTGAAAAGGGTGAATCAGATGCTCAATATGGAGCCATACACGGCGTATTGCAAACCATCAAAATACAGGTGGTTACGATTGGCGCAAGCCGTGAACAGGGCTACGTGGATGCCGTGAAAACTGATAACCAGACCCGTTACGACAGTTTTAATCGTGCCGTCGAGGATATGCGTAATTGCTACATCGAGGCTGTGGATGTGATAGGGCAGGTCAGCAAAGTACAGACTCCGGAACTGCTTAATGTCGTTAAGAGTGCGGTAGAAACAGCGAATGCAAGTATCCAAAACTACCTTCAAGAAATCAACAACATCGAGAATGAAGCTTTTGCAGCCTTTAGCGAGGCTCAAAATACAGACAAGATGTTGTTCGACCCTGATAAACAATATGAGGCCGACGTACGGGCATACGAAAGCAAGATTGACCAGATATTGTATACAATGGATGCAGCTGTGCAAAGTGCTACGTATACGTTCTTTGACGGAGAATATGAAACTGCGAATAAACTGTATAAAGATGCCCGTCAAGAATTGGTTGATGCCGATTATGTTACGGCTGATGAGGCGTTTGCTAACGTTAAGGCTGTCCTCGAAAAAGCAGAAGCTATCAAAGATTTCGTTCCGGGTCAGTTCAATATCACGAAAGTGGACGGCATCGTCTCTGATTTCGCTAATTTCGAAGCTTGGATTGCGGATGGAAAAGAACCTGCAGCAGTGTACGAATGGGAGACATTGTCTACCGATACCCTTAACCAATACAACAGCCATTTGACAGAATTGGAAGAATGGTATGAAAATGGTGCTTATCTTGAAGGAGTCGATGGAAAGAAATTCGTTGATGATATCAAGGCAACCCTGCCTACGTTGACAGAAGCTGAAAAGACGTATGCTGATAACACGGGCCATATTTATGGTGCTGTCATGGAAGAGTTGCATGCGAAGTTAGGACAGTTCGGTACTCCAATGTATAATGTTTATGTCAGCGGAAAGACGGCACATAGCAACTATGTGACCAACAATGACGTATATAACGTTCTTATTGAGAAAGTTGAAGCCTTGCAGGCTCCGTTGGATGAGGCTGCGAAGTATGTCGATGCCTATATCCTGACCGACACTTGCGGTGTGGAGGCTTTGCAAGCTCGTATCGACAGGCTGATGAGCGATTTGGAGACCAAACGTTACGAAGGTGGGTTGGATAACACTTACAAGACAACTGCCGAGAATGAATGCAAGAACATCACGACTTCTACCGAAAGAGTCTATCGATCGGCCAATATGAAAGAATCGGTTCAAATATTGGCAGAGTTCAATGTCTTGCAGGCCGCTTGTGCCGACGCACAGAATAAGGTGAAAGGCGATGCTGACGCTGAGGCAGAAGTAAACGCTTTGTCTACAGCTATCAAGGAAAAAATGGCTGCCTTTACGAAGGATACCGCTAAAGGCGGTGCAATCGACAACGCAGAAACTAAAGCCAAACAGCCGTTATTCTTGGCTTATGAGACTTGGATTGCAGGCATGCGTACGAAACTGGCAACTTACACGGATGCTGCTGCCACAGAGAATGCTTACACAGTTCTTATGAACCGTGCAGGAGAAGTGGAAGGAGATGTGAAGGTTGGACGAGAGACGCTTGCTGCATGTCATGCCAATGTACAGGGTAAATTCGAGGGCGATATGGCCGGACTTGAAAGTGATGTGGTAGCCGTGAAAGACGGTATAGAGCAGAACAAGGCGAACATGTTGTTCTATCAAGACAAGTTGAATCACAAGATGGATGTTATCTTGTCTGATTTGAAGACGTTGTTGTCCGACATCGCAAAAGATCAGGAACGTTATACGCTCAACGATGAGGCTTACGAGGCTCGCAAGGCTGATATGGCTCATTTGAATGACTCGCTCACCACTGTAGTAGACAAGTTGACAGGCTTTGAGTATTACAAGGTAGACGAGAAGGCTAATGCAGAAAGTATAGCTGACATTACGGCCCATATCGGCAAATACGGTAAGGCTATGGATGAATACTATGCTGACATCGAGTTGGCTGGAGTGGATGCCGAAAATACGCTTAAATTCATTATGGACAAAGTGTTGTGGCGTATCGATTCTTTGGACTGCAAGGCTTCCGGCATAGAATATACGGGTGTGATTGATAAGGCGCAAAGTGACAGGAGTGAACTTGTTAAGTCTGTGAACAATCATACATTCATTGTCGAAGTTGAAGATGCCTTGAGAGATACTTTGAATCTTGTCAATAAGGATTTGAATATAATTGAAGAGTATAACGAACAGGCTAAAGACGGTTACGTCGATATAGACATCAATGGTAATAATATTGTTTCGACATCGATTCACTACGTAAAGGAAGCCCTTCCGCAAATTCAGGCCGCACTTGCAAAGCAGGAAGAACGGATGGCAAACGTACGTGAGACGATAGAAACCGAATCGTTTATACGGGGTGATGTATTGCGTGATGGTGTTGTCGATGTTCTCGACTACACGGAACTGATGATGTATGTGCTCGACCCGTCTAAAGCTGAGTCTATCGCCGGTACAATCAAGTGGTATGCCGCAGACGTGAATGACGACGGTAGCATCAACGTGGCCGACTTGACGAAACTTACGAACAAGATTATGGGTTACAACACGATGGAGGTCAGTCAAGTGGCACCTCGTGTACGTTTGGCAGAGCCTGCGATGACGCAGACCGAAGAAAGTGTAGAGATGAACATGGAAGAAGTCGGAGGCACGAAGCGTGTAGCCATCCTTCTGAAAAACGTGAACCCCTACGTAGCTTGTCAGATGGACGTGACGCTTCCCGCAGGCGTAACTTTGTTGGGAGAATCTTTGGGTGGAAGTGCAGACGACCACCAGTTGTATTCCAATACATTGGCCGATGGGACGACGCACCGCATCGTGGTAAGTTCGCTCCAGAATAAAGAGCTTAACGCAAATGGCGAAGCCCTGGTTTATTTGGAAGTATCGGGTCGTGCTGCTTCTAAGATGACCGTAGGCAATGTGCTTGCAGCAGATGCCGATGGCGTACTTTACAGCATCGGTGGCAGTGGCGAAGGCGGCGTAACCGGTATCAATGGTGTGCAGGCCAACCCAAGCGTGAAAGAGAAGATATACTCTGTGGGCGGTCAGATCATGGACAAGTTCACAAGAGGTATCAACATTATCCGTAATGCTGACGGTTCAGTGAAGAAAGTTTTGAAGAAGTAAGTGAATAAAGTCTCTGTGTGTAGGAAGCGTGGCTGCCACGTAAGGTGGCCGCGCTTTCCTTCTAAAGGATTAATGTAGAACAATAAAAACAGAACGTATGACAAAGAATACAAATACTTCGATGCGACGGTTTGCGGCGAAGTGCCTATGGATATGGGGCATGGTGATGGCTTTTGTGGCAAGTGCTGAAGCTGAGAACAAGGCCACCATTGATAATTTCAATATCAAGGTGGAAGAAGAGAAGACGATTTCTGTCTATTTGGAGAATAGCGATCCTATGGTGGGTTTGCAGATGGACTTCAAGCTTCCCAAAGGCTTGGATTTCGTTACGAATAGCGTACAACGCGATGAGGTGCGTTTGAGCCGTTCTTCTCACAGCATTTATATGAATGAGGTGCAAAGTTCCATGGACGATATGGCCAAAGGTATCAAGACGGTGCGCCTTCTCATTCAGCCCAATGGGATTTATAATATTGCAGGCGACCGCGGTGCCGTGGCTTATTTCAAAGTAAAGGCAAATGAGAATATGGTGGAAACCAGTGAAATCGTGTTGGATAACATTGTAGGCAGCAGTTCGGAGTTTGACGAAGAGACCGGTAACATCAAGGGGTACCACCTTGAGTCCTATACCGCACATGTGAGTCCGAACGTGGGCTTTTTCTATCTTACCGAAGACTCTATTTGCGTGAAGAACGACGGTAGTGTTAAAAAAGTAAGCTTGGGCTTGCGTAACTATACGAGTGTCCGTGGTATGGAGGCAGTGTTGTCGTTGCCCGAAGGACTGTCATTGGATACGGAGGCCAACGGTGCACCTAAGTTTGAATATGGTGAACGTTTACCACAGAATTTGTCTATCTCTTCCAGTATTTTGGAAGACGGTCGTACCAAATTGGTGCTGAGTGGTCTGACGAGTGATACCCTCAAAGGAGATACGGGTGTGGTGTTTTCTTTCTTTGTGAAAGCTTCCGAGACTTTCCAAGAGGTTGCAGAACTTTCGTTGGATGAAATTATTTTGTCGGATAATGCAGGGCATGGCATTAATATGGAGGGTAAGTTAGTCATGGAGGTGATTAATTCTTTCATCGCCTACTATACTCCTGCCAATGACTCCATACAGGGCCTGCGTACGCGTTATGAGGCAGCCGTGGAGAAAATCAATACTGCGGCTGCTGACGTGAAAGACAGTGCGGTCGTCGTGAATGCCGTCCAGGAAGTGGCTACCCGTATTGAGGATTTGCGGAAGTCTGTGGACGAGGCTTACGCCAATGAAACGCTCCCGGTTATTTATGACGAGGTGTTGGCTCCTGTGGTTAGCATTGATACGGCTATCGTGAAGATGGTGGACGACGCTTTGGCTTTACAGGCAGCCAAGGTTGCCAATGACGAGGCTTTTGTCCGTCTGACAGAAGAAATCGGGGCTTTGCAGGCTAAATTAGACGCCGCTAAGACAACGATAGAAACGGATTATGCAGAGGTGGCAGGGCAGTTCACTGCCGACATTGCTGCTTTGCAGGAGGACATTGATTCCATCAGTAACGAAGTGAAGGGCTTGTACGAGGAAGTGAAGCTGACGGCCGAAAGCCAGATCGATGCAACGGCCATCGAAGCCGGAATCGAGAAGGTTTTGGCTGATGCTGAAGAAGCCCATAAAGGCAGCAGCATTTATGGCGTGAAGAATGCCAATGGCGCAGAACTTACCGGCATCTATACGGTAGATGGTCGTCGTGTGGCAGAACCTGTCAAAGGGCAGGTCAACATCTTCAAGTACTCTGACGGAACAGTGAAGAAGTTTTATATGAAATAATAGGTTGGTAGTTGCGTGCGCTGTGAAGCGCGTGCACTAAAAAAAGAGAACGCATAGGGGATGATTTCCTCTATGCGTTCTTTTTGCCTTATAGGGGCTGCGGTTTTACTGTTTCCCTTTGAAATCTTTTATGATACCTTGGCAAATCCAGTCGGCTAAGGCTTGGCGGTTGGACGGGATGACGAGGCGTTTCCGGTCGCGTTCGTTTTGCAGGTTGCCCAGTTCCAGGAAAGCTGCCGCCGGATTGGATTTTTTTAATACGTAGAGCGAACGTTCGCTTACCGTACCCCGGAATCCCCGGTTCGGTTGGTGTTTGTCGTATTTCCGTTCAAAGGTTTTGTGAATGTTTTCCGCCAGACGTTTTCCTAACTTGCTGCCGGGAGAGTGGTAGAAGAATACATCCACCTGGTCTTTCCGCCCACGGCTGTCCACGTGGATGAAGATGGCACGTTTGTATTTCTCTTTGTCCTTATACGTCAGTCGGTTGATGGCATCGCACCGCTGCTGTAGTCGGGCTATCTGGTCGAGCGGAATCGTTTGCCCGAGGCAGGTCTCACGGTCGCTGTTGGACAAATACCGGTCATCGCGGATGCCGTCTTTCTCATCCTGGATGATGATATGTACCTTGGCGCCTTTTTCCATCAATGCACGTCCCAACCGCAGGATGATGTCGTAGGCATACTCGTCTTCGTGCAATTCCCGGTTACCTGCTTTCCCGATGGCTCCGGGATCGGGACCTCCGTGCCCGCTGACCAGATACAAGCAAGCACCGTCTAACTCATGGGAACGGACGGATACGTTTTGGTATGACGGGCCGAAAAGCGGTTCTACGACGCTAGTCTTACGGCTGCCTGCCCGCGCTTTTTTCCCGGACTTCTTACCGGTGGGAAGCCGATAACTACGTCCCAGTATCAAGCCTCCGTCACGGGTCAGTTTCCCTTTGTTGATTTCCAGAAACTCCTTTTGGGCTGCACGGGAAGTGTAGCCAAAACGTTGAAGAAATGTCGATACGCCTTCTCCGTTTTTAGGTTTGGCGCGTTCTTGGGCGTATAAAGTCGATGTCAGGCAGCAACTCGTCCAAAATGCAAAGAGGAAAAGTTTACGGATGTTCATGTTCACAAAGATAATGCAAATCGAATGCAAAATCTTAAGCTTGCTTGAATATTTTGCCGTGATACAACCTATTTTATGAAAAGATATGTTTTTGTGGATATGCGTACTGAAAAAAGCTGCCGGTAACCGGAGGGGTACGAAAAAGGCACATTCCCCCCTTTTCGGGATGGAATGTGCCGGATCCGGATTTGCAGTTTTTTCTGTTTAGTCATCCATATCCATGTCAATGACATTGAATTGCTTGTCGAATTTGATTTCCCAGAAGTTGGACAGTTTCACTTCGTAGGTGTAACGGTCGCGCTCCAATTTGAGGATGGCAGCATTGGGATGGCTTTCTTTTACGAACTTTGTGATTTGGGCGGGAACGGCTTTCGTCGGTACGCTACTGCGTTTGCAATCCAATTCTGTCCATTCGCCGTTCTTGTCGAACTCAACCCCGTTGCCGTTGACAAACACGACATCGTAGCTCGTGTCCAAGAATCCTTTCTCCATTTTGGTGAATGCCACCTTTTCCGTGGGGAAGTTCTGTTTGATGAAGGTCTGTGCTTTAGCAGGCAGCTTGTCGAATGTGATGGGTTTGTCGTTGTCGGCCTGAGCGACTTGTAAAGTGAATACACTCAGCAGTAAGAATAATAACTTTTTCATAATGTTCATTTTTTGAAAGTTAGACATTTGTTTCTTTTTGATGATACAAAGTAAAGGATTGATTCTGGAAAGAAATGGGAAAACAAACGGCAGGAGTGTTAAACTGTGTAAAATAAAATATCCCCGTCCTTTGGAGTAGAGGGCGGGGATATGGGTATATGCGGTAGTAACCAAACGCTTAGCGCATATCTTGATATTTGATTTCGTCTTTGTCGCTGTATTTCAAGTTCTCGCCGGCCATTCCCCAAATAAAGCTATAGTTGCTGGTTCCGGCAGCAGCGTGGATGCTCCATTCTGGCGAAGTGATGGCTTGCTCATTGTGTAACCATACGAGGCGTTCCTCTTTCGGCTCGCCCATCAAATGGCAGATGGCGTTGCCGTCGGTTACGTTGAAATAGAAGTAAGCTTCCATCCGGCGTGTGTGCGTGTGGGCGGGCATCGTGTTCCACACGGAACCCGGAGCCAGTTCCGTGAGTCCCATTTGCAGTTGGTTCGTGCCGCCGCCTTTCACTTTCTCCAAAACGTCTTTTACGATTAACTGGTTGACCACACGGTCGTTGCTTTCTTCCATCTTGCCGTAATGGTCGGAGATGCCCAATACATATTTCTTGGGGTTGGCTTTCTGTAACTTTGCATCTGTCGTGATCAACTGGGTGATGAACTGCTTGTATGCGGGAGCCGAGTTGATGTAGAATTTGGCCGGTTTGGCCGGGTCGTTGCTTTTGAAGGTAACTTCTTTGTTGCCGCAGCCTACGTAGAGAGCCTCTTTGTATTTCATTTCGTATGCTTTGCCGTCTACAGTTACCACACCGTCTCCACCGACATTGATTACGCCCAATTCCCGGCGTTCCAAAAAGTAGGTGATTTCCGGTCCGAGTTCATGGAACTTCTCCAGTTTCAGAACCTTGTTTACCGGCATCACTCCACCGTAAATCAGACGGTCGTAGAGGGTGTACGTGAGGTTGATTTCATCCGGAGCCATGACTTTGTCCATCATGAAGGCACTGCGCAGGCGTTCGGTGTCGTAGTGCTTGACATCCTGCGGATGGCAGGCGGTTTGTACTTTGTAGTTCATTTGGGCATTTGCCGAAAGTGCGCCGAGGCCGAGGCAAAGAGCCAATGCAAATCTTTTCATTTTCTTTCTGTTTTTGATTATGTGATGTTAGATTCAAATGCGTGGTATGCGCCCGCGTCTTAGTACTTTTTGCGGACGATGGCGCGGCGGTTGAGGGCAGCCAACCCGAGCGTGCAGGCCACGAGGACGGCCGGACCCACATATTTCACCGTGTGTGTCAGGTGGAAGATGACCCATGCCAACGGGCTAGAGGCAAAGTCGAGTGCGCCGCCCTCGAAACCTTCGGGAATGGCTACGGCCGTGTCCTTCGTGATGTTGAACACATCGTGTGCCGCACTGGTGAAGTAGGGCGCGAGGTTCGTCACGAAATACAACCCGATGACCATCAGGATAAGTCCGATGATGAACGTCTTCACCACATTGCCGTTCGTGATGGGCAGGATGATGGGGAACACGTAGAACATGCCGGCCAGCGAAGCCAAAGGCAGGAACTGGTTGCCCGGCAGGACAACGGCGAGGAACAGCGTGACGGGGATGAGCAGCAACGATACGACGAGTGTCGTCGGGTGGCCGATGACCAAGGCCGGACTCATACCGATGTGCAGACCGGCATTCTCACCGAATTTGCGGGCAATCATCTGGCGCGTGGCGTCGGAGATGGGGCGCAGGCCTTCGATGAACAGTCCCGTGATGCGGGGAATCAGCTCCATGACGGCTCCCATCTTGATACCCAGTCCGAGGATACCCGGAATGCCGTCCACCAATTCCTGCCCGTTCTTGCAGGCCAGTGCGCCGATGCCGCATCCCACCAATACGCCGAGGAAGAGCGGTTCGCCCAGGATGCCGAATTTCTTCTTCATGCCCTCCGCGTCGATATACAGTTTGTTGAACCCCGGAATCAGGTCGATCGCCTTGTTGATGAGGATGGCGAAAGGCATGAATCCTTGGCAGAAAGGCTGCGGGATGGAGATGCCATCCATCTTATCGTAGAATTTCTGGAATTTCGGAGCCGTATAGTCGGCGGCTATCAGCGTCAGGATATAACAGATGACGGCGGCGAAGAAACCCCATGCGATGTTGTCCATCGTGTAGTAGACCATCGCGCCGATGAAGGCGAAATGCCAATAGTTCCACAGGTCGATGTTGACGGTCTTTGTCGTTTTGGTGAGGAGCATCAGGATGTTCACTCCGAGGCATACGGGGATGATGAATGCGCCTACCGACGTGTTATAAGCCACGGCGGCTGCAGCAGGCCATCCCATGTCGAACACTTCGAGGTTGAGGTCGTAAATCTCCACCACTTTCGAGAGCGAAGGACTGAGGCTGCTGGTGAGCAACGCCGTAATGACCGACAATCCCACGAAGCCGACACCCACGTAAAGGCCGCTTTGTAAGGCTTTTCCGAACTTGATTTTGATACAGACGCCCAGTATGGTAAAGATAATGGGCATCATGACTGCGGCCCCGAGGCCGATGATGTAACCGAATACAGCTTCCATATTCCTAATTTTCTTGGTATTAATTCGTAAATGATTAGGTGCGGCAAAATTAAATAAAACTATTGGTAACGCAAACAGAATTGAGAAAAAAAAGATGGGAAAGGGAAAATAAGGCGGACGAGGCAGGACGTGAAGTGCTGACAATATGTCAGCCTTTTACGCATAATCGACGGGTCGTAAAAGGCTCAAATAGAGAGGAAATGTTAAATTCAAATCGGGGTAAGTCCCGTTTTATGTATTTATGACGCATTTCTTTTGAATTCGGGGTTTCAATCTCCTGAGATTGGAATTTCGTTTGGCTGAAAGCGGAAAAAGTTTTGGCGTAGAAAAAAATGGAGTTGTCCGCTTGGCGGCCGGAAACGGTCTTCCGTGCGGCGGAAAAGGGGGCGGTAAACGGTGTAAAAGGGAGGGCAGAAGGGCTTTTTTTGATTTATCTGGCGGATTTCCGTGCGCCAAATCCTCATGCTTTTTGTCACGGGAAAAGGCTGACGGATATCGTTCGCATGCGGGATATGCCGCATGTCGGGGGGAAGAGGGTGCCTTTTTGTAAGTGAAAACCTCGCTTCTGGTTGCGGAATGTAAAAACGTCGGCTTGAAATGCCGACGTTTTTTGTCACCTCGCCCGAATAAGAGGCGGATAGACGATTCTCGTGAGGTTGGTCTGACATGTTGTCAGACGAAACATTCCGGTTCGCGGCGTGCACTGAAGTTCTGGTGCAACATGGCAGTATAAGGGGTGTCGAAAGTGCGTCCGCCTACGGGGCAGAACTTGACGCAAGCACAGCATTTGGTGCACAAGTCCGCACGGGTGGCAGAGCGTCCGTCGGCTATGGTGATGGCACCGGTGGGGCACCAGTCCACGCATTCTCCGCAACCGTAGCAGTTGTCATTCACTACCGGGGCCTGCGGTGTGGAGGGGCCAAGGGTCTTGTAGGGTACGTTGCCCTTCATCGCGGGCGCGGTCACAAGGTTTTCCAACGGGCTGTCGTAGGTCAGGGCGAAGTCGCGTGCATCCGTGGCCGGAGGGTTTTGCAAGTCCAGTTGGCGCAACAGGCTGCCGTATGCCTGCGCCCCGAAAGCGGCGGCCTTCTGCAAGTCGGCGGCATCGGGACGGCCTTCGGCAATGGGCATGCCTGGGCGGCTGTAGGAGTGTTCGCCCACGAATGCCGCGCCGCAGAGGGGCGTGAACCCTTGGGCGTGCAGGAGGTCGCGAAGCTGTACCAGGGCATCCTCGTAGTCGCGGTTGCCATAGACCACCACTGGAATGGCAATGCTGTTTTCCGCCCGCCTGCGGGCGATGCGCCGGACGGCTACCGGGGCCACAAGTCCCCCGTAGACGGGGGCGGCCACGATGCAGATGGCATTGCGTACCGCAACGGGCATGCCGGCGGGGTCGGTGGTCAGGTCGATTTCCTCACGGCGTGCGATGCGCGTGCCGTCGGCGATGGCGCGTGCGATTTTCATCGAAGTGTGCGTGGGCGAGAAGTAGGCCACACAAAGCTTGTCTAACTGCATGGTTTCCTCCTTCCTTTACATTTCCGAGATTTTGTAACCCTCTCCGGCCAACGCGGCCTGTAATTCTTCCAAGGGAATCACGTCTCCTGAGTATTCGATGACGGCCACGGGAGGGTCTAAGGTGACAATGGCGTTCACGCCCTTGATGTTGTTCAATGCCTTTTCCACATGTGCGCGGCAATGGTCGCACATCATGCCTTCCACTTTATATTCTTTCTTCATTTTTGCATAGAATTTTGAAATTTCGGTTTCTTCATGTTGCAGCCTGACCCGTTTCAGCCGCAGGCTGTTCGTCACGACGCATACGCTGCTCATGGCCATGGCCGCCCCAGCTATCATCGGGTTGAGCAGGAAGCCGCAAAGGGGGTAGAGAACCCCGGCGGCTATGGGTATTCCTATTATATTATAGATGAAAGCCCAGAACAGGTTCTGCCGGATGGTGCGCACGGTGCGTGCGGACAGCCGTATGGCATCCGGAATCTTGGACGGGTCGGACGAGATAATCGTCATTTGCGCCACGTCCATGGCGATGTCGCTGCCCCGTCCCATGGCGATGCTCAGGTCGGCTTGGGCCAAGGCGGCACTGTCGTTGATGCCGTCGCCCACCATGGCCACCTTCCGTCCGGCACGCTGTAGCTTTTCGATGAAGGCTACCTTGTCTTTCGGGGTTGCTTCTGCCTGGTAATAGAAGGTGCCGATAGCGGTGGCCACGTTGCCTACCGCGTAGGAACTGTCGCCCGACAATATACATGCTTTTATGCCCATTTCGTCCAGTTCCGCCACGATGCCGATTGCCGTTTCTTTGATACGGTCGCCTATGGGCATGACGGCAAGCACCTCCTTTTCATTGGCAAAATAGACGATGGTGGCTCCCGTTTTGTTCATCCAATCGGCCATCTCGTTCAGTCTTTGGCTGACGCTGATGTGGTGTTCGTCAATCAGGCGGCGGTTGCCTACGAAGTACGTCTTGCCGCCATGGCATCCTTTCACGCCCCAACCCGTGATGCTCTTGAAACCGGTGATGGGGACTTCCCGTCCCTGGATGTGCTTCACGATGGCTTCTGCCAAAGGATGTTCCGAACGTTTTTCGATGCTGTAAAGGATATCGGACAAATTTGCCGCACCGTCTTCTTCCCAGAAGATACCCGAGACGATAGGGTGCCCTTCGGTGAGCGTGCCCGTCTTGTCCAATACGACGGTGTCTATTTTCCGTGCGGTTTCCAAGCTTTCAGCGTCTTTGATGAGGATGCCGTGTTCGGCTGCCTTGCCGATGCCCACCATGATGGCTGTCGGCGTGGCCAGTCCAAGCGCACAGGGACAGGCGATGATGAGTACGGTGACCAAAGCCAGCAGGCCGTGCGTGAAACCGTCCGACGGGGCGAGTACCCACCACAAGGCGAATGAAAGGAGGGCGATGCCGATGATGGCCGGTACGAATATGGCCGCGATGCGGTCTACTAACCGTTGCACGGGGGCTTTGCTGCCTTGCGCGTCCTGTACCATGCGGATGATGTGGGCCAGTACGGTGTCGGCTCCTACTTTTTCGGCACGGAAACGGAACGCCCCCCTTTGGTTGATGGTGCCTGCGAAAACGTGTGCCCCTTCGCGTTTGGCTACGGGCGCAGGCTCGCCGCTCAGCATGCTTTCGTCGACGTACGAACTGCCCGAGACGATGGTGCCGTCCACGGCAATCCGTTCGCCGGGACGGACGGAGACGGTTTGCCCCCGTTGCAGGTTGTCGATGCTGATTTCATGTGTTTCTCCACGGTCGTCCACGATGGTGACCGTACGGGGTTGCAGCCCCATGAGCTTGCGGATGGCCGTCGATGTGTTGCCCTTGGCCCTTTCTTCCAAGAGTCGTCCTAGCAGGATAAAGGCGATGATGACGCTCGCCGCTTCGAAATAGACGTGTGGTTCTACGCCCCGTGCCGTCCAGAATTCCGGGAAGAGCATGTTGAATAGGCTGAAGACGTAGGCAATGAGCGTGCTGTTCGACACCAAGGTGTCCATATTGGCCGTGCCGTGTCGCAGTTGCCGCCAGGCGTTGCGGTGGAAATCCCGTCCCAACCAGAGGACGACGGGGGTGGATAATGCCCATGAGATGAGGTCGGCGTATGGCGTATGCATGAAAAACATGCCGATGACGGCCACGGGCAGGGCGAGGATGATGGCCCAGACGGTGCGTTGCCGCAAGCGTCGGTACTTCTCGTCGTGCGCCTGTTCCGCCCGGTCTTCCAACAGTTTGCGGTCATCGCCCACCAACAGATCGTAACCCGCAGCCTGCAAAGCCGCTTTCAGTTGTTCGGGGCTGCATTGTGCCGTGTCGTATTCCACGGTAGCCGTGGACGCCGCGTAGTTGACGGAGGCCGTGCGCACCCCCGGTTGTCCGTTGAGGGTCTTGTCCACCCGTGCGGCGCAGGCGGCGCAACTCATCCCCAATACGGGGAACGTCCTTTTTTCTATGTGTCCTTGGTTCATCTTGCTTGTCTTTTTCCGCAAAGATAATGCAAATAAGCATAGGGGCGAGGATATTTGTCGTATCTTTGCGCTTCTAAGACATAAAAATATGAAGAACGGATTGTTGGAAGCCGGATGTGACCCGATGGGGCAGGCCATCCGTGACTATTATGAGACAGGCAGGGCCGGTCGCCTGCGGGTGTTCTCCCCGCAGTTCGACGAAGACGAGATGCCGGTCGGCACGTTGTTCCGTGAAGAGGAGGATATGCCGCCATTGGAACGGAAAGCTTTGGACTTGTGTCGCGGGCGGGTGTTGGATGTCGGTGCCGGGGCGGGCTGCCACAGCCTGGCCTTGCAAAAGCGCGGGTTGGACGTGACGGCGGTGGATATCTCGCCGTTGTCGGTGGACGTGATGCGTCGGCGCGGGGTGAGGCAGGCTTGGGAGGCGGATGTCTTCGACGAGGCTTTCGCAGGATGTTACGATACGGTGCTGATGCTGATGAACGGTTCCGGCATCATCGGGCGGTTGGAACGCATGCCCTTGTTTTTCCGTCGCATGAAGCAACTGTTGGCACCCGGCGGTTGCGTGTTGGTGGATTCCAGTGACTTGCGCTATATTTATGAAGACGAAGACGGCGCGTTGGACATCGACCTGAATGCCGGTTACTACGGTGAGTTGGATTTCCGGATGCAGTACAAGCGAGTGAAAGGCGCACCTTTCCCGTGGCTCTATGTGGACTTCGACACTTTGGCCTACTATGCACAGGAAAACGGTTTCCGTGCGGAACGGTTGCAGGACGGGGAACATTATGATTATCTGGCGCGGCTGTCCGTAGTGTTATAAATACAAGAGACGGCCTCCTCGCGGAGACCGTCTCTGACCAACCTTCCTTACTTCGTCCGTAGATGGAGAGAAAACGGACGGGCAAGGCTTTTTATGAGATTACTTTCTCTTTTTGTCATTATTTTGCACCTTGTGCAATGGTGAACGTCATGTCTACATGGTCGTCCGGCATGTTCGTGATTGCGCCCCACGGAGAATCGGCACTGATACGGATGGTTACCGTATAAGCCGTGGCGAAAGACGCTTGTTTGGCATCGTCCGTGAACGAAACTTCACCGGTAGAGCTGTTTACGTTGACATATTGGTCGGCAATGGCCGCTCCGGTCTTCGGGTCGATGACATGGAATGACGGGGCAGTCATGCCATATACAGCTGTCGAAAACGGATCCTTGCTGAAGTCGGACAACCAGTTGCCTTTATCGTCTTGGCCGGTCTTCACCTTGGCACCGTTTTCCCATATAGTGCGTCCGGCGACATCAACCCATTTGGCGCCTTCGGCCACGTCATAAGTCTTAGACAAGTCGGTGACGCTCATGGCCATCTGAGTCGGGTTCGTCCATGTTCCGCTCAATGCCTGTACGCTGATCTTACAGTTGGTTGCGCCAATCTTTGTACCGTTGTAGTCCAAATAGATTTCAAATTCAACGACTTTGCCGTTATATTGGGTCTTGTCGTAAGTAAGTGCCCTGGTGGCAGAGTTGTAGCTGACACCGTCAGTATTTGTGAGTCCCTTGGCTTTGATGACGAGGGTGAAGCCGAGGTCGGCGGCCTGTTGGCTCAATGCGGCATAGTCGGCGAACAAGTCTTCGGCATTGAACGTGTTGCCCACGCTTTCCACCTTGTCGGTTGTGCCGTCAGCCCATTCAATCTGCGGTCTGTATTCGATGGTCTGACCGTCTTCTGTCCAACGGGTCGGGTTCTTCTCGATTACAGTGACAGGATACTGCATCTTGCTGACGTTTACATGGATGATGTAAGAGTCGGTCTGCGTGGTACTGCTGTTTTGTTCCTTCAATGTGATATCGAGTTTCTTGGCTTCACCGGTATTCATTTGGGCAGGAACGACGATGTACAGCGTGTTGTCGTTTGCTACCTTGTCGGTTGCTGCAGGCATTTTTTCCAAGATGTCTTTACCGGTCATCAGGCACAACTTGGCCAAGTCTGCCGGTTCGTTTTCATCGATAAGCTCCATGAAGTCACCGCGTGACAGTTCGGTCGCTTTGATGATTTCGTCCATTTCGTCGCTGCTCAGGGCAATGAACTGGATGTCCTTGTTCCATGTCAGTTCCTTGGTTTCCTGTACGTCATGCTCTACAACGCGGCGTGCGATGGTCACTTCTTTGTATGCCGGAGCCTTGAGTTGGAACGAACCGAAGTCGGCCACGGGGGTGACAGTGACTTTACGTCCGATCATGGCATTCGATGCATTCGGCAATGTAAGTTGGCCGTTTTCGATCTTGAACCAGTTGTCGTCGCTCTTGTCATCGTTCGTCAACGTGGACAGTTCGTAGGAAATCGTAGTCGGAACGCCGTATTCTCCTACCATGTCTTCCACGATTACGGAACCATCTTCAGCCTTACCTACGACTTTGCGGTTCTTGCTGTAGTCCAACATGCTGTTGCTGCCATCCGGATTCATGTAAGGCAAGCTCGTTGCGGAACTGTTGTCGTTCGTGATTTCAATGGTTTTCACCTTGTCCGTCACTCTCGTTGCCTTGAAATAGGTCGTGGTCAGGTCCGTGTTGTCCTTTGCGCTTCCCGTGCTTTCTTCTCCTTCGGCAGGTTGTGGGTCTACGGCCTTAATGACGGCGCAAACGGCCCAAATCTCATTCTCGCCAATTTCTGTCTCTACGGAGTATTCGATGATGCCGGATTCTGCGTCGACTAAAACGGGGGCTCCTGCCGTCTTCACTTTAGAGAAGCTTTTCTTGCTGATTAGCGAGCCGTCGAAAGTCAAGGTATATTTGGCGTTTTCTCCTATGAAGTCGTTGGCTTTAGAGGCCGGAGACACGCGGAATTGGATTTTGTTGGATGCTATGCCTTGTGCCACCGTCTCGTATTTGTCCGCTGTCGTGAGCTTTTCGTTGTACACTTTCAGCACGGAAGACTTCAACAAATAGCCTCCTTCTTCGGTAGAAGTAAGGTTCGGGATGTACACCACGCTTTGAATCATGTCGAACTTGGCCATTTCGGCTTTCAGTGCGTTGAATTGTTCAACCAAGCCCGGGTCGCTCGGGTCTACGCCCGGAGTTTCGCTGCCGCTGCCCGTCAATGCTTCTTGCAGCTCTTTGATGTCTTGGCAAATGTCGGCAAAGCTGCTGTATCCCGTGCCGGTCAGTAATTCGGTCACGATAGTGTTCTTCCATTCTTCAAGGGCGGCCAGACGGTAGAGGATGCTTCCGGCTTCCGTTTCCTTGCCGATTTGTTGTTGCAGGGTGGTAAGCGAACTTACCGTGGTGGGCAATGCCTTGATGGCTGCCAAGATGGCCGGGTCGGAAATAGTCGTAGCCGCTTCTTCGCTGATTTTAGCTATCAGGTTGTTGATCTGGCTTACGTTTGCAGTCAGTTTAGCCAATTCCTGTCCGTTGTTCTTAATCCATTTCTCCACTTCCACCAAACGGTTTTCTACGTCTGTAAGGTTCGTTACAGCCGTATCCAATTCAGACTTGATGCTGTCCACGGTAGCTTGGTCGGCTTTGTCGGCAATGGCTTTCTCCAAATCGGTACGCAGGCTGTTGACTTTGCTTTCCAACTCAGTCTTTTGTTTCTCAAGGTCGCTTTGGGTCTTATCCAAGTCGCCTTCTATTCCATTTACCTGTGCGACCAGTTCGCTGACCTGGGAACTCAATTCACCGATTTTGGTGATGTCGTTCTCTGTGATGGCTGTTTGGAGTGCAGCCACGGTTTCCTGTAAGTCCTTCACGGCCTGTGCGTCGGCTTTGCCCGCTGTCAGTGCGTTGATGTCCTCCTGCAGGGCGGCTTGAGCTTCTTGCAAGGCTTTCAGGGCTTCTGCGGTTGAAACATCTACCGTTTGTTTCAATGCGTCTACTTGCGATTGTAGATTGGCAATGTCGTCATCGTAATCTGAGCAGCCGACCCAAACCGGGGTACTGGCAATCAATGCGCAAAACATCGCAACACTAATAAACTTCTTCTTCATAATAAAACAAATTAATTAAAAAATATATGTTCTCTACTTTCCTGTTTTTAGAAGCATATTCATTTCTCTCTCTATGCAAGAGGTGGAAAAAGGGAATGTAGGCCTGTCTATTATATGTGAGTCATAGTGCTTTAGAACCATCTTCCAAATCTGTTCTTTCGTGTTTTTTTAGTAAATCGTTTGTTTTTCGGTGAAAAAAAGACCGATTATTTTGTGGGTTTAAGTATTTTATCTACATTTGCATCGGATTTATCCACCTCTTGCATAGAGATGGAATAATAATATTGAGGATATATTGCTGAATAGGAGAGCGTTGAAGTTTTTGTTGAAGGTTGCCTGATTCGTTTCTTTATTTTACTTCTTCTATTTGCAGTTTCAAATATTTTTCTTGTTGCAGCATCAATGTTGCGGTGGTCCAGTGAAGTGAGATAGATGGAAGTGGTCTTTTCATTGGAATGCCCCATAGATTCGCTGATGACGTGCATCGGGATATGAAGCTTTAAGGCTTCCGAGGCCCATGAATGCCTCGGGACGTAAGAGGTGAGCGTGGTTTTCTCTCCTAACAATTCGGATAGCTTTTTTAAATTGAGATTGTATGTCCGTAAGGCTGAGTCGTAAACGGACTGTCGGAATTCTGTGGTTTTCATCACAGGGAAAAGAAAGTCCGATTGGGGAGAGGCGTATTTATTGATGATGGTTCTCATGATTCTGTCTACCTTGACAGAGAGCAGGCGTCCGGTTTTACTCCGATAATAGGAGAGGCGTCCGTTTTGCAGATTTTCCTTTTTGAGTTTGGCGAAGTCTATGAAAGGCATACCTTGTGCGAAAAAGCAAAATACAAATGTATCGCGACTGAATTCCATACTTTTATTGAGCTCCTTATATTGCATGAGTTTGATGATGACATCGATGTTTACAGCCCGTTTTCGGGTTTTGTCTACTCCCGTATAGACGTTGCCGAAGGGGTCTCGAAGTTTCAGATTGAGCATGGCAATTCCTTTTTTATAGGCCGCATGCAATGTGCGGATATAAAAGGAACTGCTGTTTTTGGTGATACCGCGTTCGTGTTGTAGGTAGGTCTCGTAAGATGCGATTAATTCTTCGGTGATAGATTCGAAGCTTATAGGGCGACAGTAGCCTTTGTTTTGGAGGAAATGTGTAAAGGAACGCAGGGATGATTGGTAGTTCGCTGATGTTTTGATTTTGTTGCGCATCTTTTTTTCTTGAATTTGATTTTGCATGAAAGACAAGAAGTCGGCTTTCTTGCTTTTACAGATTGTTGATTTCTTCATTTTACGATTTTTTTTGTAAGACAATACTGTGTTTTTTACTTTATCTTGCAGAAAAAAACAGACTGACTTTAGGTGACAGTCAGATGGAGGGCGGGCAATATGAAAAAAGAATCCTTCTTGCCGGATGAACTGAACTGCCCCCCAAAAGTTAGACACAAAACTTTTGGGGTGCATTATGTATAGACGCCACACCTTTGAAGAACGACTT